>Ga0105048_10015344_pt1 | contig 11896 bp, 7 predicted proteins | sample MAT05_FD_78382 | JGI IMG/M metagenome (GOLD analysis project Ga0105048, IMG submission 78382) | Freshwater microbial communities from Lake Fryxell liftoff mats and glacier meltwater in Antarctica - MAT-05 | ecosystem: Environmental > Aquatic > Freshwater > Ice > Liftoff microbial mat | place...
CGCCGAGGCGCGCCTTGTTTTCGGTACCGTCCAGCTCGAGCAGAGCACGGTCGACGCCGCTCTGGTCGAGCGCATCAAGGCCCATCAGTGCCGGGGCAATCTCGCGGCTGATGTTTTCGATGGCCCTGAGCACACCCTTGCCGAGGTAGCGGCTCTTGTCGCCGTCACGAAGCTCGTAGGCCTCGTACTCGCCCGTGGAGGCGCCAGAGGGGACTGCTGCGCGGCCACTGGAACCGTCGGCGAGCTCGATGTCGACCTCGACGGTCGGGTTGCCTCGAGAGTCCAGAATCTCGCGTCCAAAGACGCCGACGATTTCGGTCATGCTCAAACTCCTCGACTGGGATGCTGGGACGGGGCGCGATCTAGCAGGCGGCCGCTCGGGCTGTCAAAGCGCATTCCGGCTTCCGGCGCTTTGTCGAAGCATGTCGTTCCGCGCCCCCCGGCCCCGACAACAAGGTTTCTGCCAGCGCTTTTCCGGCTGATTTTTTTGCTACGCTGCGCTCGCCGTGTTCGCCCTACTCTTCATCCCCTGGTTCAAGCTCGAAGGCATCACGATTCCGGGCACGAGTGTCGGAATCCAGCCTTTCGGCATTCTTGTCGCAATCGGCGTGCTCGCGGGCATGCGTCTGGCCGAGTGGCGAGGCGAGAAGCTCGGCATGCGCCGCGAGGTCGTCACCGACCTGGCCACGCATGTCTTGCTGTTCGGCTTCATTCTCGGCCACGTGTTCGACATGGTCTTCTACTACCCAGAGAAGATTCTGGAGAAGCCGTGGGAGCTGCTCATGATCTGGACCAGCCTGTCGTCGTACGGCGGCTTCTTTGGGGCGGTGATCGGCGGCTTCTACTGGCGCCACAAGCGCAAGCTGCCGTTGCTCCCGGTACTGGACCAGATTGCCTTCGCACTGCCCCTGGGCTGGTTCTTCGGGCGGCTTGGCTGCTTCGTGGTGCACGACCATCCGGGCGCCATCACCGACTTCTTCCTGGCGGTGGACAACTTCCCGTATGACGGCGTGGTGGGACCGCGCCACGACCTGGGGCTGTACGAGGTGATGTGGTCCGCGGTGGTGGTGCCGCTGTTCCTGCTGCTGGACCGCAAGCCGCGGCCGTACGGGTTCTTCTTGGGCTGGATCTGTTACCTGTACGCTCCTGTGCGCTTCGGCCTCGACTTCTTGCGGCAGGCCGACAGGCACTGGGCGGGCGGCCTAACTGCAGGACACTACTCGTCGATACTGACCATCGCGCTGGGCACCTGGTGCTTTTGGCTGGCCTACAAGCGGCCGGTTACCAGCCTGCCGCCAGAGCTACTCAAGCAGCCCACGGCGGCAGCCGATGCCCAGCCAGTCTGAGGAAGCGCGCCACACGCGCCTCGCCTCCGGCGGCAAGATCTCTGGCATCTGCGAACGCAGCTCGCCGTCGTAAGATCAGGACATGTTGCGCAGTAACTCCGCGGCCTGGGGGGTGGTAGCGTCCCTGGCGCTGCACGGGGTCTGGATCGGTACGCTGGCGCCGCAGCGCCCGGTGCACCCGGCCAATGTGGTGCCTGCCAGGCCGTACCTGGCGGAGCTGCAGGTCGCGTCCTCGCTGCCAACCCCAAGCCAGGGCGCCGCCCCCGTGGTGCCCGTGCCAGTCTTGCCGGGGGGCCCGACCAGCGCGAGTGCGCTCGACATGGATCAGAGCGAGGGGCGCGGTGGCGAGGCGGCCGCAGCCGAGCGTTCGGCGCTCCTGTTCAGCTTTGCATCGCCGCTGACGCTGCAGGACACCGAGCTGAACAACTTCGCGGTCAATCAGACGCAACGGATCGAGACATCCAGCACGCGCGCCACGCAGGAAGAACGTCGTGCCACGCCAAACGCTGCGGATGCTGTGTTTTTGGCCTCGGGCGCGGCGGGGCACCACGAGCGACGCAAGCCTGCGCTCACCGATGCGCGCGAGGGCGCTCCACGTCATCTGCAGCGCGAGGCGGCGCTGGCAAGCACACAGGTCGCGAGCGGGGAGCGCACCAGCGAGCGCGCACTCGCGCTCAGCGCACAGGCACCCGCGTCGGCCGAGAGCGCGGCGCGCGGCATCTTGCTGGGAGGAGGCGCGCGACCCAGCCTGGCCGCACGCGTCGCGCACGCCCGACCCAACGTGGACCGTGGGCCCGCTGCGACCCCCGCCGAGTCGCTCGAGCCCAGGGTGCGCGACGATGTCGACGCAGAGCTGCTGGCGGCCTCGTTGCAGCGCTCGATCGTCGACTCGAGCACACAGCGCGCCGCCAAGCCGGGCCCGGGTTACGGTGGCAGCGAGTCGGAGCTGGGCGGACTCTCGTCGCAGGGCCTGGGTCGCGGCGCGCGTGCCCTGCCCTACCTTCCCGGACCAGGCGACGGTTCGGCGCTCGACACCAGCGACGCCCGCTACGTGCGCTGGTTTACCGACCAGCGAAAGAGAGTGCAGGACGAGCTGATTTTCCCGCGGCCCCGCGCCCTGGCCAAAGATCAGGGTGTCAGCATCTATCGGGTCGTGGTGCGCCGCGACGGCGGGTTGTCGGGCTCACCGCATCTGGTCCGCTCCAGCGGCTACGCCGACTTCGATCAGGCCGCCGTGGTGGCGATTCAGCGCGCGGTGCCGTTCAGCCCACTGCCCGACCGGCTGCTGCCCGAAAGCGCCGACGTGACGGTGCTGATCCCGATCGCTTTCTCCAACCCGATGGTGCAGTGAGCGCTCAGCGAATGCCCATCGGCCCTTCGTAGAGCGCCACCGGCGTGGTCGCCGAGACCTGCGTCAACAGATAGAGCTGGCTGAGCATGGGCTTCAGCGCCGCGGGCAGCAGCGCAGCGGCGTCGTTTTGGCCGCCGTTTGGGCCCATCACGTAGTCGAGCAGGTTCTTCGGCCGCTGCGGCATTACCACCAGGTCTGCCTCCACGGGCAGGCCCGCCAGCTCACGCGCACGGGCCAGCGCGGATGCGAAGCCGCCCAGCGAGTCGACCAGGCCGAGCGTCTGCGCCGTGTCACCGCTGTAGACCCTGCCACGCGCCAGCGCGTCGACGCGTTCGATGGGCAACGAGCGCCCCTCGGCCACGCGCTCCAAGAACTGGCGGTACCAGAGGCGCAGCTTCTCGACCAGCGAGGCGCGCTCCTCGTCGGTAAAGGGGCGGAACATGCTGTCAGCGCCAGCGTGCGCGCCGCGCTTGTCGCTCTCGATACTCACCCCGAAGCGCTGCGCCAGCGGGGCTATATCGACCTTGCCATAGAAGATGCCAATGGAGCCCGTGATGGTCGAGGGCGAGGCCCAGATCTCGTTGGCGCCGGCGGCCACGTAGTAGCCACCGCTGGCTGCGACGTCGCCCATGGAGGCGATGACCGGTTTCTTGGCGCGCGCCCGCTTCACGGCGCGCCAGATCTGGTCGGACGCCATGACGGCGCCGCCGGGGCTGTCGACGCGCAGGACGATGGCTCGGATGCGGGGGTTCTCGGTCATGCGGTCGATGGCATTTACCACGGTGCGTGCGCCGCTGAGGTGGATGTCGAGGAACGGCACATCGACGTTGTCACCATCGACGATGGCGCCGTCGATCACCACGACGCCGATCTGGCCCGTGGGGCCCACGCGGCCGTGCGAGGCGCGCTTGCCTTGGTCCAGCGTAATCATGCGCGCTCCGTACAGCTCCTGCGCGTCGCGCTCGAGGTCGTGGGCATCGATCTCGGAGTCGACCAGCTTGGCGGTCACGGCCTCGCGCGGCAGGAAGGGTCCGCGGTCGAAGAGCGACTTGATCTCGGTCTCGCTGAGCGACGTGTCCCGGGCAAGGTCGTAGACTAGCCGTGCGTAGGCATCGTCGAGCAGCTGTGTTCGCTCCTCGCGCGCGCCCTCGGACGAGGCGTTGTTCGTGTACTGCTCGGGAGCACTCTTGTAGCGGCCGATACGAACGAAGTCGGCGCGCACCCCCGCGTCGCGCAGCAGCTCTCCGAAGTAGAGTGAATCGGTGGAGACACCCATCAGGCGCACCAGGCCCGCCGGATCGATGGACACGCGCTGGGCGCCGGCACACAGGTAGAACTCACTGCCCGTGGCGGCCTCCAGATGGCAGTACACCGGCTTACCGGCCCCCTGCAGCGCTGTGATCATCAGCCGCACCTCTTGCGCGGTCGCGAGACCTGCTGCGGTGTTGGACGGCTCCAGAATGACGCCCGTGATGCGCGGATCGTGGAGCGCCAGCTCGAGTGAGCGGATGAGTGACAGCAGCGAGCGCGGACCGAGCTCGCTCATCGCGATCTTGGCCACGTAGCGCGGGGCGGGCATGCCGAGCCTTGGCTGACCATGCACGTCGGCCAGCACGGACCAGCCCATGCCATCGCCGTTCTTGGCGCCGTGCGCCGCGGGCGCGACCGAGAGCCCTCCCCAGCGCAGGTCGACGCCGGCCGTGAACGTCCAGACCTCGCGGTTACCGACCTCCTGGAACTCCCCCGCGGCGGCGAGGCGCCCAACCCACGGGATATAGGCCTGGCCTGCCAGGCGTGCGCCGGTGTTTTTGCCCTGGTCCACGAGGCCTGCCAGCTCCAGGACCACACGGTCGTCGCCGAGCGGCCGGGCAGACAGCGCCAGAAGACCGGAGCGGCGCAACTTCAGGCCGCCCACGAACAGGTCGTTGGCGGCCAGATCGCGACCGATCAAGCTGACCCCGAGCGTGGGCGCGGGGCGAAACGTGATCGCGGCGTCGGCGCTGTGTGCGTTGGGCAGGCCGCCACGCGGCGAGCGCATGCGATAGACCGCGCCCCACGACCAGCTGGGCCCCATGTTCACGGTGCCGCCCAGCACGAAGGCATTGCTGCTTGGCACGCCGTCTGTGCGTGTGCGCACGAACTCGGCGCCGGTACCCAAGGCCAGCGACTTGCCCAGCTTGCCCGCAAACCAGGCGGCATCGGTGCGGTTGGAATAGGCGGAGCGGTCAGCGGCGTCCACGTGACTGTAGGCCAGCGACCACTCGTCGAAGCTGCCGATGGCCGCTGGATTGATGGCCACCGAGGCCGCCCCTTCGGGATTCACGATCGAGACCGGGAACGCTGTCATGGGGGCAATGGAAGAGGCCAGCTGAGCCGCGGCCCTGGAGCCGGGCAGCAGCAAGCTGACAGCCCCAAGCACGGTAACGCAAAAGGAGACTGTGGAGCGCGCAAGGATAGATGGGACCGGACGCATGTGGTGTTACCCATATCACGCAGCAACGTGTCCCCCGCCACCAAAGGCGGCTGCCATGTCAATCTTGCCGAACGCGACCAGGTGTCGCACCCTGCCGGTGCGCATCGCGGCTGTTTTGAGGAAGCGGGTCCCCTGAATCTCGAGTGCTCCCGTTTCGGGGAGGCTCGTGCTTGCGGAGAATGGCGGTACGCCGCGGAGCGTGAGGAGTGGAGCGAGCCTCTTTGAATACCAGTGGCCACGGGACGTGCGCGTCCCCACCCAGGCGTGGAGCCATGCGCTTCGCGACGCGTGTGCTGCGGTGGTTCGCTGCGTGCTGCTTGTCGCTCTGCGTTCTGTTCTGTGGCCGCGTTGCGTTCGCTCAGGAGAGTGCACCCCTCTTGAACCCCAGTGCTGCCAGCGCCGAAGCCGAGGTGCCGCCCGCCGAAGCATTGGAGCACTACAACCGTGGCCGCGAGCTGTACAAGGCGGGGCGCTATCGCGAAGCCGCGGCCGAGCTGGAGCAAGCTTCGAAAGTGGACCCGGGCTCGGCCAACCTTGTCTACAACCTGGCCCGCGTGTACGAGCTGCAGGGCGAGATCGACGCGGCAATCCGCCGGTATCAGCACTACCGAAGCATGTTGCCAGCCGGCGAAAAGGAAGAGCTAGCGCGCGTGAACAGCACGCTGCAGCGGCTCGAGGGCGCGCGGGTTCAGGTCGCGCAAAAGCCTGTCGAAACCAGATTTATCGCCCCACCACGACGCGAGCGCGGGGTGGCGGATGCGGCATTCTGGACGACCGCCAGCGCAGCCGCCGCAGCGCTGGCCGCAGGCGGTCTGGTCGGGCTCCTGGCGCTTCACGAGGAGCGAGAGACAAAAAGCTTCACGCTTGGCCAGGACGGCAGCAACAGCCAGCGCGAGCAGCTGGAGACGCGCGCCGATCGGCTTGCCCTGAGCAGCGACCTCTTGATGTCGGCCGGGGCGACGCTGGGTGTGACGGCCATCTTGCTCTACGCCCTGCGCGAAAAGCCTGCCGGCCGCGATACCCACGCGCGGGTCGAGCTGGGCGCTCTGCCCGGGGGCGCGCTGCTGTTCGTGGGAGGACGCCTGTGAGCGCTCGCCCTCTCCACCGCCGCCGGTTGGGCCAGCTGGTGCTGCTCTCGGTCTGCGCATCGGCATTGCTGGCCGCCTGCTCCTTGCTGGTAACCCCGGAGAAGTCGGCGCCGAGGTGCACGGTGGGCGCGGACAACAGGGACCCCTGCCCCAGGGGTACGGTGTGCAAAAAAGAGCGCTGCGTGGCGGCGGTCTGCGATGGCATCGAGACCTGCGGAAACGGCGTCGACGACGACTGCGACCACCTGATCGACGAGTCCAGCCCTGCTCAGCGCGAGCTGTGCAACGGCATCGACGATAACTGCGATGGTGTGGTCGACGAGGGCCACGATAGCGATGGCGATGGCCGGACCTGGTGCGGCGATCTGATCAACCCGGTCACGCGCGACTGCGACGAGTTGAACAAGAAGGTATATCCGGGCGCCACCGAAGTGTGCGACGGCATCGACAACGACTGCGATGGCGTCACGGACGAACCGCCCGAGACAGGCAGCCTGTGCAGCGCCGATCAGAGCTGCGTCGCAGGCGCGTGTGTGGGGCCTGCCTGCGACGGAGCGGGCGACGATTGTCCACCCAGCCAGGGCTGCGTCGACGACCAGTGCGTGCCCACCGGTTGTACGGCGACCTCGTGCGAGCCGGGCCGCGTCTGCAACGAGCAGACGGACCAGTGCGTACCCGAAGTCAAGCTCACCAACGGCCAGACGTGCACACGCGCCAGCGACTGTCAGTCGGGGACCTGCATCGATGATGGTGCCTTGCGGCGGAACGCGGACAGCCGCGTGTGCATGCAGGCCTGCTGCGAGGACACAGACTGCCCCGCTAGCGAGACGTGCTTCGCCTCGGGGACCGGCGCGCGCTCGTGTCTGCCCGGCGCGCGCTCGACGCGTGGCTCGCGCCAGTGCTCATCGTCTGCCGAGTGCGGCACCCAGACATGCTCGCTTGGCAGTTACCCGGGTGTGGCGAACGGGAACACACCCGAGATCCAGACAAGCATCTGCCGGGTGCGCCAGGTCGGCGAGCTGGAGACGGCCGCCACGCCCTGCTACGCGGACTCTGCCTGCGCTTCTCAAATCTGCGTACCTGGCCCAGCCTACTCATTCGTGGGCGTGTGCTCGACGCCCTGCCGAACGTCCACCGACTGCCAGCCACTCAGCAAGTACTACGTGCCCTTCGGCCCGAGCGACGGCTCCATCGCACGCAGCTACTGCCGCTTCGTGGGTACCTCCGAGATCATCGATGATGATCCTGGGGATGACTATGTGGCCGTGTGTGCGATCGGCCGCTCGGAGACGGGCAGTGGCGAGTTCGGCGCACCCTGCTCAAGCGGCAGCGCGTGCCGAGATGGCGCCTGCGTGGGCGCCAAGGGCAGAACCCAGGGCCGCTGCGCGCCGACCTGCTGCAATGACGAACAATGTACGGCGATGGGCAAAGGTAGCGCACGTTGCCTTCCAATTGCGCGCGGTGGGCATTACGAGATGCGTTGCGTGCAGGAGTAGGAAGCACGCGCCTGCCGTCTGGACAGTGCATCGCCGCTGCTACACTCCGGGTTGGCGATGTTGATCTGCCCCAAGTGCCGAACCTCGTACTCGTCCTCAGTGGTGGGGATCTGTTACCGGGACGGAGAGAAGCTCGTCGACCATGAGGCACTCATGGCCGAGGAGCGCGACCCCATGCGCGGGCGAACCATCGGCGGCAAGTACCACATCATCGAACGCATCGGCGTCGGTGGCATGGGCACTGTCTACAAGGCATCGCAGGCGGGACTACGTCGCCACGTGGCGGACAAGATCCTCAAGCCCGAGCTGACCGGCGATCCCGACACGGTGGCGCGTTTCTCGCGCGAGGCGACGGCCATGAGCCTGTTGACCCACGCCAACACGACGCGTGTATACGACTTCGGCCAGACCGACGACGGGTTGCTGTATCTGGTGATGGAGTTTTTGGAGGGCGAGCTTGTCTCGCAGCGCGTGGCGCGGCTGGGTCCGCTGCCGGTCATGGAGGCGTTGCGCACCACCCAGCAGATCCTGCGCTCGCTGGCCGAGGCGCACACCAAGGGCATCGTCCATCGTGACCTCAAGCCCGACAACATCTTCATCGCGCGCCTCGAAGGGCACCGCACCGCCGTGGCCAAGGTGTTGGACTTTGGCATCGCCAAAATTGTCGCGCCCGATCATGTGGTTGACCAGTTCGAGACGCAGGCGGGCACCGTGTTCGGCACGCCCCGCTACATGTCGCCGGAGCAGGCCCAGGGCGCGCCGCTGGATGGGCGCAGCGACCTGTACAGCGTCGGCGCGATGCTCTACCAGATGCTGACCGGCCGAGCGCCCTTCACCGACGACGACGCCGTGGTGGTGATGGCGAAGCACATCCGCGAGATGCCCGAGCCGCCGCGTCTGGTGGTTCCTGACCGCCCCATCCCCGAGAAGCTGGAGTTGGTGGTGATGCGCGCGCTGGCCAAGGAGCCTGACCGGCGCTTCCAGACGGCCAACGACTTCGACGCCGCGCTCGAGGGCTGCGTGATCGAGGTGGTGGCCGCCGAGACCGCGTCGGGCAGGCCCGTCAGGCGCTCGGTGGCCCGCCGGAATCTGGCCTGGGGGCTGTCTGCCTTCACGCTGGCCGCGGCCAGCTACGTGGGGATCCACGTGTTCGCCAAGACCAGCGTTCCGCCTCTGCACCTGGCAGAGCTACCCGAGGCGCCGGCAGCGGCGGTGAGGGCCACACCCGAGCCCACGCTGCCGCCCACGGGCGAGGCCCTGCCCGGCGCGGCGACGGAAGAAGAGCCCGTGATGGCGGAGGGACCCGACCCGGCGGTGGTCGCCATCCGCAGCGATCCCCAGGGCGCGCTTGTCTATCGCGATGGCCAGCCGCTGGGCGAGACACCCATCAGCCTGCTCGTAAAGCCGCACGATGAATTCGTGCGCGTGGAGCTGCGCATGGACGGCTACCAGCCGCTGGCTGCCGAGCTGACCGCCAAGGATGGTGAGCGCCTGCTCAAGCTGAACAAGGACGACGAGCGCCCCACACCGCGTGCCGCCAAGCCCCGTCGCGACGAGTCCGCGCGCAGCAAGCTGCGTCCAGCCGATCCGCAGGCAGAGCCGAACGAGCCGCACGAGCCGACGCCGCGTCCGGCCACGAGCGCCCCAGCCAAGCCCAATGGCAGCGGCCCGTACGAGCGCTTCGAGTAGCGACGGGCGCGCTCAGCGCAGGAACACCACCGTCACGCGCTCGCCACCCTCCTCGGGTGTGCCTGGACGCACGCTCTCCACGTAGGTGGCGGAGCGCGCCAGGTGCGCACGCACCGCATCGCGCAGCGCGCCACTGCCGAAGCCGTGCTCGACGAAGGCCACGCGCTCGTCACGTCCGTACATACGATCGAGGAAGGCATCCAGCAGCGAGAGCGCGTCATCGACGCGCATGCCGCGCAGCTCGAGTGAGTTGTCGGAGCTGCGCACCATGGGACGGCCGGCCATGCTTTCGCGTGCGGGCAACTTCTCCTTGGCGCGCTCGGGCTCCTTGGCCTGGCTCAGCTCGCGCAGCTCGCCGACCTCGACCCACAGCCGCATCGGACCTGCCGCCACACGCACGCGCCCCTTGCTGGGCACCTCCACGACCTCGACCTCGGCGCGCAGGCGCTGCGCGTATACACGCTTGCCGGGCACCAGCTGCTCGACAGCAACCGCCGGCCGCTCGTCCCCGCTGGCCGCACCGCCGGCCACAAGCTCGCGAACGGCGGCGTTGTCGCGCGCGCTGGCGGCCAGCTGGTCGATGCGCTTGCCCGCTTCACGCGCGTCATCGGCACCGATTCGCTCCTGGCGCAGCGCCTTCTTGACGCGGTCCACGTCGCCCCGCGCCGACTTGAGCTCGTCGAGTAGACACTGTGCCTCCTGCCCCAGCGCCTTTTTGTCGCGCGCCTTTTGCCGCTCGGCTTCACGCTCCAGCTCGGCGCGCAGCTCCTTGGCACGGCGCGCGTCCTCGGCCAGAGTGGACAGCTGTCGCTCGGCCTCGTCCAGCTTCTGCTCCAGCTGCTTGACCAGCGCATCGAAGTGTTTGCTCTGTTCGGGCACCACCTTGCGCGCGCGCTCCACCACGTGCTGCGCCAGGCCAAAACGTTCGGCCACCGCCAGCGCGCTGGAAGCGCCGGGAACGTCAAGACGCAAACGGAAGGTGGGCGCCATGTTGGCCACGTCGAAGCCAACCGAGGCGTTGCGCATGCGGGTGTCGGAGAGGGCGCGCGCCTTCATGGGCTCGTAGTGCGTAGTGACCGCCACTGCCGCGCGCTGATCGCACAGGCTCTCGACAATGGCGCAGGCCAGCGCTGCGCCCTCTTCGGGGTCGGTGCTACCCGCCAGCTCGTCGAGCAGCACCAGGCTGCCCTCGCCGGCCACCTCCAAGATCCGGCGGATGTGATCGATGTGCGCCGAGAAGGTACTGAGGTTTTTGCTCAGGCTCTGGTCGTCGCCGATGTCGCTGAGCACGGCGCCGAAGAAGCCGCACTGGCTGCCCTCGTCAGCAGGCAAAAACAGGCCCGCGCGTACCATCAGCGCCGACAGGCCAAGCAGCTTGAGCGCCACCGTTTTGCCGCCCGCGTTGGGGCCGCTGATGACCAGTGCGCGCCCTGCCTCGGCATCGACGTCGTTGGCGACCACCTGCGCGCCCTCCAGCAGCAGCACGGGGTGACGCGCCCTGCGCAGGCGAATCTGGGGCGTGTCCAGCAGCACGGGCCGGGTGAGCGTGAGCTTATCGGCCAGCTTGGCGGAGGCGCTCTTCAGGTCTGCGTGCAACAGCGCGTCATAGGCCGCGCGCACGCTGGGTAGCACGTCCCGGATCTCCTCGGAAAGCAGCGCAAGGATGCGCAGCTCCTCGCGCTCTTGCTCGGCCTCGGCCAGCTTGAGCCTGTTGCCAGACAGCACCAGCGAGCGCGGCTCGACGAAGATGGTGGAGCCGCTGGCGCTGGCCCCATGCACGATGCCATGCACACGCTCGTGGGTGTCGCTGCGCACCGGCAACACGTAGCGGCCGTCGCGCAGCGTGAAGAAACGATCGGACAGCAGCTCCCCGTGCTTGTTGATCAGCTCTTCCAGACGCGACGCCAGGTGCGCGCGCAGGTTGCGTGTCTCGGTGCGCAGCCGGCGCAGCTCGCCGCTGGCATGGTCGGCGAGCGTGCCCTCGGTGTCGAAGGCGGCCGACAAGGTGTCGCTGAGGCGGTCCAGGCTGGGATCGATTGGGCATGCCACAGACAGTGCCGGCAAGCGCGCCTTGCGGGCAGCCAGGAAGCGACGCAGCACGCGCGCCGCTGCCAGCGTCAGCCGCACCTCGTTGGTAGCCACCACGTCCAGGTCGCCGTGACGCTCCACGCGCAGCAGATGCTGGTGAATGTCGCGCACGCCGTCCAGTGGAAGAGGCTCTCCCTCGCGCAGAAGCGCCAGCGCCTCGGCCGTCTCGTCGAGCGCGTGCCGGGCGCCGGCCAGATCGCGGGCGAGAGGCAGGCGGAAGTCGCGCGCGGCGGGGGCGCGCAGCAGCGAGACGACCTCGGCCTCCAGCTTGTGCCACTCGAGGTCGGCAAGGGTCTTGTTCAGTAGCTCGTCGGCCACGTGCGCTCTCAGTACAGGGTGTGAAGGAGGTAGATGACGACCACGTA
>Ga0105048_10015345_pt1 | contig 11896 bp, 11 predicted proteins | sample MAT05_FD_78382 | JGI IMG/M metagenome (GOLD analysis project Ga0105048, IMG submission 78382) | Freshwater microbial communities from Lake Fryxell liftoff mats and glacier meltwater in Antarctica - MAT-05 | ecosystem: Environmental > Aquatic > Freshwater > Ice > Liftoff microbial mat | place...
CACCAACCGCGATTTGCGCGAGGAGATCGCGAAGAAGACCTTCCGGACCGACCTGTTTTTCCGGATCAGCAGCGTGTCGTTGAAGATCCCGCCGCTCCGCGAGCGGATCGACGAGATCGTCCCGCTTACACTTCACTTCATCGCGGTCGCCGCGAACCAGCTCGGACGGCCCGTCCCCACGCTCATGGACGGCGCAGCGCAGTTCCTCGAGGGACACGCGTGGCCCGGCAACATCCGCGAGCTCAAGAACGTCATCGACCTGGCGGTCTTCGTTCATGAAGGCGACGAGATCCGCCCGTCCGACATCCACATCGAGCCCTACCTCTTGGCCGACACCGCCGAGCTGACGCCCGGTCCCATCAGCGACCCCGAGATCCGCCTCCCGCCTCCGTCGTCGCGGCGCGTGGATCCGGAGGCGGAGCGCGCCGCCATTCTCGACGCCCTCGAGCGCTCCGTCTGGAACCAAAGCGCGGCGGCGAAGCTGCTCGGCATGCCTCGGCGTACCCTCGTGAAGCGGCTGGCGCAGTACGATCTCCCACGACCGCGAAAGCGCGACAGCTGACACTCACGCTCGGCGCGGCTCTTGCTGGCGACCTAGCGCGTGACGAATGGAGACGGAGTAGAGGCGCCGGTCCCCGGCGAGCCCCCCAGGGTCTACGGGGTCGATGATTCCCTATCGGGGGTCGGGCCCGATATGCTGGCGTCGATGGACATCGCCGCCGCGGATCTGCCCATCGCGATCGGCGAGGTCATCGCCGGCCGATACACGGTCACCGGAGTCCTCGGGCGCGGCGGCATGGGCATCGTGCTCGCGGGGAGACATCTCGAGCTCGGCGAGCGGGTCGCGATCAAATTCCTCAACCGCGAGCACTCCTCCCACGCCGACCGGTTCTTCCGCGAGGCCCGCGCCGCCGCGCGCATCCGGAGCGAGCACGTCGTACGCGTCTTCGATGTCGGCCGCCTCCCCACGGGCGAGCCCTACATCGTCATGGAGTACCTCGAGGGGGAAGACCTGGCCGGCCGCCTCGAGCGGGTGGCGACGATGGAGCCCGAGCCTCTCGCGAACACGCTGCTCGACGTCTGCCAGGCGCTCGCCGAGGCGCACGCCTCGGGGATCGTCCATCGCGACCTCAAGCCGGCCAACATCTTCCTCGCGAGGGGTCCCGACGGCTTCGATCTCGTCAAGCTGCTCGATTTCGGCGTGGCGAAGATGCCCGAAGCGGGGGCACTCACGCAGACCTCGACCGTCCTCGGCTCCCCCCTCTACATGTCCCCCGAGCAGCTCATGGCCTCGCGCAACGTCGACGCGCGATCGGACCTATGGAGCATCGGTGTCATCCTCTACGAGGCACTCACGGGACAGCTCCCGTTCGACGGCGACTCCCTCGTCCACCTCGCCCTCGTCGTGCGTGACAAGCCAACGCCGTCGGCGCGCGCGGTGAGGCCGGAGCTCCCCGCGGCGCTCGACGACGTGATCGCCAAGTGCCTCGCGAAGGAGCGGGCGGACCGCTACGCCGACGTGGCCGAGTTCGCAGAAGCCATCGCGCCGTTCGCGTCTCCTGGCCTCGCGCACTCCATCATGCGCATCCGCCGCGTGCTGGAGAACGTGAAGGCGCGCCAGTCCTCGCCGGCGCTCGAGAGCACCGTCGAAGCGCCGTCCTCGAACAGCGGACTGGCGGCGCGCTCGGGCGGCAAGGGCTCGGGCAAGGGCTCGGGCAAGGGCTCAAACAAGCGCGACTCCGACAACGACGACGACGCGCGAGGCGTCGGCTCCAACCCCAGCGACTCGGCCACCCGCAACGAATCGAGCAACCGCATCGAATCGAGCAAGCGCATCGAATCGAGCAAGCGCATCGAATCGAGCAAGCGCATCGAATCGAGCAACCGCATCGAATCGAGCAACCGCAGCGACGCCGGGGCCGAGAGCAGGGGGAGCGACGCCCGTGAGTCGGAGCCGGGAATCCAGGCGATGGCAACATCCACGGCCGTCGACACGAGCCCGGCATCGACGACCGCAAAGCGCGTCACGACAGCCACGAGGCTCGGCATCGCGGTCGCGGTGATGCTCGCGACCGCCGCCCTGGGGTGGCAATGGCTTGCCCGGTCACGCCCGGAGACGTCGGCTCCGCCCGCGCCGATCATCACCGCGTCCATCGCGGCCACCGCCGCGCCGGCTGCCTCCCTCGTCCCATCGGCCAACCTCGAGCCGGTCCCCAGCGCGGCGCCGGCGGTGAGCGCGGCTCGGCCGCCCATCGTCACGGCGAAGCCACCACCCCATCACGCCTCGGGCCCGAACGCGCCCACGGCTCCCCGCCCGGCGACGAGCGCCGCGACTGCGAGCCCCAAGCCTACGGTCAACTGCAATCCTCCCTACACGATCGACGAGCACGGCGTCCGTCGCGTCAAGCCCGAGTGTCTCTGACCTCCTTCGTCTGTCGGCAGTGACGAGCCTCACGCGGGCCGGCACCTGAGGGCGCCGCATCTCCGCTACTATTGCCCCTTTCAAAATGCGCGCGCCACCGAGCTCCCCGGCTTCGCGGGCCGGCGCTCTGCAGGGATCGCGCAAATTCAAGCGCCTGACGAACTTCCGGCCGGCGGTACCAGATGGTGCGCTACCCTCTCGCCGCTCGCCGATGAAGGACCCGTTCAAGACCCAGAAGATCCGCGTGCAGCCGCTCCCCAGCACGCCCAGCACGCCACCCGCGGAGCCCAGTGTCCCGAGCGTGCCCGGCGTGCCGCTCGATCGTCCGAGCTCGGGCACGCCTTCCTCGGGCGGTGGCAACCGCGTCTCCATCCCGCTCTCGCCTCCCTCTTCGGACAGCACGTGGACCACGGGTGAGGTCGCCGCCGAACGCACCACCGATCCCGTCCTCATCGTCGTGCCCGCGAGCGGCACCAAGGACCGCGCGACGCTCACCATCATCAGCGGCATCAACGCGGGCCAGGTCTTCGCGCTCGACGGCACCGAGCACGTCATCGGCCGCGGCACCGAGGCCGACCTCTGGCTCGAGGACGGCGGCGTGAGCCGTCGCCACGCGAAGATCTCTTGCCGCTCGGATGGCCGGTACTTCGTCGAGGACCTCGGCTCCACCAACGGCACGTTCCTCGGCAACCAGCGCATCGACGTCTCCGAGGTCCGCCCCAACGAGCGCATCCAGCTCGGCCCCCACGTGACGCTCCGCTTCGCGATCACCGACGACGCGGAAGAAGAGCTCCAGCGCCGCCTCTACGAGTCCTCCACACGTGACGCGCTCACGCGCGTCTACAACAAGAAGTACTTCACCGAGCGCCTCACCGCGGAGGTCGCCTACTCGCGGCGTCACAAGGTGAAGCTCGCCGTCTTGATGCTCGACCTCGACGACTTCAAGGTCACCAACGACACCTACGGCCACCTCGCCGGCGACATGGTGCTCCGCCTGGTGAGCGCGCAGATGCAGCGCCTCATCCGCGTCGAAGATCTGCTCGCGCGTTTCGGCGGCGAGGAGTTCGTGATCCTCGCGCGCTCCACGGGAAAGACCGAGGCGACCCTCCTCGCCGAACGGATCCGCGAGTCGGTCGGTGAGCTCGAGATCCCCGTCGCGGATCGCTCCATCAAGGTGACGCTCAGCCTCGGCGTGGCCGCCCTCCCCGACGTCGCGCCCGAAGGCGGGCCCACCGAGCTCATCGCGCTGGCCGATTCGCGGCTCTACAAGGCGAAGGCCAACGGAAAGAACCGCGTCGTTTCCGATGGGGAGTAGAACGTGAGAGCAAAGGGAACCTGGTCGCTGGCGGCTGGGGTGTGGGTGGCAGCCGCATTTTTCGGCTGCTCCAGTGACAAGAGCGAGCCCCCGACGGCGAGCGAGCCGGCGGAGGTGACGTTCGGCTCTCCTTTCTTGTGGGGCTCCGCCTCGGCGGGCTTCCAGGTCGAGAAGGGCCTCCCCAACACCGACTGGGCCGACTGGGTGAAGACGCCCGGCAAGATCAAGGGCGGCGACAACCCCGACCTGGGCGGCGCCGACGCGCTCGCCCACATCGACGAGGACGTGGCCCTGCTCCTGGCCGCAGGACAGAACGCCTATCGCTTCTCCATCGAGTGGTCGCGCATCTATCCGACGCGCGCAGCGTTCGACGCCGATCAGCCCGATCTGGCGGCCGTCGCCGCGTACGACAAGCTCTTCACCGCGCTCCGCAACGCCAAGATCACGCCGATGGTGACGCTGCAGCATTTCGCGTTGCCCGACTATCTCGCCGATGTGACCAGGCCCGCCGAGCCGCAGGGCTGGGAGCGCCCCGAGAGCATCGAGATGTTCGGCACCTGGTGCAAGCGCATGGGCACCCGCTGGGGCGGCAGCGTCGACTGGTGGGCCACCATCAACGAGCCGATCGTCTCCCCCATCGCCGGCTACATCCAGGGCGCGTTCCCGCCCGGGCTCCTCCTCGAGGTGCAGCGTGCACTGCTCGTCGGCAAGAACGAGGCTCGCGCACACGGCAAGTGCTTCGACGCGTTGAAGGCCAGCGACACGGTCGACATCGATGGCGACGGCAAGACCTCGATGGTCGGCATCGTCCAGCACCAGCGCGCCGTAGAGCCCGAGGATCCGTCGTACCCCGACGACGTCGCCGCCGCGGAGCGTGTTCGTTACGTCAACAACCTCTGGATCTTCAACGCGGTCGTGAAGGGCGAGTGGGACGACGACTTCGACGGCAAGCTCGACGGCCCGAACGACAAGAAGGTGGACCCGGAGCTGGTGGGACGCTCCGACTACCTCGGCATCAACTACTACTCGGCGCTCTGGGCCGGCGTGAACGGCATCAAGGTCCCCGTCATCGACGCCGCGATCCGGCAAGATCACCTGCCGAACGATCGTCCGAAGACCGATTTCTACTGGGACATCTACCCCAAGGGCTTCCGCATCGTCCTCGACGAGGTGAAGGGCTACGGCCTGCCCATCGTGATCACCGAGAACGGCATCGCCGACTCCCAGGACACGAACCGCTCACGCTTCATCCTCGAGCATCTCTACGAGCTCGGCCGGGCCAAGGCCGACGGCATGGACATCCGCGGCTACTTCCACTGGTCGCTCCTCGACAACTTCGAGTGGGCGAGCGGCTTCTGCCCGCGCTTCGGGTTGCACACCGTCGATCGGAGCACGGCCGCGCGGGCCGCGCGTGCGAGCGTCCAGGTCTATGCGCGCGTGTCGCGCTCGGGCGTGGTCACCAAGAAGGAGATCGACGCTCTCCCGCCCTATGGGCCGCCTGCATACTGCGATTAGGCGTTGCACGTGGCCAAAGCGGGAGCCGCCTGGCACGAGAGCCGCCTCCGCCAAATGAGCACGACGCGCGTCCTCGCCGCCGCTACAGAAGCTCGCCGCCGCCGCCCACGCCAACCGTCTCCACTTCGTCGCCCTCGAAGAGATCGGTAGCGGCGACGATTCCGAGCAGCGCCGCTCGCAGACTCACCGGCCGCCCGCCCGGCCACCGCATCCATGGCGGTGAGCACGGCGAGCGCACTGCGCCGAGCAGGGCAAGCCCCTCAACGCGGCCGCCGGCTTTGCCCGGCATTAATTGACGCGCCGTCACCATCTCTGCGATCAGTCGCTCCTTCTACCGGCAGCCTCAATCAGCTCAGCGTTCCCGTGACGCGAGGGCCACACCGAGCGCGTGCAACTCGCTGAGGCACTCTGCCAGCTTGGTGAACAGGAGATGGTGATCGCGAATTTGGAGCTGGGTGCCGTCTGACGACACGCCGAGGACAGCCGGCACCCCGGCCGCCCCGCCCTCTTCGATGTCCTCATCCATGTGCTCGATGCGATTGCGGATGCTCGGCCCCCGCCCGTAGGACTCGACGAACGTTTGAAGGCGCTCGTCTGGGTTCTGGGGGTGCTCCGCCATCTTGACGGCGAGGTTCACGCACCGCCGAACGGTGGTGATGCAGGTCTCGAACTCTGCAAGACCGTGGAAGAGGAGGGTGGTGCGGTTCGACGACGCCATGTACTCGACGAACAGTGTGCGCCCCGCGTTGTAGGCGCGAACGGCCTTGTCGGTTGCGAGGAGGAAGCTGTGGAAGTAGGAGCGCACTTGAGCATCGTTGGAGCCGCCGCGACCTGTGAGCGCGAGGTTCAACAGGTAGTTCGCAATCAGCGGGATCGACAGCCCGCTAAGGTCCGGTGCAGAGCACGTCGTGATGTAGGGCATGTGGCTTCCTTGCTTGGTGGAACGCCAAGAGAAGGACGATAAGTCCGCCTCTTCGCTGCGCAAGGGCGTCTACACCGCGCACCTGGCCGGCTACTTCTTCGGCTCGTCCCACTTCGAGGGGACCTTGTGGATCCAACCTATGCTCGCGCATCTTACGCACGACACCATCGTAGCCCGGATAGATGGTCGCCCCATTGATGCCCTCGTAGTTCAGCAGTCGCAGCAGCTGCATGGCGATCGAGCCAGGAAACTCGATCTTGTAGAGTAGGGGCGTTTCAGCGTGAGGTTCAATGCGGTCGGACCGAAGGTGGCTGAGGTCGGCCGCCGCAACAACTTCGTCGAGCGGTCGAATCTCCGGCTTCTTGTCGAGCGTGAAGGTCCCGGCTTGTGCGGCGAGGTTCGGATTGGTGGCTTGCGGCGCGGGAATGAGCACGAGGCTCACCTCCTGCTGGCCCGGCATCGGGATCTCGGGCGACGCGTAGTACGTGCTGAAGGCCCAGATGCAGGCGCGTTCCGCCTTATGGTCCGGGTTCAGAAACGCTTCCGCTGTAACGGCTCGCGTTCCGCACGGCAGATCGTCTCGCGCTCGGGTCGGGGAAGGTCGTCTCGGCTCCCGCGCCGGCGGGCGTTGGGTGACCAGAACCGCGGCGGCGGCGCGGGGTCTCGATCCCGAGGCGCGCCGGCGGTGCTCGTCAGGATGACGGGCTCCGGCGAGGTCGTCGCTAACGGCGAGGACCGGCGCGCCTCGTGCTCGAGACCAGTGTCGAGGCTCCGAGGTCGTTCCGTTCCCGGTTCCTCTTAAGGGGTGGGAACGGGAACGGCCCACCGGTCGCCGGTGCGGATGACGGCGCCTGTGTCGGCGAGGCGGACGAGCGCGTCGCCGAGGCGCTCGTTGCGGACGCGGAGCTCGGCGCGGAGCTGCGAACGACTGAGCGCCCGCCCGGCGCGGCCGAGAGCGTCGAGCACGAGGGGATCGAGATCGCGGGGCATGTCGTGCTCGGAGGGCGTGTCGCTCGCGATGACGGCGAGGTGGACGTCGGCCTCGTCTCCGGCGACGAGGTGGAGGCGCAGCGGGTCGGGTGCCGCGGCGGCGCGGTGCTCGATGGTGAGAACGAGCGCGTCCTTCTGGCGTCGGACGTAGAGGTTGGAGTCTCCCCAGGCGTGGAAGTCACCGCTGCCACGGAGGGAGAGCCCGGCCTGGGCGCCTGTGCCGCCGTTTTTGCGTGCATGATGCACGACGAGGACGGCGACGTCGTGCTGGCGCTGCAAGGTGCGGAGATACCCGAGTAACGCGGAGACCTCACCGGCGTCGTTCTCGTCGATGCGGTGCAGTCGCACGAAGGGATCGAGGATGAGGAGGCGCGGCGCGCAGCGGCGGACGGCATCGCGCAGACGCGCTTGATCGCGTCCACGATCGAGACGGAGCACAGGAACGGTGATGACGTGGATGGGAACGGACGCGAGGTCGAGCTGGCGAGCGCGGCAGATGCCCGAGAGCCTCGCCTTGACGACGGCCGCCGCGTCCTCGGCCATGTAGAGGAGGACGGGCCCTGGGTCGTCGACGTCGAAGGCTCCGAGGCATGCGGTGCCCGAGGCGACGGAGACGGCGAGATCGAGCGCGAGCCAGGACTTGCAGCACTTGGGCGCGCCGCCGAGCACGCCGACGGCGGCGCGCGCCCAGAGGGTGTCGACGAGCCAGCGTGCGAGGATGTCGCCGTCGTCGAGATCGGCGGCGCGGACGACGGGGAGCGCGTCGTCGTCCGGCGGGCGCGTCATGTGGCGCCGCCGATGTCGTCGAGCGCGGCCTGGACAGTGGCCTCGTCGAGAAAGGATTGTCCGCGCTCTGCGGCCATGCGGATCGCGGCGCGCAAGGTCTTGGAGGCGACGCGCAAGACGCCGCGGCTGGAGCGGAAGAGCATCTCCATCGCCTGATCGGCGAGGAGCTTCTGCGAGGCGCCCGCGGCCTTGAGGGCGTGCTCGACGGCGGCGCCGAACGCCTCGCGGTCGAGCGGCTCGAGGTGGATCTCGACGGCGATGCGCGAGCGGAGGGCGGCGTGCTGCTGCATGTGAAGACGCCGCGTGAGATGCGGCAGGCCCACGAGCCAGAGCGTGACGAGATCGCGGCTGTCGAAGGCGAAGTTGAGAAAGCCCGCGAGGTCGAGGAGGAACACGTCGGAGAGGTGCTGCGCCTCGTCGAGCACGACGACGGGCGCGGAGCCTCGCTCGTCGACCATGTGCACGAGCGCCTTCTTGAGATCGGCCCAGAGCTGACCGCGCCGATGCGAGGGCCTCACGCCGAGCTCGTCGGCGAGCGAGCGATAGAGATCGAGCGGCGAGACGGTGGTGTCGCAGAGGTACATGACGAGATGATCGGGACGCGGTAGCTCGGCGCAGAGGTTTCGGAGGGCGGCGGTCTTGCCGACGCCGGCCTCGGCGGTGAGGACGCCGAGGCCGGGATCTTCGACGAGCTGCTTGAAGGCGCGGCGTAGACGGACGTAGCCGGGGCTCTTGTCGAAGAAGGTCTTTCCCTGAGCGCTCTTCGGGAGCGGATAGCTGGTGAGATCGAGGCGAGTCTTGTCGGCCATGGTCATGTCTCCTTGGTGTCGTCGTTGTCGAGGTCGTCGTCGTGCGCAGCGGTGAGGAGGCGCGTGCGCCGGTAGTGCTCGTCCTCGATGAGGGCGAGCGGGTCGAGTCCGGTGCGCTTGATGAGCGGCTCGGGCTCGCCGAGATCGCGGCGACGATGGCGATGCATGTTGGCGAGGCGATCGAGCGGGACGGTGTCGCAGAAGAACTCGCCGCCCACGAACACGCGCGGGCGCGCGGTCTCGTCGCTGGCATCGAAGCGGAGCTCGACGTCGCCGGAGAGCTCCGGGCGGACCTCGAGGTAGCCTCCGCGCCAGCGGACGGTGCCGTCCTTGCGCACCTTGCGCTTGTCGCGGTGCAGGAAGACCTCATCGAGATTCTTGCTGCGCGGCACGGCGCGGATCTCGTGAGCTTCGGCGAGCAGGTGCTCGCGCGGCGCGCGGCCGGTCGTGTCGTGCGCGCGCGCGTGGTACTCGGCGCCGAGCCACGCCCAGTGCTTGGCGGCGAGGTCGTCGACGGTGAGCGGCGTATCTGGCAGCTCGTCCTCGACCTCCTCGCGCCACGTGCGATGCCATCGCTCGATGGATCCTTTGGCCTCGGCGTCGCCGGCGCCGGCGTGCACGAGGTGGATGCCGAGATCGGCGCAGATGTCGCGGAGCGACTGAGCGATGTACGCAGGCCCGCGGTCCACGTAGTACGCGCGCGGCACGCCGTACTTGAGGATGGCCTGCTTGAGGCCGTACTCCTGCGCGGCCGCGCTCTCGCCCGGGACCACGGCGAGATAGCTGTGGACGATGAAGCGCGTGGCGTTGTCGATCTGCGAGAAGAGGATGACCTTGTGGAGCTTGCCGTCCGGGCCGAGGACGGGCGCGCGCGGATGCATGGCGTCGCCGACCCAGAGATCGCCGGCGTGCTCGGCGATGAAGCTCCGTCGCTCGGCGGCGGGTCCGCGCACGGGGCGCGCGGAGATGCCTTGGGCGAGCAGGAGGCGATGTACTGTTGCGCGCGCGAGCTCGCCCTTGCGCACGACGCCGGCGCGCTCGAGCATGCGCACGATGCGTCGCACGGAGCGTCGCGGCTTCTCGCGCTTGGCGCGCACGACAAGGTCAGCAATCTCGGCGCGAATGGCGCGAGAGGTGCCTTTGTCCGCGCGTGCGTCGGGCATGAGGGCGTCGAACCCGCCTTGTTTGTAGAGGTAGAACCAGCTCTCGATGGTGCGCGGCGAGAGGCGCACAACGCGCCCGTCGGGCGGCATCACGTGGTGACGCGCGGCGGCCTCCGCGAAGTACGCGGTGCGGTCGCCGTGCTCGAGGCGCGCGCTGACGAGCGGACCGAGCACGCCGAATCGAAAGAGGCCGATGGCTCTCCTCACTTCGTCGTCCATGGCTGCATCGTGAAGGAGGCGAGCGGCCACAAACGATGGGATCGGATCCGAGCGCTGCGCTGTCCCACGGGCACGCGGCGGATGCCGCGATCACATGAGACGCACTCCTCGCTCGAGTCGGTGCACCAGCTCTGCGAGCGCGGCCAGGCGCGCGCCGGGCGCGATGTGAGCGGCGTCGGCATGCGCCTCGCTGAGCTCGCCGCGAGACGCATCGAGACGGACGTGTGAAGCGAGCGCTTCGAGCGCCACGCCGCCGCTCGCGGCGAGCAGCACGACGAGCATGCGCGCCGACGCTGCGAAGCGCGTACGCCATCGCTGCTCGGTGCGCGCCGGGATCGGCAGCGCTCCCGACGACTGTGGCATGCCCGCCGGCATCACGACGCGCTCGACGGTCTTCCATGCCCGCCAGAGATGCCGGGCGAGGAACATCGGCAGGATCCGCCACGTCGCGCCACACCCCCCGGCGGCGCAGACGTACTGGATGATCCGGACGACAGCCGGCACGCCCAGCTCAGCGCGCGGATGCCGCTCGGGGTAGCAGTGCACGTGGAGCACGCCGTGTCCGCACCGCGGACACCGGCGAGGCCGGTATCCGTCGGGGTCGCAGACGCGGCGCTCGTGGGTTTCGAGGTCGCGAACCTGGTCGTCGATGAGGGTCCCTCCCTTGAATCTGGACACCCGCGACGTGACGAGGCAGGTTTCCGGATCCGGAGGAGGGAACCCGATGCTCGGGCTCATGAGGGTCTCCGGTGGCGTGAGAACCTCGAAGATCCTCGCCTCCTCCGACTTTCTCAACTTCCGCGCAGACCGCCGTCTCGTCCCGCGCTCACGCCGCGGTGCCCAGCTCCGTCACGCGGCGGCCTCACGACGCGAGCGCGAGACGCCGACCCTCAGCAGGGCCTGCAGAGACCGAGGCGGAACACCGCAGCGAAGTACGCGGCGGCAAACGGCCGCCATGACCAGTCAAGCAGTCGCGTCGGGACTCCATAGTGCTGCGCGAGCGCGAGACACGGCAACAGCATCTCGTCCGGCCACAAGCCGTCCATTGCCCTGCTGGATACACGTCGGATTCTACGGAGCGCAATTCCGTCGCCGGGAAGGAGCAGCCCGGCCCGGTCGGCATCGTTCATGAACGTGTTCAGGTAGCTGTACTCGCGCCAGGCGCGCATCTTCGCGTCTCGCAGGCGCTGTTCGTCGTCCGCGCCGCCCTTGTCGTTGATCAGTTGGCTGTCAAACTTCGCCCAGCACTCCTTGCGGTACGCGGTCGGCAACAACTTCCAGGTGGCATCACCATGGCCGCGAAAGATCCAAAGGTTTCGGCTGCCCTTCCCCCACAGGGGACCGTCTGGGTGAAACGCCGCGAGGAGCGCGTCGGCGCTATCGAAGGAGACGGTCGCGAAGGCCTCTTGGGTCATCGTTCCTCAAGTGTAGAGCCAATCCAGAACGAGTCAATTGGACTCTTTCTTGGCGATCCAGGCGTTCCTCGCGGTCGGCGCGACACCTCCCGGTTCGTGTTCAGCGCTTCTTCGTGCCCGCATCTTCCGCCCGCGCCACGAAGCAAACTTCCGCGAAGCAAGCGCTTCTCGCGTGTCAGCTCGCCATGCGCGGCCGCTCGCCTGGATGAATGAAGCCGTGCTTCCTGTGCCACATCTCTCGCAAGAGAACGGTGCGCGCCTCTTCGGTCGGACGGGGTCCATCATCGTGGGTGCGGATGGTGATCCAGCCCTGGAACCATCGAGCCGATGAGCAGGGATC
>Ga0105048_10015346_pt1 | contig 11895 bp, 9 predicted proteins | sample MAT05_FD_78382 | JGI IMG/M metagenome (GOLD analysis project Ga0105048, IMG submission 78382) | Freshwater microbial communities from Lake Fryxell liftoff mats and glacier meltwater in Antarctica - MAT-05 | ecosystem: Environmental > Aquatic > Freshwater > Ice > Liftoff microbial mat | place...
GACTTTTGTATTGAGTATTGTGATTGTTGATAGCTTCCGTCTGCAACCGCATTAAATCCGCATTGCTCTGCTTTTCACCCGACAACTCATACACCATAGTTGATAGTATTTTGTTCTGGTTTTGAAGCTTCGGGATCAATATCTCTTCCGTTTTCGAAAGCGAGTTCTGCTCTAAAAGGTCTTCCTCGATAAGAGAGATTGTCTGAAGTATGAGGTCGTACTCGCGGACCTTATCAATTATTGTGTGTGAAAGGATTTTAGCGTCCGGGCGTGCAGTCAATTCTTCAATTTGGGCTTGCAATTTTGAGATCGTCGTTTTATGAGTTGACTTTTGTAATTCATCATTCGATTTTGCCGTTGCTAAACTCAGCTCCGCGGTTGATACTCTCACCTCCGCGGTTAATTCTTTCGCCTCCGCGGTTAATAGTTTCGCCTCCAACAATTTAATATTTGTTGATAAGTCTGACATCTTTTTTGCTTCCAATATCGAACGAGCATTTGTCTCTTTCGAATTCGCATCATTCAATTTGGTTATTTCATCGGTATTCTTCTTCTTATAATCATCTTCTATCTTTCTTTGCTTTGCTGCGCTTTCTGTTAAGGATTTAATCTGGGTCTCCAAAGCCTTCTTTTCCAAATCAGCACTTATACATTTAATGATGAATTGTTTGACATTTACCGACAGCAATTCATTTCTTACCGTCTCTCTACTGTCTGCTCGCACAGTATTTAAGATTGCGGTATATATCAGATCGTACTCTCCGGCCTTTTTTTGCAAACTTGTAATCTCATTTGTTTGTATTTTCATTAAGTTATGACATTGACTGCTCGATGCTTGTGAATCTGTAACCTGAGATGTCAGTTTTTTAAACTCGTCTTCGTATTGTTTAATTTTGGCATCGAAACTCTTTTTTGTATCATCAGCACGTTGCGTTGTTTCGTTGTGCTTCTTCAACAAAATAGTACAATTCGTGTTCAAAGCGTTACATTCTTTGATTTTCTTTGTATTACAAGTTTCGTTCAAAAGATCACATTCTTTGATTTTCTTTGTCGCGTCAGTCAAAAGTGCGAGATCTCTTCCACACTTTATGTCTTTTGCTTCAAATTCAACAAGTTGCATTTTCGCGCTTTCTGTTAAGGACATAATTGTCGTCTCAAACGCTTTTGTTTTCACAGCAGCACTTTCAAATTGTGCAGATACGATACCATCCAACTCAGCCAACAATACATCTTCAGTCTTTAAATCAAGAAGACTATTGCCGCCCTTCTTATCATCAGGGTTCAAAATTTTGAGTTTCCTAATAAGTTGAGCCAATTTGGTCTTGATTGTATTTCTCGACGTTTTACATTCTTTAAGACCTGCGTCCAAATTGTTTTGGTTTTGAGCTCGAGATTTTATAAAAGTTCCAAAATCATCAAGACTATTCGCCACTCCAGAAGAAGAATCACCGTACGCACTCCTCCACTCCTTGAGTCTCGTATCTAAATCTTCCTTACTGGTGTAGCAGGGCGACACCAGAGACAGTTGATTCGGTTTTGGGGCTTTGACCAACGGTTTCGACACTGCATTTCTTGTAAACGTAAATGTCGTCGGCTCATACAACTTCCCATTTATGAAAGATTCGTCAAACGAAGCCAAAATATCATCAATTTCCGCGATCGTATCGACAAACTTCTCCTGTATCAAATCGACATTCGCCAAAGAAACCTTGTAAATCATCAAATTGTATTTCTTTGGAACCGTCGTCGCAAGGGCCATCCATTGGTTCCCTTTCAATTCTAAAACATTGTAAACGGCCGTCACGACAACTTCTGGCTTTTCTTTTGACTCGTAGTCAACTTCCCTTTTGATCCATGATTTGTCTTGGCCTCGGACCCACACCAGCATTTCTTTTGTAAGCGTTTCTTCTTATTTATATCGAAGATAAATGTTCCTCTCAAATCTACTCGTTGACTGCGAATGTGCCCATAAATTTGTTTAGCAGATTTCAGGGACAGAACACCAATGTAGCCGGCTTTATCTTTTGACACCGAGTTAAACTTTGTTTCCAATAACAATCTTTCCAGATCGGATAGAGATCCATGGACAAACACTGATACCCGCTCTTTCACATTGTGGATCAGCTGTTGATTGAGTGGGTTTGTATTCTCCTTCGCCGACACATCACAAACAAACGTGTGAGACATAAAACATTGACTTTTGAATTGTCTCTTTACAAACACGGAATTGATTAGCTGCACCGTCGGAAGAACCAAAGACAGCTCCTCTTTCACTTCTCTCTCGGCACAACTCGCTGCAGTTTCGCCTTCTAACGTCGTACCCGTCACACCCAGCTGACAATCCACCACGAAACCATGCACAATATAGCCCACACACAAAATGTAATGGTCTGGAGGGATTTTGGAAAAGATGACCTCGATTCCTTCCAGAATATATTGACTGATTTGGAGCTGTTGTAAGGGTTTTAAACTGCAACTGATATTCGGAAGAAACGCATATAGATCACTCATTTCTGCGGTTTTATGGTACCAAACACAAAATATTCAAGAATAAACTATTCAAAAACCAACAAACAATTTGTGTAACAATCCAAAGATCTTACTTTGAAGCTTACCATCCTTTGATTTTGTTTTATTCCAAAAAAACAATTGATTTCCGAAAAAGAAAATGGATCTTTCAAGCGAAAGTGACGAATGCACAACCATGATGTGGTTCCAACGCTTCTTTCTCATTTTTTCCAATATAATCTATCTGTTTACGCCACTGTACTGCCTTCTCTTGTGGAAATTCTCACCCAAGGTTAAATTTTCAGACGTCCTTCTAAGTATCCTCTTGTGTACCTACGTCGCCATCTGTTCCGGTCTCTACCACGCCTGCGACGACAGCTACGAATGTACGAAAATGTGTATCACCAAATGGCAATACCTTTACAATCTGGACTTTTTTGGTTCGTACCTGATGCTGCCCGTCACAGTGGCCTGGTGGGCCGATTTCCAACACACCTACGTCTCGTGGATCTACGTAGGTACCATGGCTATTGAATCCTTTTTGTATATTGTGTTTTGTGAAGACTGTTCCTCGGATACGGAAATCCAATGGTACGGAGTTATTATCGGTCAAGCCATTCTGTTCTTTCTCGGATACAGTTTCTTTTATTGGTGGAACGATCAACTGTGTAAAAAAATTGGCCGAAACTTTGGCTTGGTTGCCGGTGCCCTTTCGTTGGGTTTTACCATCGTCGCCATCGTCTTCAAATTTTCCACTCCCAATGAAAAATCGATCTATTGGTGGATGCACTCCGTGTGGCACTTGTGCTCCGGTATTGGGATTTTCTTTGCCCATGTGATGCGGTCGTGGGACCCTTTATGTTGCAAATCCGTGCCTTCAGACGATTTTGAGTACGAAATTAATAGTTTAAAGATGAGACAAAAGTTGACAGAAGAAAGCAAAGTCGAGGTCAAAATCACACAAATTATAGATTGATCCTCTTTTTTTCGGCTTCCATAAAAATTTGATGCACTTTCAAACTTGCGTGATTCAGTTTGCTTACGACAACGCCATAGTACGGGGATGGCACAGAAGATGGATTCTTTTCTTTCTTGACCGGAGCTGTGTAAACGATACGTAAGCCGGACCGCAGGAGCATCTACACGAAAAGGAAGCAAAATGAGTAAACATTTTCAAATGGGTCGTATGGTTCTTTCGGAAGAAGGTCATGTTAAAACATCAACACATTGTTCATCACAACAGCCAACAGATGATAGTCCAGGATCGTAAAGCGGCACCAGCGATAAGGTTTGTAGAAATCATACACAAATACACGTTTCAGGGAATCGATTTCCACCACATAACCATCCGATGTCAGCCAACGTAGAGACTGAAGATATTTCAGGGCCACAATATCAGCCATTTTAACGTTGAACAGCACATGAAACGAAGCGAAGTACGGGTTGAAGACTTCGAATTCGATAAGATCGGTGTTCTCCGGCACGAAACGGCTGTTCATATACAGCAGGGTGGCTTCAAAACGATTGAATTTCTTCTCCGACTCATCGTTGTGACAAGAACCAATGATTCGCGCTCCAAACGACTCGTACAACTCTTCATACGACATCTCCAATAGCGTGATCAGGTTCGGCTCTTTCATCTTTAGTTCGATGGCCATCGTTTGGAGGTCTTTCATATAGCGGGTCCGTTCGTTCATTTCCTCGAAGGTGTCTGTCGATTTGACATCCGATTCGCAGACTTTGTGAGGTGATAATAGTGAAGGCGATGGAGATCGGCTGATCGAAGGGGAACTACCCATCGACCTGAGTGGGGGTAGAAACAACAAAAATCACAAGAGGATCAATGAAAAAATGAAGAAAGAAACGCTTTACCCCGAATCACAAAAATAGATTTTGAAAGCGAACCCTCTCGTGTTGTGCCTTTGCGCAAATAGATGCCTGTTCTAAAGATTCCCGAGGTCTTGACCTGCTCCATCACCAGACAACTGTTTGTGGACCCAGTGGTCTCAGCCGACGGCCACACGTATGAGAAGGCGGCCATAACGGAGTGGTTCGAGAAGAATAATAAGGTGCTGGTCCGCAGTCCGCTGACCAACCTCGTTCTGCCAAATCTCCAACTAACGCCCAACCAGCTCGTCAAATCAATGATCCACGATTTCCACACCAAACACATTTCCGATGCCTTATTCCGACAAGCATTACTAGACGGCGATTGCAAGACCCTCGAGAAATGTGTGTACATCGAACCTCAACTGTCGTTGGTGTCCGTTCACGATCTGCTGTTTACTCTCGTTTCGATCAAATGGCTCGTGGAACGATTGGGAAAATTGATTCTCACCGTCAAAGCATTCACGAGGGCGGTGTCACGGCAAGACGGATTGCCGGTCCTCAAGTATTTCCATTCGGTCGAACCTAACCTCTGTAAAATGAGAGACGAAGATGGCTTTACGTGCATGCATTACTGCTTAACCGTGGAGACGGCGAAATTCCTGTACGAAATTGGTGTCTCTACCTGGAACGTTCAATGGAATGATCGTGCGGGTCCGATTCACACCCTCAATCGGTTCGGAACTCCGTTATCTGTGGCCCTCTACTGGCTGGACCAAAAAGAAGCGGATCTCTGGTCGAAGGACCAAAACGGAAACTTGCCGATTTTCAATCTCGTGATGAATCCAAAACACGACGAACTCACGATGGGGCCGATCTTTTACAAAATGAAAGAACTCATGGGAAACCAAAAGGAAAAACTTCTGAAGCACCGCAACAAGGACTCGCTTTCGTTACTGGAATACGCCATAAGCTCGGGCTCGATTTTTTCGATCCGACTGGTTCTCAAACACTACCCGGAGTTATTGACGGCCAAGGTCACGAACGACGACCAGTACAACCTGGTGCATCTGTTGGCATATCGCATCAATTCGGATGACATTGTCAATGGCATTTGTACCGAAACGATTCAACTTCTCAAGAAAACAGACGAAAAGTTTTTCTCCTCCCTGGTCAAAGGAAAAGATGTTCTCAATGCGGAGCCGATCGAAGTGGTGTTACGTAATATTATGAATTCAGACGACAACGGACCGTTTGAAAAAGATCTGTCGTTTGTGGAACTGTTACTGTGGGAAGGCGCTTCTATCTCCACGATTCACCGATGCATGAAAGCCGACCTCGAGACACGAATTAACAAAGACACGATGCCGAATTATGTCTTGCCGGTCGTCAAATTTCTGTGTTTATACAAAGAAGAACCGAAAGAAACGTTCTTTATGAAAAAAAAACGCCCCCTTCAAATCGAGGCCGAAGAACCCCAGGACAAAAAACTAAAAACCAAATAATAAAATTGTCATCCAGATTGTTATGTTGTATGTTCTCACAAAAAAAAAAATGGATTCGGATCAAGTACTGGCACCAATTGAAGAGAAAACCAGCCAACAAAAGCCCAAAAAAGAAGAGAAGGAGCTCGCCGTGATCCTAACGCCGCAACTTTACAACTTGGATTCTCTGCTATTGATCCGGGAACCCGGTTTCCATACAATCCAAATACTGTACGACAAACGAGTGTATTCCTTCGAAATCGAAGTGTTTTACAAGCAAGAAGAACGCAACAGTATGAATCGCTCCAAAATCCTTTTCTACAAGTCGAAACATGATTCTTGTATCAAAGAAACCGTATTGTCCCTTTGGGGGATCAGAAAAGGAACCGTGGAAATGATAAACATGATCACTTTTCTTATTGTTACGAAAGAAACACCGGATCTCTAACCAAAATCGGCGCCCGACAGATCGGACAGGTTTGCACCTGCATCGAACAGGTATGGCACAAACACACATGGTTGCATCCGAATCGAACGGCTCTGACCAACGTTTCGCAGATAATACAATTCATCGATTTTCCCTTGGCAATGTTTAACAGTTCCTTCAAATTCTCATTCACATAGAACAAGGCTTTGCCCGCATCGATTCGTTGTTTCTTTTTCTTGGGTTGAAGTTGATGTTCATCATCAAGCTCCTCTTCGTCTTCGTATAACGCCAACTCCGCCTTTTGTTTCTCCTTGAGCTTCTCTTCCTCCAGAAGTCTCTTTTTTTGTTTCTCCTGACCCAATAACTTTTCCACTTTCTGTTTGAATTCAATTATCTCTGATGACATGGAAGCGGACGCGATTTGGTTGACAAAGGAAAGGGATTCCTGGAAATTATTCAGATGAACGCAAACTTTGGCGGCCAAATATAAGTTGGTTGACGACAGCGGCTCCATCTGCAACGCCTTCATGGCATAGTCTTTGGCCACGTTCCAGTTTTTGGCACCAAAATTGCAGAGAGCGACTCCCGTTAATCCCCGGAGTTTGTTTTCGGATTTCACCTCGGCAATCGGTTCGGATTCATTCTCGGCTAAAAAACTACGATAATACTTTTCCGCACCCTTAAACTCTTTCAAATCCAGCTTTTTGTCGGCAAGTTGAACGTACCATACTCGACAGTTTAAATGATGCGGCAAGACATAGATGAGATTGAGCACCCCTAAACACAGTAAGGCGTTTTTCTCGGCCGTTAGGGACTTGTTGACGTGGGTTAATGTCAACAACGCTTTTTGTTCAATTTCGGGGTCTTTACTTAAAGAACTGTTCGCAAATTGAACCACCTCCTCTTCGATATCTTCGTTCTCCGACGCATCGTACGACTCTTTGGCCGCCACACACGCTTGAAAACACTCTTCGTGCTTTCCCGAAAGATGCAAAAGTTTGGCTTTCATCACTTTATAGACGGGATCGTCTCGGAAGCGCCGGTCGTCGCGGTTTCGATCAGAAATAAGTTTGAGCGCTTCGTCGTATTGTTTGTTTGAGTGAAACAAGTCAATCATGCGATTGTAAAAATTTCGGATCGGGTTGCACCGCTTTTCGGCACAGAACTTCAAATGTTCGACAATGGTTAAATTCAGGTACTTGATCGCGGATGGGTAATCTTTGAGGTGGTTGTTCGCGACCGCAATATCGGAATAGGCCAACGATCGTTCCCGAGGAGTGGTACACACTTCGAGATAAAACAAATAGTTGGAGATCGCTTCGTCATATTTTCCGTTTCGTAAATGAACTTGTGCCTGCTCGAAAATCTCATGAAAGGCGTCGCCCGGGGTTAGAACTTCTTTTGTTGACAATAAACGTCGGGGCTGGAGCATATTTTCCGGAATACCCAAGGCATCGGCCAATGGAATCAAAAAGGGGTGTATCGGGTGGTGTTGCTGATTCGGTGGGTTTACGTTGGCACCAGCGGCAACGGCGACGGCAGCGGCAGCAGCAGCAGCGGCAGCAGCGGCAGCGGCAGCAGCGGCATCGGCAGCGGCAGAAGCAGGAGGAGGAGGATTCTCATTTGGTGAAGACATTTTGAGTTAAGTAATAATAAAATGTGTAAAGAAATAAAAAGAAATGTTATTTCTTATTTTTTGGAATGAAGGGCTGCGTCCTTGGCAAGCTTGTCCACCATCTCATTCCAAACAATCTTGCTGTGACCTTTGACCCAATGAAAGGAAATGTTCGACTCGATGGACAGAATCCGATCTTTGAGGGACTGAATCAATTCCACATTCAGTTTGGCGTTCCAGTTTAAATCCAGCATCCCTTGCACATACTTGCTGTCGGTCATAATACGAATGTTTTTTTTTGGTTCTTTTAATTCGGAAACCAGATCCAGAGCCAAGGAAACGGCCGTTAATTCTGCAACGTTATTGGTTGTGTCTTCGGGGAAGCTGTACGACTTGGTCTTGATTTGAGGGGGGTTGGATTTCAGGATCAGTAGAGCAGCCGAACCGGAAGAACCTCGACTGCAACACTGAGCAGAACCAAGGGTTGATCCGTCCACAAAACAAACCCAATTTTCCAAAGAGTTTTCCAAGAAAGAATCCAAGAGATCCATTTATTTTATGAAATTGATTTGGTCAGAATAAAAAAAAAAGTTTCTGTTCTTTCATCAAGCTAGATTTGATGCTCGTTGATCCAAACTTGAATCGAGATCGATCGCTTCGTCTCGTCGTTTTGGGTGAACGTATTCACGGTTTGGAAAGAAGCTCGGATCTTTTGGATGTCTTTGGATTCGATCAACAAAACCAGCCGATCAAACCAACTCGTGATCTGTTTGTCCCCGTCGATTGTTTTATCTAAGAACAATCGGGTCGTGTCGATGGCCGATTTCAGCGATGCCAATTGGGTTGATTCGTTTTCTTTCACCTTTTCTTTGTCGATGGTGGCGGCCATCGGCACAGGAGCAGGCGTGGCCATCGGCACAGGAGCCGGCACAGGAGCAGGCGTGGCCATCGGCGCAGGAGCAGGCACAGGAGCAGGAGTGACCACAACAGGAGTTCGAGCAGCTGTTCCAGCAGATGCCGATTCCAACATTCTGACCTTTTCCGTCAATTCTTGAACAACAGGAGTTCGAGCAGCTGTTCCAGCAGATGCCGATTCCAACATTCTGACCTTTTCCGTCAATTCTTGAATGGTCTTCAAGGCCTCTTCCTGTTTGTCCTTGATTTCTTTCACTTCCTTCTCTTTTGTTTGTTTCAACACCATGTCGTCTTTCAGACACAGAAATTCGGCGTTGTTCATAATGTTGCGATTCGATTCGACGATCTCAACAATGTCCGGTCTTTGTTTTAACCAATCGAGGAAATGAAGAGGGAATTCCACGTTTTGCAAATAGTAGAACGACGGTCTGCCTCGGCCGTCGAGTTTCACCAGACTCATCTCATGTTGGGTCACCAATGCCTTAACAAGATCCCAACGTTCATAGTAAATCGCAAAGTGAAGCGCATTGGTTCCTTCTGATTTGCAGATCACATGCGGAGAGAAACCCATGGCCAAACATTGCTCCACCGTGATACCGAGTTGTGCGCTTTGAGTAAACGCCGATAACAAGACGGAGCCGGTGATTTTCAAACCAAAGAACGGTTCAACCAGCGAGAAACCCGACTTCAAAGCGTTCGCCCACGCATTTTCGGTTTGAACACAGATCGACTCTGAGAAATCGGGTCTCTGCATTACGAATCCCAGGATGACCGGCGCCATTAACGGATGCTCTTTTTTCAATTGCTCATATTGTTCTTTGATTGTACTTTGCGCAGCAGACATATCTGAAACGAAGAAGAAGGGCGCGAATGAAACACAAAACGTAAAAAAGAACAAAAAGTTTTCAAAAACAACAATAAATCTACAAAACAATCAAGCTGTCCTTGACCCACTCTTTGATTTTCGGCTCTTGAATCTGTTCTTTTGCCGTTGTGAAAGAAAACTTGAGTTGGGAATAAGAACCGGTCTTTAACAATGTTTGAACATGAAGAATCCATTGTTTCGAGAGTTTGTCCTCCGTGAATAACAAAGCGGTAAACAATCGCACTTGCAACACGGCCATTTCATTCAAGTAGTTCTTCACTGTGACTTGAATGAAATACGTGTCGTTGTTGGCTTGTTTGATTTCGTCAAAATTGGGCAACGAAACGATCCACGAAATCATCTCTTTGGAAACACTCGGTTTCACCCACAGTAAAGGCATGCGTCCTTGACCGTCTTTTTCCAAGAGAGACATTTTCTTTTCCAAAACAAGAGCTTTGAGCACCGACAACAAACCGCTTTGAAGCGCAAAGTGAAGCGCGTTCGTTCCGTTTGGCTCGTACACGGCTCGATGGTGCTTCTCGGATCCATGCTCGAGAATAAACAGCGATGATTCTTCATTCTTTTCGAAAATGGAGAAAAGTAAAGGTGGCATACGGAATTCGGATCGGAACAAATTGTAATCAATGAATTCGTTTATCATTCTGTTTTTCATTTCGCAGGGAGACCAGGTTTTCAAGATCGACAAAACATTCGTTTGTGAGAAAATGAATTTTCTGGTGTCGTCGGAGAGGCAAGGAACTTCCTTGGGCATGTTTAATAACGACATTCCATTGAGGTAGACCATACGTTGCACCAAATCCAAAGAACCGAATCTCAAAGCAAAGTGAAGCGCATTCATCCCTACAAACTCGGAGTCGTTGATTCCATGACCGAGCGTGAGAAGGTGGTCAATTCGGTTGCTGTATTGATTGAAAATCGATTCCAGAAGGATCGAGTTGAATGGGCTTTCAGGTACAAACATTGGAAAGGCGACTTTTGTTGTGTCATTCTCGGTGAAGGATTGGCCATTCTCCAAACAGAATCCAAAGACGTTCTTGGCGAATACTGGATATTGAAGCGTAAAATTCATATACATATCGGACATCGATCCCCGAATGGCACATGGTTTCGTCAGGTCGATCTGACCTTTCGTAAACAGGTCCATGGATCTGATCACGAAAAAACAAGATAATAAAACAAATAAAAAAACCTAGATTTGATTCTCTTTGATCCAATTCTTCGAATGAATGAATGAATGTTCAGAGACAAACTACAACATAACACATAAAAATAATATATTGATCACCGAAACAGATGATGGATGTCGTTATGGAAGATCCATTGAAAGAGCTTGGATTGTCTGTGCCAATCAAACCAAACGAGGAAACAGAAGACTGCTATCTGAAATATGCCGAGTTAATGAAAGCAATCGAATTTACTCAACTGCAAGAAGACTACATCAAAGACGAAACCAAACAACTCAAAAAGGAAATGCACAAGGCCAAAGAAGAACTGAAACGGTTGCAAAGTACGCCTTTGGTCATTGGTTCGATCTTAGAGATTCTGTCGGACAATGAAGCCATCGTCGAATCCAGTCATGGCCCGAAACTCGTCGGTATTCTATCGACGATCAATCCAGAGAGACTGAAAATGGGCGCTTCCGTGGCTTTGCACCGAGGTTCATCGTCCGTCGTCGACGTTTTGGAGTCCGACATGGATCCGCACATCTCCAAAATGAAAATGGCCGAAAAACCCGACGTCAGTTATGCAGAGATTGGCGGCCTCGATACCCAAAAACAGGAAATCAAAGAAGCCGTCGAAATGCCTTTGCTCTACCCAGAAATCTTCCGACAAATCGGAATCGACCCGCCGAGAGGATGTTTGCTGTACGGACCCCCGGGGACAGGCAAAACGATGATGGCCAAAGCCGTCGCCAACAACACCAAAGCCAGCTTTTTCTCGTTAGTGGCATCCGAGCTCGTCTCCAAATGGCTCGGCGAAGGACCGAAAAACGTCAGAGATCTCTTCAAGATGGCCAAAGAGTGTGCACCATCTATCATCTTTATTGATGAAATCGATGCCGTGGCCACCAAACGATCCGATTCAGGGGGAGGTGCGGACCGAGAGGTGCAACGTATTCTGATTGAGTTGCTGGCGCAAATGGACGGATTCGATCAGACCGAAAAAGTGTGTGTGATTATGTGCACCAATCGACCGGACACGCTGGACCCGGCATTGATGCGACCGGGCCGAA
>Ga0105048_10015351_pt1 | contig 11893 bp, 13 predicted proteins | sample MAT05_FD_78382 | JGI IMG/M metagenome (GOLD analysis project Ga0105048, IMG submission 78382) | Freshwater microbial communities from Lake Fryxell liftoff mats and glacier meltwater in Antarctica - MAT-05 | ecosystem: Environmental > Aquatic > Freshwater > Ice > Liftoff microbial mat | place...
AAACGCCAAGCTTATGGTTTTGTAAACTTTACAAACTTTAGGTCTAGATTGTTAGCCTGCCTCTCTCATTAGTTTCACTTATCCCCATCAACCCAGAAGAGCCGACAAGACAAAGCCAAGGCACTCCAGCAAGCAAAAATCAGCCAAATCAACCGCCATCCCTTCTTCTGGTCAGCTTTCCTGTTAATTGGCGATCCTCGCTAAAATATTAGGCCATAAATAAAATTACCTGTGAAAATTAATGGACATTCAAGGAGAAAAATAATGCCCATCATTAAAATTTCCAAACAGTATTTAATTGACCAGAATGAAGAATTTATTACCGGAGATGTCCCGACTTCAGTAGTGTCGATGTGGTAACGGGATTATGCCAAAGTTGCCAAAGCTAAGGGATTGCTAAAAGATAAGCGAGACAAAATGCTGACCCATCTCGACAGAATGCGTCAGGAGCGGGAGCGGTGAATTATCTCTACGACACCAACATCTTTATTGACTACTTGGCTGAAGAGCCAGCAGTATTGCCATTTTTCTCAGAATCATTCCTTAGCCAAATTGATTTCAAACGAGTACCTGAGTTAACACTGTGCAATCCCTTTGAAGGGGTAAAGGAAGGTAACATAAAAAAATGTGTCCCATCACCAACAACAACTGCTAATATATAGCTGATCTCCAGAATACAGATATAGCCATGTCTCAGGAAACCAATACCAGAATCAGTATTCCAACCCTTGGTCAGCCTACAGCCCAGCCTTGGTCTGCTAGTAGTGATGCGGAACAGTTAATGGATGAGGTGTTTTTAGACCTCGATCGCCTGTTGGAGGGTGGAGCAAATCTACCAGAAGCTCCAGAACCAGCTCCGATGGTCGCGCTCCAACCCCTAGTGGTTCCCCCCATTAGTCTGCCCCCCGGATTTTTGCCCAAACCAGAACCATCTCCGGCAATCCTAGGAACTCTAGAACCAGTAAAAGCTCCCGAAACTGGCAACTACTTCGATCGCCTATTGTTGGGTGCTGCCTTAGCCGCCGTGGGAGCTAGTGGAGTCTTATGGCTCGTGAGTAAAGATATTTTGAAACTTCCTTTTGTGCCTCCTGCCCCTACCCCTGTGGCAAGTCAACCAGCGGTTAATCCGGCGGATGCCAAGTTTATTGACTATATGCAGCGATCGGTAAGTGCGATCGATAAACGTCCATCTGGTAGCCCTACAGCCTTGCAATCGGGGATTAAATTGCCAGCCCCCGGTGGTGCGCCGCTTGCCCCGAACCAAGCCCCCCCCACAGTTCTAGAACGAGTTTATATTCCTGTTTTCCCGCCCCAAAACTCTGCCTTACCTGTTTCTCCCGGACTCCTCATCCCTCGTCTCCCTGCACCTTCTAGCCCTAGACCAGCGGTGAATCCTAATAATGCCAACACTGCTAGAACTAATAGCGGCGGCTCTAATAATTCTGCAAGGACGGAAGCCCCAGAGCCACCTAGAGCAGAGCGATCGGTTCCAGAAGAAAGAACCGCTTCTCCTGAGACTCCTGCTGTTGCCAGTAATGCTGCCAGTGGTCGTACTCTGATTGGGGTTCTGGAGTTAGGAGAAAGTTCTGCTGCTTTGTTTGATCTGAATGGTGGTACTCAACGGGTAGCTGTGGGCGAAACTATTGGTAGTACAGGATGGACTCTGGTGAAAGTTGAAAATCAACAAGCGATCGTCCGCCGGAATGGAGTAGTTCAATCTTTGTATGTAGGTGGCAGGTTCTAGCATGAGCTTACTAGATGATTTGAGTCAATTTCTGGAAGCTCGGTTAGAGGAGTTTCTCCGCAACAATCCCCACTTGGAATTGCAGGCTCTCCTAGAACAGTTGCGGGAGCAAGAGAAAGATACTATTCGTTTAATCTTAGATATCCAAAATCAAGAGCAACAATTTCAGAATGATATTCTCCGGGTAGCGAAAGAGATTCAACTTTGGCACGATCGCGCTAATAAAGCTAGAACAGTAGGCAGACTAGACCTCGCTCAAGCGGCAGATACACGAGAAGTGGAGTTGCTGCGGGAAGGCAATCAACGCTGGGGACAAATGCAGGGTTGCCGCGATCGCATTGAACAGACACGAGAATTACAAAAACAAATTCAACAACGCAGTGCCGAAGTTCAGGTTAAGGTAAAAGCTGCTCAAGCTCAAAGGGAAGTAGAGAAAGATGCAGCTAGAGAAGTAAATAAAGAATCAACCCAAACTGCCCAAACTGCTGAACCTGCCTGGGGGGATGCCTCTAGCGAAAATTCTAACTCCCCTAGCCGCCCCGATCCTGCCCAGCTAGATGCTAAGTTTGAGAAGTGGGAAATGGAAATGGAGCTAGAGGAGATGAAACGTAAATTAGGGCGATCTTAAGGGCGATCTTCTAATCTCAAATCTCTCAAATCTCTCAAATCTCTCAAATCCTCCAACAATAATTAGAGACTTAAAACCATGACAGAAGATATTTTTACGAAGGAGCAGAAATTTCATGATGAATGGGCCGCAACTATTGATGTAGAAGGAATTAAAGTTAAGGATTATTTTGAGGCTTGTACTGCTCCAGAAAATCGGTTTATTCTGGCTAATTTGGGGGATGTCAGGGGAAAGAAGTTATTAGATTTAGGCTGTGGTGCGGGAGAAAATAGTGTTTATTTTGCCAAAAAAGGAGCAGATTGCCTTGCTACAGACTATTCTTCCGGGATGGTAAAAGTGGCTTTAGATTTAGCGGCAGCAAATGGGGTAGAAATTACTGGCAAAACTGTAAATGCTATGGCTCTAGATTTGCCAGATAATAGTTTTGATATTGTCTATGCTTCTAACTTATTGCATCACTTACCGGAGCCTAAATTAGCGATTCAAGAAATGTATCGTGTTCTCAAGCCGGGAGGTCAGGCGTGTTTTTGGGATCCTCTCAAACATAATCCAGTAATTAATGTCTATCGGCGCATGGCAACTAAGGTGAGAACTGAAGATGAAACACCTCTGGATATTGATATTGTTAAGTTTGTACGATCGCAATTCTCTCAGGTAAATTACGATACTTTCTGGATTTCTAGCCTGTGGATTTTTCTGCAATTCTATTTAGTAGAAAAAGTAAATCCTAATGATGAAAGATACTGGAAAAAAATCATTGTAGAGCAAGATAGACTAGCTCCTACCTACAGTAAATTAGAAAAGGTAGATGGTTTCCTGAAACATTTGCCCCTCATGAAACGCATGGCATGGAATTTGGCAGTAGTAGCGACTAAGTAGTTTTCTGATACCGAAATTATTATGGAAAGAGGCTTACTCTGGTTACCCTTATTAGGAGCATTTATTTGGCTTGCATGGGCAGGCAAAAATGAGTATGACAAGTTAGAAATCTATCGGGTTTGGGCTGAGAAGTTCGATCGCGCCAAGTACGATATCTATGCGGTAGTAGGACAAAAAGATAACCAAATAACTTGGGGAAAACCCAGTAAAAAAGGGATAGTTGATGAATTAACTTTTCTTCTAGAGAATGTAGAACAAATTAACTTGCTGGCAGATAATAAAATTATCGATTTAACTACCGATTCAGAAAATTTACCCCATAAGAGTAAATCTATTTATCTAGAGTTTGTCTTGAGAGATAATTCCCAACCTGTGCATATTCCTTTTACAGAAGTTCTCATGGCGAGTCAATGGGGGATATTTTTGCGATCGCAACTAGTCCAAAACCATCTAAAATAAATCATTCCCTTTTAGTTAGTGACGAAAAAGTAAGGATGCACCCGCAGCACGGGTATATGCTTACTAGAAAAATATTTATTTAATTTCATGTGAGGCGCAACAATGAAGAAAGGTGCTTTTGTCCGGGCAATCAAAGAGAAATTACTTAATAGCTTAGAAGCTAAGGCGAGTGATATTAGGTTTTCTTCCTACTTATTTGAAACTAAAGGTGAAGTACTAGATATCAAGGGAGACTACGCCCTAGTAAAATTTGGGCAAGTACCTACTCCTAATATTTGGCTACGAGTTGATCAACTAGAAGTGATGGCTTAATATTGATTTATTGTGCATTATTTTACCTAGGGATTGCACCAGATTCGTAGGGGCGCAAGGCTTTGCGCCCTGATTTATGTTATTTGAACTAACCCAATTCTTCAGTAACTAAACGCCGTAGCAATTCGGTAACTTCTGCTCCCATGCGGGCATCTAATTGTCTTGCTTCTTCATCCTCATCGTCTAGACCCTTAACCGCCCGGAGACTTAGAACCATAGTCCTTAGTTTCGCTGGTTTATTCCGTTTATCTATAAAACGAATTAAGCCCGTATAAATCATCTCAGTGCGGTTTCTAATGGTACTCCTGCCAAAGCCCATTTTAGAAATCACTACAGGGGAAGCGATCGCACTGCCTAAATCTAATTTATCAATGGCAAAATCTAAGTGCCGGGCTATGTCCTTACCCATGGCTCTAGCTAAACTTTCTAAGCTATCCCATTGCGCTCCCGGCAGCCGAGAAGCAGCAGGAATATGGTAGTGCCAACCTAGGAGAGATATCATGCGGGCAAGGTCATAAACTGCTACGGAATTATTACCTTTATTACCTTCTGCTACAGCCTTAAGCACAGTTTGATTTAGTTTGCGATCGAACATCTCTGGAGAATAAATAAAAGCCTCTTCTCCATAACCACCAGAAAATTGAAGATTGGTATTCCCAGTCATTTGTTTCAGCCAAACTTCTAGCCCCACCCAAGAGGCAAAACGCTTAAACATTAAGGCAATAGAATTAGAAGTGGCGATCTTAGTTTCGTAGGTCAACATATCACTAACTACATCAAAGAAAGGATAGCTAGTGCCATCACTAGGATTCTTGATCACGCAATTATCTACATCACTATTGATAAACCGAGAATTGATCTGAGAAATAGTATATAAAACATTAATAAACTTGGTACTACTCCAACATTCCACTGGGTTGAGAGCAGCCCTGCCTAGCCATCTAGTCCGCAATTCTCCTTCTACAAAACTCCCTACTACTACACAAGCTTCCGTGATATCATTGTGCAAAAAATTTAAGCCATTATTATCAATAATAGGGAACTTACCAAGGGCGGGATAGGAATTAAAAGTAACGGTACGATTAGGGTTAGTTAGGTTGGCGATCGCCCCTAAAGAAATCACTTCTTGATAGTCGGGTTTTTCCTTCAGTCTGAGGGTAAAAGTATTAATATCTAAAGGATAGGGAGATTTACTATAGCCCACATCTAGAATTGGCAATTGGAGAGAATCATAGCCCGAAGTTAGGGACTGAAAATCCTTGAGAACTTGATTGCGATTTTTAGCAGAGGTGAGGGCAAAATCAGCAGGAGTGAGGTTGAGTAAACTATTAGCAAAGGTGCGATCGAGCCTCCCCAGTTGAAAGCTATTTAAGCCCATGGTGTTACCAAAGCTATTGATAGCACTTTCTGTTCTACCACCGTAAACTCCATCAATCCATCTACCACTGGGATAAAGACGAAAAACGGCTAGTCTTTGCTGGATTTGCATAACTAAGCCTTGATCAAGTTTAAGGGTTTTCAAATCTACACTTAGATTTCCTTTGATGATGTCTTCTAGACGCATAGTTTTATTAATAATTCCAATGATTAAGAATCACAAATTGATTTTCAATCACCTATTGTGCTGATGTAGATTAACTAGATATTTTGCTTGAGAGTCTTCATCAAGCAGCATTCGGAAACTCAAGGGAAACTCCTTTCAATTGTAATCTGTAGCGTTCTTCGTCGCACTCTAATTTTATTAATTCTTGGTGACTCTCACAGTATTGGATGACTTCATAGATAGTTTCTATTGGTAAATTCCAATTTTCAGCAGCCTGTTTAGGTGACATCTGGTTAGCGATCGCATCTTGCCAGATTATTGAGGCAAGTAGTTTATGCCGCTTAATATAAAGCTGTTTACGCCAAGGGTGAGGACGGGCTACCAAATCCTGCCAAGTCTCGCTAGAACTAGGAAAAATTTACAAATGTTGTTTGTAGAGACGGATAATTTCTTGAATAACTTCAGGAATGCTGCGGTTATCTGTGTTGAGTTCGATCGCCCCCTCAGCTTTAATCATGGGGGCAATTTCTCGGTTCTGATCCTTAGCATCTCGTTGGGCAATATCCTGCTCTAGGGTTGCCAAACTTACGCCAGTTTCCCCCTGAGCTTGTAGATCTTGATGACGACGACGGGCGCGTTCGGTGATAGAAGCTGTCAAGAAGATTTTCAACTCCGCATCAGGAAATACATTCGTAGCAATATCTCGCCCCTCAGCTACCAAGCCTCCAGCTTCTCCTAGATGGCGCTGTTGCTGGACTAATTGCTGGCGGACAGCTTTTTGGGCGGCGATCGCTGAAACTTGAGACGTAACCGTAGAACTCCTAATTATCTGAGTTACATCCACTCCATTAATTTTTACCCCTAGTTGCCCATCCTTAGTGACTAGCTCCAACTGAGACTGGTTAACTAGTTCAGCGATCGCTGCCTCATCGTTGATGGAAACCTCTGACTGGAGTACCAACCAAGTTACAGCCCGGTACATCGCCCCCGTATCCAGATAGAGCAAACCTAGGCGTGCGGCTACTTCTTTCGTTACCGTAGATTTTCCGGCTCCGGCTGGCCCATCGATGGCAATAATCGGCAACCGCGATCGCAACATTACATTATCAATTAGGCGAGTTTTCCCAAGTTTGGCTGCTACTGCCAACAATCCCGATGTAGCTATTCTCTCTAGGGAAGTCAGGGTAGTGGGGTGGACTAGTTCTACGTACTCTATTGCTAGAGCCGGAGTTGCTCTTAGCTCCTCTCGCATCAGAGACACTAGGGAACTAACCTCCCGTTCTCCTTGTTGAAATAACTCCATAGCTTTTTGGAGGGCTTGGTGCAAGTGAGCTGCTTCTATTTTTTGATCGGGAGTGAGGTATTGATTCCGAGAACTGTAAGCTAATCCAGATTTTTCCCGCACTGTGGGGCAAGGAATAATTTCTACAGGTACATTCAAATCCTTAACCATCCGTTGCAAAATGGCTAACTGTTGGGCATCTTTTTGTCCGAGGTATAGGCGATCGGGCTGGATCACGTGGAGAAATTTGAGGACGATCGTACTTACACCCTGAAAATGCCCCGGTCTTTTATTCGCACAAAGGACTTTCAAAGCTTCCGAGGGAGGGATTACTTGGGTCAAGTCAGACTGTAATACTCCCATCTCTTCAATACTAGGCACAAACAACACATCTACCCCTAATTCCTCACAGATGAGTTGATCTGCTTCTAGGGTTTGGGGATAAGATTTGAGGTCTTCGGTAGGAGCAAATTGGAGAGGATTGACAAAAATACTCACCACCACCAAACCGTTTTGTTCGCGAGCGCGGCGAATGAGACTACAATGACCCGGATGCAAAGCTCCCATAGTTGGCACAAAGCCAACTTCTCGCTCGAATTGGGCAGCTTCTAGGTAACATCTAAGTCCGGCTAGAGTTTTGAATACACGCATCTTAGGTCGAAAAAAGTTTGAGGGAAAAATTTGCCACATTCAATATTACCTTGCTAGTCTTCTTTCCTAAGAGTATTGATTACTAGGATAATTATTAGAATAGAACTTTTATCGGAATCTTGAAATCAGACTGTGACCCCCTAGGCTTATTAGCGGTTTTTGTGGTAGTTTCAGCCCTTGCTAGGATCGCTATCCAAATCGGCATACAAAATCTGGCTAGAAACTACTTGAAAATTATCCTCTAGCCAGATTAAAACTACTTCCGTAACTCGGTAAGCCTCTAAGGTAATAAGACAAAAGTTCCGCAGCCGCTGAGTGGGAGTTTGGATAATGCGGGGTACATTAGCGCAGTTGAGAAAAATTGTGCCTTGAGGATTGGTGGCGATCGCTTGACGTTGAATTTCTTGAGTATGGCGGAGGCGGTGGTGCATATGACCAAAGGTAACTAGAGGAATAGATTTACCAAGGTTTTGAGCCGCAGCGATCGCCAAGCCGAGGTCTGGATCGCCAAAGTCACCTCCTAAGGGTTGCCAATCTCGTCCACAGGGAGAATCTGGTCTTTCCCCTAGTCCCACGGGGCCATTGTGAGCCAAAAAAATCAGGTGTTCACAGGCGGACTTGTTTACAGCATCAATAATGCGGGCAGTGGATTGCTGAAAGTTCTGGATCTGGTAGCGCTCTTGGTAAAACTCTGGATTTTTCCATTCAGTTCCACCCCAACTAAAGGGTCGCCCCCCCACGATCGATAAATTAAATTCTGGCAAATCTAATTTCCCGTACCCCACATGATTTATTCCCAAAAGGTCTAGCTGTTTTTGCACTCGATCTTCTTTAGCTTGGTCGTAGGGGGCTTTTTTTCTGCCCCAGTCTGAGGCGGTGTACCAAGCATCGTGGTTGCCCAAGATAACAGCTTTGGGCAGAGGAAGGGCGGCGATCGCCCGGACTAATTCCACAACTTCATTACCAAAATCTCCCACAAAGAGCGCTAAATCTACTCCTAGGTGTTGCAAAGCCAAAGTATCGGCGGCTTCCCATTGGTCATGAATATCTCCGATCGCCGCTATTTTAATAATTGGCTTAATAATTGGCTTAATAATTGGCTTAATGATTGGCTCAATAACTGGCTTAGACTCAACCACCATGACAAATTCCCCTTAATCCACTCCTTGTCTACTCTACTTCTTTCAGGTTCTTTCAGAAACTCTAGTATCAGACGAAGGAATACTTGGCTGCGAGGGACTAAGCTATCGCAAACCTTGAATCACCTGTCTGAATCAGAATGAATCAGCTTATCTAGTTATCCATCAAAATTCTCAGATAGCTACGACAGAATTTTAACTGTCCACTATTTGTTCTAACTACTAAGGAAACAAATTACGGTTAAATAGTAATTAAGCATATCGTTAGGAGTTTCTGTCATGCACCCCCAAGCCCCACACCAGTCGCTAGTTGATTATCATGCCCTGAGCAGCTATCCCGAAGAACAACATAATTTTCGGAATCTTGTGATTACTTACCAATCTGCCCAGTGTCTCACCCAAGTATGGCAGAGTGCTGCGGAGAAATTTCCGGATATTCCGGCTCTGAGCGATCGCCATGCAGAAAGTCCGATCGAGATTACCTTCCGGGAATTATGGCAACAGATCAGCCAATTTGCTGCTGGATTGCAAGCCAACAGAGCTAACCTCGACTCCAAGGATGCCCAAACCCCTGCCAGAATGGCTTTGTTTGCCGATAATAGTGCGCGGTGGTTTATTGCCGATCAGGGGATCATGGCCGCAGGAGCAGCTAATGCGGTGCGGAGTTCTCAGACGGAACGGGCGGAACTTCTCTATATCTTGGCTGATAGCGGCAGCACAACTCTGGTAGTGGAAGATTTAAAAACTCTCAAGAAACTATTGCCAGAATTGTTAGATTTACCCATTAGTTTAGTGGTATTGCTGAGTGAAGAAGCTGCTCTTACAGACTTACCCATAAAGGTATTAAATTTCTCGCACTTGATGGAAACCGGGGAAAATTATCCCCTCCGCCTCACTACGGCCGATCGCTCCACTCTGGCTACCTTGATTTATACTTCGGGAACCACCGGAGAACCCAAGGGCGTGATGCTGACCCACGGCAATTTACTGCACCAAGTTAATACTTTTGGCGGCACGATCCTCCTCCAGCCGGGGGATTTGTTCCTGAGTGTCCTCCCTAGCTGGCATTCCTACGAGCGGGCTTGCGAGTATTTTGCAGTTTCTCAAGGTTGTACCCAGATTTATACCAATATCCGCCACATCAAGGCAGATATGAAACTGTACCGCCCTCATTTGTTGGTAGGAGTCCCCCGGCTCTGGGAAAATATCTACGAGGGAGTGCAACGGCAATTACGGGAGCAACCGGCCAACAAACAAAAACTGGTAAATACTTTTTTTGCTTGGAGTCGTAGCTATATTCAGGCCAAACGTTTAGCCACGGGCTTAGATATCACAAATCTCAATCCCAGTATGCCAGCAAAACTCGTAGCAGGGCTTAAGTCGTTATTACTAGCTCCTATCCATGGTTTAGGCAGAGCGATCGTCTACAAAAAAATTCTGGAAGCCACTGGGGGGAGAGTGAAAATCGCCGTGAGTGGTGGCGGCTCTTTAGCCATGCACCTAGAGGATTTCTTTGAAATTATTGGCTTCCCCTTGGTTGTGGGCTATGGATTAACCGAAACTTCTCCCGTAACCCATGTCCGCCGTCCTTGGCATAATATGCGGGGTTCCTCTGGCTTGCCCATGCCCGGCACCGAAATCAAGATTGTAGACCCAGAAACTAAGGAAACTCTAGCCGCAGGAGGTAGAGGCTTAGTCTTGATCCGTGGTTTCCAGATCATGCGCGGCTATTATCAAAAACCAGAGGCAACTGCCAAGGCGATCGATCCCCAAGGCTGGTTTAATACTGGGGATTTGGGCCTTATTACCCCCGCTGGAGATATTGTAATCACGGGGAGGGCAAAGGATACGATCGTCCTGACCAACGGCGAAAATATTGAACCCCAACCCCTAGAAGATGCTTGTTTGCGGAGTAGCTATATTGACCAGATCATGTTGGTGGGGCAAGATCAACGTTCCTTAGGAGCCTTGATCGTCCCAAATCAAGATGCTCTAAAACTCTGGGCAATGCAGCAAAACTTGGAGCTAAATCTACCAGAAGATTTAATTACTCAACCTGTGCAAGAATTATTTCGTCAAGAACTGAACCGAGAAATCAAGAATCGCCCCGGCTATCGAGGGGACGATCGCATCGGGGCTTTTCGTCTAATTAACGAGCCTTTTGCGATCGATAACGGCTTGTTAACTCAAACCCTGAAAATTCGTCGTCCCCAAGTCACAGCCTATCACCAACAAACAATTACCGAGATATTTACCTAAGTTTTACCTAGAAATTGCTCAGATATTCCTTAATCCTAGGTATAGAAAGGGCAATTTTGCGATAATCTTGATCCGGCAGGAATAACTAATTTATCCCGACAGAAATAACTCAATTACCCCCTATGGAAGACAATAACCAGCTATCCCTCAAACGAGTCGTCAATATTAAATCTGTAGTTACTCCCCGCTGGAAAGAAGATTTTCAACAACAACTCCAGCAACAAGTGGAGCAGGTTGATGTGCAATTACAACAATTAGATATGCAAGGACAACGGGCGATCTCCGAACTCCAAAAAACTGGACTCCAGCCCCCCGGACCTCAGATGGTGCAACAGATTGAAAATATCCAATCTCAAGTAAATCAAAGTAAGGGAGACTTGTTGAACCAGAAAAATCAAATGCTGCAACAACTCCAGCAGATTCAACTCTTAGAGCTAGGGCAGGAAGTTGTAACTGGGCAGATGGAAAGTATGTTTAATCTGCGAGTAGGAGATAACTTGGTGTTGAAAACTAATGTAGATATTCTGCTCCGGGATGGCCTTGTTGAAGAAATTCGGGGCGAAATTTAGGGCTAGGGCGATCTTATTTGATGACGGGTTGGGGCAGAATATCACATTGATTTTGATTTCTGTTGATGCTCTGCGTACAAACGCTCTACAAATTTTCCAGCAAGGGTTTCTCGGAATGATTGAATCTTAGTAGCCATTGGAGGAGGTAATTGACTTATTTCTGGTAGGGCAACGCTGTACCCGGAAGGTGCAACAACTGCTGCAGCGAGAGTCGCAAAGGTCAAATCTGCTACTGAGAAGGAATTGCCTCCTAGGTACGATCGCCCATCCTTCAGCAACTCATCAACTCGATCAAATATTTTGCAAATAGATTCTTGACACTCCCCCAGATGAATCAGGGGGATTCTAGCGGTTGTCTAAGCGGGGGATAAATCCACCCGCTTAGACGCTTCACTAGATTGCGGACTGTCATTGACCGCACCCTCTGC
>Ga0105048_10015355_pt1 | contig 11891 bp, 7 predicted proteins | sample MAT05_FD_78382 | JGI IMG/M metagenome (GOLD analysis project Ga0105048, IMG submission 78382) | Freshwater microbial communities from Lake Fryxell liftoff mats and glacier meltwater in Antarctica - MAT-05 | ecosystem: Environmental > Aquatic > Freshwater > Ice > Liftoff microbial mat | place...
GAACGGACGCACGTCGCGCCCGCACGCACCCAGAGGGCCCATCGCCCCGGTGCACCGCGGGCCGCAGGCCAGCAACACCACCGCTGCGGCCTCCTCCAGCTACTCGCAGTACGGCAACGCACCAAACGCCGCGCTCCTCATCGATTTCGACAACGTCACGATGGGCATCCGCTCCGACCTGCAGACGGAGCTCAAGAACCTCCTCTCGTCGGACATCATCAAGGGCAAGGTCGCCGTCCAGCGCGCCTACGCCGACTGGCGCCGATATCCGCAATACGTCGTGCCGCTCGCCGAGTCGTCGATCGACATGATCATGGCACCGGCGTACGGCAGCTCCAAGAAGAACGCCACCGACATCCGCCTCGCCATCGACGCCGTCGAACTCATGTTCACGCGTCCCGAGATCGGCACGTTCATCCTGCTCTCGGGTGACTCCGATTTCTCGAGCATGGTGATGAAGCTCAAGGAATACGGCAAGTACGTGATCGGTGTGGGCATTCGCGAAAGCTCCAGCGACCTGCTGGTGATGAATTGCGACGAATACTACAGCTACAACGCACTCGCCGGCCTGGTCAAGACCAGCGACGAGGAGACGGTCAAGCGTGATCCGTGGGAACTGGTCACGGAGTCGCTCACCCGCATGGTGCGCAACGGCGACGTCATGCGTGCGGATCGCCTCAAGCAGGTCATGCAGGACATCGACAACGGCTTCGACGAGAAGGATCTCGGCATGTCGAAGTTCTCGAAGTTCGTGCAGGAGGCGGCGCAGAAGGGGCTGCTCACGCTGACGCGGCTCGAGAATGGACAGTTCGAGATTGCACCGCCGGGCAGCAAGGCGGGCGCAACGCCGATCATCGCCAGCGGCGATGTCGCCGGTGCCCTCGATGAGGCGGCGGACAAGGAGGATGGCGAGGAGCGTGGCTCACGTCGTCGTCGTGGTCGTGGTCGTGGCCGCGGTGGTCGTGATCGTGAGCCGCGCGTGCTCACGGAAGTCGCCGCCGCGCCCGCCGACACAGCGGAAGCCGATGTCGATGCCGATGTCACTGACGCACCCGTCGTCTCTGCGGGCCCGGAGCGCAGGTCGCCCGATGCCGCACCGGCGGACGTCGCCCTCGTCGAGGCTGCGCCGACCGCGCGCCCCGAGCGCACGCGTCCCGATCGTTCACGCCCCGACCGTTCACGTCCGGAGCGCGGTGATCGCGCCCCACTCGCCGAGGCACCAGGTGCCGAGGCGCCGGAGATCGTCGCGCCGGCTCTCGAAATGCCGCGTGGCGAGACACCACGCGCGGCACAGGGCCGCGACACCATTGGGCTCGCCGGTGAGCGCCTGACGCGCAACGAGGCGTTCGATCTCGTGCGCAAGGCCGTCGCGGCAACGGTGAAGAACGACAGGCCCGCCGCCATGCTCGCCGTGCGTGAAAGTGCGTCAGCATTGCTCGGCCGTGACAGCGAAAGCCTGAGTGAACGCAACTTCACGCGCATCCTGCAGGATGCACATGACGCCGATGTGATCGACCTGCGCAAGCGTGGCGATTCGTGGGAGGTCGCGCCGGTCCAGGAAGTCGCCGCCGTCTCCGAACAGCTCGCGAAGCACGACGCGGCGCATGCGCCGAAGCCGGTCGCCGGTCCGCCGGCACCGCGTGGCATGGGCTCGCGTGGCGGTGCACGTGGCGGTCGCCTGTCGGCGCCGCCTCCGGGCCTGCTGATGGTCGGTGTGGTGGACGAGTCGCCGGTCGCGGCACCAGTGGTCATGGCGGCACCAGCAGCACCGGAGCCTGCAGCAGAGCCGACACGCGTGCCCGCAGCAGAGCCGACACCCGTGCCCGAACTCGCACGTCCGATGGCTGCGCCACCAGCGGCGAAGTCGGCGCCGGCGCGCACCAATGGCCGTCCTGCGGCGAAGAAGACGGCAGATCCGTCGCGCCCGGCAACAAAGGGTGCCACCAAGGCGCCGACGGCCAAGGCTCCGGCGGCCAAGGCTCCGGCACCGACGGCGAAGGCTCCGGCACCAAACGCAAATGCTTCGGCGCCAACGGCGAAGGCTCCGGCACCATCCGCAAATGCTCCGGCACCGACCCCGAAGGCTTCGGCACCGACGGCGAAGGCTCCGGTACCTCCCGCGAAGAAGTCGGCACCGGCCGCAAAGAGGGCGGCGGCCAAGACACCGGCCAAGGCTCCAGCCGCGAAGACCGCCGCGAAGACTGCTGCGAAGAAGACCGCCCGCCGGTAAGCGCGCTGGTCTTCCGCCGAATGGCTGTACCCGCATCGCCCGCGTCACCAGCACATGGTGGCGCGGGCGATGCGCATCCACATCCGCATCTCTCACGCATGCTCACCATTTCGCACGACGCGCTCCCGACCACGTTCTACGACCGCGATCCCGCGCTCGTCGCGCGCGAGCTGCTCGGCATGCACCTCGTGGTCCGCCAGACTGACGGCACCACGCTGCGCGCACGTATCGTGGAAACCGAGGCGTACCTCGGCCCGCACGATCCCGCCTGCCACGCCGTCGTCGGCCGCACGGCACGCACCGAGCACCTGCACGGACCGCCGGGGCACGCCTACGTCTACCGTATCTACGGCATGCACTGGTGCCTGAACGCGGTCACCCTGCCCGATGGAATCGGCTCGGCCGTGCTGCTGCGCGCCGTCGAGCCGATCGGTGCCTTGAAGCCGCTTCGGTCGCGGCGCCCCGCAGCGAGGCGCGACCGCGACCTCACCAATGGACCGGGGAAGCTCTGCGCGGCGTACGACATCACGCGCAGCATGGACGGCACGTCGCTCCAGTCTGGCCCGCTGCAGATCCAGCGCGCCGACTGCGTGACGGACGACGAGGTGCGTGTCTCGCCGCGCATCGGCATCACGCGAGCGGCGGACTGGCCGCTCCGCTTCCTTGTTGCAGGCAGCCCGTTCGTCTCCGCCACGCCACGGCGGTTCGCCGTCACCCCGTACTCGCCATGACACTCCTTCACGCGACGCGCATCACGCTCGCCCTCGGACTCTCTGTCGGCGTGCTGCAGGCGCAGCGCCCCGGCACGCAGCGTCGGCCTGCGCCCACGTCGCGCCCGGTGGCCGCGCAGCTCGATTCGCTCACCGATGTGTCGCCACATGCGATGCGCGTCTGGCGCGACGCGATCGTGGTCGACACGCACAACGACATGCCCACGAAGGTCGCCGACGAGAAGTACGACGCGGACGTCCGGAATCCGATCGGCTTCGGGCCCGGCTTCGGCTCCACCGACTATCCGCGCCTGCTGCAGAGCGGCATCACCGGGCAGTTCTTCTCCGCCTTCGTCGATGCGCCGTATGCACTCATGACGCCAGACAGCTCGTTTGCAAGAGCGATGCTCCTCACGCGCCAGGTGCATGCCTTCGTGAAGCGTCATCCCCGGAAGCTCTTCTTCGCCACGACTGGTGCCGACCTGCGCCGCGCCAAGCGCGACGGTCGCATCGCGGTCTTCGTCGGCGTCGAGGGCGGTCATGCGATCGAGGGCTCCATCACCAGGCTGCGCCAGCTGCACGCCGCGGGTGTGCGCTACATGACGCTTACCTGGAACAACGGAAACTCGTGGGCCGGTGCTGCAGCGGGACAGAACAATTCGCGCACCGCCGGCCTCACGGAACAGGGGAAGGCCATCGTGCGCGAGATGAACCGCATCGGCATCCTCGTCGATATCTCGCACGTGTCGGACACCACCTTCTGGGACGCCGTGACCACCAGCACCAGGCCGGTCATCGCGTCGCACTCCAGCGCCCGCGCGCTCAGCCTGCACCGTCGCAATCTCACCGATGACATGCTCCGTGCCGTCGCGAAGACGGGGGGCGTCGTGAACGTGAACTTCTTCAGCCAGTTCATCGACTCGATGTACATCCAGCGCTTCGCCGCAATCGAGCCGCGCCTGCGCGCCGAGGATCGCCGGCTCCGCGATGCCGGCACACCGAACGACCAGATCCGAACCAGCGTCGCCGCACTGCGTCAGCGCCTGCTGGACTCGATTCCCGAAACACCGCTCTCGGTGCTCGTCGATCACATCGATCACATCGCCAAGGTCGCCGGCGTGGATCATGTCGGTATCGGCTCCGATTTCGACGGGGTGACGGCGCTACCCATCGGGATGGAAGACGTGACCATGCTGCCGCGTATCGCGCAGCACCTGATCGACCGCGGCTATTCCGACGCCGACATCAAGAAGATCCTCGGCGGCAACATGTTGCGCGTGCTCGAGACGGCGATCGATCCGACGGAGCGAAAGCGGACACCAGCGCGGTAGGCCAGCAGGCGCACAACGCGAATAGGGGCAACGAAGAAGCGGGGCATGCGACGATTCCATTGCCGTACGCCCCGCTTCGTCATCGCACTGCAGTACTGGATCAGGGCACCGGCGCGGCAGTCGCCTTCAACCGTTCGGCGGAGGTCAGGATCGCGTTGTAAACCAGCTTGAACGTTCCCCAGCTCTGCCCGCGATACTGCGGCCGGAACCCGAACATCACCACGCGTCCCGCCCCGACCGTGATGTCCACCGCCGCGGCCTTGCCCGCGAGCGCGTCGCCGCCGGTCAGGTAGCCGCTCATCAGAATCGATGATGCCTCGCCGGGATACCGGAGCGGCACCTCCACCTTTGCATCCTGCGCCACGTCGAACGCCGTCGAGTTGGTGAAATACACCGGCACCGTGTCGGGCATGCCCATCGTCAGGCGATGCCCCGACGCCGAAAGGGTGCGGAGGATCGAGCCCGGCGCCACGATACCGGCGCCCGGCGGGGCATTCGTGCTGTCGTCACGCGCGCGGCCATCGCGTGCCGGTGCACGCGACTGCGGGGAGATGCGACGCACCGGTAGACCCGGCACCGCTTCCATCGCCAGCTCGCTGCCGCGATCGAAGGTCATCAGCACGCCACCTGCCGCCACGAACTCGCCGATCGCCTTCACGCCCGCAGCGCCCAGCCCGTTCGCATACTCGGCGGGTGCAGCGCGTTCCGCGAGGCCGTCCTTCGCCTCGCGCAGCGACATGTCCGGAATGATCAGCACATCGAACTGCGCGCGCAGCGTGCCGCTCTTGATCAGGCTGTCGGTCACGTTGGCGAACGGCACACCCTGCGTGTCGAACAGCCAACGTGTCCACCCTTCGTCCATGCTGGCGGTCCACGGCTTGTACAGCGCGACGCGCGGCGCCTTGCTCAGCCGCGTGCGCTCGCCGGTGGTCGAGGCCAGTGTGGCGGCGCCGCACCAGCCGCCGTCGGGCGTGAAGCTCTTCGCGAACGATGCCGGGACCGTCATCGAGGCCATCGTGCGATCGCGATGCATGTCCACGCGCACACCTTTCTTCAGCGCCGCGAACGTGGTCGGGAACGCTCGCGAGTCGCGCAGGTCGAGCGTCAGCGAGCCGCCCGTCGTCGGGCTGCATGACGCGGCTCCCCTGGTGGTGGCGATGGTGCGCGGTGTGCCGTTCTGCATGCGCACACTCACGCCCATCTGGTATGGCAGCGTCCAGCCGGCAACGTCGTACGGCCGGTCGCCGGCACTCGCCGGCCACTTCTGCTCCTCGAACAGGTCACGCACATGCGCCGCGTACGGCTGATCCAGCGCGACTGTCCACGATCCGCCGGTCGAACGCACGGCATCGTCGTCGCCGGCCACTTCCACCGCACCGCGCCGGAGCACCTGCACCAGCGCGTACGCCGCAGCCGGGTCATGCTGCCTGGAGTCGATCACGTATTGCCGACCGGCGCCACTTGCGATCTGCGTCCGCGCCACCTGCACCATCGACCGCACGATGTCGCCGCGCATCTCGCTGGCCATGCGCACCAGTGCCTGGGCCGCGATGAGCTCGTAGTCCATGATGTCGCGCAGACGCCATGTGCCGCCCGGCCACGGACTCGGATAGTTGATGCGCGGCTCGTTGCGCAAGTTGCCGCGGTTGGCCGCGACCTCCTCGGGCTTGAGCGTGATCGGCGTGGCGATGCGCACGCTGGCGGCTTCCGTCAGCAGGCCGATCATGTTGTGCCGCGTCGGCGTGGAGCGGGCGCCGCCGATCCACCAGAGGTCGTAGGTGATTCCGTCGCCGACGCCCGTCTTGCCAGCCTGTTGCAGCGCCCAGGACATCCGCTGGCCAATCAGGTTGATGCCGCGCACGATCCGCACATCCACATTCTGGTTGATCGGGTCGATGTGCGGCGGCACCGTCAGGCGCATGCCGGTGCTGCCCTGCTGGTGCACATCATAGAACACCTGCGGGAAGTACCTGGTGTAGAGCGCCGTGCTGATGGCGCGGGTCTCCTTCTGCGTCACCATGTACCAGTCACGGTTGTTGTCGTGACCCACATACTCATGGTATAGCCATGGCATCGCCCCGCCCTCGAACGGCGTGCCGAGTCCTTTCTTGTACCACTCCGTCACCAGCTGCATGCCATCGGGGTTGGCCGAGGGCACCAGCAGCACCACCACGTTCTTCAGCGACTGCTGGAGCGAGTCGGTCGTGGCCAGCGCATGCGCCAGCTCCATCGCCATCTGGCTCGAGGCGATCTCGGTGCTGTGCAGATTGCAGTTGATCCAGAGCACCGTCGGCGACGACGCGACCAGCGAATCCTCCGCCGCCCGGCTCAGCGTGCGCGGATCGGCGAGCCGCTTCTGTGCCGCCAGGATCGCGTCCAGGCGCCGGATGTTCTCGGGCGTCGAGATCGCGGCCACGATCATCGGCCGGCCCTGTGTGGTGGTGCCGATGGTGTCCAGCTTGACGCTTGGCGATCGCTGCGCCAGTGTGGCGAAGTACCGCAGGATCTGCGGCCAGTCAGCCAGCGTCCGGTCGGCACCGATGCTGATGCCGAGTGCGTCGCTCGGTGCAGGGATCGCCGCTTGTGCCGCGGTGTCTGTGAAGGGAGCCGACAGCAGCAGCGCGGAACAGAGCAGGCGCAGAATGCCGGACAGCGGGCGACCAGGAGTCATGGGGTACGTGCACGGGTGAAAGGATCAGGGCGGACGGAAGTACAGTCTGACGAACGGTCTCGAGGCTGGACCTCTCGCAGCAGGAGACCGGCCATGTCACAAACAACACGGGAGGACGCGGCAATGCTGCAACCGATTCTGCCAACGGAATCACGTCTGCGCACCAACGTGCACGGGACGGTTTTCGCTGCCCGCACGACCGTCGTGAGCCGCCTGCAGCCCGGCGACCGGCTGCTGCTGGTCCCTGACCCGCTGGACGTCGACGAGCCGCCGGCCGTCTGGGTGCATGTCTCCGGCGGCGATGTGCTCGGTCATGTGCCGGTGCAGATCGCCGCCTGGCTCGCACCATGGATGCACGCCGGTGGTCGCTGCACGGCCACTGTGCTGCAGGTGCGGGGTCCGGATGTCGAGAGCTGGAACCGCATCGAGATCGAGCTGGATCGCAGACTGGCCTCGTGAACGCTGCGGGCCGGCCCGCGCGTCTGGCGAGGCCCACCCGCAGGTCCTGCGGTCAGACTGCGGCGCCGCGAATCCCGAGCTGCTCGCCGACCGTGATGAATGCGCGAACGGCCATCTCCAGGTCGTCTCGCGTGTGCGCCGATGAAATCTGACACCGCACCCGCGCCTGACCCTGCGGCACCACCGGGAAGCCGAAGCCCGTCACGAAAACTCCTTCGGCCAGCAGCGCCTGGCTCATCGCGATCGCCGTCGCCGTCTCGCCCACGATGATGGGAACGATCGGCGTCTCGCCCACCATTGGCGAGAATCCCGCCTCCGTGATCGCCTGGCGGAACCAGTCGGCATTTTCGTGCAGCCGAGTCACCCGCTCTGGCTCCGCCTCGATGACCCTGATGGCCTGCAGCGCGCTGCAGGCAACCGTCGGCGGCAACGCGTTGGAGAACAGCTGCGGACGGCTGGACTGAGTCAGCGTGTCGCAGAGCGCGGCACTGCCAGCCACGAAGCCACCCGCTGCGCCACCAACGGCCTTGCCCAGCGTGCTCGTGATCACATCCACTTCACCGAGCACACCGAAATGCTCGGCGGTGCCGCGCCCCGTCCGGCCCATCACGCCGGTCGCGTGGCTGTCGTCCATGCACACGATCGAATTCGTGTCGCGCGCGATCTGCAGCAGATCCGGCAGCTTCGCCAGGCTGCCCTCCATGCTGAAGACGCCATCGGTCCAGATCACCCGGCGGCGCGCACCGGCGTTCGCCGCCAGCTTCTCGCGCAGGTCGTCCAGGTCGCCATGCCTGTAGACACCGGTCGTGCACTTCGTGATCGACTTGGCGAGCCGGATGCTGTCGATGATGCTCGCATGATTGAGCGCATCGCTCACCACGTAGTCGCCCTCGCGCATGATGACGTGCGTCAGGCCCTCGTTCGCCGTCCACGCCGAGACGAAGCTCATCGCCGCCTCGGTGCCCACGAACCGCGCGAGCGCCGTCTCCAGCTCGCGGTGGATGGTGAAGGTGCCGCAGATGAAGCGGACCGACCCGGTGCCGGCGCCAAACGCTCGCAGCCCGTCGATGCCCGCCTGCACCACACTGGGCTCGTCGCAGAGGCCCAGGTAGTTGTTGGATGACAGGATCAGCACCTCGCCCCGTCCTTCCATCTGCACACGCGCGGCCTGCGGACTGCTCAGATAGTTCAGCGACTTGTAGACGCGATCCACCTGCAACTGGTCCAGGTTGGCCTGCAGTTCGGTGGTGAAAGCGGTATTCAGCGACATCTCGGATCAGGGCTCAGGGGGAACAGGCGGACGCACGGCATCGTCCAGCAGGATCCAGCGCAGCATCTCGGCATCGACGTTGCCGCCCGAGATGATGATGCCGACGCGACCAGTCACGCCAGCCTTGGCCGACATCATCGCGGCCAGACCAAGCGCCCCGGACGGCTCGATCACCAGCTTCAGGCGCAGCATCGCGAAGCGCACGGCCTGCACCAGGTCAGCGTCGGACACCGTCACCATGTCATCTACATGCTGCAGCAGCAGCGGGAACGTCAGCACGCCGGGTCCCATCGTGCGCGCGCCATCGGCAATGGTGTCGGGGACGGCGCTCAGGCGCTGCGGCGTCCGGGTGTGGAAGCTGCGCGTCATGTCGTCGCCGAGTTCCGGCTCCACGCCGATCACTCGGCAGCCGGGTGACAGTGCATGTGCGGCCAGTGCCGACCCGGTGAGCAGTCCACCACCACCGCAGCAGACCAGCAATGCATCGAGTGGTCCGACGTCCTCGATCAGTTCAGCGGCCGCCGTGCCCTGTCCGGCGATCACGTCGGCATGATCGAACGGCGGGATGAGCGTCGCACCGGTCGCGGCGACGATCTGTGCCGCGACCACCTCACGCCTGTCCTCGCCCGGGTCGTAGCGCACGACGCGCGCACCATACTCCTCGGTGGCGTCGAGCTTCGCCTTCGGCGCGTTCGACGGCATGACGATGGTGGCCGACATGCCGAGCAGTCGCGCCGAGAGTGCGACCGCCTGCGCATGGTTGCCGCTCGAGTACGCGACGACACCCTTCGCGCGTGCATCGGCCGGCAAGGCGCTGAGGGCGTTGTAAGCACCCCGGAATTTGAAGGCGCCCATCCGCTGGAGGTTCTCGCACTTCAGGAAGACCTGCGCGCCGACCATCGCGTCCAGCGTGCGCGACGTCACGACCGGTGTGACGTGCGCCTGCCCCTTCAGTCGTGCTCGTGCGACCTGCACGTCGGCAAAGGTCGGAAGCGTCGGCTCAGTCATTGATCTCGAAGACGACCTTCCCGGCCGTTCCCTTCTTGATGACGTCCATCGCCTCGGCGAAGCTCTCCAGCGGGAAGCGGTGCGTGATCACCGGTGTCGGGTCGAATGCGCCCGAACGCAGGAAGCGCGACATCTGGTCCCACGTGTCATACATCCGCCGTCCGACCACGCCGTAGATGGTGAGGCCCTTGAAGATGATCTCGGTGGCGAAGTCGATGTCGATCGGACGCGACGGGATGCCGAGCATCTGCACGCGGCCCGCCGGTCGTGCCAGTGCGAAGGCCTGATGCACCGCCGCCGGCACGCCACTCATCTCCAGCACGACATCGGCGCCAAGCCCGTTCGTCCAGTTCATCACCGCCGCCTTCGCGTCCTGCGGCTGCACCGCCTCGTGGGCACCCATCTGCATCGCCAGCGCCAGTCGCGTCGGGTTCACGTCCACGGCTATCACGCGTGATGCACCAGCCGCTTTGCAGATGCCGACGGCGAACAGTCCGATCGGTCCGCAGCCTGTCACCAGGACCACGCTGCCCGGGATGTTGGCCGTCAGCGCGGTGTGGAAGGCGTTGCCCATCGGGTCCATGATGCCGCCGATCTCGTAGCTCAACGTCGGATCGAGCGGCCAGATGTTCGATGCCGGCATTGCGATGTAGTCCGCGAAGCAGCCGTCGCGGTCGACGCCGATGATCTTCGTCGAGAGATCGACGTGTGCGTTGCCGGTGCGGCTGAGCACACTGCGCTCGTCGACGATGTGGCCCTCGGCCGTGACGCGATCACCGGCTCTGACGTGATGCACGAGCGGCCCGGCCTGCACGACGTCGCCTGCGAATTCATGGCCGACGGTGAACGGCGGCCTGCAGCGTCCTGCCGCCCAGGCATCCCATTCGTGGATGTGCACGTCGGTGCCGCACACGCCGGCGCGCCGCACGCGGATCAGCACTTCGTCGTCTCGAATCGTCGGCGTCGGCACGTCGTGCAGTTCGAAACCGGGGCCGGCGTGGGTCTTCACGAGTGCTCGCACGAGCACCGCTCCGTGGCTTGAGGAAGGGAGGAACTGCGACGCAATCACCATCCCGGCGTTCGTCGCGTTGCACCGGAGTGCGTGAAAGGTGCTGAACGCGCACCGCTGCTCAAAGGTAGTGCACACCCGCCGACTGGTCGCTTTCCACCACGCCGCCCGCTGCGTGTTCCGGGGGTGCTGCACGGCATGCACGGCACCCGCCGGGCACCTCTCGTGCGGCATGTCGACTCGCATTCCGAATACGGTGTCCGAATGGAAAACCGCACAGGATGTGCATTTCGTTGAAACGCCATGCACGCGGATCGACGCAGCGCGCGGTTCCGTCCGCGCATCGCAGCCGGGCATTCGATCGGACGGATGAGCGGCCGATATTCACGCGGCGACGCGCGTCGCGGACACGGTGCATCCGTCACGCAATGCACATTGACTGAATGTTTTTCTGCAGCACGTCTTGCGCGCGGTTTTTCGTCACTTCTATATTCGCGACAACTTGTCAAGGGCTCTCAGAGCCGAGGGTACTGCGTGACATCTTCCCGTCGCGAATTCCTCAAGAGCAGCGCCACAGTTGCCGCAGTCGGCTTCGCGGCGAATCTCGCGTCCCCTCGTTTCGCGGGTGCCGCAGCGCCCGCATCGCGCTTTGCCGAAGATGCCCTGCGCATTGCGCCGACGGTCGGTGATCCTGCGATTCGCGCACTGGTCCTTTCTGCGATCGACGACGCGACGCGCGCCGGTGCCAGTTACGCCGACGCCCGCATCAGCCAGAATCGCAGCCGCACCCTCGCCACCCGCGAGCGTCGCGTGCAGAACCTCAGCGACAACGAGACACTGGGATGCGGCATCCGCGTCCTGGTCGACGGTACCTGGGGCTTCGCCGCCACGCGCGAGCTCACGTCCGACGCAATCGCGCGCACCGCACGGCTCGCCGTCGTGCAGGCGAAAGCCAACCGCCGCACACAGATGGCACCGGTGCAACTCGCGCCGGTCACGCCGACGCCGAACGGCACGTGGAGCAGCCCGGTCCGCATCGATCCGTTCAGCGTCGCCATCGAGGATCAGGTCGCGCTGCTGATTCGTGCGAACGAAGCCGCACTGGGTGTCGCCGGCGTGAAGTTCGTGAACTCCGCGATGTTCTTCCTCCGCGAGGAGAAGACCTTCGCGTCCACCGATGGCACCGTCACGGTCCAGACGATC
>Ga0105048_10015356_pt1 | contig 11890 bp, 11 predicted proteins | sample MAT05_FD_78382 | JGI IMG/M metagenome (GOLD analysis project Ga0105048, IMG submission 78382) | Freshwater microbial communities from Lake Fryxell liftoff mats and glacier meltwater in Antarctica - MAT-05 | ecosystem: Environmental > Aquatic > Freshwater > Ice > Liftoff microbial mat | place...
ATGTCGCCCACCTTCACCAGCGGACGCTGGTTGATGTTGGTGTTCTGGTTGGAACGCGTGTACTTGGTCAGGTTGTAGATGTCCACGCCCACTTCGATCTCGGCGTTGGCATCATCCTCATCCGCGGAACCACGCACCTCCTCGTCATTCACGCGCACCACGATGCGGCTGGCATCCACGTAGTCCACCACACCACCGCGACGCGCCTGCACCGCCGTGCCGGAGTCGATCGCGACCGTGCGCTCGAGTCCGGTGCCGACCAGCGGCTTCTCCGCGCGCAGGCAAGGCACCGCCTGGCGCTGCATGTTGGAGCCCATCAGCGCACGGTTGGCGTCGTCGTGCTCCAGGAACGGGATCAGCGAGGCCGCCACCGACACGATCTGCGCCGGCGCCACGTCCATGTATTCGATGCGGTCGGGGCTCGCCAGCGTGAATTCGTTCTTGCTGCGGCAGGACACCAGTTCGTCGGTGAACTTGCCGGTCTTGTCGAGCGCCGTGTTCGCCTGCGCGATCACGTGCTTGCTTTCCTCGATCGCCGACAGGTAATGGATCTCGTCGGTCACCTTGCCGTCGCGCACCACCCGGTACGGCGTCTCGAGGAAGCCGTACTTGTTGGTGCGGGCGTACAGGGCCAGCGAGTTGATGAGGCCGATGTTCGGGCCTTCCGGCGTTTCGATCGGGCAGATCCGGCCGTAGTGGGTCGGGTGCACGTCGCGCACTTCGAAGCCTGCGCGCTCGCGCGTGAGACCGCCCGGTCCAAGCGCCGAGAGGCGGCGCTTGTGGGTGATCTCGGAGAGCGGGTTGGTCTGGTCCATGAACTGCGACAGCTGCGATGAGCCGAAGAATTCGCGGACAGCAGCCACAACCGGTTTCGCGTTGATCAGGTCGTGCGGCATGACGGTGTCGATATCGACCGACGACATACGCTCCTTGATGGCGCGCTCCATGCGGACGAGACCGACGCGGAACGAGTTCTCGAGCAGCTCGCCCACTGAACGGACGCGGCGGTTGCCGAGGTTGTCGATGTCGTCGACTTCGCCCTTGCCGTCCTTGAGGTCGAGCACGGTGCGCATCACGGCGACGATGTCTTCCTCGCGCAGCGTGCGCTGCGTGTCGGGAGCATCGAGGCCAAGACGCATGTTCATCTTCACGCGGCCGACGGCCGAGAGGTCATAACGCTCGCGATCGAAGAACAGCTGGCCGAACAGGGCCTCGCCGGCTTCGAGCGTCGGCGGTTCGCCAGGGCGCATGACGCGGTATATGTCCGACAGTGCGTCGACGCGCGACGTCGCCTTGTCCACTTTCAGCGTGTTGCGGATCCACGGGCCACGGGCGTTGTCGCCGTCGGTGTCGAGCAGCTGGATCGACTTGACCTTGGCGTCGCGCAGGGCGGCCACGGTTTCCTCGGTCAGCTCGTCGCCAGCTTCGGCATAGATCTCGCCGGTCGCGGCGTTGACCACGTCTTCGCCGATGAACTTGCCTTCAAGGAAGGACGACGGAACCAGGATGTCCTGCAGACCATCGGCCTCTGCCTTCTTGGCCTTGACCGGCGTGATCTTCTTGCCGGCCGGGAAGACGGCCTTGCCGGTTTTCTTGTCGATCAGTTCGAACTCGGGGCGCGCGCCCTTCCAGCGGTCGGCCGAGAAGCCGGTGACCCAGCCGGCCTTGTCGAGCTTGTACGTGACCTTGTTGTAGAAAGTGTCGAGGATCTTGGAGCCCGGATAGCCGAGCGCCTGCAGCAGCACGGTCGCCGGCAGCTTGCGCTTGCGGTCGATGCGGACGTGCAGGATGTCCTTGGCGTCGAATTCGAAGTCGAGCCACGAGCCGCGGTACGGGATCACGCGGGCCGCGAACAGCAGCTTGCCCGACGCATGGGTCTTGCCCTTGTCGTGGTCGAAGAACACGCCCGGCGAGCGATGCATCTGCGAGACGATGACGCGCTCGGTTCCGTTGATGATGAAGGTGCCCTTGTCCGTCATCAGCGGGATGTCGCCGAGATAGACGTCCTGCTCCTTGATGTCCTTGATGGACTTGGCGCCGGTCTCTTCGTCCGTTTCGAACACGATGAGGCGCAGCTTCACCTTGAGCGGCGCGGCATAGTTCAGGTCGCGCTGCATGCACTCCTGAACGTCGAATTTCGGTTGTTCGAACTCGAACGAAATGTACTCGAGGACGGCGCGGTCAGAGAAGTCCTTGATCGGGAATACAGATCTGAAAACGGCTTCCAGGCCATCCGCTTCGCGCTTGTCGGCGGCGGTGTGCATCTGGAGGAATTGTTCGTAGGAGGCGCGCTGAACCTCGATCAGGTTCGGCATCTGCACTGTTTCAGAGATCTCGCCGTAGGACTTCCGAATACGTTTCTTCGCCGTGAACGACAGAGCCATGTGCTGGTCAGCTCGCTTTTTTCTGGCCGCAGCTTCCACCCGTGATGGCCGGGCGGCGCCGTTGGACCGTTAGTATCCGGTGCGCAAGGACAACCCGTCTCCGGATCGCCGGTAGAACTCTACCACCACCGTCAACCCCTCCTGCGCATTGGGGGTCGAAGGCAGTACGCGTCGCCGGAGAGCCCTGCCCTCCGGCGACGCGAACAAGGCCTTACTTGATTTCGACCTTGGCGCCGGTCTCTTCCAGCTTCTTCTTGATGGTCTCGGCTTCTTCCTTGGACACGCCTTCTTTGACGGCTTTCGGAGCAGCTTCGACGAGGTCTTTCGCTTCTTTCAGGCCGAGGGACGGCACGACTTCGCGAACAACTTTGATCACGTTGATTTTCTTGTCGCCGGCATCCTTCAGGATGACGGAGAATTCGGTCTGGGCTTCAGCAACCGGGGCGGCAGCAGCCGGACCAGCAGCAGCAGCGACCGGAGCAGCAGCCGAAACGCCCCACTTCTCTTCGAGAAGCTTGGCGAGGTCGGCAGCTTCGAGGACCGTCAGCGACGACAGGTCTTCGACGATTTTATCAAGTTTCGACATTTGAGGTTTTCCTTGAGTTCGGGTGTGTGACTACGGATGTCTCGTTAGGCAGCAGGTCTCAGGCGGCGTCCTTGTTGGCGTAAGCGCCAATGACGCGAGCGAGTTGAGCCGCCGGCGCAGCCACGATTCCAGCGATCTTGGTCGCCGGAGCCTGGATGAGGCCGATGATCTTGCCACGGAGCTGGTCCAGCGACGGGAGGGCAGCAAGCTGCTTCACCGCGTTCTGGTCGAGCACCATGTCGCCCATGAGCGCGCCGACGAGAACGAGCTTTTCGTTCCCCTTGGCGAACTCAGCCACGACTTTCGAAGCCGCAACCGGATCGGGCGAGAAGGCGATCGCCACGGGGCCAACAAACATTGCCCCCGCTGCATCGCCGCCACGGCCTTCCAGCGCTATTTTCGCAAGCCGGTTCTTGATGACCTTCAGATTTGCGCCTTGGGCTTTGAGCTTGACGCGCAGATCCGTGAGCTGCGTTACGGTCAATCCGGAATACTGCGTGACAACGATCACGCCGGCGTCGGCGAAGACCTCTTTGTAGGCCTCCAGCGCCACCGCTTTTCCAGCTTTATCCATATGCGGTCTCCAGGTTGGACGACCGGACTAGCCCAGCCGCCCCAGGATGCGCACGCAGGACAAACAGCCGCTTCACCCTTCCAGCCAGCCCGCAGCCATGAGAGGCTACCGGCCAGTACGGAGAGGGCTCGCGGTCCGCTGACCAGCGTGCCCCCGTCCCAGGGCAGAAACGAACTCAAGGGCGTCGTCGTTAGCGTTACGCCAACTACGCACCCTGTCCCGTCACACCCCGTCTCATGCAGAAAATTAAGGAGCAAAACCAGTTACTTGGCTGGTCTTTTTAAGTGGCTCCGCCTGCAATCTCGGACGAGAAACGGGAGGCTCGCATTAACGAATCTCCCGTTCAGGCGGTTCCTATAGCCGCCTCCCCGGATTGTTGCAAGCGGGGCCTTGCTTTTTTCCAGAATGCTGATCCGACCCCTCAATATGAAGGAAAAACGCGGGCAGGACCATGCTGGGGAAGCCGGTAGATGGGGAAATCCCGACCGCGACGCAAGCCCGCCGGCGCATCCCCGGCCCACAAACGCCCTGAAACGCCACGCCCCAAAGCAAAAGGCCGGCGGATTTCTCCGCCGGCCTTCGCAATTTCTGCAGTTGGGCGAGCCTACTGCGGAGCAACCTGCGAGAGGTCCGTCACGTCGATCGTGACGCCCGGGCCCATCGTCGAGGAGATCGCGATCTTCTTGACGTAGGTGCCTTTGGCGCCCGACGGGCGGGCCTTCACGAGTGCGCCCACGAAGGCGCGGACGTTCTTCTCAAGATCAGCTTCCGAGAACGAGGCCTTGCCCACGCCAGCGTGGATGATGCCCGTTTTCTCGGCGCGGAACTCGACCGAACCGCCCTTGGCGTCTTTGACGGCTTGCGCGACGTTCGGCGTGACGGTGCCGACCTTCGGGTTCGGCATCAGGCCTTTGGGGCCCAGCACCTTACCGAGACGGCCGACGAGGCCCATCATGTCCGGCGTGGCGATGACGCGGTCGAAGTCGACCTTGCCGCCGTTGACCGTTTCGAACAGGTCTTCTGCGCCGACGATGTCAGCGCCAGCAGCGCGGGCTTCGTCAGCTTTCTTGTCGCGCGCGAACACGGCGACGCGGACCGTACGGCCCGTTCCGGCCGGCAGGTTCACAACGCCACGGACGTTCTGGTCCGCCTGTTTCGGGTCGATCCCGAGGTTCACGGCGATTTCGATCGTCTCGTCGAACTTCGCTTTCGCGTTGCCTTTGACGATCTTCACGGCGTCCGTAACCTTGTAGGACTTGGTCGGGTCGACGTTCTTGCGAGCGGCGACAGTGCGTTTTCCGATTGCCATTGGATTAGGCTCCCGTGACCTGGAGACCCATCGCGCGGGCGGACCCGGCAATGATCTTCGCGCCTGCATCCACGTCGTTCGTGTTCAGGTCCTTGAGCTTCTTCTTCGCGATCTCGCGGCACTGGTCCATCGTGACCGTACCGGCACTGTCGCGACCTGGCAGTTTCGAACCGGACGTGATCTTCGCCGCTTGCTTCAAGAGGTAGGACGCCGGCGGCGTCTTGATCTCGAAGGTGAACGACTTGTCCTGGTAATACTGGATCACCACGGGAAGGGGCATGCCCTTCTGTTCCTGCGCCGTACGGGCGTTGAATGCCTTGCAGAATTCCATGATGTTGATGCCGCGCTGACCGAGAGCGGGGCCGATAGGGGGAGACGGGTTTGCCGCTCCGGCGGGAACCTGAAGCTTCAGGCTCCCCAACAGTTTCTTCGCCATGTTTCCCTCACGTGCGAATATGACCTTCAGCCCCCTTGGGGACCTCCAGTCTGGGAATGCGTGGTTCGGCGGCTAACCTCCCACGCGCTAGTGCCGGGTAGCGCCCCGGCGGGCGTCGACGATCAGACCTTGGTGACCTGACCGTATTCCAGATCGACCGGCGTAGACCGGCCGAAGATCGTGACAGTAACCTTGAGACGGCCAGTGTCCTCGTCGATCGAGTCCACCGCGCCTTCGAACGAGGCGAACGGCCCGTCCGTAACCTTGACCTTCTCGCCGATCTCGAACTGCATCTTCGGGCGCGCGCGCTCGATCGTGCCGGCTACAGCCTTGCCGAGGATCTGGTCGACTTCCTTCTGCGACACCGGCAGGGGCTTCTTGCCGCCTTCAGCGCCGAGGAATCCGGTGACTTTCGGGGTGTTTTTCACGAGGTGATAGGCCTCGTCCGACATGCGCATCTTCACGAGCACATAGCCGGGCATATGGCGTTTCTCGACCGTGCGTTTGCGGCCGCGAACGACCTCAACGACTTCCTCGGTCGGCACTTCGATCTCTTCGATCAGGTCGGAAAGACCCTGCATGTCCGCCTGTTCGCGAATGGTCGATGCGACCTTCTTCTCGAAGTTCGAGTAGGCGTGGACGATGTACCAGCGAGCATCAGCCATTGGTCGGGGTTCCGCTGCCAGAAATGCCGGTCAGAATGCCGACCAGCAGCTTGATGATCGAATCCGAAAGATAGAAGAAAATCGCCGCCGCAACGACCATGATGACCACCATGATCGACGCCACTATCGTCTCCCGGCGCGACGTCCACGTCACCTTGCGAGCCTCGGCGCGAACCTGGCTTATGAACGTGATCGGCCCAACCCGCTTTTTCGGCGGGGCGGCATTGCTTTCGGAGGCGCCGGTGGGGCTTTTCATGACATTCCGATGTGCTTGAAGGCGGATCGTCTATGACGAGAGGTGATAATACGCAATAGGCAATACAAGGCGTTGAGGCTGCGCTGCCGACGCCCGGCCGCGCCCTCCCCGCGATCTAGCGCCTTAAATCTAGATCGGAATCCATTTCGGCCGGAACGTTTTCAGCCACACAGCCATGATCCAGCGCGCCACGACAACCGCGGTGAAGATCGAGGTCAGAACGCCGATCGCCAGTGTCAGCGCGAAGCCCCTTACCGGGCCTTCGCCAAGGTTAAACATGACCATCGCCGCCACGAGGTGGGTGACGTTGGCGTCAACAATGGTCGACATCGCCATATCGTATCCGACTTCCACCGAGGTGATCGGAGAGCGCCCGGCCCTCTTCTCCTCGCGGATCCGCTCGAAGATCAGGACGTTGTAGTCGACCGCCATACCCATGGTCAGAAGGATGCCGGCGATGCCAGGCAGGGTCAGCGTCGCGCCGAACAGCGACAGCACGCCGATCATCATCACGATGTTCAAGCCCAGCGCGATGACCGCGAAAATGCCCAGCAGGCCGTAGGCCACGATCATGAAGATCGCCACGAGGACGACGCCCACGACCGATGCCGTCACGCCCGCGGTGATCGAGTCTGCGCCCAGGCTGGGATCCACCATCCGGCGTTCAACGACCTGAAGCTTGGCCGGCAGGGCACCTGACCGCAGCACGATGGCCAGCTGTTCGGCCTCGTCGGCCGTGAATGAACCCGTGATCTGGCCGCTTCCGCCCGTGATCGGGCTCTGGATGTTCGGCGCCGAGACGATGCGGTTGTCGAGAACGATGGCAAACGGCCGGCCGATGTTCGCCGATGTGGCGCGCCCGAATTTCGCCGCGCCCGAGCTGTGCAGCTGGAAAGCGATGCTGGGGCGGCCATACTCGTCGAAGTCCTGCCGGGCGCCGGAAAGGTCCGAGCCGGTGATGATCGAGTCGAGCATGATGACTTGCGGCGCCGCGCCCTGCCCGTCATTCGGCAACGCCACGCGGTTGTTGCGCGGCACGCCGACCTGATAGTCGGCGGGGTTGGCCTGCGTATCCACGAGGTTGAACGTCAGCACGCCAGCCTGAGTCAGCGTTTCGACAAGCGTATCGACTTCCGCGGGCTTGAGGCCAGGAACCTCGACCAGCACGCGATTGTCGCCCTGCCGGGTGATGTAAGGCTCGACCAGGCCGGAGTTGTCGGCGCGACGCTGGACGGCCTCGCGTGAGGCGTCGACCGCATCAGACTGCAGCTGGGAAAAATGGGAGTCTGTAAACTTGATCTCGATCGCGCCGTCGGCGCGCTGCGTGATCTGGTAGATGTTGCTTCCGCCCAATGTTTTCAGGCGTTCCAGCGCTTTTAGCGCATCCGCTACGTTGGCCACCCGGATGATCACCGCGTCACCCTGCGGCGCCCGCTCGCGCACCGGAATCAGCGGCGTTTCGCGCAGCTTTTCGCCGGCAATGCGGTTCACGTTGCGCAGCTCGTTCTGGCGCAATTCCGCCGGATCAATCTGCAGCGAGACCGACGCCCCGCCCTTGAGGTCGAGACCCAGCTTCATCGGCTGAACAGGCAGCCAGCCGAGATACGCAGCGCGCTGCTCCTCGCTGACCCAGTTCGGCAGGCTGCAAAGCACGCCAGCGAACAGAGTCAGGAATACGAGCGCGACCTTCCAGGGCGGAAAACGCAGCAGCATGGAAGGTTCAGCTTTCCTTGACGTCGTTGGCCGGCGCGTCGTTCTTGCGCTTGATGTCGACAACCATGCTGCGGACGATGCGCAGCTTGCCGCCCTCGCCCGTGTCGATGGTCACTTCGTCGTCAGCCAGCTTGAAGATACGGCCGATAATGCCGCCCTGGGTGATCACGGTGTCGCCCTTCTTCATGTTGGCGATCATCTCACGGTGCTTCTTCATCCGGTTGTTCTGGGGACGGATCAGCAGGAAGTAGAATATCACGATCATGCCGACCGGCAGCAGCAGCATCTCAAGCAGGCCGCCGCCAGCCGGAGCAGCCGGCACCGGGGCCGCAAGAAGCAGGGAATTCGGAAGCATCAGGTCTCCGTGAGAATCTCTATGCGCTCCCGCCGGACAGGGGGAGCTCTTGGCGGGCGGACTATATCGGCAGGGGGGGTCTTGGCAATGCGCTGAAAGGTGCCGCTATTTCGGCGGCAGAGGATTTCGGCGGCGCGTCCAACAGCAGGCTCCGGCGAGGGGCGAACGTGACCCCTGCCCGCGCAACTACAGCGCCGGCAAGTGCTGGCCAGGATCGACCGGCTCCTTGCCCTTGCGAAGCTCGAAGTGGATCTGCGGCGACGACACATTGCCGGTCGAACCAACCGTGCCCACCTGCTGGCCCTGCTTGACCAGGTCGCCCTCTTTCACTGCGATCGTGTCGGCGTGGGCATAGGCCGTCACCCACCCGCCCGCATGGCGGATCAGGATCAGGTTGCCGAACCCGGCCAGCTCATTCCCGGCATACACAACTTCGCCACCGGCAGCCGCCTTGATAGGCGAGCCCTTGGGAGCGGCGATATTGACCCCGTCATTGCGCGCGCCATTGGCTGACGCGCCATAGCCCTTCAGCACATTCCCGGACACCGGCCAGACAAAGTCGCGCGAACCCGTAGCCGGGGCTTGCACCACTGGCTTCGGAGCAGGCGCCGGTGCGGCGGCGGGCGGCTTCACGGGCGCAGGCGCAGGCGTCACGACCGGCTTGGTAGCGGGCGGCTTGGCAGCAGGCGGCTTGGCCGGCGCCGGGGCCGGAGCAAGCTGGATCGGCTTGCTGTCGAGCTGCGGTGGTTTCGGCGCGGCGGGCTTCGGCGCAACCGACGCCGGCACGATGGGCGTCACTGCCGGCAGCGCGGGTACGATCGCGGCGACAGTCACGGGTGACAGATCACCGGCGTGCAGCGGCTCGCGCGCCTGATCCCGCGCCAACGGCGGCAGCAATAGCTCATCGCCCGGCCACACCGCCCAGGGCCGCGTCATGCCATTGAGCAACGCCAGCGAGCGTGTATCGACGTTATAGCGCCGCGAAACCGCGTAGAGCGTCTCGCCCTTCTGCACGATATGCACGTTCGGTGGCGGCAGCTGAACCGTCGCGCCGACCTTCAGCGCATAGGGCGGCTGCATGCGGTTGGTCTCGATCAACGCGCGCATGTTCACGTTATGGCGGCGCGAGATATCATAAAGCGTGTCGCCAGCCAGCACCGTCACCATCCGGCTCGACGGATCGTCCGGCGCGATGCGCCGCGCCCCACCGGGCCTGCCACCTTGTTGGGCCGCCATCGCGCGGGCTTCGTCAGTCGCGGAAAGCCCGGCGTTCGGCCCCAGATCAGCAACCAACTGCAACGGCGCAGGCTCACTCGCCGAAGGCATCGCAGGCGCCGCCGGCTGAACCGGCGCGTTGCTGAAACGCGGCTGCTGGGCTGAAGGCGGAGTTGCGGACGCCATCACCGTTCCGGGGGCAGGCCCCTGAGCGTGCGTCCCAACCCCACGAAAATCGATCGGCGCAGGATGATGCTCGGGATTGGACACGCAGGCGCCCAGCACGGCCGTAGCCGATGCAAACAAGCTGGCGCGCAGGCCCGTGCCCATCGCTGTGTCCTCCGCAGGTCCGATGGCCCGCAGAGTGCCCCGTCATGCTTACTGGAAGCTGAACTCGGCTATCGGTGAGACGACGGCCTCAAAGCTCGCGGGCGACGCCCGCCAGCAGCGGCGAAAACCGCTCTTTTGCAATGACTTGTTCAACGAAACCGCCATCCGGCTGCTTCTGCAGGCGCACCACGAGCCCCTGCCCATCCCGCTCGATCGGCATGACCACCACCCCGCCCGCGCCAACTTGACGCCCGATATCCTCCGGCAGCGCGGACACAGCCCCCATCAGCAGTACCCGGTCAAACGGCGCCGCCTCGATCCACCCCATGAGCCCGTCGCCCAGCCGCACCTCGACGCGCGAGGACAACCCGAGATGCTCAAGTGTGACCTTGGTCCGCTCCACCAGCGTCCGGAACCGGTCTACCGAATAAACCCGCCGCGCCAGCCGCGACAGCACCGCCGCCACATAGCCAGACCCACACCCTATCTCGAGCACCGTATGCTCGCGCCGCACATCCAGCGCCTGCAGCATCATGCCCACCGTCACCGGCCGCGTCATGGTCTGCCCGCAATCGATCGGCAGCTCGACATTCTCCCAGGCATCTTCCGCGAACGCCCTGGGCGCGAACACATCGCGCGGCGTGCGCTCCAGCGCCTCCGTCACCAACTGGTCGGTTACGCCGGCCTGGCGCAACGCCAGCACCAGCCGCGCCGCCTGAAATCTGGGATCGATGTCGCTCATGGCCTCGTCGCGCTTCGGACAGGACAAGCATTGCCTGTCGCGTTAACGCGCCGAAGTCAAATCGCCGCCGAAATCAGATATGCAGGATCGCGAGCCAGACCGGCAGCGGCGCACGATACACGATGTGCCAGCTGAACACCGCCGCAAGGAAGGCCCGGCGCAGGGGGCTGTCGGTGAACAGATGCTTGATCCCGCGCATCGGAAATACGCCCAGCGCATTCCAGATCGCGCCAAGCGCACGCCGGCGTTCGCCGCGTTTCGCGCGCAGCAGCGCAGCGTCGCAGAAGTAGTGATAGAAGTGCATCAAGGTGGCGGAGTAGGCGCGCATGTATTCGCCCGGCGAACGCCAGACACGCCACATCCTGTGCGCATGGCGCCGGAACACCTTGCGGTCGTATCCCACGCGCAGCTTCTGTAGCGCATCGTATTCGCCAACGGGCCGCAGGCTGTACAGGATGCAGGGCACCTCCACGAAGCCCAGCGCGTGACGGTCCGCCAGTCGCAGAAGCCAGTCGAGATCCTCGCCGCCAATCAGCTTGGGGTCGAACAGCCCGCTAGTCTCGCGCACGCTCGCCCGCACGATCACCGTGCCGATCTGCGGGAAATAGCCCGACAGCATCTTGCGGATCAGGTCGTTGCCTTCGCCTGGATGGCTTTGCGGTCCATCGGGCCAGCCGTTCGGCGAGAGCTTCAGGTCGCAATAGCGCACCAGCCCCGTGACGCCGTCGAGATCGGGCCGCGCGTCCAGCAGGTCCAGATGCGCGCGCACATGCCCCGGCAGCCACGCATCGTCATCATCGAGGAAGCCGATGTAGTCGCCCGTCGCCAGCGCCATCGCGGCGTTGCGGGACTCGCTCGCGCCGCGGCGCTCAACCTTCACATAACGCGTGCCGTACGAGGCTGCGACCTCGGGTGTGCGAGCGCACGTGCCGTTGTCGCCTACAATGATCTCGATGCTGAGGTCTGGCCCTTCGAGCGCACGTATGCTGTCCAGCGCAGTCGCAAGTTGGTCGGACCTGTTACAGGTCGGGACAACAACGGATAGTCGACGCAGCATCAGTCCCCCCGTTTCCGCAGGCGATAGGCTCAACAATACCTACGGTTGCCCCCTAGCCATAAACCCTTGCAATTTTGTTGCTCGCGGTCGAACGAATTCCCCTGTCGCCGAAGAGAGTGTCGCAACATTTCCCGCGTCGGTTGAAAGTATGCCTGCGCCGAGGGCCGCCTTGCGCGTCTTGAGGTGATCGGGAGGATGGCCGCTGCGACTAGTTTAGAGAGCGGGTCTCTAAGCTAGTCGGTGAGGGAAGCGGCGTGGAGATCATCGG
>Ga0105048_10015361_pt1 | contig 11889 bp, 10 predicted proteins | sample MAT05_FD_78382 | JGI IMG/M metagenome (GOLD analysis project Ga0105048, IMG submission 78382) | Freshwater microbial communities from Lake Fryxell liftoff mats and glacier meltwater in Antarctica - MAT-05 | ecosystem: Environmental > Aquatic > Freshwater > Ice > Liftoff microbial mat | place...
ACCGGCGCGGGCATTGGCGTGAACGTCGCGAAGGGTGACACCGTCGGGCCGGTGATACCGAACACCCGCACCACGCCCAGGTCGGTGGTCAGCTGAAGCGCGCCGGCGCCGTTGTCGATGGCATCGAGCAAGCCCGCGAACCCGACCCCGACGACTGGTATCGCGGCTCCGCTGAAATTGCCCTGGGTGTCGAGGTGCTGCGCGTACCCACCGCTGGTCAACCTCGTGTACGACATCACGTAGCCCGGTGGGTTGGCGGGGGTGATGAGGGGGGGCCGAAAATGCCGCCCATAATGTTGCCGCGGGTGATCGGTGCTCCAGCGGCGAGCGGCCACTCCAACACCTCGATCAAGAACGCGTTGTAGGTGGGGAGCACGAAGGCCTGGCCATCGTCGGCGATGAACCGGTGCAGATGATTGAAGTTGGTGAAGTTGGAGGTCAACGGTTGCAGCGCGGTCGGCGCCTCGAGGGCCTGACCGTCGGGGCCGAGACGTACCGCTTCGAGCAGATACTCCCGGAGCAGCTGGCGGTCGTCGTTCCACGCGAGGGCCAAGGGGGTCGAGGTTACGCGCGATGAGAAGGCCGGGGAGAGCTGAGACGATGGGCGAACGAGCACTTCGAATGGCGGCGCAACGGCAACCAGACCGGTGTCATCGAGCGGCAAGGCCATCGCGGCTCTGTGGTTGCCTCGCCCGACGGTGTTGAAGCGGCGGGAGTACAGCACCAGCGGTGCGGCAGCGACGGTAATTGCCTCTGGCGCGATCGCCCCACCATCACCCGAGAACAGCAGTTGGTCGACGGAGCCCCCATCGACCTCGAGCCTGAGCACGCGGAAGCCAACTGTGTCGAAGGCCGCGCCCAGCACGCCACACACGAGGAAGACTGAATCTCCGGCGGCGGCCACGGCGTGGCCGGCACAGAAGGAGGGTGTGTTCGCACGCGCCACGAGCGAGCCGAGCGAGGTGTAGAACGCCAGCCGAAACGTGGCGCCGCTCTGACCCAACACGACGTGATTCGCGGTCGCCACCAGCTCGGGGTACAAATCGTCGAGGTACGTTGCGGAGGTCGCAGCCCCGTTGCTGTCGATGCGCACGAGCGCGGTCTGATTGCCTCCATCGGGGAGCGCCTCGGTAAAGTTCGCCCAGTGCGCCGCGCTACTGCTCGCCACGCTCTCGAGCGACCCATAGACGGTGAGGTCGGTGTCGACTCCGACTGCGACGCCATCGTCGTCGAGGGCTCGAACGAGGGTGTGAAGCCCATCATCGATGTACTCCAGGTGCGCGAAGAACAGGTGGCCGGGCTGCCCCGCGACGTAGGTCTTGTTGTAGTACGCACCACCAATGGGCTGCGGAGCGCCGAGAAAGACGCGATTGACCGGGTCGTACACCACAGCGAACCCAGCGCTGGTGCTGAGGCGAACGTAACTGATCACCACTCCCAGGCTCGACTGCGTCAACTGAAGGGGGCTGGTGCTGGTGACGCGGTCGGGCAGATCGACCTCGGGCCCAAGGCCTCCGTCTCTCGAATAGAACTGAAGCACGGCTCGTTGGCGGTCGACCGTGCCAATCAGCACCCCGCCCGGCAGCTCGAGCGCGGTGGGCTGAGCGCCGGTGGCCCAGTACACCGGTGCATCGACGGGTCGCTCGTCGGTTACGACAGGGCCAAGCACCAGCAGCAACGCAACGACCGAGATCACCGCGACACGATCGTCTGAAAGGCGTTTAGAGTCACGAGGGTTACAGGGTGAACCGGTCGGTCGCTCCGGCGGTGCGCTGGAGAATCGCCGCCCACCCGATGAGCTGATCGACTTTTGGCTCGACCTGCGGCGGGTTGAGGCCGAGGGAGGCCATCGAGCCGGTGCAGGCGAAGAGGGTGGCCTGCCCCGAGTCGCGCACGATGTTCAGGAGCTGGCGCAAGGTGGGTACGCCTCGCAGCTCCATGGTGGCGTTGACCTCGTCTCGCTCGAGGTCGGGCACATCGAGGCGGTCGGCGACCAGGCGATCGAGCGCCCACCAGAAGAAGTACACCTCGACCCTTCGACCCATCGCGGTCGCGGCGGCGGCGATCGACAGACCCTGGTGAAGCGCGTCGTACTCACCGCGGTGCAGAAACACGCAAACAGGAAGCGAAGCCATGGGCGGCCCTTATGGCTGTGCGCCGCTTTTCAGGCAATTTGGACCTCTTGCGTTAAGTATTCGACCGTCTGATATCAATCGTCAGTCTATTCAACGAGTTTGGCGCTGGAATCGCCGAGAACATGTCTGCTACCTGGCTCCCCTCGATGTTGGACGACACGACAGCTCGTCGAAAAGACGCGCACCTCGACCTCTGCGCGACCGAAGAGGTAGCGCCCGCGGAAAATTCGACCCTCTTCGAAAACGTTCGGCTGGTGCACTGCGCGATGCCTGAGCTGTCGTACGACGAGCTCGACCTGAGCACCCGGTGGTTCGGCAAGCTGCTGAAGGCACCGATTCTGATCACCGGCATGACGGGCGGCACGGAGCGGGCAGGGCAGATCAACCGCGACCTGGCGCAGGTGGCCGAAGAGCACGGGGTGGCCTTCGGAGTGGGCAGCCAACGGGCGATGGCCGAGCGGCCGGAGCTGGGCAAGACCTTCGCCGTTCGCTCAAGCGCGCCGACCGCGCTGGTGCTGGGCAACATCGGGCTGGTGCAGGCGGTGAAGCTGGGCGTCGACAAGGTGCGAGCGCTGGCCGACGACCTGGGCGCCGATGCGTTGGCGGTGCACCTGAACCCGGGGCAGGAGCTGACCCAGCCCGAGGGCGATCGCGATTTTCGGGGCGGGTACGAGATCATCGGCGCGCTGGTCAAGGCGATGGGCGATCGCTTGTTGGTGAAAGAGACCGGCTGCGGGCTCTCACCCGAGGTCGCGCGTCGGCTGGTCGATGTGGGTGTTCGTAACCTCGACGTCTCGGGTTTGGGTGGCACCTCGTGGGTGCGGGTAGAGCAGCTGCGCGCTGAAGGGCCTTCGCGCGAAATCGGGTCACAGTTTTCGGGCTGGGGCATACCCACCGCAGCGGCCGTCGCTTCGGTGCGGCGGGTGACCGGGCCTGGGGTCACGCTGGTGGCTTCAGGCGGCCTGCGCACCGGGCTCGACGTGGCGAAGGCGCTCGCGCTCGGAGCCGATGTCGGCGGCATGGCGCTGCCGTTGTTTCGGGCCCATCACAGCGGGGGCCTCGATGGGGCTCGCCGGGCGATGGGCGTGGTGTTGACGGGTTTGAAGCAAGCGCTGCTGTTGACGGGCAGCCGAACGCCCGCCGAGTTGAAGAAGAAGCCGCGAGTGTTGACGGGTGAGCTCAAAGACTGGCTCGGCGCACTGTCGTAGCGCGCCGTTTCGATGCGAGATGAAAGAGGCAACAATGGCTGAATTGATTACTTCGCGACTCTCGGGTTTTCACAAGCTGCCCATGGCCGACCGGCTGGGCACCGTCTCGCGCATGTTTCGGCTCACGCTCGAAGAATCGAACGCGATGAACGGGGTCGGTGGGCTCTCGAACGACACCGCGAACACGATGATCGAGAACGCGATTGGGGTCTTCAAGCTGCCGTTGGGGCTGGGTCTCAACCTGCAGATCAACGGCCGCGACTACGTGGTGCCAATGGCGGTCGAAGAGCCGTCGGTGATCGCCGCGGTCAGCTTCGCCGCGAAGATCGCTCGCGAGGGCGGAGGCTTCACCGCCGAGGCCGACGACCCGATCATGATTGGGCAGGTGCAGGTCACCAGCTTTGGCGACCCCACCCAGGCGGCGAGCAAGCTGGTCGCTCACAAGGAACAGCTGCTGGCGTTGGCGAACAGCTTTCACCCCTCGATGATTCAGCGTGGTGGTGGTGCCCGTGACATCGAGGTGCGTGTGCTCCCCGCGCCCGAAGGCCCCAAGGGCGAGCCGATTCTGGTGCTGCACCTCTTGATCGACACTCAAGACGCGATGGGCGCGAACCTGATCAACACCATGTGTGAGGGCGTGGCGCCGCTGGTGGAGCAGATCACCGGTGGCAAAGTCTTCTTGCGCATCTTGTCGAACCTGGCCGACCGTCGATTGGCGCGCGCGACCTGCCGCATACCGGTAGCGTCGTTGGCCGATTTCGACCTGACCGGCGAGACGATAGCGGAGGGCATCGTGCAGGCCAGCCGCTTCGCCTCGGCCGACCCGTACCGTGCTGCGACCCACAACAAGGGCGTGATGAACGGCATCGACTCGGTGGCGATCGCGACCGGGCAAGACTGGCGGGCGATCGAAGCGGGAGCCCATGCCTTCGCGTGCCGTGACGGCCAATACCGGCCGCTGTCGACCTGGCGCCTCGAAGAGGGCCACCTGGTGGGGCGCATCGAGCTGCCGTTGGCGTTGGGCATGGTCGGTGGGCCGATCAAGATTCACCCGCAGGTGCAGGCGGCGCTGAAAATCTTGCGAGTGACCAGCGCACGGGAGCTCTCGTTGGTGATGGCGGCGGTGGGCCTGGCGCAGAACTTCGCCGCGGTGCGCGCGCTGGGCTCGGTCGGCATTCAAAAAGGGCACATGGCCCTTCACGCGCGCTGCGTGGCGGTGACGGCAGGTGCGCGAGGGCTGTGGGTCGAGAAGGTGGCCAACGCGTTGGTGACTGCGGGCCACGTGAAGGTCGAGAAGGCCAAAGAGCTGCTGGCCTCGATGATGCGCGATGAGGCGCTGGCGGGGCAGCCGGTTCCTTGAAGGCTTCGAGCGCGGTGGTGACGGCCTTCGGGCCAGGCAAGGTGATTTTGTTGGGCGAGCACGGCGCGGTGTACGGGCAGCCGGCGCTGGCGGCTCCGATATCGCGGGGTGTGCGAGCGACCGCGGTGGCCTCCGACGCGCTGGAGCTTGAGTTGCCCGATGGGCTGACTGAGGCGCAGCTCGAAGCACTGGAGCGTGCGTTTGCCCGAGCGGCCAAGCTCACCGGTCACCCCAAGGTCTCGGTGTCGGTGGAGAGCGATCTGCCCTTGTCGATGGGCCTGGGCTCTTCGGGTGCGCTGAGCGTCGCGGTGACCCGGGTGATGCTGCAAGCCAAGACTGGCAAGCCACCCGACGCGAAGACCCTGGAGCGCATCGCCTTCGCGTTGGAGAAAGAATTTCACGGCACGGCCTCGGGGGTCGATCACACCACCAGCGCGCGGGGCACGATGGTGCTCTACACGAAGGGCCGGGTGCGAGAGGTGATCGCGCGGAAGCCGGTGAAGGTGTTGATCGCGATGGTCGGCATGCGAGCGGCCACCCGGGTGACGGTGGGTGCGCTGCGGGAGCGGCAGGCGAAGTGGGGCAGCCGCTATCGACGGGTGTTCGCGGAGATTGGCGAGCTCGCGCGAGAGGGCGCGGCGGCGGCGAAGAAGGGCGACCTCGAGCTGCTGGGCGACCTGATGAACATGAACCAGGGCTTTCTGGCCGGGCTGGGGCTGTCGAGCGAGCGGTTGGAGTCGATGGTGTATCGCTTGCGAAGCGCCGGTGCGTTGGGAGCGAAGTTGACCGGGGCTGGCGGCGACGGGGGCGCGGTGATCGCGTTGTTCAAAGAACCCGAGCCCATCGTCAAGCGGCTACGAGAAGAGGGCATCGACTGCTTCGCAAGCCAGCTGGCAGGCCCTGCGGCGCTCTGACGCGGAGTGCTCAGAAGCCAGCTTGTTGAAAGACGAAGTTGTTGCTGACGATGACCTGACCTCCGCGAGAGGGAGGGAAGCGCCAGGTCTTCAGCTTGGAGATGATGCAACCGGTCACCGCACCACTGTCTTGCAGCGTGCCGCGAAGCAGCCGCGCCGAAGTGACGTTGCCGGCGCCATCGATTTTCCACTCGAGCCTGGCGGTGCCTTTGAGCCCCTCATGCGAGAGCAGCGCCGTCTCGTAGCAGGCTGACACCTCGGCGGTATGGGCCTGGAGCACCCTGGCGACTGCGTCTGTCGATGCTCGCCGAATCGCCGGTGAACCGCGTCGAGCGATCTCCGACCCGGGCCATCACTCCACCGCGGCCGGTGCGACCGGCGCCGAGCAGGCCTGCATCGCCGATTCGGGGCGCGCTGCCTGTGCTGGCGCCAAAGCCGATCGCCGAGCCGATCAGCCCACCGGTGGTCAACCCGGCGGTGACTGAACTGCCTGCCCCCTTGCTCCGTGAAGTACCGATTTTGCCGAACGCCATTTCGACGTTCGAGGTCGACCGCAAGGTGCCCGCGAGGCCAGGCGGCAGCTTGGCTGCGCCCGTGCGCGTCTTCTTGAAACTCTGCGATTTCTGGGGCGGTGCCACCGCGATCGCCGCTTCGTCTTTCGAGCGGGGGCTCGGCGGGGCTTTCTTCTCCTTCGGTTTGAAGACCGGGTGAATCGGGAGCTTGGGGAGCGTGGCTCATCAGCCCATCGTCGTCTTCGCTGCGACCGACGGCGCTCAGCGCGAAGGGCAAGCAGGCGAACAGCGCGGTGAGCACGATGATCAGTCGCGGCGCCTCGAACCGCGCGCGCTCGAGGGGCGGTTGGGCGGCCACCATCTCGGCGACCAGCGTCAACCCATTGGGCGCTTCGATGCACACCGTGGTGTCTGCCTCGACCACATCGGCCGTGCCGACCCAGCTGATTCGATGACCATTGCCTTCGCGCTGAACGGTGATGGAGGGAGCTCCCAGCGCTTCGAAGAGCGAGCGGGGCACCGGCTCGTGTGTCTCGAAGCAGCGCACCGCGAGCAGGCGGTCACCCCAGCGAAGCTCGAGCTTCAGCTTCTGGGGCCCCGACGTGGGTGGAGCGGCCGGTGCTAGGCGAACGATCTCGGTCTTGGGCTCAGGCAATGGTGTGACCGAGCGCAAGGCGGTGACGGGCTGCTCGGCCCAGCGCTGATTCACCAACCGGGTGCGAAGCGTCCACGGGCTGATGCAGAGCTCGTCGATGGGTCGCAGCTCGCCTGCGCGAAACCTGACCGGTGACGTACACCGGGCCCTGCTCGGCGTGAATCGACACCCGCCCGTCGTGAAACCGGAGCACCGTCTGGTGCTGGGGCGGGAGGCCTTCGAGGCAGAGGTCGGCACCCTCGGCGCCGATGCTCCAGCGGCCGCTGGTGAACATCTCGGTGCCGACCAGCAGCCCATCGCGCAGAATGATCACCTGCAGCAGGCCGGCGGCAGACACGCGCGCAGACATCGGCTCACTCGGAGCGGCGGGCACCGTGGCCGAATGCAGGCTGCGCAGGCATCGACGTCGTGAGGCGCACTCGGCGCACTCGGTGAGGTGCTTCTCGAGCCGCCTCGCCTCATCTGAACCGGGTGATTCGCCCAGCAACCAGCGATCGAGCCTCAGGTCTGAGGCGCACTCGGCTTCGTCGGCGGCGGGCGAGCACACTCACAGCGCCACCTTCTTCTCGAAGTCGCCGGCTGCCAGGCGTGCTGACTGGTGAAACTCGACCAACCGATTGCCGACCGTTCGTCGCGAGCCGCCACAGAGCGAGGCGATCTCTTCGCGGCTGAGCTGATCGAGATAAAAATAGACAGCGACCTCGCGCAACGACTCGGGCACACGCGCGAGCACGGCTGAGAGGGTCAACCGCTCGTCGAGGGTGACCCGCTCGTCTGACGCGGTCTCGGGTACCTCGGGCACCTCGCCGCGCCGCTGCCGGTCGCGCAACACGTTCAAGCAGTGGTTGTGATCGCGCGGTACAGGTAGGTGATGGGAGAGGCCTCGGCCCGAAATTCGCCGAACGAGCGCAGCACCTTCAAGAACACCTCTTGCATGGCATCACGGGCGAGGTGCTCATCGCAGCATCGCCCGCGCCCGCCGCAACACCAGGCCCCCGTACTTGGCGTAGAGCGCTTCGGCGGGGTGGGCGGCTTTCACGGCTCTTTCGACACCTGCCTGGAGACTTCAGGCAAATAAATCGGAAACCCGCGACATTGCTGGCGAAACTGTGATGAAAGCCGCCCGCATGTCGAAAGCAACGGCTGTCGCACACCCGAACATCGCGTTGGTGAAGTACTGGGGCAAGCGTGACGAGCGTCTGATTCTGCCGCATCAGTCGAGCCTGTCGGCCACCCTCGGCCCCCTCTCGGTCACCACCACCGTCGAGTTCGTCAAAGGGCGTGGTGCCGATCAGGTCGAGCTCAACGGCAAGGTCGCCGAGGGCAGCGAGCGCAAGCGGGTGGTGGAGCTGCTCAAGCTGGTGCGTGCTACGCGCAAGCTGGGGTCGGCGCGGGTCGTCTCGCGAGGCGATTTCCCGGCCTCAGCGGGGCTGGCCTCGAGCGCGGCCGGGTTCGCGGCGCTGGCGGTGGCGGCCCGGGCAGCTGCGGGGCTCGAGCGAGACACCCGTGCGGAATCGATTCTCGCCAGGCAGGGCAGCGGCTCGGCATGCCGGAGCATCGAAGGCGGCTTCGTGCGGTGGAATCGGGGCCGCCGGGCCGATGGCAAAGACAGCTTCGCGGAGCAGCTCTTCGACGAGACCCACTGGCCTGACCTTCGACTGCTGGTGGGCATGGTGAGCCGCGAAGAGAAAGAGGTGAAGTCGCGCGCTGGGATGCGTTCAACGGTCGAGACCTCGCCCTTCTATTCGGCGTGGGCGAGCGATGCCGAGCGGGAGTGCAAAGCCATCGTGGGTCACCTCAAGCGTCGCGACCTCGAAGCGGTTGGTGAGATCGCCGAGCGAAACGCGTGGCGAATGCACGCCAGCGCGTTGGGGGCCAGCCCGCCGCTGTGCTACCTCAAGCCACAGACCTTGAGCGTGATTCAGGCGCTGCGCGACGAGCGAAAGCGGGGCGTGGGCATCTGGTTCACGCTCGACGCAGGGCCGAACCCGGTGCTGCTCACCACCCGCGCCGACGAAGCGCGCGCGGCCGAGGTGGTGCAATCATTCGGAGCGCGAGAAGTGGTGCGCTGCGGCCCGGGCGGCGATGCCCGGCTGACCGACGCGCACCTCTTCTAGGGGCGCGCGCGGGGGTCGGCACCAGCGCCTGAGCTCCTGTTGGCGAATCGGCTTCGAGAGGGAATCGTGCATCCCGCGGCGAGGCAGCGTTCGCGGTCGATGGCGTCATGACCGTTCTCGGCCAGCACCACGTCGCACCCAGGTCAGCCCGGGCTCACGGGGTCGGGGCCTACCCCTTGTCGGGGTCAGAACCGGTAACCAAAACCCATGTGTCGCGTTAGGGAGTGACCATGCAAAGAACCGCAGTCCCGTTGATTCTCTCGCTACTGCTCCCCGGGTTGGCGCTGGCCGCCGAGCCCAGAAAGAAGGCTGATGTGACTGCGACTACCGAAACCGTGTACCTGGCCGGCGGCTGTTTCTGGGGCATGGAGGACCTGCTGCGCAAGATTCCCGGCGTGCTCGAGACCGAGTCTGGCTACACCGGCGGGCACCTCGAGAACCCCAAGTACGACGACACCCACGAGAGCAAGTCAGGCCACGCGGAGTCGGTGAAGGTGGTCTTCGACCCCACCAAGCTCAGCTTCGAGAAGCTGCTGACCGAGCACTTCTTCAAGATGCATGACCCGACCACCAAAGACCGCCAGGGTAATGACCGCGGCACGCAGTATCGCTCGGCGATCTTCTATTTCACCGACGCTCAGCGAGACACCGCGGAGGCCGTGAAGAAAAAGCTCGAGACGACCGGGGTGTGGAAGAAGCCGATCGTCACCGAGGTGGCCAAAGCCACCACGTGGTGGAAGGCGGAGGACTATCACCAGGACTACCTGGAGAAGAACCCGGGCGGCTACACCTGCCACTTCTATCGCTGAGGTGATGCCGCGAGCGCGGCTGCGAAGAACGCAGAGTGCTCGGCGAGCGTGCGCACGTACCCCTCGACATCGGCCCTGGCCTGGGCCGAGAGCGCAGCGAAGGGGGTGACGTGCTCGTCGGGCACGTAGCGAAAGGTGAAGTTGAGCCTTCGGGTCTCGAAGTCTTTGATGTTCAAGTCGAACTTGATGTCGTCGCGGGTGTCGACGCGCTGCACCCGGTGAAAGGTGCGGCGCTTCCACCGGTCTCCACCGAAGATCTGCAGCGAGCCGTCGTCGAGCCACTGCTGCGAGACCACGCCGTCACGCTCGCCGGGGCGCTGGCTCTTCACGAATTGAAACAGCGCGCGCTCGCCCATCGACAGCGAGGCGACCGGCCCGGGCTCGAAGTCGCGGTGCTCACCGACCCGCGCGCTGTCGACCCACTTGTCGCCTTCGAGGCGGCGGCCGTAGAGGTTGACCAGACAGGTGTTGAGGTGCCACCCGCGGGGCATGTCGACCACGTTGCGAAACATGCGGCGGGCGATGGTCTCGACCTCGCGCACCAGGTCAGCCAGCACCGGAGGGAAAGGCTCAGCCTGCACGCAGCGGTCATTCACCCCGTGCGGCGGGCGGTAGTAGTCGAGGCAGGCGAACTGCCAATTGCCCAGCCAATACACCGGTCGAAGCAGGCTTCGCTGCGGCTGGCCCTCAGGCGGGGCGCGCAGGTGCGAATAGCGCTGCTCCCAGAGAGGGTAGAGGGTGCGGAGCCATTCGAGAATCGCGGTTCGCTCGCTCTCGCGCAAAAACCGTTCGTCGTAAAAGAGGCCCGGGGTTGCGGCGCGAACGGAATGATTCACTGGGGTCGGTTCAATCACATTCGAGGCGCTTTTGGTGTAGGTGTCGCGGCCGACCGATGACTGACCCCCGCTTTTTCGCCACCAACCCGGTGGGCACATTCGAAGGTGTCGTTCGCGCGCGTGAGGCGCGAGGGCAGGGGCTCCAGGTCTCGCTGGTGGTCTTTCACTTCGATCAGACCCGCGTGGTTCGGCTGCTCGAGGGTCAGCCGCTGGTGGTGGGGCGCGACCCGTCGGCAGCGATCTCGATCAACGACGGCAGTGTCTCTCGCCGCCATGCCAGCTTCGAGGTGGCAGCCGGGGTGGTGAAGGTCACTGACCTCGGCTCGACCAACGGCACCAAGCTCAATGGGGCGACCATCGACGGCCAGACGGTGATGAACCCTGGCGACGAGGTGACGGTAGGTAGCGTGACCGTCTCGATTCACGCGCTGGCACCCTCGCATTCGCCCCGCCACGGGCTGTGGACGCACGATCAATTTCTTTTCGCGCTCGATGAAGAGGTCGAGCGAGCGCACACCTTTCGGCGGGTGGCGGCGGTGGTGATGGTGCGCCACGCGGCCGAGCCGGCGCTGTTGGCCGCCCTGCTGCGAGAGCGCGCCCGGTCGGTCGACCGCATGGCGCTGTACGGTGACGGCACCTTCGAGCTGCTCTTGCCCGAGCTCGACACCGAGGCGGCGATCGCGCTGATGCGTTCGTTGGTGCCTCTGATGAGCCGCCCGCAGATCGGCATCGCCACCTACCCGGCAGATGCCACCTCCGCCGAGGCCTTGCTGGAGGCCTCTCGCGACGCCATGCATCGGGCCTCGAGCGCGGCGCCGATTCAGGGCGCCACGGCCGAGGTGCGGGTGCCGACGTCGGGGGTGGGGTTGATCTCGGTGAGCCCGGCGATGCACACCATCTTCGCCACGGTGAACCGGGTGGCGAACTCGGTGATGCCGGTGCTGATTCGGGGCGAGACGGGCACCGGCAAAGAGGTGTTGGCGCGGGCGCTCCACGACAACAGCCCTCGCAGCAAAAACCGGTTGGTCTGCATCAACTGCGGAGCGATACCCTCGACGCTGGTGGAGAGCGTGCTCTTCGGCCACGAGAAGGGTGCGTTCACCGGCGCGACCAGCTCGACGCGGGGCGTGTTCGAAGAGGCCGATGGCAGCACGGTGCTGCTCGATGAGATCGGCGAGCTCTCGCCTCCCGCTCAGGCGGCGCTGTTGCGGGTGTTGGAGTCGAAGGAGGTTCGCCGGGTCGGCGCCAATCGCGAGGTCACCGTCGACGTGCGGGTGATCGCCGCGACCCACCGAGACCTCGACGCGATGGTCAAAGCGGGCACCTTTCGCGAAGACCTGATG
>Ga0105048_10015364_pt1 | contig 11887 bp, 9 predicted proteins | sample MAT05_FD_78382 | JGI IMG/M metagenome (GOLD analysis project Ga0105048, IMG submission 78382) | Freshwater microbial communities from Lake Fryxell liftoff mats and glacier meltwater in Antarctica - MAT-05 | ecosystem: Environmental > Aquatic > Freshwater > Ice > Liftoff microbial mat | place...
CGCGCCCGCCTTGCCGATGGCGAGCGTACCGACGGGAATTCCGGCGGGCATCTGCACGATCGACAGCAGCGAATCGACGCCGCGCAACATCTTCGACTCGACCGGCACACCGAGGACGGGGACGACGGTCTTCGAGGCGATCATGCCGGGGAGATGCGCCGCGCCGCCCGCGCCCGCGATGATCACCTCGAGGCCCCGTGCGACCGCGCTGCCCGCATATTCGAACAGCAGATCCGGCGTGCGATGCGCCGACACGACGCGCACTTCGTGCGGCACGCCGAGCGCCTCGAGCGTGGTCACGGTGTGCTGCATCGTCTCCCAATCCGAGCGGGAGCCCATCACGACGCCGACGAGCGCGGCTTCAGGTGCAGGTGGCACGGAGCCGCTTATAGCACGGGAGTTCGTGCTATTTCGTGCAGATGCCAACCGCGCGCCGCACGAAAGTCGCAGTGATCCAGCTGACCTCGGGGCCCGATCTCGAAGCGAATCTGCGCGTCGTCGAGCGGCTGGTGCGCGCGGCTGCTGCCGATGGCGCGTCTCTCGTCGTCTTGCCGGAGTGCTTTGCGCTGCTCGCGCCCGACGACGCGAAGCTCGCGGTAGCCGAGCCGCTGCCGGGCGGTGGGCCCGTGCTCGAGCGCTGTGCGGCGCTCGCCCGCGAGACGCAGGCGGAGCTCGTGCTCGGCGGCTTCTGGGAGACGGCGAGCGACGCGCGTCACGTGCGCAACAGCTGCGTTCATCTTGCGGCCGATGGCAGCGTGCGCGCGGTGTATCGCAAGGTGCATCTGTTCGACGTCGATCTGCCCGACGGCACCAAGCTCACCGAGAGCGACAGCGTCGAGCGCGGCAGCGAGCTCGTCACCACCGACACGGCGTTCGGTCGGCTCGGGCTGAGCGTCTGCTACGACCTGCGCTTTCCCGAGCTCTATCGCGGGCTCGTCGATCAGGGCGCGATCGCACTGGCGGTCCCGGCGGCGTTCACGCTGACGACGGGCAAAGACCACTGGCATGTGCTGTTGCGCGCGCGCGCGATCGAGTCGCAGTCGTACGTGCTCGCAGCCGCTCAGACCGGTCGGCACTTCGGCTCGCGCGTGAGCTACGGACACGCGCTGATCGCCGACCCGTGGGGAACCGTGCTGGCCGAGTGCGGCGAGGGCGAAGGCTACGCCGCTGCGTGGGTCGATCCGGAGGTCGTCGCGCGCGTTCGATCGAGTTTGCCGTCGCTCGCACATCGCCGGCTCGGCTGACGGCGGCTCGGCTGACGGATTTTCGGTGCGGCACCCATGGTTCCCTGCATGAGCGTGTCCGAGGTACGGTCACGCGCCGCGAAAAGACGGTCACCTGGAGGATTCATGACGGACGAGACGAAGAGCTCAAAGGCATCGCGCGTTCTGCGTTTCACCGTGACGAGCGCGCTCTTGCTCGCGCCGCTTGGTGGATGCGGCAGCGCCGGCGCCGCGCCTGAAGAAGTGCACGTCAATACGGGGCCAGTCGAGCAGCCGCGATACGCGCCGAACCCGGGCCCCGATGACGTCACGCCGCAGCCGGAAGGTTCGCAGCTTCCGGAGCCGCCGCCGATGCCAACGGCGAATCCAGTTCCGCAGGAGGTCGAGGTCGACGGCGGCATGCACCCGCCGCTCAATGCGCCAAACCCCGGGCCGGTTACATCGCGCGCCTCCAGCTGAGCCACGCCATGACCAACGACAGAAAGAGAAGCCACGCATCACGCGTTTTGCGGTTCACCGTCACGAGCGCGCTGGTCATGGCGCCAATGGCCGGCTGCGGCACGCCCACCCACACGAGCAATCCGGGCCCGGAGGTCGTGGTGCCGAACACGAACCCGGGTCCCGAGCCTACGCCCGAGGTCGCGACCGAGATCGACGCAGGTGTGGACGCTGGCGAACAGACGGACGCCGGCCCGTATTCAGGACGCAGGGGTGCCAATCCAGGCCCCAACGGCCACGGCGGCGCAACCGACACGGGCATCGAAGACATTCGCCAGCGGATTCACGCCAATCCGGTCGCGCACGATGTGCAGCCCGTGCCCGTAGAAAGCTGATCGCACGCCGATGCGCGACATGCTCGCTGCGTCGAGCGCGCGGCTCGCCGCGATGCACGCCCATCACGTGCATCGCGATCCGTGGCCCGCGTTCGATCGAGTCGATGTGAGCGGCGTCGAGACCACGGTGCGCGTCCACGCGATGCGTCAGTGGGCCGGCCGCGCGCGCAACGAGTACGGCTCGGTGCACCAGTTCTCTGCGCTCACGCACGCGCTCGCCGAAGCACGCGCGCCGGTGACCGTCATCGGGGCGCTCGCGCGCTTGCAGACCGACGAGGCGCGGCACGTCGAGCTCTGCGCGGCGCTCGCGCGCGCTTACGCCGGGCCCGACGACGACGCGGTGTTGCGCAGCTGGCCCACGCCGCGCGCGCCGTGGCGCGATGCGCCGCGCGTCGCAGCGAACGGCGATGTATCGCGCATCCACGAGTGGGCCGCAGAGGCGGCGATCGCGGCGTGCTGCATCGGCGAGACGCTGAGCGTGCCGATGCTCGAGGCGATCGCGTTGGTCGCGACCGAGCCGACGGCCGCCGATGTCGCGCGACAGATCCTGCGCGACGAACATCTGCACGCGACGTTCGGCTGGGAGCTGCTCGGCTGGCTGCTGCCGCAGCTCGATGAGCCGGCGCGCGGACGCGTGCAGGCCGCGCTTGCGCCTGTGCTCTCGGGCTTCGAGGTGAGCACCTGCGGCACGTTCACGGCGGCCGAGCTCGCCGGCACCACGCTCGAGGTCACCGCGCCGGGGCCCGGCGTCGCGAACCTCGGCACGCTCGACGCGCGCACCTACGCAGCGATCTTCTACGCGACGCTCGAGGGCGAGATCTTCCCGCGATTCGTCGCGCTCGGGCTCGACCCACAGCGCGCCTGGGCTGAGCGCCCGGCGCGCGCTGCGCCGTCGAAGTAGCGCCGAAGACGCGCGCGAACTCGGCGCGCTCAGCGCACCAGTGACAGCACTGGCGACGGAGCGAACGCCCGCAGGTGGCCGCTCTCTTCCGCGACGTAGAGCCAACCGCGCTCGTCGACGCGGAGCACGTCGGGGATCAGATCGCACTCGACGGCGGGACCGAGGCTCGCGCCATCCGACGGCTTGAGCACGTGGACCTGCGCGGCCGGAACGAACAGTCCGCCATTGCGCAGCACCGGCTCGAGGCGCCGCGGTACATCGTCTGTCGCAGCGTTGGCGAGCTCACGCGCCCAGCGCACGGCGCCGCTGTCGAGATCGAGCGCGGTGACGCGACCGCCGGGCGCGTTGATCACCAGCGAGCGGTCGACGGCGAGCGCTGTCGCGCCACGGCCGAGGCCCGGATCCGCGGTCATCCAGCGCAGCGAGCCGTCGCGCGGATCGACTCCTGCGAGCGTCGCCGTCGCCGCAGAGCGGGTCGCCCCGGCGAGCGGAATACAAGCGACTCCATCGAGGCCGATCGGCGCTGCGAGCGGCGCCGCACCGAGATCACGCCGCCACAGCTCACGACCGGAGTAGAGGTCGAGGCCGAACAGCGTGCCAGCGCCGGCGCCGGCATCGCCAGAGAGCGCGAGCGCGACGTCGCGCGCGACGGCTGGCGTGAGCGAGAAGCGCGCCGGCTCGCTGAACCGCCACACGACATCGCCCGACGCGACGTCGAGCGCGTGCACGGCGCCGTCGCCGCAGACGACGAGCAAGATTCGACCGGCGCGACGCAGCTTGAACGCGCCGCCACGCGCGCGGAAGCGCCAGCGCAGCTCACCGGTGCGCAGATCGATCGCGACGAGCCGCGTCTGGCCTTCTGCGAGGATCGCCATCGGCGGAAGATCGCCGCCTCCCGCGAACGTGCAGACTGGTACACCGCCAGCGCGCGGAGCGACGCGCGTGCGCGCAGTGACTTCGCCCTCCGCGATGTCCCAGACCTCGACGGCGCCCTCGGGCGTCTGCCGTAGCAGCGAGGTGCCGACCATCATCGAGGCCGCGCGCGGTGCGCGGCGCGCCCACACCACGTCGCCGCCATCGCGCGAGAGCGCGACGATGCGGCGCGGGGTCGAGACGACGATGCGATCGCCGCAGAGATAGGTCGTCGCCGCGTCGAGCCCTTCGATCTCGGTGCGCCAGCGCTCGGCGTAGCGCAGTCGCCCGGTCGCGGTCGGTGCCGACGCTGCGCGCGGCGATGGACGCCCACCCGCCTCGGTCGCCTCAGACTCTGCGGCGGGCGGACTCGACAGTCGCAGGCGCTCCGGATCGCTGTTGACGAAGCCGTCTTTGCGCGTCCGCGTGCGCAGCACTTTGCGCAGCGCCCGCACTTCGTCGCGCAGCGCGGTCACGCGCAGGTTGCGCAGCTGCGACCGATCGGCCGAGCTGAGCGCGCGCATCAGATCGGTCGCGAGCCGCAGCACCGGCTCTGCGGCGCCCGGCACGTCGAGCGCGGGCACCGTCAGTGTCGCGTCGCTCGCCTCGCCAACGGTGAGCGCGACCTCGCCGTCCTTCGCCAGGCGCATGCCGACCACGAATGAGCCGGTTCGCAGCCGCACGTGAACGCCGCGCTCCGCCTCCCACGCATCGATCAGCGCGCGCACCGCCGCGACGAGCCGCTGCGCCACGAGGAAGATCGGACCGCGCGCGAGCGCGATGCGACGACCACGCGAGTACGCCCAGAGTCTCCCCTCGAACAGCGTCGCGTGGACGTCAGCGCGCGCCGAGCCCTCCGGCACGCCGTCGACCGACGCAAGAATCTGCGCGCTGAAGCCGAACGCGAGCGCCACCTGATCGGTCGGCTGCTCTTGAAAGCCGCCGAGCACCTCGACCGGCGCCGCGTCCGCGTGCGCGTCGACGACCATCGACGCAGCCGCGACCTCTGCGCGCGACGCGAGGCGCACATATGCGCCGCCCGACGCGCCGTCGCCCTCGCGATCGGCGAGCGCGCGCGCGGTGGTCGCGCACACGGCGAGCAACGCGCGCAGCGCGACGACGCGATCGCGCACGATGACCTCAGGCACGCCGCCGGTCTCGTAGTGACTCACGTAGACGCTGTCGCCGCGTCGTACGAACGCGTACTCGGCGGGGCGACTGCCGAGCGGCAAGATCACCTTCGAGCGCGCGCCCTCGGCGAGGTCTGCGATGGCCGCGACGAGGTCAGCGAGCGGCGGTAGCTCGGCAGGGGTGGATGTTCCGAGGAGGGCCGCTACGAGAGCGCCGCGGGGCTCGATCGCTTCGTTCGAAGACGATCCGATGCGGTCCGCGTTCTCGCGCAGTGGAAGGGGGCGTAGGTCGATCATCGCCATGGTTGGAGGCACTCCGGGAGCGCGAATGAAATGGTATGTGGCTCACCTTCCCGATCCGAAATTTTCGGATCGAAGAACTGCGCACGATCGAGCGATCTCCTGTGATCTACGTGCGATCCGGCGCGACGCGCGATCGCTGCTAGGATCCGCTTCGTGACACCCGCGAACGGAAATCGCCTGTTAGTTCACCTCGCAGCGCTGGTTGTGCTGGTGGCGGGACTGCGGTTCGCGGCGGCGTTGGTCGAGCCGCTCTTGCTCGCGTTCTTTCTCGCCGTCGTCTCGTACCCGCTGGTGCGCATCCTCGTCGGCTGGCGCGTACCGCGCGGACTCGCCGTCCTGCTCGTGCTGGTGCTCGACGTCGCCCTCGTCGTCGGCTTCGGACTGATCATCGGCGATGTGCTCGACGACTTTCAGGCGCGGCTGCCCGCGTATCAGCTGCGCACCAAGGCGATGCTCGACCTCGCGATCGTCGAACTGAACGCGCGCGGCGCAGGTCTCGACGCGCGCCGCATCTCGTCGACGATCGAGCCGGGCTACGTGATGTCGTTCGCAGGCACGCTGCTCGAGAGCGTGATGAACGTCGTCGGCAAGCTGTTCCTCGTGCTGCTCGTCGCTGCGTTCGTGCTGCTCGAGGCCTCGGTGTTCGGCGACAAGCTGCGCCTGATCCTGCCGGACGCGGACGAGGAGCTGGTGAACATCGAGAGCGCCGCGCGCGAGGTGCAGAAGTACCTGGGCGTCAAGACGCTCTCGAACCTGCTCACCGCGGTCGTCGTCGGGGGGCTCTCTCATCTCTTCCGCCTGGATTTTCCGATCCTCTGGGCAGTCCTCGCATTCTTGCTCAACTTCATTCCGAGCATCGGCAGCGTGATCGCGTCGGGGCCGCCGATCGTGCTCGCGTTGGTGATGTACGGGCCCGGTCCGGCGGCGCTCTATGCGGCGCTCTACAGCGGCAGCAATCTGCTGATCGGCAACGTGCTCGAGCCGCGGGTCATGGGCCGCGCGCTCGGGCTCTCGCCGCTCGTCGTGCTGCTCTCGATGATCTTCTGGGGCTGGCTGTGGGGGCCAGTCGGCGCGCTGCTGTCGGTGCCGCTGACGATGAGCACGCGCATCGTGCTCGCGCACACCACCGATCTCGGCTGGATCGGGGTGCTCATCGGCAGCGCGCCAACACGCGCCGCCGTGCTCGCGTCGACACCGCCGCCGGCACCTGAAGATGCGAGCGCGGTGAGCCACCCGAGCGTGACGCCCGACGCCGCGCCGACGAAGCGATGATGCAGCTCGAAGGCGCACACATCGTCGCCGTCGGCGCGCTGATCTTCCGCGACGAGCGCGTGCTCGCGATGCGTCGCAGCGCGCACAAGGACGCCGGCGCGGGCTTGTGGGAGACGCTGTCCGGAAGAGTGCGCGAGAACGAGGAGCCGCTCGACGCGATCCACCGCGAGATCGCCGAAGAGTGCGCGCTGCGCGTCGCGCTCGATGAGCGTCCCGTCGAGGTCTATGCGGCGCGACGCGGCGCGCTGCCGATGATCGTCGCGCTCTATCGCGCGCGGTGGGTGAGCGGCGAGGTCGTGCGCTCCGACGAGCACGACGCGCATGCGTGGTGGACGCCCGCGGAGTTTCGCGCGGGCTCGACGTTGACGCGGCTCGCCGACGCGATCGACCGCGCCGCATTGCTGCCGTGGGCGCGCTGATCGTGCGCGCGCGCTGCCCATTCGCCGGTTTCACGCTCGGAGCCGCGCTGTTCGCAGCGGCGCTGTTCGCAGCGTGCGGAGACAACGCACTTACGCCCGATGCAGGCGCGCACGACGGCGGGACCACACAAGCGGACGCCGGTGAGGACGCGACCGACGGCGCGCCCGCGCTCGATGCCGATGCGCTACGCGACGCGGGCGAGCGCGATGCGCGGGTCGACTTCGAGGTGCCGTGGTTCGTCGACGTCGCAGCGATGAGCGGGCTCGCGTTCGAGCGAACACCGCACGAGCGGCTCGACTCGCTCGCCGATCGCATGAGCGGCGGCGTCTGCGTGATCGATGTCGATGGCGTAGCGCCCTACGATCTCTTCTTCGCCGCGCGGCCGAGCGACACCGGCGACGCGCAGTCACGGCTGTTCGTCGCGGGCGGGCCGCTCGACTACGTCGATCGCACCACGGAGCTCGGCCTCGCCGACGTCGGCGACGCGCTCGCCTGTCTCGCCTTCGACGCGGACGGCGATGGCGACGACGACCTGCTCGTTCCCGGTCGCGGCGCCGTCCGCTTCTTCGAGAACGTCGCCGGCAGATTCGCGGACAAGAGCGAGCGCATCCCGCCGCAGAGCCCGACGCATCTCTTCATGTCGGCGGCCGCAGGAGATGTCGATCGCGATGGTGACGTCGATCTTTTCGTCGCCGGCTTCATCGACGACGATCGCTCGCGGCTCCCCGCTGCGTGCGGAACGCTCCCCTGCGCCGCCGATCTCGTGCGCGCGAATGGCGTGCCGAATCTACTGCTGCTGCGCGACACGCGCGGTGACTATGTGAACGACACAGCGCGCGTGGCCCCCGAGGCCGCGCTCGACGAGATGACGCTGGTCGTCGGCATCGCGCGCATGGAGGGACGCGGTCGCGTCGATCTCTGGGTCGGCAACGACTACGGCTCCGTCTACGCCGATCGCCCACTGCGCTGGGACGCGGCGCGAGGCCGCTTCGCCGATGTCTCGGACGTCATTGGCCTCGGGCGAAACCATCGCGGCTACGGCACCGACACGATGGGTTGGACGACCGGTGATGTGGACGGTGACGGCAACGTCGACCACGTGACCTCGAGCTTCGCGCTCGATGCGACGGCGGTCTACCTGTGTGCGGATGGCTTCTGCGAAGATCGCGCGCGCACCATCGGCACCACCGCCACCGATCGCACTTTCCGCTGGGGCGTGGCGCTCGCCGACTTCGATCTCGACGGTGATGTCGATCTGATCGAGGCCACTGGGCAGATCTATCTTGAAGCGGAGATCGGTCCCCTGCGCACGGTCGGGCCTTCCGATCAGACGCCGAACCTCTACGAGAACCGCGACGGAACGCTCGCCGTGCGGTCGGGCGCAGAGGGCTCTGCGTTCACGCGACCAGGCCAGCACCGCGGCGTCGCGCTGGTCGATCTCGACGAGGACGGGCGCCTCGACGTGGTGATGGCGCCGCGCACCGGCGCGCCGATCGTTCTCCGCAACGTGCGCCCGCCGCGCGGGCACTGGCTGCGTATTGCGCTGCGTGGACGCGGCATGAACTCCGGCGCGGGCGGTGCGCTCGTCACCGTCACGACGAGCCGCGGCGCGACGGCGCGCTCGCACGTGATCGGCGAGGGCTATCTCGGCAACTTCGATCCGCGCGTGCATTTCGGCCTCGCGGAGGGCGGCCCGGTCGACGTCAGCGTGCTCTGGCCAGACGGCTCGACGACCACGACGCGCGGTGTCGCGGTCGACGCAGACGTCAGCGTCCGCCAGCCGTGACCCGCGTGGACGCGCGCGCGACGACGGCGTCGAGCGTCGCGCGAAAGCGCCCGGCGCTGTGCTCTCGTGTGACGTAGGCGCGACCACGCTGCGCGACTTCACGCGCAGCGATAGGCGCGGCGAGCATCGCCCCGAGCGCGGCGTCGAGCGCGTCCGCATCGTCGTCCGCGCAGACGCTCGCGCAGCCGCTGAGCGCGAGCCCGCCGAGCGCTCGGCGCTGCGCCACCACCGGCACGCCGCGGGCGAGCGCATCGAGCAGCTTCACCGGCACGCCGCCATCGACCGCGCGCGGCACGATGGCGACGTCGGCAGCCGCATGCACTCGGCGCCGCGTCGCCTCCGTGTCGAGCCGCGAGAACACGACGAGCGCGGAGAGGCCTGCGCTGCGCACCGCTTCCGCGATTACCGCTCGGGTCGACTCCGTCGCGACGAGTACGCGCACGGCAGCGCGTCGCCGCGCGAGCTTGCCGAGCCCGTCGAGCACGAGCGGCACGCCCTGATAGCGATCGAGATTGCCCGCGTAGAGCACCACCTCGGCGTCTGCGGAGAGTCCGAGCGCATGGCGCGCAGCACTCCGCTCTTCGATCGTCGTTGGTGCCGGCACCGGCCACGGAAGTGCGAGCGTAGCCACGTCGCCGCCCGTCGCCGCGTGCAGTCGCGCGGCGAGCCCCGGCGCGACCGCAGCGACGGCGTCGGCACGCGCGACGAGCCCACGATCGAGCGCTGCGCCGGCGCGCGTCAGCAACGGCGCGAGCGACCCGCGCGCGTACGAGGGCAGCTCTGCCGCGAGCTCGGTGTGCGCGACGAAGACCAGCGGCCGCGCGCGGACAGCGAGCACAGCCGCGCACGCCTCCACATGGTGCGCGATGACGATCTCCGGACGCAGCGCGGAGACCAATCGCCGCAGCGCGAGCGCGAGCGCAACGTCGAGCACGAGCTTCTGCGCCGATGGCCCCGAGCGCAGCGAAGGGCGCGCGAAGGACATCCACGGCGGCGTCTGCGGCCGGTGCAGCGTGACGCGCGCGTCGAGCGCACTCTCGTCGATCGCGCCGGCTGCGCGCGGATAGACGAGCAGATGTACGTCGTCACCATCGACCGCTGCGCACGCCTTTAGCATCGCGCGCACCGCGCCCTGCGTGCCCTGCGGCGATGGGAATGGAAGCGCAGCGACGTGCAACGAACGCACGACGCCGCCTAGCATGGAGCCGGTCGCGACGTGACTCTGGAATAACTGGAACGCGCTGGTGGACGCCTCGAATTCGGGCGTCTGCGCGCCGCGCCGCTATGATGACCGACCGAGGTATTCGTATGTCCGCCCTTCGCTTCAATTCGCGCTCGAACGCCGCACTGCTGATCCTGACTCTCTCGCTCTCGGCCTGTGGAGTGCGCACTGGTCTGATGATCGAGCAGGATGGCTCGGTGTCGGCCGACGGCTCGACGGACTTCGGTCGTCTCGACGGGCGCGTCGATCTGGGGATCGACGCCACCGTGCGCTGCGGCAGTGACGCGGAGTGCGAAGACGGACTGCGCTGCAATGGCACCGACCGCTGCAATGAAGACGGCATCTGCGTGCCCGACCGGAGGCCCGAGCGCTGCGACGATGCCGTCGACTGCACCGTCGACGTCTGCACCGAGCCCTCGGGCGCGTGCGAGTTCCGCCCCGACTCGAGCCGCTGCGTCGGCGGCGGCTTCTGCGATCCGACCTCGGGCTGCTTGCTCGTCGGCTGCACGCCCGGAAGTGCCTGCGAGGACGGCATCTTCTGCAACGGCGTCGAGACCTGCAGACCCGACGGCCTCTGCCAAGCGGGCAGCTCGCCCTGTATGGTCGGCGCGTGCGGCGCCGGCTGCGACGAGGGCTCACGCGCGTGTACTCCGCCGATGCCAGTCGACATGGACGGTGACGGCGAGGCCTCTGCCTTCTGTGGCGGCATGGACTGCAACGATCGCGACAATCGCATCTTCCCGGGTGCTCCTGAGCTCTGCAGCAACGATGTCGACGACAACTGCGACGGCGTCGTCGACTGCCGCGACAGCAGCTGCGCGATGGATCCAGTTTGCCTCGCCTGCACCGCGCGCGAGACGGTCTGCTCCGGCGGCGCGGACGAGGACTGCGACGATCTCATCGACTGCCTCGATGCCGACTGCGATGGGACGCCTGCGTGTGTCGCGACGTGCACGACGATCGACGTCTGCGGCAACATGCGCGACGACGACTGCGATGGCCCGATCGACTGCGACGATCCCGACTGCGCGCGTGACCCTTCGTGCCTCTGTGGCCCCGGGCCGCGTCCGAGCAACGAGATTTCCTGCACCGACGGCATCGACGACGATTGCGACGGCCGCACCGACTGCCTCGACGCCGACTGCGCGTTCACCGTCGACTGCGACACCACCTGCGGCCGCAACATTGGTAGCGCGGTCGGCAACAGCGTCGCTCGCGGCACCAACGCGCGCGGTGAGCTGCTGCTCGAAGGCAGCTGTTCGCCGTCGACGCGCGGCGGGCGAGAGGTGCGCCTCGTGTGGACCGCGCCGGCCACCGGCGACTACGTGCTCGATACGCTGTCGTCTACGTTCGACACCGTGCTCTACGTGCTCGCCAGCTGCGAGGGTCCACAGATCCCCGGCGCCTGCGACGACGATGGCGGCGCTGCGCAGACCTCGCAGCTGCGCATCACGGCGGAGGCGGGCACCCGCCTCGTGATCGTCATCGACGCGTTCGCTGGTCTGGTCGGCGACTACGTGCTCAGCATCGTGCCGGTGGCGACGACGAGCGAGCGCGGCCGCTGCCGCGACGGCGTCGACAACGATCGCGACAGCCGCGCGGACTGCCGCGACAGCGACTGCGCGTCGGACTCGGCGTGCTGCGCCTTCAGCCCAGAGCTCTGCAGCAACGGCGTCGACGACGACTGCGATGGCTTCGCCGACTGCGAAGACACCGGCAGCTGCGCGATGACGCCGGCGTGTTTCTTCGACGGCGGGACGATCGACGCTGGACGTGATGGCGGGACGATCGACGCTGGACGCGATGGCGGGCCGATCGACGCTGGCCGTGATGGCGGGCCGATCGACGCTGGACGTGATGGCGGGCCGATCGACGCTGGACGTGA
>Ga0105048_10015372_pt1 | contig 11881 bp, 13 predicted proteins | sample MAT05_FD_78382 | JGI IMG/M metagenome (GOLD analysis project Ga0105048, IMG submission 78382) | Freshwater microbial communities from Lake Fryxell liftoff mats and glacier meltwater in Antarctica - MAT-05 | ecosystem: Environmental > Aquatic > Freshwater > Ice > Liftoff microbial mat | place...
TCCGCAGTGCCCGAGCCAGAAACCTACGCGTTGATGCTGGCTGGCTTGGCTCTGGTCGGTGGCATTGCACGCCGCCGCCGCAACAAGGCCACTTCGGCCTAAATTCTCAGTCGCGAACTACTGGCGGCCCAAGGCACTGCGCCACGCCGCCAGCTTGTTCTCGAAACCAATGGCATGCGCCGGACTGGTAGACGGCAGCCTTACATAGCGTAAAGCTGCAGCGGTCTGCAAGTCGGGCAACACATGGGCCTTGAAACTTTTTTCAGCCTCGGTGCCATTGAATCCCACCAAACGTATTTCTAGATGGGCATTGAAAAATGCCGCAAAGTCGTTTGGTACGCGTGTACCGGGCTGGATGGCACTGTCCAGACTCCCGGGCCGCACACAGCTCTGCAGCACATCCCACACTGCAAAACCGGATTGGGTGAGCGCATCCACCCGCTGCCCATACGGCGCCGCCAAATCGACACCCGCAAGGCTGGCCATGATGGGCCAGAAATGGTTGCGTGGATGGGCGTAGTACTGTTGGGCATTCAGCGACGCTACGCCCGGCATGCTGCCCAGTATCAATACTGTTGCATCCGACCGCGACAAGGGCGCAAAGCTGACGACAGCGTTCATGCGGTCCATTTCCTCTCAGCCCACGATCGCACTTCTCAGCCCCAGGTTTACCAAAATTTCTGCCTCGGCTTCGGGGGTCAACGCCGAAGCAGAATGGGCTGACGCACCCGCTTCGCGCGCCCAGGCCAGCGAGTCGCGGGCGGTCTCCAGCCAAGAGCGGGTGTGCAAACCGGCATCGATTGCGCGTTGCCCGCTGGCCAGTAACATGCCACCAAAGTCAGGGTCGGCTTCCGGAATCCACAGCGGCAAGCCGCTCCAAGGCGCCACTTTTGCGTCTAATAGTGCAGCGGGCCTGGGTTGCAAAGCCAACTGCACGCACCACTGGGCCAGATCACGCACATCAATAAACTGAACCGGGCGGTCCGGTCAGGTCGTACGGCCCCGCGATCAACCCGTGCCGGACGATGGATACACGCCCCGGCATGGCCAACTCTATTGCCTCCTCAGCACGGGTTTTTGCGCCACCATAGCCGTCCACAGCCGCAGTGACCGGCGCAGTTTCATCAAAGTGGCGGCCCTGCAAAACGTTGAGATCGCCATCGCGGTCGCCGCGCAGCCGCTCCACTGGCTGCGTGAATTGCAAATTGCGGGTGCCGCGGTTGAGCAAGGTGACCTCACAGCCCGCCACCAATGCCGCGTCAACTACATGCCGACCCAAGAACACCGTACCGCCCAAGATTAAAAGTTTTGCCATTGCCGTGCGCGCTACCAAGGTTACAGACACCTGAGCATAATCGGCAGCCCAGTCTACAAACCACCAGCATGCGCGCCCTGATCGATTTTGCCGCCATACAGGCCCCCACACCCGCCAACGACGGTACCCCGCCCCGTAAGGCCATGCCAGCGGGTTCAGCTGCTTTGCGCGTTGCGTTTGGCGAGCCGGTTGAAGTGCTGGTGGCCCACCGCTTGGACCAGGTGAAGACCGTGCTGCAGGCCGTGCAAGACCGCGCGTCGAGAGGTCAATGGTGTGTGGGCTATGTGCGTTACGAGGCAGCGCCCGCCTTCGATAACGCCTTTGACGTACACCCGGCAACCGGGCCGCTGGCATGGTTTGGCGTGCACGATGCACCGCTGCCCGCCGCCGATGAGCGGCCAGGTCCGCCACCGGTGGACCGCTCCCCTAACCAAGTTGCAACCGGTGATGTCACCCACCGCGTCATCTGGCAGCCTGGCCTGGAACGCACACGCTTCGACGTGGCGCTGGACCGGTTGCACCAGGCCATAGCCGATGGCGAGATTTACCAAGCCAACTTCACGGCCCGCAATGAAGGGGCTTTGCAAGTGCCTCCCTGGGATTTGTTTGCCGCCATGCGCCAGGCCCAACCGGGTGGCTTTGCCGCCTATATCGACACGGGCGACGAACAGGTGCTGTCGGTCTCTCCAGAGTTGTTTTTTGACTGGCACGACGGCCATATCGTGACCCGCCCGATGAAAGGCACGGCACCGCGCGGCAGCACGCCGCAGGAGGACTCTGCTTTGGCCGACGCGCTCATCAGCTCACCCAAAGAGCGGGCCGAAAACGTGATGATCGTAGACCTGATCCGCAACGACTTGTCGCGCCTGGCCACTCCCTTTTCGGTAAAAGTAGATGGTCTGTGCCGTGTGCAAGCGCTGTCCACGGTATGGCAGATGGTGACCGACGTACATGCCGACACGCGCCCCGGCACCAGCCTGGTGGATGTTTTTACCGCCCTCTTCCCCTGCGGTTCGGTCACGGGTGCCCCCAAGGTACAGGCCATGCGGCTGATCCGCGAGCTGGAGGACACGGACCGCGCCGTCTACTGCGGCGCTGTCGGCGTGGTGCGCCCAGGCGGCAGTGCCACCTTCAATGTACCGATCCGCACCGTGCTGGCGCGGTGTGACGGCAAGGGTAGCCGCGTGCGCACCGGCACTGGCAGCGGCATTACGTCGGACGCCCAAGCGGATGGCGAATGGCAAGAATGGCGACACAAGCAGACCTACCTCACCCGCGCCAGCCAGTCCTTTGAGTTGCTGGAAACGCTGGCGCTGCAAGACGGCGTGCTGCAGCGCTCGTCCGCCCACTTGGCGCGCATGGCAGCCTCGGCTGCGTACTTTGGTCTTGCGTGGCGGCCTGATGCCGTGCAACAGACCTTGGCCGCGTTATGTTTGCAACACCCCACAGGCGCTTGGCGCGTACGCCTGTTGTTGGACAACACCGGCGCACCACGGGCAGAGGCCTATGCCCTGTTAGCCACACCCGCATCCGTGCGCCTACAACTCGCCAACCGCCCACTGCTGCAAGCCCACAGCGAATTTGTGCGCCACAAGACCACGCGCCGGGCGCACTACGACCAGTTTGCGCCCACCGATGCCGCAGTGTTTGACACGGTGCTGTGGAATGCGCACGGCGAAGTGACCGAATGTGCTCGCGGCAATATCGCCTTGCTGCTGGATGGCCGCTGGGTCACACCGGCTGCCCGTTGCGGCCTGCTGCCCGGCGTGGGGCGTGCGCACTGGCTGGCCCAGGGGCGCGTGGTAGAGGCCATCGTGCATTTGAACGATTTTCCACGGGTAGAGGCCCTCGCTTTTATCAATAGCCTGCGCGGCTGGGTCGACGCGGTGTGGGATGCGCCGCTGGCGCAGCAGCTACCGTCCGATTGGGATGACGGAGAGCACGGCGCCCTGCAGCCTGGCTAGGGGCCTGGGTGACAGTGCGTTCTGCGCAGGTAAAGGAGGAGCCCGCGCAGCGGGCGGGGGACACGGAGCAGAATGCACTGGCACCCAGGCCCCTAGCCGGGCCCCCAAGCAAAATCACCCGCTAGCCCTCGCCGATACTGCATAAACAGCTACACAAACAATAGCAAACTCAAACCACGGGTGCCATCCGCAGCGGTATGGTCACCGGTCCATCGTTGACCAAGCTCACCTGCATGGACGCGGCGAAGATGCCGGTTTGCACCACGCCGTGGGCGCGCCGTGCGGCCTCCACAAAACCTTCATACAAGCGTCTGCCGTCTTCGGGCGCAGCAGCGGCGGTGAAGCTGGGGCGGTTGCCACCGCTCACATCGGCTGCCAGCGTGAACTGGCTGACGATCAGCAGGCCGCCTTGGGTACCCTTGCCGTCCATATCCTGCACGCTGTGGTTCATCTTGCCCTGGGCGTCGCTGAAGATGCGCAGCTTCAAAAGCTTGGCCAACAGCTTGTCACCCTGCACCTGCGTGTCGCCTTGCTCGGCGCAGACCAGCACCAGCAAACCGGGGCCGATCTCCCCCACCGCCCTAGCGTCTACATCGACGCGGGCAGAGCTAACCCGTTGCAAAACTGCGATCACACGAACCTCTTGCTGGTCAGGCCAAAGTCACCCGCGCGAACTTGCGCTTGCCGACCTGCACGACGTAGGTGCCAGCCGCCAGCTTCAAGCCCTTGTCGCTGACCACGTTCGAATCCACCCGCACGCCGCCACCGTCGATCAGGCGGTTGCCCTCGCTGCTGGAGGCTGCCAGCCCTGCGGATTTCAGCAACGCACCGATGCCAACCGCCGCGCCGCCCTCGCCCAGGGGCAGGCTGATCTCGGTGATCTCATCCGGCACGCCGCCCTTGCTGCGGTTGATAAAGTCCTGCTCCGCCGCATCGGCTGCTGCCGCAGAGTGAAAGCGCGCAGTGATTTCTTTGGCCAGCGCCACCTTGGCGTCTTTGGGGTTGCGGCCACCGTCGATCTCGGCTTTCAGCGCGGCAATCTCTGCTTCTGGCTTAAAGCTCAGCAGCGTGTACCACTTCCACATCAGCACGTCTGAGATGCTCAAAACCTTGGCAAACATGGTGTTGGGCTCTTCGGTGACACCGATGTAGTTGTTCTTGCTTTTGGACATCTTCTCGACTCCGTCCAGACCTTCGAGCAGGGGCATGGTCAAAATGCACTGGGGCTCCTGGCCGTATTCGGCCTGCAGCGTGCGGCCCATCAGCAGGTTGAATTTTTGGTCGGTACCGCCCAGCTCCAGGTCGCTCTTGAGGGCCACGCTGTCGTAGCCCTGCATTAACGGGTAGAGGAACTCGTGCACCGCAATCGGGGTGCCAGCCTTGAAGCGGTCGTGAAAATCGTTGCGCTCCATCATGCGCGCCACGGTGTAGCGGCTGGCCAGCTGGATCATGCCGCGCGCGCCCAGCGGGTCGCTCCATTCGCTGTTGTAGCGCAGCTCCGTCTTGGTCGGGTCCAGAATCTTGTCGGCCTGGGCGCGGTAGGTTTCGGCGTTGAGCTTGATTTGCTCGGCCGTCAGGGGCGGGCGGGTGCTGTTGCGGCCCGACGGGTCGCCAATCATGCTGGTGAAGTCGCCTATCAAGAAGATCACCGTATGGCCCAGATCTTGCAGTTGACGCATCTTGTTCAGCACCACGGTATGGCCGATGTGGATGTCGGGCGCGGTGGGGTCCAGCCCAAGCTTGACGCGCAGCGGTACGCCGGTGGCTTCGGATTTGGCGAGTTTCTTGACCCATTCGTCCTGCGGGAGCAGTTCTTCCACACCACGCAGGGTGACAGCCAACGCCTCGCGGACACTGTCGCTTACAACTAACTGGGGGGTTGAGGCTTGATTCATAAGGGTTTTTATCGATGTGTCTGTGCGGTAGAGCGCTATACTGCGACCTTCCTCCTGCAATCGCGTTTGATTGTCGGCGACTGGATTTTAGTCGCCTCCACGTTGCAGTTTGGGGTGTAGCGCCACTTGGCCTCGCCCCCAATCCATGGAGTCAGAATTTTGATACACCGCCTACTACAGGCCGCTGAGGGCACTTTTGCTCTCGCCGCCCGTCTTGTACACAACCATCCCAAACAGCTCAGCATTACAGTTACCGCCCTCCTGCTGGGTGGCGCAGGTGCCACCTATGCCGTAGCTTCTTTGGCTCCTGACGCGGCAAACATCCCCGTGCGCACCATCGTAGAAGATGTGCAACCCTTGCCACTGCTGAGCCAATACGACACTCTGCAGACCCAGGCCATGCGCCTGTACCGCTCCGACGCCACCCGCAACAACGACACTGCAGAATCCCTGCTGAAGCGCCTGGGGGTCTACGACCCGCAAGCGGCAGCGTTTTTCCGTGCCGACACCGTCGTCCAGCAAACCCTGATGGGCCGTGCCGGACGCAATGTCACCGTCGAGGCTAGCGAAGGCAATACCTTGCTAAAGCTGAGCGCGCGCTGGAGCCCGGAAGACGATGGCATGTTCAAGCGCCTGACGGTCGAAAAAACCGCCACCGGTTTCCAGTCCAAGCTGGAAACCTTGCCGATGACCGCGTCCTGGCGCCTGGCCAGCGGCAGCATCAACACCTCGCTGTTTGCAGCCACAGACGACGCGCGAATTCCAGACGCCATTGCAATCCAGCTGGCGGAGATTTTCTCTGGCGATATCGATTTTCACCGCGCGTTGCGCAAGGGCGACCGTTTTTCGGTCAGTTACGAAACCCTGGAAGGTGATGGCGAGCCCATGCGCGCCGGCCGGGTGCTGAGCGCCGAGTTTGTCAATGCGGGCAAAAACTTCCAGGCCATGTGGTTCCAAGAACCCGTAGCTACCGGCAGCGCCGCCGCATCCACCGCCAGCCACAACCTGAGCAAGGGCGGCTACTACACGCTGGCAGGTGAAAGCCTGCGGCGATCCTTTTTGGCATCCCCCATGGAGTTCTCGCGGGTGAGCAGTGGTTTCAAGATGCGCTTCCACCCCATTCTGCAAACCTGGCGCGCCCATCTGGGTGTGGACTACGCCGCACCCACAGGCACACCCGTACGCACGGTTGGCGATGGCGTTGTAGAGTTTGCGGGTACACAGAACGGTTTTGGCAATGTGGTTATGGTCAAGCACCGCAACAACAGCGTCACGGTTTACGCCCACCTGAGCCGTATCAACGTGCGCGGTGGACAAAGCGTCAGCCAAGGTCAAAACGTCGGCGCCGTCGGACAAACCGGTTGGGCCACAGGGCCACACCTGCATTTTGAGTTTCGCGTTAACGGCGCACACAAAGATCCTTTAACTATTGCCAAGCAGAGCGATTCGGTGCCGGTAGCAGCTAGCGCCCGCGCAGCGTTTAACCAGGCATCGGCCCAGGTACGTATGCAGTTAACCGCCGCCGCAACCATGCAGTTGGGTAGCGCGCAATAAGCACCCAACGATTGCAACCGTGTCAGGTTTGTACATAGGCCTGATGTCGGGCACCTCGCTGGACGGGGTGGATGCGGTACTGGTTGATTTGGATGGCGGCCACGCGCGGGTTTTGGGGTATTGCAGCGCACCCATGCCGGCTACTCTGCGGGCCGAACTGCTGGCCCTGAACAGCCCCACCGAGAATGAACTGCACCGAGCGGCACTCGCCGCCAATGGCTTGGTGCGCATCTATGCCGAGCAGGTCCACACACTGCTGCAGCAATGCAATGTCAAGGCCGAACACGTCAAAGCCATCGGCGCCCACGGCCAAACCGTACGCCACCGGCCACAAGAATTTGACGGTACCGGTTACACCCTACAACTGAACAATCCCTCGCTGCTGGCCGAGTTGTGTGGCATTGCCGTGGTGGCGGACTTTCGTAGCCGTGACGTGGCCGCCGGCGGTCAGGGCGCGCCGCTGGTGCCGCCCTTTCACCAGGCTTTCTTTGGCAAACAGGACCAAACGCTGGCCGTGCTCAATATTGGCGGCATTTCCAACATCACCGTGCTGGACCCTTCAAAGCCAGATCTGCTGGGGTTTGACTGTGGCCCCGGCAATGCCCTGATGGATGCGTGGTGCCTGACCCAAACCGGGCAGGCGTTTGACGATGCCGGCCGCTGGGCGGCGCAGGGCCAAATTCACGCTGGCCTGCTGGCCCGTCTGCTTGATGAACCATTCTTTGCCAAGTTGCCACCAAAAAGCACGGGGCGTGATTTGTTCAATGGGCCTTGGCTGACCGACAGGTTGGCAGGACTGGAGGCTGTTCTCGCGCAAGATGTGCAAGCCACACTGACCGAGCTGACGGCCTTGTCCTGCGCCCGAAGCCTCTTGGATAACAGCCCTGACTGCAAAACCCTGGTGGTGTGTGGTGGTGGTGCGCTGAACGGCCATTTGATGGCCCGAATTCAATTGGCCTTGACCGGTTGCCGGGTTGCCGCATCCACAGAGTTGGGTTTGCCACCTCTACAGGTGGAGGCCACGGCCTTTGCTTGGCTGGCCCGCCAAACCATGACTGGAAAAACAGCCAGTCTAAAAAGCGTTACGGGCGCCAGAGGCGCCCGCATACTGGGTGCAATTTATCCCGCCTGAGCGGGGTTAAACCTGCCTCGTATTAGGAGAACGACGAGCCGCAGCCACAGGTGGACGTGGCGTTGGGGTTCTTGATCACGAACTGGGCACCCTGCAGGTCTTCTTTGTAGTCGATCTCAGCGCCGACCAAGTACTGGTAACTCATCGCGTCGATCAACAAAGAAACGCCGTTCTTGCTCATCACGGTGTCGTCTTCGTTGGTGATTTCGTCAAAAGTGAAACCGTATTGAAAGCCAGAGCAACCACCGCCTTGCACAAACACGCGCAATTTCAGCTCAGGGTTGCCTTCTTCGGCGATCAGGTCGGCTACTTTGGCCGCTGCGCTGTCTGTGAACAGGATAGGCGCGGGCATTTCGGTGTGGATGTTTTCGGCTACGGCACTCATGGATGGACTCCGGTGAAATCAGTTACTGAAGTAATAGTACAGCAAATCGCTCAGGAATTCTGCTACTGGTTATTTGCCGCCAGCTTCAGTGTGGGCTTTTCCCCTTCACCCAATATGGGGCGCAACTGACCGGTGATCAAGGCACCATGGTGCATTTCCAGAGCTGCGTATTCGACATCGCCCTCAATGCGCGCTTTAGGCTGCAGCTCCAGCATCTTGCGGGCATAAATGGGGCCCTTGACACTACCATTGATGATGATGTGGTCAGCAATCACTTCGCCTGTAATGCTTGCGATCTCGGAGATCACCAAGATACTGGCGACCTCTTCGCCTGAGCGGATGTTGCCAACGATGCTGCCATCGACCCGCAACCCATCGGTAAAACTGATGTTGCCAACGATTTCGCTACCTTCGGCGATCAGGCTTTTGATAGCGGGCTGCTTCTTCTTGTTAAACATTGGTGAACCTTGGTAAAGAAATCTACAACTTGATGGATTGCGTTGCTTTGACAACCGCGCCGTCCATCACCTTGGCAGACATGCCCTTCACAACTACCTGAGCGGGGATATCAAAAGTCCCTTCCATGCGGCCGTACTGCCTGACCTTGATCGCGGGGGCACCACCTGCCAGATTGGCCGTCCAAGGCTTGCCGTCGAGAAGCCCCGAGAAGGAGACCTCCAATTGGCCATTGAACTCCGCCGGGTTCTTGCCCGACTGGATCACCAACACCTGCCATTTTAACTGATTGCCATGCTGCAGATCTGCCTGCAGGCTGCGGATGGCTAGTCCATCCACACCCGCAGAAGGGATCAGTTTTTCAAAAAAACCCAAATCATCGCGCAGTGTGCGGTTATCAGCCTCTAACTGCTTGAGCTGGCCCAGCAGGCTTTCGTGTGAAGCCTTCTCGGCAGTGACCAACGTGCCCGCCGTATTGGCAATGGATTGGGCCCGGTCTCGCTCGTGCTTGATAGTCACCAATTCAGTTTTTACGTCTGCTAATTCTGTGCGTAAATGCTGCAACTCCTCTTTGGAGCCTTTCTCCAAACCGGCTATGTCCTTGCCAAACTCAAAAGCCCAAAGGCCGATGGCAGCACAAAACCCCAGCACGATGGCAACGATGGCCCAGCGAAACGGCCAAGGCATGGCGCTGCGTATGGCCATGCGGGGTGCGCTAATAGTCAGGCGGCGGCGTAGGAGCTTGAATCTCATGGAGCGCGAAGTCTAGCAGCCCATCGAACTGACTGCCCCACGGTCACCCACTGCGTGTGGTTCCCTGCCCCCAGGGGGCCGCATTTCAGCTTGGGGCGGCCCGGCGCTGAAACAAAAAAGGCTGCAAGGGTTTGCACCCCGGCAGCCGTTCGATTTGCAACCGAATGTTGCTTGTCGACGATTAACGCTTGGAGAACTGCTTACGACGGCGAGCGCCGTGGAAGCCGACCTTCTTACGTTCGACTTCGCGCGCGTCACGCGTTACGAAGCCGGCTTTGCTCAGCTCAGGCTTGAGCGTTGCGTCGTAGTCGATCAGGGCACGGGTGATACCGTGGCGCACTGCACCGGCTTGGCCGGACTCACCGCCGCCGGCCACGTTGATCATGATGTCAAACGTTTCAGCGTGGTTGGTCAACATCAGGGGCTGCTTGCAGATCATGATGGAGGTGCCGCGACCAAAGAATTTGTCAATGGCTTTGCCATTAACAACGATTTGGCCGGAGCCTTTTTTCAGAAACACGCGGGCGACGCTGGATTTGCGACGGCCGGTGCCATTATTCCATTCACCGATCATTTGGCGGCCTCACGTTTCACAGCGTTGTTGGAAATACCAGCAATGTCCAGAACCTTGGGCTGCTGGGCTGTGTGGGGGTGCTCTGCACCGCCGTAAACCTTGAGCTTCTTGATCATGGCGTAACCCAAGGGACCCTTGGGCAACATACCCTTGACGGCTTTTTCCAAAGCACGGCCGGGGAACTTGTTCTGCATGTCACGGAAGTTGGTGGACGAAATACCGCCGGGGTAACCCGAGTGGCGGTAGTAGATCTTGTCAATCGACTTGGCGCCGGTGACGCGCAGCTGGGCTGCATTGGTGACGATGATGAAATCGCCGGTATCGACGTGAGGCGTGTAAATGGCCTTGTGTTTGCCGCGCAAACGGAGAGCAACTTCGCTGGCTACTCGTCCGAGGACCTTATCGGTCGCGTCAATCACAAACCACTCGTGCACCACGTCAGCGGATTTTGCGCTGAAAGTTTTGGTCATGAGTTTTCTCTTTTGAAGGAGGGTTTGTTGGGCTCTTTTCCACGGTCGGCGTTCCTCTAGCGGGAATCTCTTAGGTGGGAAGTGTTGCTACGCTCACGCGCACCAACGTACCTCGCCGCGGAACCACAAAATCGCTGCGAAGCCCTCGATTATACAAAATTACAGCGATTCAGCCTAATTTGCGGTGACAAACCGCCCAATGAAAGCGATCGGGACAACCTAAGGTCGGTTCTGCTTGTCGCGCTCTTCCCAACGTTTGCGATCCTCAATACAGACCTGCAGGTTCTTGAACTCCGGTTGTTGGCACTCGCGGTAGATACACATGGGACGCGTAAACAAATTGCTGTCTGGACACAAAACAGGCGCTTCACGCTTTGGTTTGGGCGCTTCGACTACGCGTGACGCCTCCTTTGAATCAGACTTCGGCGGAGGCGCAGCTGCTGCCTCCTGAACGCCAGCTCTGTGCTGGTCTTGAGGCTTCGTCGTGGTCAAGGCTGAGCGCGCGGTATTGGCTGGCCGTTGTTGCACGCGCGCAACTGGGCTTGCAATGGGTTCGCTCACAACGGTAAGAGGGACCAACTCGGATGCTGGTGCGGAGTTAGCTACGACAGGAAACGGTGCAGAACTTGGCAAAATTTCAGCGGGCGCACTGGCCTTCGCCATAGGCACAGCGGGGTTAGGCGCTTGGGTAGGGCCACGCATACTCCAGGTCAGCGCGGCAGCTACCAAGACAACGGCAAGACCGCCTCCAAAAAGCTGCCACTTGGTCCCGCTACGCGGCACCGTTGGCGTAATGGGATTAACGCTTTTGATTGGCGGACTGACATTGGCCTCAGCGCTTTGGGCGTTGGCAAACGGCACTGTGTCTGCCACTGTGGACGATGCTCCGAAGGCGACTGACGCCGCACCGGAGCCATTTGCCAGAAGAGAGACTCTATCGCCCAACGCTGTACGCCAATCAAAGCGCTGAGGTTGGCTCACTGAGCGCAGCTTCAGCTCTTTGGCAAAAATTTCTACCGACTGCGGACGATCACCGGGCTGCACCGCCAGGGCATGGTCTATGGCCTTGATGAAAGAAGAAGAATACGATTGCCCAAAGTGGGTGTTCGTCGTCTTTGCAATTTTGGCCATCGGCGGTAGGCGGTCCCGCACCACCCGAAACGTCGCGGGAAGCGGTGCCTCATTGCAAATGCAACCGTGCACCACCGCGGCCAGCGCGTAGATATCAGTCCATGGGCCTTCGCGCAGATCACTCACATCGGCGTATTGCTCGATGGGAGCGTAGTTCACTTTCAGGACGGCGGTGTGTTTCTTGTTGCCCTCCATCACGGCTAGGCGCGCCGCGCCCAAGTCCAACAGTACGGGGGGGCCAGTATCTTGTAA
>Ga0105048_10015373_pt1 | contig 11881 bp, 8 predicted proteins | sample MAT05_FD_78382 | JGI IMG/M metagenome (GOLD analysis project Ga0105048, IMG submission 78382) | Freshwater microbial communities from Lake Fryxell liftoff mats and glacier meltwater in Antarctica - MAT-05 | ecosystem: Environmental > Aquatic > Freshwater > Ice > Liftoff microbial mat | place...
AGTCTGCATCAGTCGGGAACCAAGACTGAAACTCCCCAAGAGATTTGGGGTAGTGTGTGCTGGCGTGGGGACGGTCCATCGCGCCAGTCTACGCTCAACTCCGGTTAAATGGACACCCCAGAGCCACGTTAATCATGATCTCCGTGATTCCGTGACGCTCCAAGTGCTCAATCAGATACTCCATGACCGGTTTACCTAAAATGGGCACCATTGGCTTGGGCAAGTCTTTGGTCAAGGGACGCACTCGCGAACCCTTTCCTGCTGCCAGAATCATTCCCTTAGTCATAGCTCTCCTCGTTACTGATATTCATGTTGAAATTCTTGGGCTGACGGCATTCAACGTGTTGCAGCCAAAGCGGCCTGTTCCGTGTCAGCGCAACCTGCCTGAACGGAAGCAGTGTTCGCCTAACGCGCGGTGCGTCAGCACTTTTCTACCGCCCAATCGCCAGATACTCAATCCCCATACCGCGTATCAGCCTGGGGTCGTAGAGATTGCGACCGTCAAAGATCACCGGGTTTTTCAGCTTCACCTTGATGGTTTCAAAGTCAGGACTGCGAAACTCCCGCCACTCGGTCACGATGATTAGCGCATCAGCGCCATCCAGCGCCGCGGTCTGGTTTTCAGCAAATGTGATTTGCGCCTCATTTGAGAAGCACTGCCTGGCTTCGCCCATTGCCACTGGGTCGTAAGCGGTAACCGTCGCACCGGCGTCCAGAAGATCCTGAATCACCTCGCGGCTGGATGCCTTGCGCATGTCGTCGGTGTTGGCCTTGAATGCCAGACCCCAGATGGCAAAGTGCTTGCCGCGCAGGTCTATGCCAAAACGCGCCAAAACCTTGTTGCCCAATACGCGCTTTTGCGCTTCGTTGGCCACTTCCACGGCATTTAGCACGCGCAGGCTGATGCCCGCATCGTCAGCGGCCGTCTTGATCAGTGCCTGCACATCCTTGGGGAAACAAGATCCCCCATAACCTGCCCCAGCATACAAAAAATCGTAGCCAATGCGCGGGTCAGAGCCAATACCCTTGCGCACATTCTCAATGTCGGCCCCCAACTTCTCGGCCAGATTGGCCAGCTCGTTCATGAAACTGATGCGGGTGGCCAGCATGGCGTTGGCGGCGTACTTGGTCAGCTCTGCACTGCGAACGTCCATCACGAGCAGGCGGTCGTGGTTGCGTTGAATGGGCGCATACAGTGCGCGCATGTTAAGAGCGGCCTGCTCATCGTCACAGCCCACCACAATGCGGTCCGGTCGCATAAAGTCTTCAACAGCAGCCCCCTCTTTCAAAAACTCGGGGTTGCTCACTACGCTAAAAGGTATCTGAACTCCGCGCAGGGCCAATTCCTCGTCAATAGCTGCCCTCACCTTGTCTGCGGTACCTACGGGCACCGTGCTCTTGTCGACCACCACCTTGTAGTCGGTCATGTACTTTCCGATGTTGCGGGCGGCGGTCAGCACATACGTCAGGTCTGCCGAGCCATCTTCACCGGGGGGAGTTCCCACCGCAATGAACAGAATGGTGCCAAAGTGCGCTGCACGCTCCACATCGGTGGTGAAGTGCAGGCGGCCTGCGCCCACGTTGCGCGCCACCACCTCCTTCAAACCCGGTTCATAAATTGGAATTCCGCCGTCTTCCAGTACTTTGATTTTTGCCGGGTCTACATCCAGGCACAGCACATCGTTGCCCATGTCGGCAAAGCAAGCGCCAGATACCAAGCCCACATATCCGGTGCCAATAACGGTGATTTTCATAATTTGCAGTCGCTAAGTATTGACGGTGCACCCAACAGGATGCAATCCAAAAAAAGTTTCTCAAACTGCCTTGCGACGGCGTCCGATGAACCCTATCAGACCCAGGCCAGCCAGCAACATGGCATAAGTTTCGGACTCTGGCACGGGGGCAGTCATCACTATCAATAGCGATTTGCTGTTGGCTGGCGCACCACCTAGCTGATCGTGCTCTGCAATCAGATAGATGGTTCCGTTCTCATCAACGGTCACGCCTTCGATTGCATTGCGCGGGGCAATTCCTGTGAGGTCAAAGCTGCTGACTACCGCACCTTGGCGCGTAATCTCAATCAGCGACCGCGAATCCGACCCACCCGTACCAGTGCTGAGCACGAGAAGGTTGTCACTACCCAAAATCGCCAAAGACTGCACATCGGAGAGTTGAGTCAACCCAAATAATCCGGTCGCTCCGGTGATAGCGATATTGGCCACTGCATCAGGCGCAGCAATTGTCGAGAACGACAGGCTGTTGAAAATGCTCAAAGTTGCAGGGTTGTCCTGTTTAGCAGTAACAAAGTTGCCGTTGCGGGAGTCGTAGCTGATACCTTCAATACCGACGTTGCCAATGGTCGGCCCCACGGATGCGTAAGGCACAATGCCTAAGTCAATGCTGGAGCCTGAAACGTAATTGAATCTGTAAGCGTTTTGGAGCCGCTCTTCTGCTGCTACTAATACGCCATTGCCCAGGTAGGCTAGTCCTTCCGCGTCATTTCCATCTTTGGTAGTCTTCCCGCCCCAGCCAGAAAAAGCCATAGAGCCCAGTGACAACCCTGTACGAGAAATTTCGATAACGCCCTTGCCCTCGTCACCTACAAAAAACAGCGTTCCGCGGTCCGCCGCATAGGTGATTGCAGAGCCCTCCAGGCCGGAGACGCCACCAACACTGATGTCCAAACCGTAAGTGCTCTGAACGGTGTAATTGCTTAAGCTGAAGGGCTGGGCGGATGCCGCCATGGACGCCACTGCGAAAACGATGGCGGTGACAGTTGATTTGAACAGCATGGCGAGACCTAATGAGTAAACGAGTTGCGGCATGTTACGGACGTAAAGTTACAGATTTGCCACAAAGCAGCGAGTTATCTTGAGCCGTTTGGACTATCGACTGAAACATTACCGATGACACAATCTTCGTGGATGTCGAACCAATTTATTACAAAGTCGGTGCCAATTTGGCCGATGGCCAGTGTGTTCATCGCCACATTCCTTATCTTGCAGGCTGGATGGTCTTTGGCCCGTGGCACTGCTTTGGAGCGCATCACCATCCACGATGCAACGGTGAAACCCGCCGCTTGGTTGGTCAATCAACTGACTCCGGATGTTCAAGTGGTAGCAGTGCGCTCAAGCTTACGAGCTTTGGGCGGCAGCATCAATGTGCTCAACGGCTGCGAGGGTGTTGAGGTTCTTTTCCTCCTTGTTGCGGCTTTGCTTATCGCGCCCATAACGCTACGGCGCAGAGCGTACGGTCTGCTTGTCGGAATCGTGTTTGTCTGGTTACTCAATCAAGTGCGCATCCTTGTGCTGTTTTATGCCAACCGCTCTGACAAGGAATTGTTTGCCCTGCTGCATGGGACCGTTGCGCCCCTGGTCATGATTGTGCTGGTCTCCCTTGCGTATGTTTTCTATGTCTCCCGGTCTGAAAGCAAATGACTGCAAGCACAGGCATCATGGCGCGGCTGACCCTAGGGGCTCTGTTGTCGATCGGGATCGTCGTGGTCTGCGGGTCGCGCATGGCTGAAGCCTTTTTGCCGGTGCTGCGCTGGTCACTCGTTCAACTGAACTCGGTTGACCGCGTGGTTGATCTGTCCATTCGTGCCCACGGCGTCATCAGCGGCGACGAACAGGTTTACTGGCTCGTTGTCGCACCTGACCGCTTGGTATTTATTGGCGACCGTCCAGTTTTTGCAGATCCGCGTGGACGGGCTATGGTTAGTGTCCTGGTCACCTACCTTTTTCAATCGCTAATTGTCGCTTTGCCCTTCGCTCTGGCGTGGCCCGCTTCCAGTGGTACCCAGTGGCTGGTGCGACTAGCGGCCCTTTCAGCATTTCTTGGCTGCTTTACGCTCATCGATTTGCCATTTGCCTTGTGGGCACAGATCTGGCAAATTTATGTCGACACCCATGCCCCTGGAAAATTTTCACTACTGCTTGTATGGGCCGATTTCCTTCAAGGTGGTGGCCGATTTCTGCTCGGTTTCATTGCCGCAGGTATGAGTGTGGTCATTTCACGTTCGCTCTTCAGGTTGCCATAGATGTGGAAAACCATCACTCGTTTGGCTCTCCTGGCTGCCGGGTTTCTAGCTTTCTCCTTTCATTCTTTAGCCGCAACCCCACCTGCAGAGGCATCTGCTCGATTGAAGGCTGGCCAAACTGTCGATTTAATTGTTGAGTACGACGACGCAACAATCGTTGCCGCTGTCGCCACCTTGCGTCGTGGCAGCAAGCGCGATCAGGATGAGCCTGCGGTAGTCGCCTACAAAACCCAACAGTACAAATTTCTCAAACAGCGCATCGATGGTGCGGTAGCTCGCCCAGGCGTCGCTGCGCTGAAGGACTATAGCCACCTACCTATGGCCTTCAAGCGCTTTAAGTCTGAGGCAGACCTAAATGCTTTTCTTGCGAGTCCCGGCGTCAAGGCCGTCTATCCCAATCGGCAGTTTTACCGAGTGCTCGCACAGAGCTTGCCACTTATTGGTCAGCCCACCGTCGCTGCAGCTTCAGGGCTGGGTAGCGGCGCCACTGTGGCGGTCATTGATGATGGTATCGACTACACGAAGGCTGCATTCGGTTCTTGCACCTACCCAGGCGTCCCCATCAACTGCGGTGTAGTGGTTTCACAGAACTTTGGCAGCGGCGCCACGGACACCAGGCATGGAAGCAACGTTTCGGCCATTGTCCTTGGCGTTGCGCCTGCCGCCAGAATTGCCATGCTCAATGCATTCTCCGGCACCTCAGCGTATTTGGCCGACATTCTCAGCGCCATCAATTGGGCGATTGCCAATCGGACGGCCTACAACATCGTCGCGATCAACATGAGCTTGGGCGATGGCACCAAATACACCTCAGCATGTACTACCAACAACCCTTTTCTTACGCCATTTAACAACGCTCGCAACGCAGGCTTGCAGGTGGTGGTGGCCGCCGGAAACGAGGCCTTCATCGACGGACTACCCAGTCCTGCCTGTACACCCGGCGTTATTTCCGTTGGAGCGATTTACGATGCCAATTATGGTGGCCTCAATTGGGGCCTTTGTACCGACACCACATCGGCTGCAAACAAGATTACCTGCTTCTCCAACAGCGCGAGTTTTCTGACAATGCTGGCACCTGGCGCCGTAATCACTGCCGCCGACATCGCGCAAGGCGGGACCTCTCAGGCCGCGCCTCACGTCGCTGGTGCTATCGCAATTTTGCGTTCAACCTTTCCCAACGAAACTCTGGAACAAATCCAGACACGAATGACCAGCAGTGGTGTCAGCATCATGGACACACGCAATGGCATCACCAAGCCGCGCCTCAACCTGCTGGAAGCGGCGCGTCCGGGTAACGATGCATTTGCGAATCGGGCCACGCTCAGTGGCAGTGCCGGCACCAGCAGCGGGGTAACGCAGCTCTCCAGCCATGAAGTCGGTGAACCCGACCATGCGGGCAATGCCAGCGGTGGGCATTCTGTTTGGTGGCGATGGACGGCGCCAGCCTCTGGTCAGTTCAGCCTCGATACCCACGGCAGTGGATTCGACACATTGCTTGCGGTTTATACCGGCACCAGCGTCACAGCGCTTACCCCCGTCGCCTCCAATGACAACAACGGTGCATCCGATGGCGCCAGTGGCTTGCTGTTCCAAGCGGTGGCGGGCAAAGAATACGCCATAACGATCGATGGCGTGGCAAGTTCCGTCGGAACAGCAATTGTCAACTGGGCGCTTAACACTACGGCCAATGCCAATCTGTCGGCCACCATTTCTGGCCCGGGGGGTGCCATTCAGGGCATTACGTCGTCTTACACCTTGACAATCACGAACGCTGGCCCTCAGGTTGCCACGAACGTCTGGGTTACGGCCACCTTGCCATTTGGCGCAGCTTATTCATCCGGGCCTGCAGGCTGCGCTGTTAACGGCAACCTCATCACATGCTTTGTCGGCACGATGGCAAATACAGCAACCACGGCGTGGCCGATCACCATCACCTGGAGCGCAATTGCCGAACCGGTGTCCATTTCGGTGGACGTTAGCTCCGACCTACCTGACGCAGTTACTTCCAATAATTCGGTGGCGCTGCAGGTAGACGTTGAATCAGGCGACACCGACGCACCCACCTTGCCTCAGTGGGGCCTGTTACTTCTAGGTACGCTGTTGCTGGGTTCTGCCAGTGTGAAAAAAGCGCGGATTTAACTACAAAGTGCATTAGTAGTCACTCCAAGCGGTCGCACTCGCTAATCCCAAACGACTCCTATGCGGGTCCAGTTCCAGGCAGCACCTCTGGTTACCTTTTCAATTTTATGCCCGTCCGTTTGGACCAGAGGGCGGCCTCCGTTCATCCACATTCCTGTAACACCTGGCCTGCACAATTTGGATTGTGGAGAGGCGATCCAAAGCAACTCTTCCCTGCAATCAATGTCCCGACCCTTACCGGTACTGCTATGAAACAACATTCTTCTCCTCGACGCCCTGTGCTCAAAGTCATACCCGCCTGCCTTCTGGCACTTGGTGTACTTTCGTCCAGTCTGGCAGTGGCAAACACCACGCCGCAGTCTCTGCCCTTTGCGCAGGACTGGAGCAATGCAGGTCTTATCACCTCCAACGACGACTGGTCGGGTGTGCCTGGTGTCGTGGGCTACCGCGGTGATGGCCTAACAAGTGCCATTGGAGCGGATCCGCAAACGCTACTCGCCTTAGATGCGGTGTTGGACGTCAATGCCGACCAGTCCAATCCGGCCACCTTTGGTACTGGCGGTGTGGCGGAGTTTGCTCTTGCCAACCCCACCATTGCGCTCAGCGGATCGGGTACTGCAGACGCGCCCAGCATCGTCATCCACCTCAACACGACCGGGCAGCAGGCTATTCAGGTGTCCTACTTGCTGCGCGACCTGGACGGCTCTGTCGACAACGCTGTTCAGCAGGTAGCCCTGCAGTACCGCGTGGGCAACAGCGGTAACTTCATCAACGTACCGGCCGCCTACGTGGGCGACGCCACTTCCGGTCCCAGCCTGACCACACTCTCAACGCCGGTGAACGCCACCCTGCCAGCTGATGCTGACAACCAGCTGCTGGTGCAGGTTCGCGTCATCACCGCCAACGCAGTGGGCAATGACGAATGGGTCGGCATCGACGACATCAGTGTCACCGGCACGCCAGTCGGCGGCACAGTCAACCAGCCCATCGTCACCAGTTGCCCAGCTGGCGGCACCTTCGCGCAAGGCACGGGCGGCAGCGTCAGCTTGTCGGCCACCGACGCTGACAGCGTGGTCAACAGCGTGACCCTGGTCAGCGCGCCGTCTGGCATCGCTCTGAGTGCACTGAACACCGCCAGCACCGACGGTGGCACTGCCAGCGCGGACCTGAACCTGGCAGCCAACGTGGCCGCCGGCACCTATCCCGTGCAGGTGAATTTCTCAAATAACGAACTGCAAAGCGCCAGTTGCATCGTTAGCATCAGCGTTGAAGGCCTGACCACGATCCCGCAGATCCAGGGCAATGGCAGCACCAGCCCACTGGCTGGCCAGATCGTGACCACACGTGGTGTGGTCACCAAGGTCCTCAACAACGGCTTCTTCCTGCAAGACCCGGATGGTGACAACGACATCAGCACGTCCGACGGTATTTTTGTCTTCACCAGCACCACGCCGACCACCAGCTCTGCGGTGGGTAACGAATTGCGCGTGACCGGTACTGTGGCCGAATATGCCGTTGGCACTGGTGCCGATGCCGTGGCACGTCCGACCACTCAGATCGTCTCCCCAAGCGTTACCCTGCTCAGTAGCGGCCACAACATCACGCCCACTTCAGTCTTCCTGCCTGAATCCACCGAAGGCGAACTCGAACGCTTTGAAGGCATGCTGGTGCGTATCGAAGTGCCGCTTACTGCTTCTCAGAACTTTTTCTTGGGCCGCTACGGTCAAGTCACGCTGTCAGCTGATGGCCGTCTAATGAAAGCGACCAACCAGTTCCCGGCTGGCACACCGGACGCGCTGGCGCTGAACGACGAAAATGCACGCCGCCGAATCATCCTGGACGATGGGACCAGCCTGCAAAATCCCAATCCAACGCCTTACTTTGCCGCAGACAACACCTTGCGCGCAGGCGACACCCTCGCTGCTGGACTCACCGGCGTCATTGACTACGGTCTAGCCACTAACATCCCCGCCGGAATCAGCGACTACAAGATTCATCCTACTGAGACTGTGACATTCACCCGTGTGAATCAGCGCCTCGCCGCCCCGATGGCCGTGGGTGGCAACGTGCGTGTGGGTAGCTTCAACGTGTTGAACTATTTCACCACCATCGACCAGGCAGGGGCCAAATGTTTCCCCGGCGGTGGTCGCGCCGACTGCCGCGGTGCAGATAGCCCTGCCGAGTTCACCCGCCAGCGCAACAAAATCATTCCCGCCGTCCTCGGCCTGAACGCTGACGTGGTAGGCCTGATGGAGATCGAGAACAACGGCAACACCGCCGTGCAGGACCTGGTGAATGGCCTTAACGCCGTGGCTGGCGCCGGCACCTACGCCACAATTCCCTTGCCCGCTGAGGGTACCGGTACTGACGCCATCCGGGTGGCTATGGTTTACAAGCCTGGCCGCGTGAGCCTAGTGGGCGCAGCTCTTAGCGACATCAACACCATTCACAACCGTCCGCCCTTGGCGCAGACTTTTGCAGCCCCCAATGGCGATAAGTTCTCGGTTGTGGTTAACCACTTCAAGTCCAAAGGCAGTTGCCCCGCTGGTTCTGGTGTCGATGCTGATCAGGGCGATGGTCAAGGTTGCTGGAATGCACTGCGCACCCAGCAGGCTGCCGCTCTGTCTGGCTTTATTGTCAGCACTTTACAAACGGTCGATCCAGACGTCGTGATCTTGGGCGACCTCAACGCTTACGGCAAAGAAGATCCAATCCTTGCCTTAGTCAACAGCGGCTTTGTGGATCAAATAGCGCGTTTCGACTCTGTTGGCGCCTATTCATATGTATTTGATGGAGAAGCTGGTTATCTCGACCACGCATTGGTCAGCGCCAGCCTAGGCACCAAGGTGACCGGTGCAGCCCACTGGCGCATCAATGCCGACGAGCCGTCGATCATCGACTACAACACCGAGTTCAAGCAGCCCGACTACTACACCCCCACCGTCTATCGCTCCTCCGATCACGACCCGGTGTTGCTGGGACTGTCGTTCGCCGTACCCGGACAGGTCATCAACGGAACCGTCGGCCGCGACACCCTAGTTGGCACAGCGGGTAATGACCGCATCACCGGCGGTGCCGGTGCCGACCTGCTGACCGGTGGCGCCGGCTCTGACAACTTTGTTTACCTCAGTACCCGCGACGCCGGTGACCGTATCACCGATTTTTCACCCGGCACCGACCGCATTGACCTGTCAGCCCTGCTCGCCAGCATTGGTTACTCAGGCAGCAACGCTATCGCTGACGGCGTAGTGCGTCTTGTAGACACTGCTACTGGCCTGAGTTTGCAGATCGACATTGATGGAAGCGCTGGCAGCTCAGCGGCCCGTCCGCTGGTCACATTACCCGGTGTCAGTGCAGCTCAAATTATTTCCTCGCGTGACTTGACCCTTTGATTTTCTCGACCTAAACAACCCTTTAACCCTCTGGAGTAGCTTCGCATGAAAACATCTCGTAATCCCTGGCGCCTCAAGGCTTCGGCCGGTGCTGTTACTTTCGCGCTCATCGCCGGTTTCCAGGCCACCGCCTGGGCCGAAGGCCTGACTATCCTGCACATCGGTGACCAAGAATCGTGGCTTCTTTCGGCCCAAGGAAACCTGCGCGACAACCCCAGCCAAGGCATTTCCTTTTACGGTGGTGTGGACCGCCTTGCCACCGTGATCGCCAATGCCAAAGCAGCCGCCGCAACTGCCGGTAAATCGGTCGTAACCTTAAACGCAGGCGACAGCTTCCTGCCAGGCCCGCGCTTAAACTCCAGCTTTGTCAATCTCGGTACCGCCCACCCCGACGGCGGCCAGGACTTTTATGACGCTATCGCCAGCCGCCTGATCGGTTTTGACGCCACCACTTTCGGCAACCACGAATTCGATCTCGACAACACTGGCCCCGTCGCTGCCCGCTTTGCCAAGGTGTCTGGCACCACCTATCTATCGGCCAACCTGGACTTTAGCGTCACCCCCGCTTTGGCCGACTTGGCTGCTGCTGGTACCGTCGCTTCATCCAAGATCATCACCACCACGCTGGGCAAAAAGGTCGGCATTATCGGTGCCACCACACCGCTGTTGCCTGGCATCTCTTCGCCGCCCGCAGGCATCATGAAGGACTGGAGTGCGGCCAACACCGAAGCGCAAAACCTGGCCAATCTCAGCTATCTGGTTCAGAACGAAATTGACCGCCTGCGCAGCGTAGAAGGCGTCACCGTGGTCATTGTTATGAGCCACCTGCAGAACATCAACAACGAAATTAACGCGCTTGTACCCGCCTTGCGCGACGTCGACATGGTCATCTCTGGCGGCGGCCACGAGCTGATGAAAGACAGCGACGACCTCGTCATCTCCGGGGGCGTAGCGCCCACCTTCAACACCCACCCGGTCTTTGCTACCGACTCCATGGGAAAGCAAGTGCCCATCGTTACCGGTCACTTTGGCAACCGCTATGTGGGTGAAGTCAATCTCACCATTGACGACACCACTGGTCTGGTCACAAGCCTAGACAGCACACGCATGATCCGCGTTACAGGTGCCACAGCGGACGCTGATAAAGTCTCTGGCAACGCCGTCCTGTTCACCAGTGTCGTCCAACCTGTGCTGAGCTACGTGACTGCCCTGAACGCTCAAGTCATCGGCACCACTGCCACCAAACTCAACGGCCCCACCCACGCAACTTGCGCCTCGGCACCCTGCCAATACACCGAAGGCGTGCGTAATGCTGAAACCGGACTCGGCAACTTGGTGGCTGACGCCATGCGCTTTGCTGGCAAGGCCGACGTTGCCATTCAAAACGCTGGTGGTATCCGCACCAATATTTCTGTCGTTGGCAACGTAACGGTGGGCGACACCTTCAACGTGCTGCCCTTCACCAACCTCGTCAAGCGCGCATCAGTGATGGATGCGAACCAACTTAAAGACATCCTGGAACACTCCGTCAGCTCCGCCAGCCCTGTTGGTGCTGTCAATGGCAAATTTGCCCAGATCTCTGGCATGCAAGTCACCTACGACAGCAGTCGTGCCGCGCGCAGCTCGGTTGTGGCCAACGTTGGAACCGGTGATCGCGTGCGCCGCGTGGTGCTGGATGACGGTACGGTGCTAATCGACAACGGTGTGGTGACCAACACCAGCCGCACTTTCTCGTTCGCCACCATCGATTTCACCGCCAACGGAGGCGACAACTACCCCTTTAAGGCCAATGGCGTGCTTTTCCAGGACGACCCGTTCACCATCACCTACCAACAAGCACTCGCTGACCTGATCACCACACCCAAAGCTGCTGGCGGCCTGCAGCGCACAAATGCTGCTGACGGCGATGAAATTACTGTCAACATGTACGGTGAAGAAAACGCCTTTGACAAGTATGGCCGTCTGATTGATACCGCTGTTGCCGCAGCCACCCCCGGCCAGACCTTGAACGGCACCGCTAATCGCGACACCATCGTGGGCACCGCTGGCGACGACGTAATTACCGGAGGCCCCGGTGCCGACGTGCTAACAGGGGGTGCCGGCGGTGACACCTTCCGCTACACCAGCAGCCGTGATGCAGGCGACAGCATCATCGACTTCACGCCCTACGCCGACAAGCTGGACCTGACCCCGCTTCTAACCAGCCTCGGCGTTTCTGGTAACGGCGCTGCCACTGGCCATCTAAAGTTTGCTGACACCACGGGCGGCGTCATCTTGCTGCTTGACACCGACGGTACCGCCGGCCCTGCTA
>Ga0105048_10015374_pt1 | contig 11881 bp, 10 predicted proteins | sample MAT05_FD_78382 | JGI IMG/M metagenome (GOLD analysis project Ga0105048, IMG submission 78382) | Freshwater microbial communities from Lake Fryxell liftoff mats and glacier meltwater in Antarctica - MAT-05 | ecosystem: Environmental > Aquatic > Freshwater > Ice > Liftoff microbial mat | place...
CGAACGGATGGCGGAGCAAGCCCCGAACGGATGGGCTAGCGATATTGTCTAACTCTATTGTTTTTGTTGTTTTTGTTTTTGTTTTTGTTGTTATTGTTGTTCGGAACAAAAACGACTCGATCTAAAACAGAAAGAACTATCGAAACTGCTATTGGTCGCACAGCCCAGGCTGCGTTTCAAATTCTTTCCAGAGCGGCGTTAGTGTCGGTATTTGATCCGAGATAGTGATGGCTTGTTCGACCAGTTTCATTGCCATTTGTGCTTTGCTGTCGTCATCGCACTGGATATCGAGGATTGGCTGTCCGGCGGTGAGTGTTTCCCCGATTTTGCAATGCACTTGGAGACCGACTGAAAAATCAATAGCTTCGCCTGCGACTTTTCTGCCGCCACCCATTACGATGATAGCTTGGCCGAGGAGTTGACCGTCGATGGATTGGATTGTACCGGCAGATTTAGCCAGGCAGGGATGGCTGTGGCCGATAGGTCTGGCGGCAGCCAGCGAACCTCCTTGGGCCTGCACCATGCGTTCGAAGCGATCCATCGCTGCACCGCTATCTAAGAGTTTGCCTAGCCGGTTGCGAGCATCGTCGAGTTGGGTTTCGCGGTTCGTGCTCAACAGCAATCGGGCGGCAAGTTCGATCGTTAGCTCTCGAACGTCGCAAGGGCCGCCACCTTGAAGGACGGCGATGGATTCGTCGACTTCGCATGCATTTCCCACCATGTTGCCGAGCGGTTGAGTCATGTCGGTAATGAGGGCCGTCGTGGGAACGCCCGCGTTTTTGCCGACACGGATCAAGGAGGCAGCAAGTTGTGTTGCAAGTTGCTCGGTGGCCAGAAAAGCACCGCTGCCGAATTTGACGTCCAAGACCAATGCGTCGAGAGATTCCGCGATCTTCTTGGACATGATGCTGGCGGTGATCAACGGTATGGAAGGGACAGTCGCAGTGACGTCCCGGAGGCCATACAGTTTTTTGTCAGCGGGGACAAGCGTTTCGGTTGCGCCGGTGATGACACATCCGACCGTCTCCAATTGGCGATGGATTTCCGATTCGGTGAGGTTGGTGCGAAAGCCTTCGATCGCTTCTAGTTTGTCGAGCGTACCGCCGGTGATGCCTAAACCCCGGCCGCTAATCATTGGGACATGCAACTCGCAACAGGCCAGGAGTGGAGCGAGAATGAGCGACGTCTTGTCCCCCAGGCCGCCGGTCGAATGCTTGTCGACTCGAAGCGTGTCACCGACCTTGTCAAGTCTTAACCCGCTCGCAATCATGGAGTCGGTCAAGTCTGAGATTTCTTGATCGGACATTCCGTTGAGGTATATCGCCATGGCTAGGGCCGACATTTGGTAATCTGGGATAATGCCACGAGCGTAGCCATCGATCATGAACTCGATTTCGTCGCCAGATAATGGTCGTCGATCTCGTTTGTTTGCAATGACAACTGCGGGAATCATGTTTGTGTCAACCAAATTCGTATGGATGGAGTAGACTGAGTGGATCAAATGTGGCGGAGGACCTATCGTATGATACCCGATCGGTCTGTGCTGCTTTTGGTCTTGGGATGATAAAAGGTTTGTACATAAGAATGGGTAGACGAATGTTGTTTTTTCCTACGAGTCGTCGAATTGACATTTTGATAATTTCAATTGCTATCGCATTGCAAGCTGTGGAGGGCGGCCCGCTTCTCGGCCAAGAAGAGGTGGACGCAGCCCGGTTGAATTCCGCCAAGGAGCAGGCCCGCGGATTGGCTTATGCATTCCAATCGGCCTCTGCCAAGATGTTGCCTTGTGTGGTTACAGTACTTGCGAAGCGATCGGATGTCGATGAAACGCTGGACGACTTGGATTTGCTAGAAGAGAATCCTTTGGCCTTCAATATTGGGTCGGGAGTTATCATCGCACCGGATGGGTTGTGTGTTACCAATCATCACGTTATTAAGGGTTCCAAGGGAATTCGAGTTCGACTGTCCGATGGTCGCGAGATGTTGGGGAAAGATGTTCTTTCGGATCCCTCAAGTGATATTGCTGTTTTTCGAATCTCAACGAAAGAACCTCTCTCGGCAGCAGGCATTGGAAATTCGGACGAATTAGCCATTGGCGATTGGGTGATGACCATTGGTAGTCCATTTGCCTTGGATCAAACGGTGAGTGTTGGGATTATCAGCAGCAAGGGGAGGACGATTCGAGCGCCCGGGTCATCGGGTGCATCTACTAGTTCTTCGGATAAGACATTAGGGCAGTTATTACAGACCGATGCGACTATCAATCCCGGTAATTCTGGAGGTGCTTTGCTCGATTTAAATGGTGATCTTGTCGGAATCAACACAGCGATACCAAGTACGAGTGGTCAATTTCAAGGAATTGGTTTTGCGATCCCTATGCGGCGCGTGCAGTGGATTACGAAGGAGCTGGTGGAATTTGGCAAAGTCCGTCGGGCGAAACTCGGTGTAACGGTTGACGTAATCCCACAGTATTTAGCGGAGGAATTGAAGATACCGGTTCGGGGAGGCGTGCAGCTTACGAAAATGGTGGCAGATTCTCCGGCGACACGGGCGGGTATGGAGATCGGGGATGTGATCCTGGAATTAGGCGGCCAGAAAGTCTTCACGCCCGAAGATTTTCGAAGCTTGGTCGAACAGCTTCCGGCCGACCGAGCTTATCCGATCAAGTTTTTGCGTGACGGTAAGTTGTTGACATTAGAGATTCGGCCCGTCGTCAAAGAGTAGACGTTGGAATGTCCGTGGTTTTAAGGCCAAAGGCCTTGTTCAACATAGCTTGGGGCAACGCCCCGGGAACCTGGAAAACATGAGATTTCTTTGGCCAACGGCCATATTCATCCTGGATGGGAATGGATTGAATATGGCCGTTGGCCAAACCGAATCGTTTCGTGTGAGTTTCAGGGGCTGAGTCTGGCCTTTGGCCGACAGAACGGTATGTGGGCGATACTCTTTTAATTGAACTCGTTCGCCTGGGAAGCTTCTTATGGTTAGCAAATTAGGGAAAAATAGGGAAATTTTCCCTAAAGATCTTCCCTATCCAGAACGTGAAGCTAAACTCGGGGGCATAGAAAGAAAGGACTTAGGGACAAACGAGTTGTTCCTCGTTAGGGGGTATCTACTACTCCCAAACATCCGTTTTCTACTTTGATAAACAACGTCGAATTACACCGCCCCATCTTGTTTGTGGTGGAACTTGTAAGTGTGTTAACTGGCCGTATGGCCACAATTTTTATTACTTCGAGGAGACTACAATGAAGTTTCGCCCAGGTTTTGCCCTTGGGCTGGCCACAATTTTGTTTGGGGCCAGTACTGTTTTTGCCGATTGCGGTTGCGGTAGAGGCGGAGCCACCGTTGTTGCTTCTGGCAGCGCGATGAGTGGCACAGTTGTTGGTGGTGGAGTCGGTGGCTGCGGATGCGCAACACCGGTTGGCTGCGGACCACAAGTGAGTTACGTCGAAAAGACGATCATGGTGCCAACGCAAGTAGCTGAAATGAAGAAGGTTACTAGAACCGCGTACAAAACCGAAGCCAGGGAACGATCGTACAAAGTTACGACAATGGTTCCAAAGCAAGTTGAAGAGAAGTACACAGTCAATGTTGCCAGTACTGTGACAGAAGACGTTCCTTACGCTGTGGATGTTATTGAATATGACTCCAAGGTAGAGAAGTTCCAAGTACAAGTCATGAGGATGGTTTACGAGGACGTTCAAGTTCAAGTGCCAGTCTGCAGGACTGTTTCAGTCGTTCAAGACGTGACTGTTCAAGTCAAGTCGATCGTCAAGGAAGAAGTTGACGTAGTTGTCAATGTTCCGAGCTATGTTGACGTTGTTCAGACAGTGAACGTAGCTGTGCCCGTCTATACAGACGAAGTCGTGTCTCGCACCGTGCGAGTTCATTATACGGAACCACGTACCGGGACCCGCAAGGTTTGCCGATCGTTCCCTGTTACTACGATGAAGACTTGCACCAGGGACATGGGTTCTTACCAAACAGTTATGGAAGAAGTTGCACTCGCAGGTTGTGCAGCTCCAAGCTGTGGTTGTGCAGCTCCTGCTCCTAGCTGCGGATGTGCTTCAGCCGCTCCAGGCTGTGGTGGATGCGCGGCGCCAGCCCCAGTAACCCGAACTGTTTGCAAGAAAGTTTGGGTTCCAAATGTCGTAACATCGGAAGTTCCTGTAACGACTATGCAACGTGAAATGGTTGACGAGCCGTACACTTACACCGTGAGCCTTTGCCGCGACGAAGTTCGTCAGCAGACAGTAAAACGATGCTCGTACAAGACTGAACCACGTCAGTATACAGTCAAGAAGTGCGTAATGACTCCAGAGACCCGCAAGTCGACGGTTTGCCGAACGGTTTACACTCCAGAAGTTCGTCAAGTTACTGTCAACAAGACTGTAACGGAAATGGAATCTCGAACAAACAAAGTTTGCAGGAATGTTTCCGCGACCGAAGATCGAGAGCGAACCGTACGTGTTCCTAAAACGGTCAGAAGGGATATGGTGAGGAAGGTCTGTCGCGTTGTTCACACGCCCACCGAAATGACTCGCACCAGGACCGTTTGTGAAGCCGTAGTTGAGGAAAAGAAAGTAACAGAAAACGTCTGTATTCCCTACGCAGTTGAAGAAGAAGTTGCTGTAACCGTCTGCAAGATGGTTCCACAGACTGTTACCGTTCCGGTATCGGTTCCAATGTCCTCCGGTTGCGGCGGTGGTGCTATCAGCGGTAGCGCTTGCGGCGGCGGATGTGCTGCTCCAGCGGTTTCGTCAGGTTGCGGTTGTGCTGCTCCTGCAGTTTCCTCCGGTTGCGGATGTAACTAATCCGTTTTGACTTTCTGTGTTGCAGGCAGTAGCCGCAAGCAAATTAAGTCAATAACTTGTAAAAATCTAAAACGGCCCGTACAAGGTAACTTGTGCGGGCCGTTTTTCTTTTGCCTGGGCAAGCTACAATAGTCCTCCCACGATCACTACCCAAAATCCCCTCTAGTCCTAGCTATGACAAACTCAAAGAGACTGTCCGACCCGTTTGGCTCCCGCGATACTTTTCGTGCTCCTCAAGGCCAACTAGGAATCTACCGACTCGGCAAACTCGAAAAGGACGGGATTGCTCCAGTCTCTAAGCTACCTTTCTCCATCCGCGTTCTGCTGGAAGCGGTTTTGAGGAATTGTGACGGTTACCAAGTGTCGGAAGCGGATGTCGTCAATTTGGCTCAATGGGATGCCGCTAAGCCAGCGGAATTAGAGGTGCCATTCAAAGCAGCTCGCGTCGTCTTGCAGGACTTCACTGGCGTCCCAGCCGTTGTCGATCTCGCCGCCATGCGAGACGGAATGAAATCATTAGGCGGTGATCCAAAGAAAATCAATCCATTGATTCCAGTCGATTTGGTCATAGATCATTCGGTGCAAGTTGACTATTTCGGGACAGCCGACTCCCTTGCGAAGAACGTGGAAGTGGAATTCGAGCGCAATAAGGAAAGATACGAATTCCTCCGTTGGGGTCAACAAGCATTCAACAATTTTCGGGTGGTCCCACCCAACACCGGCATCGTCCACCAAGTCAATTTAGAGTTCCTCGCCAAAGTGGTATTCCTAGGCAAGGATCATGCTGGCGCAGTTGCCTATCCAGACACGCTTGTCGGTACTGACTCGCACACGACCATGATCAACGGTTTAGGAGTTCTAGGTTGGGGCGTCGGTGGTATCGAAGCCGAGGCAACCATGCTGGGGCAACCGCTCTACATGTTGATGCCGGAAGTCGTCGGCATGAAGTTGCTTGGCAAACTCTCACCTGGGGCTACAGCGACTGACCTTGTTCTGCGTGTCACCGAAATATTGCGCAAGGAAGGTGTCGTTAACAAGTTTGTCGAGTTCTTTGGTGAGGGTGTCTCACGCATGTCGCTGGCCGACCGAGCCACCATCGCTAACATGGCTCCTGAATACGGAGCCACCATGGGCTTCTTCCCAGTCGACAACGAGACTCTGGTTTACATGCGACGAACGGGGCGAACGTCCGATGAGATCGAACTAGTGGAGCGATATTGCAAAGAGCAAGGACTGTTCCGAGTCGATGGTAGCCCGGATCTGAATTACACCAAGGTGTTAACGCTCGATTTGAGTAGTGTGGAACCATCTCTCGCTGGTCCAAAGCGTCCTCAAGATCGCGTGCCTCTCAAGTCTTTGAAGGCCTCTTTTGCAAAGTCTCTGTCAGCACCGATTGCGGAGCGAGGCTTTGGACTAACGCCGGAACAATTGTCATCCACTGCATCGGTTCAGGACAACGGACACAGCTCAATCATCCGGCACGGTTCCGTCGTCATTGCGGCCATAACGTCTTGCACCAATACGAGCAACCCGTCGGTCATGCTGGGTGCTGGACTTTTGGCAAAGAAAGCGGTTGCTCGGGGATTGACAGTAAAGTCCATTGTAAAGACGAGTTTAGCGCCGGGTTCTCGAGTCGTAACCGATTATCTCGAGAAGGCGGGCGTCCTACATCCATTGCAGCAACTCGGGTTCCATGTGGTAGGTTATGGTTGTACTACCTGCATCGGCAACAGCGGCCCATTGCCCGAATCGGTTTCGAACGCGATTTTAGAAGGAAATCTTGTCGCTGCAGCCGTGCTCAGTGGCAATCGAAACTTCGAGGGCCGCGTCAATCCGCATACGCGAGCCAACTATCTTGCAAGCCCAGCCTTGGTTGTGGCTTACGCAATAGCCGGTACGGTAGACATCGATCTTGAAACCGAACCCATCGGTCATGCTCCTGACGGCAAGCCAGTGTTCTTCCGGGAGATCTGGCCGACCCAAGAGGAAATCGAAACGACGATCGAACAAAGTGTTCAGCCGGAGATGTTTATAAAGCTCTACTCTAGTGCGTTCACATCGAATGAGACATGGAACGCAATTCCAATCACTCCAGGTGAACTCTACAAATGGGATGAAAAGAGCACCTATATTCAGCTACCGCCGTTCCTCGAGGGGATCACAACGAAGGAAGGAACCATCGCACCGATCCAGGCTGCACGCGTACTGGCAGTACTAGGCGACTCCGTAACGACGGACCATATTTCGCCTGCTGGCTCGATTGCAAAGGATGGACCGGCGGGTCGGTTCTTGGTCGAGAATGGGGTCCATCCCCGGGACTTTAACAGTTACGGTGCCCGACGCGGAAACGACCGGGTTATGGTTCGCGGTACCTTTGCGAATATCCGCATTCGCAACGCGATGACTCCCGGAATCGAAGGCGGCGTGACGAAGTACTTGCCGACCGGCGAACAGATGAGTATTTACGACGCTTCGATGAAATATCAGGCAAGTAAAATTCCGCTCGTCATCCTGGCTGGTGCGGAATACGGAACTGGTTCGTCTCGCGACTGGGCCGCCAAGGGTACGCTGCTGCTTGGAATTCGTGCGGTGATTGCAACGTCCTACGAGCGTATTCACCGAAGCAATTTGGTGGGGATGGGTGTGCTGCCGCTCCAATTTCTCGAGGGACAATCGGCCCAAAGCCTTGGTCTGACTGGCGTCGAGACTATTGACATTCCAAGTCTGAATGACGAGCTTCAACCCCGAAGCCAAGTCGAGGTTATTGCCACTAGACTTGATGGCACGAAGCTATCCTTCGATACGCTCGTTCGTATCGATACGCCCGTGGAAATTGACTATTATCGCAATGGTGGAATTCTCCCAACCGTCCTTCGCAAACTAGCTGAAGCTTAGGACGGAATGCGAAAACGAAATCGTCCTGCCATCACGATTACCAAAATTGCGATCGCACTTGCAGTGGTAACAACCGTGCTTGCAATGGCTGCTTCGGGTTCGATTGTACTTTCAGGTGGCCGGAATTTCGAAGAGGGTATGCATTCGATTGCCTTGGGGGTCATGCTCATCGCTTATCTATTTCTGATTTGTGTTCTGATGATGGCCAAACAGAAACAAATGGATTCCCTCCGCGTAGTTGAGCAAGATGGATTTCTTGTTGTTTCGCCATGCGCAGGGAGAGATTGCCTAGTTCTTGACCAAACTGATATCGATAGTGCCGCAAAAGGATCCTTTGCGAAAATCGCCAAACATCGACGAACCGCGATCCGAATCGTGGTGGCAAGGGATGTTTCGATTCCGGAATCCTTCTTGGACTTGCTGGCTCTTTTTCCAAACATGGGGCTGTTGGATCTCCAAAATGCTAAAGTGGCACCTGAGTTTTGGACCAATCTGGAGGAGTTGCCTAACGTTTCGCATGTCTTGGCGACCAACGCCCTTCCTGCCGATCTACTTCGAAACATCGCGATCTCCTTGCCAGAAGTCAAGTTTTGGTTGGGGCATCAAAGAAAGCTCGTGATCGGCACCAAGGCGGCCATGAACCCATATGGAATGATGGAATGAACCATTCGCGACCGGCCAAGGTCTATCTCATCAGTGCAGGACCTGGTGATCCGGGATTGATTACTGTTCGAGGTGCAGAGCTTATCGGTCGGGCCGATGCAATTCTCTACGATGGCTTAGCCAACGAAGCGTTGCTGAGCTATGCATCGAACCATGCGGAAAAGATTTGCGTTGGCAAACATGGACATGGGGGAATGTGGGGGCAATCGCAAATAGACGATGAAGTCGTACGACTCGCCAAGATGGGCAAGTCGGTCGCGCGGCTCAAAGGTGGCGATACGGCCATCTTTGCCCGCACAAGCGAAGAGGTCGACAGACTCGTCGAAGAAGGCATTCCGTATGAGGTTGTTCCTGGTATCACCGCCGCCCTAGCGGCCAGCGCATTCACAGGGATTCCGGTCACACACCGAGATTGGTCGTCTGCTGTGGCTTTGATCACTGGACGATTGCAGCCCGCGGACGGCAGTGAGGATTCAGAAGAATCACTCGATTGGAGTGCACTAGCTAAGTTTCCAGGAACGCTTGTGCTCTATATGGGAGTCACGACGGCCCCCTATTGGAGCAGTAAATTGATCGAAGCGGGCAAACCACCGTCGACGCCCGTTGCCATGATTCGACGTTGCTCCTGGCCAGATCAACAAGTGACACGTTGCGAATTGGGAACAGTAGCGGCAACCATTGCCTCGATACCTGGATTGCGTCCGCCTGTGATCAGCATTGTTGGCGATGTGATTCGTGTGGCCAAAAGCTTGGATTGGTTTTCGGCGAGACCTTGGTTTGGGAAACGCATTTGGGTAACGAGCCCTGAGAATACAGCCGGTACGCTAAGCAAAAAATTTACCGAGCAAGGTGCGGACGTTATTCAGCGTCCAGTGATGACTATCGAATCGCCTCTCGATTGGCAGGCCGTGGATGCAACGCTTCAAACTCTTGATCGATACGATTGGATTGTCTTTAGCAGCGTTTATGGGGTCGAGGGCTTCTTTGAGAGATTGCGGGTGCTCGGCAAGGACGGACGAAGTCTCTACCGCACTCAACTCGCGGCGGTCGGGTCAGCAACTGCGGCTGCCATTGCCAAGTACTCCATGCACTGTGATATGGTCCCGCAAGTCCCAGGAGCCGATTCCTTGGCCAACCTTTTGGTCAATCATTGCACGGGGAAACGGTTTTTGTTTGTCCGCAATCCGGACGGCGAGACGGCTGGTATGGATCGCCTTACGCAAGCCGGAGCAAAGGCTGCATGCCTAAACATCTATCGTCAAGTGCCGGTTCCCTCGTTGCCAACCGAATGGATTTCGCGAATGGAAAGGGGCGAGATTTATGCCATCACAGCCACGAGCAAAAACATTGCAACGCAAACAGTGACGCTGCTTGGCGATCTAAGTCGCCGCCAAAAATGGCTTAGTTTGTCCCCCTCGATTACAGCCAGACTGCATGAGCTCGGATGTGACCATGTCCAAACGGCCCGCGAGCCAAGTTTTGATGCGATGGTGGAGCTCGCTCAGTAGGACCACATCAATAAAGGCCCATGAGTGTGGCAGGTCACCCGACGTTCACGTGTGGCACGTCAGCTGACATTTACGTGTGGCAGTTCACGTGTGGCACGTCCCTGAGGTTACGAAGGGCGTGGGAGTCGCTAGAAACATTTGCCACACCTCCCACGCCCATCGCTACCGCTCTGGGACGTGCCACACTTCTTGCACATCCCTCCCCCGTACTTCCCATACTTCTCATACTCACTCATACTCACTCATACTCACTCATACTCACTCATACTCACTCGTACTCACTCGTACTACTCGTACTACTCGTACTACTCGAGTATCTCAAGCCGTTTTGCATCCTTTGAAACCAATCCAATTTGCTTGGCTCGATCAGACAGCTCGTTCAGTGCTTTTTGGCCGACCGTACCTAAGTGGATAGTCCAATCGTTGACGTACAGATCGACATGCTGCATCAACACCTCATCCTCGAACTCTTGAGCGTAGCGACGCATGGTGGGAAGCGTATCACTGCGATGCGTCATGGCGTATTTCAAAGAATCCTGAATGACCTCTTGCACGATGCGCAACGTATCCAGACCGAGCGAACGCGAGCCGACGATGCCACCTAAGGGCAAAGGCCCATGCGTCTCGGCCTCCCAGCGTGTGCCAAGGTCTTCTACCAAAAACAATCCTTCGTCTTGCCAAGTAAATCGTCCCTCGTGAATGCACACTCCAAAATCTGCTTCCCGCCTACTAAGTCGCGGCATGATTTCGGAAAATACAACCTGTTCGAGACGTGAAGTGTTAGGGTAAAACAATTGAAATAGGAGAGTTGCTGTCGTGTGTTGTCCTGGGCACAAAGTCAATTGCGAGGATGCAATTGGACGGTCGTTGTTCTTCGCGGAAAGCAGAAGCGGTCCTACACCGAATCCCAAGGCGGAGCCACTGGGCAAGACCAACATGCGATCAACCAGCAAAAGCGCCGCGTGAAAGCTGACCTTCGCCACATCTAGATCGCCACGAAAAGTGCGAGCGTTAAGTTGCTGGATATCGAGCAGCTCGATCTGAAAGTCAAGCCCTCTCCAATCCACTTTGCGATTCAATAGCGCATGAAAGGCAAACGTGTCATTTGGGCAAGTTGAAATCCCCAATCGTATGGTATGACTCATAAATCCAAAGCCCAGCCAATAGATTTTTCAACGGATGCCATTGCATCACTTACTCGCCAGTTGTTTTTATCGCGATCGCCTGCAAGATTCGAAATGCCTCGAACAATACGTAGCGGGATACCTGCAAATCGACAGGCTGCCGCAACCGAAAATCCTTCCATATCCTCGGCAACCGCGCTGGGGTGCTTTTTCATCTTCAAGCGGACGTCGTGTTCGCTGGCAGAGGCGGCGCAGCAAGTCAACAAGGTGAAATTGCCTTTTCCACCATCCGTGCGCAAGCGAATGGAATCGGGAATCTGAGGTGGCACCGGCCATTGGCACCAACCCATTTCATGCGCAGATACAAAACCATCCCCAGAGCCGGCGCCAATCCCATAGCAAACAGTTTCGTCAAACTCGACCGCTTCACCAACCGAGATACCAGGAGCTAGTGCACCGGCAATGCCCAATAGCAAGACTTGTCTTGGAGAATGCCGAGCGATCAGTTGGGTTGTTCGGATAGCCGAGGCAACTACGCCGAATCCGCAGAGTTCGAGGCTGTTGCCCGCGAGTTGGATTTCCTCGCAAAAAGAGTTGGAAAGACATTCCAACTCAAATTGAGTCGGCACTAAAAAAAGCGTGGAAACCACCGAGGCACTTTGCAAAATGAGACTGGTGAAAAACAAGGGAACGAGTCTACCACTGCCTACGGAGGTCGTCCAGCTTTCGGATCAATCAATCAATCAAATCAAAGGAAATCGACATGTGTGGCACGCCCAAAGCGATTAGCGATGGGGACCGTGTGGCACGCCCAAAGCGATTAGCGATGGGGCCGTGTGGCACACCCAAAGCGATTAGCGATGGGCGTGGGAAG
>Ga0105048_10015375_pt1 | contig 11881 bp, 10 predicted proteins | sample MAT05_FD_78382 | JGI IMG/M metagenome (GOLD analysis project Ga0105048, IMG submission 78382) | Freshwater microbial communities from Lake Fryxell liftoff mats and glacier meltwater in Antarctica - MAT-05 | ecosystem: Environmental > Aquatic > Freshwater > Ice > Liftoff microbial mat | place...
AATATTTGATGTAGGTGCGCCGTTGGGTATATCATATCCTATTGTTAACATTATCTTCCAAACTATTAGAACCAGAATGATGGCAGTTACTGAAAACGAAACCCAACCCCAAGCAACTTCCCCTTTAGTTAGTTATCATGTCTTTCTCTTTCCATTTCGCTGGGATTTTATCGCTGCAGGGCAAGCCATTGCAGACCGTCCTTTCTCTGAACGCGCTGACCGGAAGCAATTCGGGGAAATGCTTCATACTAACTGGGGCCCTTTCAAAGAGGAAGAAGACTCCGCGATTGAATTTTATAATGATGCCATGTTTTTCTACGATTCCACCCGGGAATCCATTTTTGGCAATTTGAAACAACAAGGCCATAATAGCAGCCAAGACTCCGTTGTAACAAATTATACCTTCAAATGTGAAGAACCCCTTAAATACAAAATATGGACTAAAAATTTTGGCGTATTAAATCTTAACCTCGATAAAATTCGGCTGAATGTCTATGCACCTGGCATCGGTATTTTAGCATTTCATCTTTCAAATGATAAAGAAAGCGATCCTGAGAAAATACTCCGCATCAATGACTTTGGCAGGCGGCTTTTCCCTGCTTTTTTAACAGTAGATGAGAACAAAAGTTTGCTTGAAACACCACAAGAGGTATTTCTGCCTACAAAAATCGAAATCGTAACAAGTAGTGGAAATTTTATTTTTGAAGAAGATTTCAAGGAGTTTGCCATCATTCGAGATAGAATAAAGGATAAACCTGATGTTCTTCCCAACGGGTCTCAGGAACTACTAACCTCTATTTTAGGCAAAAACTTTACGCTTGAATCTCATCGGAACCTGAAAGCAGACCAAATCATTATCAGGCCAAGCATGGATGATCGGATGTTCGCTGTTTGCTGGTACGGCAATGGAGTGGAATCTGAAATTTTGAAATGGGACAAAAAAGCTAGCCAATATGGTTTTCAAGATTTTGAAAAATCAGCATTTTGGTTGCGCTTTCTCTTCATGGAACATGGTGAGGGGAGTGCTCAAAGTCGGCTGATGCGTCGTTCACTCGCAGATAAACATACCTATCATCGTTGGGCGGATGTGGGTACTTTTTACGGCGTGACCAGAACGACATTTGTGTGCCTGACCAATGAAGAGGAATTTCCCCGAAAATATATTTCTCACGATATGCGCAGACTCTATATGGAAATGGCGCAAATTGTATTAGCACAACACGCTGCTACCATCCGCTTTTCTGATGAAGTTGCCATACTTCGAAAAGGTCAGGATAGTGAACTTTTGAATAGTCGTGATGTCCGTTTCCTGCATCGAAAGTATCTCGAATTTGTGAACCACATTTATTTTCGATCTATCACTCCTTCTGAACAAGGTCAGGAGCTATATACTCAATTGCAAGCAGGATTGGATATTGAACCTGCCATTTACAAACTTGACCAAGAAGTGGAGGAATTCAACCAATTGGTCAACCGTTTGGAAGCACAGAAAAGAGAAAGATTAAATGCATTATATGCATCTATTGGCGCTTTTGTTATACCCGCTACACTGATTGCCGCAATTTTAGGCATGGAAACGCTTGGAGATAATTTCGCGTTTTATGGCGGGACATGGAATGCTAAATTTCTTTTCTCGCTAATGATTCTTTTTATTATTTCCTTATTGGCGCGCTTCGGATTCAATTGGTGGATAAAACGAAAGAATTTAAAGTAATTTTCACCCTCATCTATAACGAACCTATGGCGTATTCAACAAAAAGTTGAAAATGGAGCAAACACTTCAAGCCCTTTTCTTTCAGGTGTTGATGAAAGTGGAAGAAAAAATCCATGATTTGAAATTCTCCTGGGGATTGATTGGGAGTATGAATCACTATATACAAGGGATTGATATCATCCCCAAAGACATTGACCTGATAACAACACGTGAGGGTGTTTTTGCAATTTCGGAATGTCTGAAAGAATTTGAAATTCAGAAAAGTGAGTTCCTTTCACAGCATTCTATCCGATCTTATTATGGTGTTTTCAAGGTGCAGGAAATTCGAATAGAGGTGATGGGAGAGATTGAATATTTACTTGCAGATGGCCACTGGCATACACATGAAAATTGGAGCGAAAATATTATTTGCGTTACTCTAGGCGATATCACAATTCCTTGCATTGCACTTCATTATGAACTGGCAATTTACTCAAAGTTAGGATATACCCAGCGTGCGGCACTGATCCGTGAAAAAATTGAGCATACAAACTAACTTTCAACCCATCAACGTGGAAAATTCAATCACTCAACTCCAAAACTCGGATGGCAACATCCTTCTGCATCTAGCCAAGGACCGACTTTATCTCGACGCCGAACTATTTTGGTGGGGAGGTCTTTGGGCTTCCATAATTGTAAGTATAGGTGGTATGCTGGTTTATTTCACCTTTATTCCCAGTTCTCCTGCAGAACAAATTCTCGGCGTTATTGGAGGATTGGCAGGTTTGTTCTTGGCTGGACAATTTGAGAAGTGGGCAGAGAAGCGCCGACGATGGGCAGCAAGGGTGCAAGAGCAATCTGATTTAGCATTGTACGACGACTTGTCTTGGAACTATACGCTTGAACCTGAAGGTCCGCTAAACCCAGATATAATTACAGGTGCCGTGCAACGGTCAAAAGCAGACAAGAAGCGTTTCCTGAATTGGTACACTATTAGCATTTCCGAAATGTCTGACAAGAATCAACAAGCCCTACTTTGCCAGCGAGAAAGTCTTTCTTTTGACTACCTGCTTCGGATACGTTTTGCCCAAACATGTTTTTGGGTCCTTTTGGTTATTGTATCATCTGGAATCCTGCTAAGTTGGTGGACAAACCCGACTTTTCAGGTATTCTTATTGCAAATTGCGTTGCCACTTTCCGGTTTAATAAAGTTTCTATGGGACAACTATGAAAGCAACATACAAACAGCACGCGAGCTTGAACAAATGGAAATCGAGGTGCGAAAAAAACTCAATAGGCTCGAAGATAATCCGCAAGCCCTGACCACGAATGACTTGCGTGACATCCAAGATTTTATTTTTAGAAACCGCTCTACCGGCCTTCCTGTACCTGACAGGTTTTATAAGAAACTACAGCCAAAAATAGAAACGACTATCCAATCAGGAACCAAATCCATCACAAAAAAAGTCTGAATTTTTCACCTCAAATCTGTCATCTATGACAAAATTCACCCTTCAATTCACCCTAAAACAGCATACCCCGCTCCTGCACTTTCAGCACGAGCAGGCGGGTGCTACCCTTCGGCCTACCGAAGTAAAGGCCAAGTTCGACCAGTACCTTTGGAAAAAGGCCTGGCAGGACGCCTTCGACAAAGGCAGCCAATTTTTAGTCGGCTACACGCCGGATCGGGCGAAAGACCTGAGAAATCGCTATGAAGGAGCGGAGCGATTTCGCGCCCTGGACTACAAGATCAGTTTTGTAGCCCAGGGCAAACAATCAAAGCCGGTTCCCGAACGCATGCCGCTCTATTTTGGCAATATGACCAAAGAAGGAGAGATCAAAAAAGAAAAACACCTTGTAGAAGCGCAAGGCGGCGTAACAGGCAACATTTTGTCTGCCGACCCGGAACTAATCGCCTTGATCGAACAGTACCTGCCCGCGTTTTTTCAGGCTGAAAATTTTGGCACCCGCCAAAACAAGGGCTTTGGGTCCTTCGAACTCACGCACTTGTCGAGCGAAAAATTGCCCTTATCAAAACCTTCCGGGTATTATTTTGAGATTAATAACCCCAAATACGAAGCGCTTTGGGAGCACATTGACCTCTTCTACCGTAGCCTGCGCTCTGGTATCAACCTAAAAGGCGGCGGGCAGTCAGATAAGCTGTATTTCAAATCGCTGCTGTTTCAATACGCTAAAACTCAGGGCCACCAGTGGGACAAACGCAAAATCCGCCTCGACTTGTTTGGGAATCATCCCAAATTTCAGGAGGTAAAAGAAAAGCGTACGGACCCGGACGGCACGGTATCGTATAGTCAGGGGCCCCCGATGCTGTATCGGGATATGCTTGGCCTTTCATCCGCACAGAGTTGGCTGTTCTATAAAGCCACCGTAACCAAAAAAGCCACGAATACCGAAATAGACCGCTTCAAATCGCCCATCACCTTCAAGCCTTTTCAACAACCCAATGGGTGGGTGGTGTACATCATCCCGCATTCGATCCCTCCCGAGATGATAGGCGCTGAATTTGAAGTGGAAGCAGAGGGCAAAAAAACGACCCTGCTTACACCCGATTTCAATCTGGAGGCATACCTGAAATTCGCATTCGGGTACTTTAATGATCACGACTTTAAAGATTATATCGGAGAACACTTTGCCCCACGCGAAGCCCGCATTATCGAAAACATTTATGATCAACTCAGTAAAATCGTCACCCCATGAGTCACATCCTAGCCATTACCATCGGCCCCATTTTCGACACCTTGCAACAGGCCCGCAAAACCCGCGAACTCTGGGCAGCCAGTTATCTCTACTCCAACTTGATGGAGCTGCTGATGACGGAAATAAAAGCGATCGGGGGAATCGTTATCCTGCCCCAGAAAATTTCGGACCCTTCAAAGCCGCGCTACGGCGCGGGCGTTTACAATGATCGTATGTATGCCAGTATCAATGAAGCCAATGTTTCCAAAGTGGACGACGCCATCAAGGCGGCCATCGGGAAACTGGCTGCTGCAGTTGCCAGTAAAGGCGCCGTTGCGGATGAGGATTTCTGGCAAAAATACCTGCGCATAGAATGGGCGCACAAACCGCTTGATTCGCTGGCGGAAGGCGCACTTTTTAAGCAGATGGAACCCCTGTTAAATGCTTCCGAACTGCACCGTCCCTATTTCTGGGATGCTCCTAAAGAAGACCGGTTGACTGAACTGCTGGATAAGGTGTACGAAACCAAAATGGCTCAATCCGCGCTAAAGAGCGATGAAGCCAAAGGCAAATACAACGGCATGATGAAAGGCCTGTTTCCCAGCACGGCCGACCTGGCAACTTTTGAACTGTTTCAACGAAAACAGACAGATTACCGCAGTTTACTCGACGAGGTGAATGCCTACGATGAACTGAATGAAGCCCAGACAGAGTCCTTTTATGAAAAAATATTCGCAAAAGGCAGCCCTTTTGAAGGAATTGCCACGGATTACCACAAATACTTCTGCATCGTACATGCCGACGGCGACAACTTGGGCCTTTTGAACAGCACCTTGACGGATGAGGCCAGTTACCAGGCCCTTTCCACCAAATTGAGCGGTTTTGCGCTCAAGGCTGCCGGGATCATCAATGACTACGGCGGCAAACCTGTTTATATCGGCGGCGATGACCTGTTGTTTTTTGCCCCGGTTTGTAGTGTAAAGGAGGGCAAGACGGTCAGCGTTTTCCAGATGATCTCCAAATTGGACGAGGCATACGCAAAGCTGGATCTTCCCGATTCAGCCCTCTCCTTTGGCATTACGCTCAGCTACCATAAGTTCCCGCTGCTTGAAGCGCGTCAATTGAGCTACGAACAACTGGCCTATTATGCCAAAAAGACAAAATGGACAAAAGGCGGCGAAAAAAACGCGATAGCCTTCCGGCTGCTCAAACACTCAGGCGCTTATTTTGAGGGCATCCTCTCCAAATCCGTACTGAAGGCATTTGTAGATTCCGAAGTCTACATCCGGCAGGGTGATAAAGACCTGATCAGCGGGATCGTGTTCAAGATGGAAACCCTCAGTGGCTTGTTCGATTTATTGGTGGCAGACAAACAACTGGAAGCCCGTATCCCGCACTTGTTCGACAACTTTTTTAACGAACCCATCCACCAGCGCAATGAACCGCAGATGAAACTGGTTCGGTCGCTGCTCCTGACAGTGTATCAGTCCGAGTATGAAATTGAAAACAAGTCGGGCGGCCATACCAGAAACTTTTATGCCATACTCCGCCTCCTAAAGTTTGTGACCGACAAACCGGAACGCAAACGCGAGCCAAATACGCTTGCGGCACGGGCAACAACTTCAACCATTTCATAACACCTTACTGAAATGAACTACAAAATCACACTAATACCCCTGGAGCGCTTCTTCTTTGGCGGAGAGAACGTTTTTGGCGGAGAAAACGGGCAGGACGAACGGCGGCGATCTTACCTCGTGAAGTCCAACATCCTACCGCAACAAACTACCCTTTTGGGTATGCTGCGCGAGCAATTACTCACACAGAATGGACTTTTGCTCACCCCGGATCATACGGAAGTGCAACTAAAACAAGCGGAAGCCCTGGTGGGAAGCAGCGGATTCTCCCCGCAAAAAGGAACAGATCCTTACGGCCTCATTCAGGCACTGTCGCCGGTGGTAATCACCGACGAATCCGGGCAGATATGGCAACCCTCGCCCTTGGATGACCGGGAGATGCACGATAAAGAAGAGCAGTTAAAGCCCCTGACTTTTACCATAGATTCCAAGTCTGGTAAACCAGTCCTTGCAAACCTGAACTCAAAGGAGGATATGGGCTTGCTTTTTGGCACCGCCAGCGGAGAACAAAAACTGCTGTCCGATTTTTTCCAGGAACACGATCAGGTGGGGATTACAATGACCAACCGCCTCAAACACAGGGGCCTTCCCAAGGAAGAGCGGAAAGAGGCTTTTTACCGCCAAACATTCCGTGGAAATGGCGCTTCCGCTTATCAGGGAGCCATCCTTGAACAGGAGGCTCCGGCTTTAGCGAATAACCATTCAACCCACCGTTATTCCTTCACTTTCTGGGTGACAATGGCGGATGACATGCAGCAGTTCAAGTTCCTGGATGCCCTGGTCTATATGGGCGGCGAAAGATCTGCTTTTCAAATGCGGGTGACCCCCGAAACCGAAGTGCCCAGTTTGAAAGATTATCTGCCAAAAGTGGAATACCGCTTTAACCACTTGAGCACGGATCTCCCCAAACCTTACAAGCGGATTGTGCTGCTCAGCGATACCTACGCAGACTGGTCATTGATTCGGAAACATTGTGCGTTTACAGTCACGCAGGTGACGCCCTTCAGGTATTTTACGACCCTATTGGGCAAAACAAACCGTTTTTACGATTTTAAAAAGGATGACCTGACGACCAGGCAGCAAAGCGGTTTACACACCTTGCTCCAACGCGGCTCTGTGCTTTATGTGGAAGGACAGGACGCGGAAAAAGTCATCTCTGACCACCTTGACGGACAGAAAGCATTTCAAAACCTGGGCTATAACTATTTTCAAACCATCTAATTACACCATGAACAATACGAATTTCTGGACCATCAGAACCATCACAAACCTTCATGCAGGCAGCGGCGATGCCGACTACGGCCTCGTGGACAAACATGTACAGCGCGATCCCGTCACGGATTTGCCGGTTATCAACGCTTCTTCTATCAAAGGAGCTTTCAGGGAAAGCATGCTCCCCCACCTTAAAAACGAGACCAACCGGGTCTTTGGCTCCGAAAATAAGGGCGGCAAAAGCGATGACCTGCATCAAGGCGAATACCGCTTCTTTTCTGCCAAACTATTGGCCTTGCCAGTACGGAGCAGCGAGGATTTTTACTACGTAGCCACCTGCCTCGAACTGCTGGAGGATTTTGTCAAAGACGCCAATGTTTTTGGGGTCGCCCTTCCTGAGCCGCTGGAGGCAAATATTTCGGCGCTCAAAAAGAAAAAACCGGAACAAGGTAAACCGCATCGCTACGGCGGCTCGGACAAACCAACCCGGCTGGAAGATTGGGTCTCGGAAAAACAAACCGGGCATAGTGGCCTGGAGGCCATTTTAGGCGAGCGCGTGGCGATTTTACACGCTTCCGACTTTAAACAGTTGAGCGACGAACTGCCCATCATCGCCCGCAACCACCTGGAAAACGGCATCAGCGTCAACCTGTGGTACGAACAGGTGGTGCCGCACGAAGCCCGGTTTTACTGCCCCATCACCAGCACGGACGATCAGGTGGAAAAAACCTTGCAAGAGAAGATGTCCTCCCTGATGCAGATCGGCGGCAATGCCACGGTCGGCTACGGATTAACCCGTTTTACCAAACTATAAATTTCAGATTATGAAAAAACGGATCGAAAAATACTTCCCGGCTGCTTTAGAGGCCATAAAAACAGTGCTGCAGGACAACAACCCGGTAATCGTGATTGATCGGGAATACCAGGCTTATATCGCCTCATTCGGGGCTTCGGTGTTGCAAATGGGGCTGCTGCCCACACTCGCCGTATACGCCGACCAGGAGAGCGGCGCAGCCAAAGACAGGCGACGGCTCTTGCAGGTGCTGTCACTTACCATGATGGCTGAAAATGGCAAATTTTTGTCAGAACCGGTCAAAAACGCCCTGAAAGGAAAGGAAAGAGAACTCTTTCAGGTGGCGGTATACCATGAACCCCTCCGCAAGGAATTGACCGACCGTATCCTGGATGCCGCCGTGGCCGTTAAACTTTGTTTGCGCACCTTTAACCTTTCTAAACTATGAGCTACAATCCTGGCTTGTTGTTTTACAAGCACTATTACGAGGGCATCCAGTTCGGGAACAAGGATGCGCTGGTGGAGAAAAAAAACGAGCGAAAGTTCAAGACCCGCAATGACCTGCTGCTGGCTACCCGCTTTCTGCCCAATACCCTGCCCGCAATCGGTAAAGTGCCGGAATTGCTCGCTTTCCCCTTAACGACCACTTACCCCGGACTTATCCTCGGCACGGGTTATGCACACGGCTCCGGGCTGCAGGGCGAATTCAAAACGGGCTTCTATTTTGACCACACCACGGGTATGCCCCGGATACCCGGCTCCAGCGTGAAAGGCTTGCTTCGAAGCACCTTCCCTGGGCTTTTCTACGAAAAGGCGAAAAACAAGGATGTTGAGACGGAGCAATTTTGGAAGAAATTGGGCGACAACCGGGCCAAATTTATCGCCTCGATCATCCAGGCACTGGGGTATGACCTCGGCAAGGACCCGGATCCCATCCTTCGCTTGGAGCGCGAAATATTTGAAGGCATGCACGGCGACAACCGCGAAAAGCACGACCACCATTTTGCCATGCGCGACCGCGATGTTTTTTTCGATGCGCTGATCACCGCCTCGGCAGATGGTCAGATATTTTCGGACGAATACATCACGCCGCACAAAAAACCCTTGAAAAACCCCATTCCCATACAGATTCTGAAAGTGCGCCCGGGCGTAACCTTCACCTTTTCCTTCAAATTGAAGCCTGATTATCAGATAGAAAGGGACGGGAATACCGAAACCCAACCGCGTATGCTCACGCCTGCGCAGCGTCTGGAATTGTTTCGTCAAATACTCATGTTCCTCGGCGCCGGGGCCAAAACGAATTCTGGCTTCGGTCATTTTGAAGCCGATAAACAGGTAGATTTGAGCGGGCGGAATCCGACACCTCCTTCTGCCGGAGCAGGCGAAAAGCCAGTACAGCCCGGACAGCCCGCTGCAACATCGCCAGCCCAAAAGAAATACCCCAGTTTGCTGTACGACAGAAAACTGAGCGGCAACAAGGAACTGGTCGGCGAACTCCTGCGCAGGGAAGGCGAGAACGGCTGGTTCAGGCTGCTTAATGTGGCCAATTTTGACAAAGAGGTGAAAGTTTCTCACGCACTCATGCCTGACCTTGCTATCGGTGCGCACTACCTGCTCTCTGCGGGCAGAGTTGTGCCAGCCGACAATGTCTTAGAGGTAAAAATCATTAATTTCAAACCACAGTAAATCTTGTACCAAACCGCGTAGCGTTGCCATTTTGCTAGCCCGATAGGGCGATTGTGGCATAGAAACCGCGTAGCTGCGACATTTTGGTGCCAACCCATTCCCACCATGCACGATCCAATCCTTCCCACATACGAACTCCCAACCCTTCCCACATACGAACTCCCAACCCTGGAGCACCTCGAAATTTCAACGCCCAAGGCGGATGTCCCTGTCCTGCGCAGCATCGAACTCCGTTTTCCCGGCGTTCCGCTTTGGCCTCGGCTCATCCCCAAATGGCGCGCCGCCGTGATCGAAAGCGCTGGCTTGGAAAACAACATCTTTCACAACCATCAAGCAGAAGGCAACGGCACCCTGTACCGACCGGCACTGATCCAGTACCGCTGCGCTCAGGGCTGCGCCGTGCTTTGGGGCATGAACGAGGGGGTGGACGCCCTCTTGCGCTGGCATGCCGAAGCCCCCGAGTCCATTACCCTCGATGGCCGTACGGGTAAACTGGACACCCTCGAGTCAAAGCGCAGCAGAACGCCGCTGGAAATGAGCGAGGACTGGCACTATTACCATATCTCCGACTACCTCGCCCTGAATGCAGACAATTTCAAAAAATGGGTGGCCGAGCCTCGGCTCATCGGGCGTTTTGAACTGCTGGAAAAAGCGCTTGCCGCGCATTTGCTGGCCTTTTGCAAAGCCGCTGGCTGGTGGCTGCCCGAACGCCTGAAAGTAGAAATGGTCGAAATACATCAGCATAAAAAAACACATTACCACCAGGTGCCCCTGGTCGCTTTTGGGCTGACTTATCGCTGCAACCTCAAACTGCCCGACGGCATCGCGCTCGGCAAAGCGACCAGTCACGGATTTGGGGTGCAGCGGGCAGCCCGCTGAGAACACGGTTACTAAACTTTCAAAGTTTAGTAACCGTGACGCTGTAAACCGTGTCGGGACACGCCAAATTTGACAACTTTTAAAAATTTGTCAAATTTTCACGTTGCGTTTGGCGACATTAATTTGGTAGCCCAATGAAAAAAACAACCACCACCTACCTCCAATACCTTGCCGACCAAATGCTGGCCGTCAAGGATCCCAAAGACCTGGCAGCCGTGCTGCGCCATACCCCCGCGCAACTCGCTTCCATGGCCGAAAAAGGCGCTTATTCCGTTTTCTCCGTGCCCAAACGCAATGGCGACCTGCGCTTGATCGAAGACCCGGCCCCGGCCTTGAAAGCAGTGCAACGGGCACTCAACGAACGCCTCCAGGCGGTCTATTACTTTGAACGCTCCGAAGCCGCGTATGGATTTGTGCTCAACCCGGCAGACGACCCCGATCCACGGCACATCGTGACCCATGCCGAACGCCATGACGGCTGCCGTTGGCTCCTCAATATAGACCTGGACGACTTTTTTCACCAGATTGACGAAACTGAAGTCCAGGTCGCTATGCAGCAGCCTCCGTTCCAATGCGGCGACGAAGTAGCGGGGCTGATCGCCAAGTTGACCACGTTTAAGGGGCGGCTTCCCATGGGCGCTCCTACCTCTCCGGCCTTGTCCAATATCGTGTTCCGGGAGGAAGACCGAAGCTTGCTGTCTCGCTCAAGGGACAAGGGCTGGCTGTACACCCGCTACGCCGACGACCTGACTTTTTCCTCCCGCTCCGCACCCATGTCAGCCGAGGACCTGAACCAAACCATTGCGTTCATCGAGCAGGAATTGGCGTACAAGGTGGATCCCGTGAAACGCCACTTTAGCGATCAAGGTGGGCAAAAAAGCGTGACCCGGCTGGTGCTCACCGGTGCGGGCGTGACCCTGCCCGACGATTTTTATACGGAGTTGGACGACACCCTGCAGGATCTGGCTTCAGCCCGGCGGGTGCAGCAAAAAATGGGCAACCGGCACACGGGCTGGCTCAGCGACTACTCGATGCGGGTAGAAGGGATGTTGAGCTTTGCCAAACGTGTGCTGGGAGAGCACGACCCGCAGTACAAAGCCCTCCTGAACCGTTATATACAAGCCACTACCCTGCGACAGGAGGATTTTGGCGCGTATAGTTGGCTTGATTTTCCGTATATGTAATTCTTTTGGACGGTGGACAGGCACTTCACGGTCCACCGTTTAATGTCCAATGTCCAATGTCCAATGTCCAATGTCCAATGTCCAATGTCCAATGTCCAATGTC
>Ga0105048_10015379_pt1 | contig 11880 bp, 11 predicted proteins | sample MAT05_FD_78382 | JGI IMG/M metagenome (GOLD analysis project Ga0105048, IMG submission 78382) | Freshwater microbial communities from Lake Fryxell liftoff mats and glacier meltwater in Antarctica - MAT-05 | ecosystem: Environmental > Aquatic > Freshwater > Ice > Liftoff microbial mat | place...
AACGATGGTTAGTTTGGCGTGCGTTCCAACGGGATGCAGGCGGCTGGTTCTCATCAGAAGTCATTGATACTCATCGTCGGGATTGATTATCGCCTCATCCCGCAAACTGGTGACAAACATGCAGTGGCAGTGATCACACTCTGGCAGCGCTATCTGACGTCAATGAGCCCGGACGCTCGAACAACGGCTATACCAAGCCGGAAGCGTTAGCGACGGACTCCGTCGGTTCGGATATGGTCCGCCGCAACCTCATCAACCATCGCCAGAAACCGCGCCTCGATCGCCTCATTCCGGTACATCGCCTGATAGCGCTCCCAGCCGCGTCGCAACCGTGATTCGCGATCCGCGGTGTCGGCCAGTGCATCCGCCAGAGCCGACGGGGTTGCCTCGGCATACCTGGCGACGTCGCCGGCCGTGTCGGGAATCGCCGTGTTCGCCACGGCCACGATCGGTACGCACATCCCCATCGCTTCAACCAGCGGCAGGCAGAAGCCTTCGTGACTGCTGGTCGTCAGCAGTGTCTGCGCGGTCAGGAACAGTGTCTTGAGTTGCCGTTGGTTGATCTTGCCGGTGATGACCACATGCCGGCTGAGGCGAAGTTCGCGGATGCGCGCGATCACCTGATCGCAGTAGCGGTTCTGGGCCACGTCTCCCACGAAGATCAGGCGAGAGTGGCGATCATGCTTCGCCCGATACTCCGCGAATGCCTCGACCGCCAGCAGGGCGTTCTTGTTCGGCACCAGCCGGCCCACAACCAGTATGTTCGTGAGCCAGTCGTCGTGCAGGCCGACTGCCGTCAGGTCCGGTTCCGCGGCAATCAGTTCTTCCACCTGGTTGAACGGTGGCAGCACCTGGTACTCCCGCCCCGGCCGCTGGTCCTGCATGTCCCGGCCGTTGAAGTCCGAATCGACCCAGACCGCTTCGCTGGCGTCCAGCAGCGGGCCCAACTGGTCGAGCCCCAACTGGCAGCCGCGCATGACTTCGCGATTGATCGATGCGAAGAAGTGCGGCGGCGTCACGTTGTGGTACTTCACGATCTTGCGGCAGGGCAACCGCTGCATCATCTTCAAGCCGTCATCCAGCCCGATGGAATGGTGATAGATCAGCAGGTCATCCGCCGAAGTAAGCCGCTCGCCGACGTCGCCCAGAGGAATCGCTGCGATTCCATCGTTGATCCACTTCGCACATGCGTGAGCTTCATGCCCCGCCCGGCGCAGCGCGTTGACCATCGTCAGCACATCGTGGCTGACCGCGTCGCCGCGAACGAGGGCGGGGGTGAAGATGACTGTGTTCATGGTGAATGCTTCCTTCAAACGCCTGCCAACTCGGCACTGGCATGCTGTTCAAGTGCCGCCAGCAGCCGACGGCCCGCCGCTTTCCAGGTGAACTGTTTGCTGCGGATAACCGCGTTCCGGCCTCTGGCGCGTGTTTCCGCTTCCTGCTGATAAACCTGCCGCATCGCGCGGACCAGGTCGGCGTCATCCAGGTCGGACCACTGGCCACGGTAGATCGTTCCCTCGGCATCGACCACGCGATGCGAGATCGGAAAGCCGACCGTTTCGTCGAAGTACTCCGTCACCGCACTGTATTCCGGCGAGATGACCGGCCGACCGCACGCCATCGCCTCGACGAGGTGAAGCCCGAATCCCTCGGCCGCGGAGCCGTTGACATACGCGCTGAGCGAGCGGTACCAGTCGGCCAGTTGGCCCGGCATCATGAACGTTCGCAGCACTTCGATGCGCGGATCGGTCGAATCGGGCAGATCGCATGACGGCGTGATCTTCACGCGCAGGCGCACGTCGGTTTCATCCGGAAACGCCTGCTCAAAGGCAGCCATGATGCGGGTGGTGTTCTTGCGCACGCCGCCGCCGCCCAGCGATGCGGCCGTACCGAACGTGCAGACCGTCGGCCAGTCGCCCCCTTCGTGGAACGTCAGCGAATCATGCCCAAGCGGGATAACTTCGATCGGTGCCGTGACACCGCTGTCGCGGAAACTTTCCAGTGCCCACTGGCTGGGCACCAGCACCAGGGCTGCCTGATTCAGGTCATCGACCCATTTCGGCTCAAGCCGGCTCGATTCCCACATGGTGAAGATAATGCAACCGGGCGGATGCGGGTGATGCTCCAGCAGGTGCGGCGGGGCCAGCAGCAGTTCCAGATCGTTGTCGCGACGCAACCGGCGCGCAGGGAGCAAGTACGACGGCAGCAGATCGGATTGATGATGCGACGCCGCGTTGAGGCGGATGTTGGCCCCAAGCGAATGCAGGCCACGGGCGACTTCGAAGACGACGTTGTCCCACCCCGACAGACCGCAGATGTTGCCGGTCAGCAGGATTGTCCGCGGCGGGTTGCCAAGATCAGGAAACTCATCCGGCCCGGCCGGAAGTGTCGTGAGGCACGAGATCGGGTAGGCGAGTGCGTCGTGGTGGTAGCACGCGGTGCAACTCTCGGGCATCGCACGCACAATCTCCGCCCCGATCGGCAACCCGCGTCCCGCGAAGCGCGGCAGCCGTTCGAGTGCCCGCACGTCGTCGGTGCGGTACAGGTTCACTTGCAATCCGGCCGCGCCCGGACGAAATGCACCGCCGCTGAGCAGGCCGCGCTGCTGGTGCGTTTCCGGCGGCGGCACCTGGTTCAACACGATGCGGGCATCGGGCGATTCCTGCTGCGCCTTCACCAGCCGCATCACGGCCGACTCATTCAGTTCGTACCCCGGCTGCAGGAAAATAACGTGCCCGGCCTCGACTCGATCGAGTGCATCCGCCAGGGCCGCTTCCATTGATTCGTTGTCGTCGAGCGCCGTCACGTGAACGCGCTCCTGACGTTCGGCATACGTGTCGGCCAGCTTCATCTGGTCGGCCGAGGCGCTGCCGGTCAGCACCAGATGCAGTTCCCATTCCTGGTAGACCTGCTTCAGAACCGACTCCATGGCGAGCATGAACAGGTGAGCCCCTCCGTTATCGGCCGGCAGCAGGATTGCCACCGGCGGGCGTTCGCCCATCTCGCTGTATTCGTCGACAAGGCCGTGCAACTCGGGCCGAGTGAGCGGCACGCGCGATCGGCCCAGCCCGGCCACCATGCGGATGTAGGCATCGCTTTCCGGGTTGAACCGCCGGGTATCGGGCAGGGCCTTGAACAGCTTCCGCCAGACGGTCAGGAACCGGCCGCTCAGCAGCATTCCCAGCCCGCGGCGGATCACCCGGCCGGTGCAGTTGTATTCGCGCAACAGCTTCAGCTTGTGGTGCACCGCGGTGAACAATGAACCGACACGCGACAGCCGACGGATGTCGAACGCTTCAACGCGGAAGGGGGCCGGGCCGCTCAGTGGTTGGAAGATCAGCGACTGTGCGGGTTGCGGCAGTTGAAAGTAGATGTGCCGTTCATCGAGTTCCGCGTTCCAGACGATCCGTTCGAGCGGCGGGCCATCTTCAATGCCGTCGCCGTAGTCGGCCCGGAAGTCGGCCTGCACGCGCTCCGCCGACAGTGTGTCGAGTCGGCGCAGCTTCACCTGGACGCGGTGCCAGCCTGCTTTGAACGGCCCGGCAACGTCGAACGCTGGATGCAGCCCGGTGGATTGCCAGCCCGCGTCGTCGGGCAGGGCGTCGAGTTGGCGCAAGGGTACAAGTGAACTGACGGAAATGCCGGCCGCGGCCATCGTCGCTGCCTCCGTGCGCGTTGCTCGCATGCGTCATGCATGCTGTTGATGATGAGAGGGGATAGTAGCGATTCGCGCGAGGCGATGTCAACACGAACAGCGGTCGCCGTGGGCAGGTTCCTCTTGGAGAAATCCGGTGTCGATTGCTATACTTCCACCCTTGCAGGATAGCACGCCGATGGAGGATTCAGATGCTTGGCGCAACGATGGGCCCCCGCGAATTTCTCGACCGTGTCGGGAAGGAACTCGACCGGATCGACACTGCCTCGATCAAAAACCTTGCTGACCTGATCTACGAATGCTACCAGTTGGGCCGATTTGTGTTCGTCATCGGCAATGGCGGCAGCGGCTCGAACGCCTCGCATTTCTGTGAGGACGTGGGCAAGGGTACGATCAAGCGGGCCGACTTCGACAACGACTCGAAGCGCCGCGTGAAGATCCTCAGTCTGACCGACAACACACCATACATCCTCGCCTGGGGCAACGACGAAGGCTTCGACCGCGTCTTCGTTGAACAGTTGAAGAACCTCGCCTCGCCGGGCGACCTGCTGATCGCCATCAGCGGCTCGGGCAACAGCCCGAACATCCTGCGCGCCGTGGAATGGAGCAACCGCCAGGGCCTTACCACCTACGGCTGCACCGGCTTCACCGGCGGCAAACTGCAAACGATGGCCCACCACAACATGCACGTCCCCCTCGACGACATGGGCATCGTCGAATCAATCCACCTGATGGCGTTCCACTGGGTAGTGGACGACCTGTACCGGCGGATTTCAGGGTAGGGTGCCGCGAACGATCCGCGACGGCATCCGTTTAGCGGGTGAGCCAACGGCTCACCGCGGCTGGACCTCGCCCTTCACCGGAACACGAACATGGTAAAGGACGACGGAATTGTCTTGGAGCACGCGAAACGCGTGCTCCAAGATGGTTGCTGCCATCACACGCATCCTTCACTTGACCATGAGCGACGGCTCGTCACCTTTACTTTTTGCGCCACGCGGAGAAGATGGATCCAGACGCGCTGCCTCCCGCGTTGCAGACGCCCGTGTTCCAGATGGCGATGAAGGAACTCATCATGGTGAAGAAAGATGAAGCCATGCGCATCCGCTACGAGGATCGCCTGGAATCCGAGCGGGCGTATGAGACTGACGTGCGGATGAGTCGGCAGGAAGGTGAGAAGCTCGGCCAGTTGAAAGAGAAGATCAGTTCGATTCGCATGCTGGATAGGCTGCTCGGCAGGTCGGAGACGTCTTCGGATGGGTTAAATGCCTTTTCGCTCGACGAACTCGACCGACAGATTGCCGTCCTGGAACGGCAGCTTCAGGACATTCGGCAATGACAAAGATGTTCAGCAACCTTCCGCTCATTACGAATGTTCGCCTCCAACTCGCGTGACCGTCAACCGTCGCCGTGATTGATCCAGCGGTTCAATCTCAACGCGGATGTATCGCGCCGGCAATGCCGTAGCAACGCGGTCGGCCCACTCGATGAGGCAGACGCCGCCCGCTTCGTAGTATTCGTCGACGCCGAGGTCCTGAAACTCGCGCGAACCGCTGAGCCGATACGCATCGAAGTGGAAGATCGGCACCGGGCCGTGGTACTCCTGGATGAGCACGAACGTAGGCGACGTCACCGCCCGCGGGTTGGTAATGCCAAGCCCCACGGCGATCGCCCGGCTCAGGTGCGTCTTGCCGGCCCCGAGGGGGCCGATCAGGGCGACCACGTCGCCGGGCGCGAGTATCGCGCCGAAGCGGCGGCCGAGCGCTTCTGTCTCGGCCAGCGAGGCCACTTCAATCGTAGACGGTATGGGAAAGTCGCTTTCCATTCGCTCAGTCTATCGCACAGCCGGAACGATGAAGATCTGATTCTGCCGGCCGTTGATGGCGGGCAGCGACCGAACGAAGGCAATCCAGTTGCCATCCGGCGAATAGACGCATGCTTCGGGCCGGGGGCTGGTTTCGTCCGGCGTGCGCGGTGTCAGGCGTCGGCCTTCGCCCGTAGCAACATCGGTGATGAAAACACTGTGATCCATGACGTGGGCGATCGAACGTCCATCAGGCGACCAGGTGAACGCGGAAGCGATGTCCCAGGGATGTCGTGATACCTGTGTCGGTTCGCTGCCATGAGGCGAAACCGTCCAGATCTGCAAATTGCCAGCGTCATCCTTCATCAGAAATGCGATACGGCCGCCATCGGGCGACGAGCGAAGCCAGTGGCGCGGGCCCTGAAGGCCGGGGTGCTGCCGATCTGCCGTGAACGTCAGCCGGCGCTGGACCGTTCCGCGTGGCGGAGCGGGCCGGCGTGTCGCGGTACCTTCGAGAGGTCCGTCACCCGCAATGGTGAGATCGTCCGGCAGTTCGACGATGAAGACTTCCACGACCGGCTTGCCGCTTTCCGCGAGCACCGTGCCCTGAAATGCAAGGGCATGCCGTTGGCGCGAACCATCGGGCCGCTGGTAGTTGATCCAACCTTCCTCGCATGCCTTCACGATCTCATCGCTGCCGGGGATCGGCCGTGATGTCGTGCGAGTCGCCAATACGGTGAAGTAACCACCATCGCGATTGCGCGGATGCGTATGCGGCACTGTCACGCCGCGGAGAGGGGCACTGACGCCGACGTTGCGCTGGTTGCCGTCGTGAGCCGGATCGTCCGGGTCGAGTTGCGCCAGGAGATGATCTTCGTAGGTGAACGAGATCCAATCCCCGGCTGCGTCGAACATGTGGACATGACTGCCGCCCCGCAACGCCCCTGGCGTGAACGGCACGACGATGTCGCGGGCATCCAGCGGCATCACCTTGTTGCCGGCAACGATCGTCCCATCGCGATGCCACGCGTTGTAGGACCAATCAGGCGTGGGCTTCTCCGGCCCGTGGATGAAGACGATGCGATCGTCTGTCGGCGAACAGGTAACGACGCCGACGCAGGCACCATCGCTCGATTCGTAAAGCGTGACTACTTCGTTGGTCCGCACATCAACGCGTTCGATTTGCGTTCCGTCGAACTGGCTGCCGGCGGCATCGGAACGGCCATCATAGACGATGGAAGATGAATCGAATGACCAGACGTTGGCGTTGGTCAGGACATGGTTTTGCGCCCGGGTCGTGATCTGCAGTTCACTCGACAACCGTGTTTCTCCCGTGCCCCGCAGCGCTGCGTCGTGAGAACACGTGCATCCCGTCGGGATGCACGCTAAACGAGGTGAATACTCGTCAGATCGTCACCGACGAAAACCCGCCGTCGACGACGATGTTCTGCCCCGTCACGAACGATGCCGCTTTCGGCGATGCGAGCCAGACGACCGCGCCGGCCAACTCGCGTGCTTCACCGAAGCGTGCCATCGGGGTGTGGCCGATGATCGACTGGCCGCGCTCGGTATAGGTGCCGTCTTCCTTCAGCAGCATCCGACGGTTCTGTTCGGCGGGGAAGAAGCCCGGCGTGATCGCGTTGACACGCACGCCCTTTGTGGCCCATTCGCGGGCCAGCCATTGCGTCAGGTTCAACACCGCTGCTTTTGATGCCGAGTAGGCCACCACACGCGACAGCGGCAGGATCGACGAAATCGACGCGATGTTGATGATGCTGCCCTTCCCGGCCGCGACCATCGTCTCGCCGAAAACCTGGCACGGCAGCAGCGCTCCGCCGATGAGGTTCAGGTCGAACACGTCCTCCCACCCCTGCAGCGACATCTTGCAGAAGTCGCCGCCCGGCGCGATCGTGCCTTCGGGTTTGTTGCCGCCCGCGCCGTTGATCAGCACCGTGACGCTGCCGAACGCTTTGATCACCGCGTCACGCGCGTTGGCCAGCGAGTCGCGGTTCAGCGCATCGGCACTCACGAAGATCGCCTGCCCGCCGGCCTTTTCGATGGCGCGCACACGCTGCAGGCCGCGCTCTTCGCTGCGACCCACGATGGCGACCTTCGCTCCGGCCTCAGCCAGCGCGTCGGCCATGCCGCCGCCCAACACCCCGGTCCCGCCGAGAACCGCGGCGGTTTCGCCTTTCAGACTGAACAAATCCGACATCGTTAGCGGTCTCCCAGAAACAACGGCTGGATATGCCGATGGAAGAGATTGAACGTCACATTGCGGCCGATGTTCGATTCACACGTTTTCAGCATGCTCAGATAACGGTCGCCCATCTGCGCGGCGATCTTGAAGCCGACATGGATCAACTGGCGAATGTTGGCATTGAAATGCGGGCACGACAGATCATGCCGCAAGGCTCCGACGAACTGTGCCGACGACCAGGCGTTCACCGTCTCAGCCGAAGGCAGTGCCCGCGGATCGATGTCGATCACCGTGGCGTACGGCGCGCACAATGCCTCGCGCTTGTCGAGCGCGTTGGCGTAGATCTCCTTCGCCAGGGCCAGCCCCTCGCCGTCAGCCTCGGCCAGTCCGATCACTTCTTCCAGCCAGGTGGTGCCCGCTGTTTTCAGGTGCAGGCCTGCATTAAACTGCGAGAGAGCGCGGCGGATGGGGGCATAGATCGAAAACTTGTCGCTGCCCGAATGCACCGAAAGTTTCAGATTCTTCGGCAGCCCGAACTCGGCCACGGCATATGCGATGACGGCCAGGTCCTGCCGGAACTCTTTCTCGAACTGCGCGAGATCGCCGACGTAGTCGACCCCCTTGTTGAAGCGGCCGGTGAACTTCGGCGCGATCGTCTGCACGGGAACGCCTTCATCCGCGAGTGCGGCCAGGATCAGCAGCAACTCGGGCGGTGTCTGCGGCAGGTCGGTCTCGTCCATCGAGACTTCCGCAATGATGTTGGCCGCCCCCTTGGCAGCGGCAATCTTGCGGTAGATCGCTCCCGCATCCTGCACGGCCTTCAGGTACTGGGCCCCCACATGCTCGAGGTCGCCCTTGGTGATTACCAGAGGTTCGCTGATGCCGGGAACGCGCACCCAGCCGGCGAGCGACGAGCGGTGTTCAACAAACCGGGCAACATCGTGCCGATCGGCCGGCTGGTTGATCGAGTCGGCCACGTCGATCGTGTAAAAGTCGCAGGCGGGCAGAAATCGATCGACCGTATCCAGGCGAATATGGTCGGCATCGACGTGGTACGGTTTGGTCCAATGCAGGTCGCGAACGGCGGCATCGGCAGCGGCGCGGGCGCTCGCCGGCTCGGAGCCGATGATTGTGTGCTCGCGGTTCGACTTGTTCCAGACGGGGATGACTTCCACGCCGCGCTCGGCCGCGAGGCGGAATGCCTCGAGTTGCGCCTTCGCCTGATGAGCAAAGCGATCGCCGACGCCGATGGAGTACTTCGAGAGTGAAAGCATTTTCCGGTCCGTAGTGTACACGTCCACGTGTGCACATCTCTGCGTTTCGGATCGCACACGTGGACGTGTACACTACGGACATCCCACTTTTGGTTTACGACAACCGGTTGTTCCGGACAGCGCGGTTGTAGCGGTGTTAAGGCCAACGGAATGTTCCGCGTGGTCGGTGCATCCGCGCCTATCCACGCGGCAATCAGCATACCTTGTTTCATCGCGCGCTTCCGCTCCAGATTGCCCGTGCCGACGAACGATAGTCTTTGGGAACTTGCCGCCGTGGCCTGCCGTCGTCGTGCCGTCGTGTCGCTGATTCATCGGAATCCCGCGCTGGATTGGAACATCATGCCGCTTCCCATCGATCAGCTTTTCCAGTCGTTGCGTCGGAACGGCGTTGCCCGGTTCATGGAGCACTTCTTCGCGCTCTATCCCGACACACACATGAAGGACATGACCGTTGATACCGCGGGACCCGGCCGCGAAATCGAGATTCAGGGCCGGCGCGTCATCAACTTCGGTTCGGACAGCTTTCTGGGACTGGACCGCGACGAGCGCGTGCAGGACGCCATCGCTCAAGGCATCCGTCGCTGGGGGACGCACAACGGCGGGTCGCGCGCCTTCACGAGCGTGCGCGCGAACGTCGAGGCCGAGGAGAAGATTGCCGCGTGGCTGGGCACGGAAGCGGCCCTGATCTACCCGTCGGTCACGCTCGCCAATGCGGGGGCCATCCCCGGGCTGGTCACACGGGCGGACATCATCGTAGCCGACGAATACGCCCACAACTCGATCCATGAGGGGATCAAGATCGCCAAGGCGAACGGCACGCGCACCTTCACGTTCCGCCACAACGACCCCGACCACCTCGAAGAAGTGCTGATCGCCGCTCGGCCGTACAAGCATGCCTTGATCGCCATCGACGGCGTCTACAGCATGTCGGGCCAACTGCCGCCGCTCAAAGATCTTCAACGCATTGCGATCAACAACGACGCGATCCTGTATGTGGACGACGCGCACGGCACCGGCGTGCTCGGCGCTCATGGCCGGGGCACGGTGTACGACACGCTCGGCAATTACGACAACCTGTTCGTGATCGGGTCGCTGTCGAAGGCGTTCTCATGCCTGGGCGGGTTCATCGGCTGTCGGGCCGACTTCCAGCGGCTACTGAAGATCCGTTCCAACAGCTACATCTTCGGCGGGCCGGTCGCTCCATGCTACCTGGAAGGCGTCAGCGCGGTTGTCGATATCCTGATGTCCGACGAATATGCGGAAATCAAGAACCGTCTCGAAGCGAACGTGAACCAGATGGTCGCGGGCATCGCCAATCTGGGTCTGATCGTGCTGGGTGGGCTGACGCCGATCGTTTCGTTCCTCGTCGGCGATGAAGAGGCGACGCTGCGGGCCGGGTGGTATCTGTTCGAGCGTGGCTACTATGTGCAGTCGGTCACGTTCCCGGCGGTGCCGTATCATGCGGGTGTAATCCGCATCCAGGTGAACGCGAACCACGACGCGGGACAGATCGCCGGGTTGCTGGGGGCTCTCAAGCAGCTTCGTGAAACAATCCCCCTGCCGGAAGCCCGTCAGGCGGCGTGATACAATTGCGGGATGAACATACCGCGACTATCCCCGCTGCATTCGCACCTGCTCGTCGTCGATGTGCAGGACAAACTGCTCGTGAAGATGCCCGACGCGGTATCGCTGGTGCGCGACGTCGGCTTTCTGATCGACGTCGCCCAACTCATCAACGTGCCGGTATTCGCGACCGAGCAATATCCCAAAGGCCTGGGTCCGACCACTGAAGCGATCGCGAGGCGGTTGCCCGCGGAACTGCCCGCGAAGCTCACATTCAGTTGCTGCGGTGCCCCGGGGCTGGTTGACACATTGAAATCGGGTACGCGGAATCAGGTGGTACTGACCGGGATGGAGACTCACGTCTGCATCATGCAGTCCGCATTGGATCTGCTGGCCGAGGGGTTCGAGGTGTTTCTTCCCGTCGATGCGCTCCAGTCGCGGGGCGACATTGACCACGACGTCGCACTGGCGCGAATGGACAACGCCGGTGCCGTTCTGACGACTGTCGAAGCGGTTGCGTTCGAGTGGCTGGGCAGTTCCGGCCATGCCCAGTTCAAGGCGATCAGCAAGATGATTCAGACACGGATGGCGGAGATATCCGCTTAGTCGCTCCGCGATTCACACGCCGACCGGTTCCAACTCTTCGCTTTCAATCTCGTGCGGGATGTCGGCCTCTTCTTCCATCACCGGCTGACTCGGATCGGCCATGCCGTCGGGCCAGATGTGGAAGCCGCCGGTGCAGGTTGATTGCCGCAGTTCCCACTTCCCCCAGATACCTTTGCCTTCGTTGAAGCCATGGTAATTGACGGCATGTGAACCTGGGTACTGCTTCAAGAATTCGCAGAGTCCATCGGTCACCTGGTACGTGCCGTTGATCGTGAACGTACCGACCCGGTCCCGGCCGGTGCCAGTCATCCGGCCGAGTTCGAACTCGAGCATCAGTTCCATGTCCTGTTTGCCCGGCAGGCGCTTGTCGGTGAAGAAGCCGGTCCATCGGCCGGACGGAAAACGCTCATCAGTTTCGAGATGGCTGCTCATGGTACACCATCATACACAATGGTTCTGCCGTACGTTACGACAACTTCGCTGTCGCCAATTCGACTGCTTTGGCCAACGCCTCGGCCAGTTTCGACATATCCCTGGCACCCGCCGTGGCCATGTTCGGCGGGCCGCCACCTTTGCCGCCGGCGATCTCGGCCACGGGCTTGATGATGTCGCCCGCCTTGATCCCCTTCTTCACCAGGTCATCGGTCACGCCGACGAGGAAGCCACCGCCGCCTTCTTCGTTCTTCCAGCCGAGTACGATCAGCGAACTGCCGACCTTCTGGCGGATGCGGTCCACCTGAGCGCGGATCTGTTCGACCGGCGCGCCGGGCACCTCGCC
>Ga0105048_10015380_pt1 | contig 11880 bp, 11 predicted proteins | sample MAT05_FD_78382 | JGI IMG/M metagenome (GOLD analysis project Ga0105048, IMG submission 78382) | Freshwater microbial communities from Lake Fryxell liftoff mats and glacier meltwater in Antarctica - MAT-05 | ecosystem: Environmental > Aquatic > Freshwater > Ice > Liftoff microbial mat | place...
CCCGCGAACCCGCCAGAATCAGCCCGTTGTTGCAGCCGAACGTCGAGATGAGAATGAGGCAGGCCATCAGCGTACCGCCGATGCCGCCGAAGATCATCTCGGCGGCCGCCACGCCCACGCGGTCCTGCGTCGCGTGCGAGATGCCGCGCGCAATCACCGTCATCCCGTCGACGCTGCCATTCATCGGCAACACCATCAGGTACGCAAGGTTGCTCAGCACGTACAGCAGCGTCACCAGCCCCGTGCCGATGACGAGCGCGCGCGGCAGGTTGCGACGCGGGTCCTTCACTTCGCTCGCGGCGAAGGTCACACCGACCCACGCATCGCTTGAGAAAAGCGAACCGACGAGTGCCGCACCAAAGGTCACCACGAAGGTGGACGTCAACGGCACGGTGCCGAAGAAATTGCCACCCGAAAAGTTCGCGGCGATGGCCTCGGAATTCCGGCCCACCACCACACCGAGAATCACCAGGAGCGCGAGCCCGAGACCCTTGGCTGCCGTGAACAGCGTCTGCACCGTCTTGCCCTGCACGACGCCGCGCAGATTGATCCAGGTCAGCAGCCAGAGGCTCAGCAGTGCGACGAGTCGTTGCGGTGACAGGCCGAGCTGGATGGCGTTCGCCGGCGTCTTGCAGCCAAGCCATGATGCGCACAGGTCTGCGCTCGGAAACCAGTCGTAGCGATCAGGGCCGATCGCTGGCCAGAGCACACCGAGGAACTTGCCGAACCCGACGGCGACAGCCGCAATGGTGCCGGTCTGGATGATCGTGAACAGGGTCCAGCCAAAGAGAAATCCCATGACGGGACCCATGGCCTCCTTCAGGAACACATACTGGCCACCGGCGCGCGGGAACATCGCGGCGAGCTCGGCGATCGACAGCGCGCCCGCGAGCGTGATCACGCCGGTCACGACCCAAGCCATCAACAGCCAGAATGGCGAGCCAAGTGTGCGCGCCATGTCGGACGAGACGATGAAAATGCCGGACCCGATCATCGAGCCAGCGACGAGCATCGCCGCATCGGTCAATGTCAGCGCGGCAACGAAGCCGGTCGGTGCCGACGCCGTCGCGCGGCCCCCGGCGGCACTTGGCTCCACCACGGATCGTTCCCGGCGTTGCGGCATGCAGGTGTGGCGGGAGGTGGTCACATGGCAGGACCCATGACGTCGCGGGCCACTGGCTGCGGCAACCTACGCACGGGATCGGCTGTGAACCAGTTGCCCGCAGAGTCCGCGTCTGCATTCACCGCGCGCGCCGCAGACTGCGCCGTGGCCATGCTGCACTGCACCGGCTTCCCCGCAGCAAGAAGGGCGGACCGCCTGGTCCGCCCTACATGAGAATTTCGTACTTGTACGTGAACCGGATCGGCTGACCGTTTGCTCGCACTGCAGGCCGGAACCGCTGCTCTCGCAAGCTCGCAAGAAACTGTTCGTCGTAGCCGCGGTCACCAGATCTGGGAGAGAACTCCGCACCGAGCACCTTGCCCGTCTCGTCGACGTCGAGCTCGATGATGATCGTCTTCCCGCGCAGACGTCGTGGTGTGCCATTCGGCGGCACGAAGAGCGCACGAGGCGTGGGCGGATAGATCGTCGCGTTGCCGCCACCGGTGCCCGCCCCGATGCTCGATCCCGTCCCCGTGCCGACACCGGAGCCATTCCCGCCACCCGTACCCGGGCCGTTGCCTGGTCCCGCGTCCGCTCCTGCGCCCGCACCGGCACCAGCGCCCGGCGCCGGTGCCGACGTGGGCGCCGTGGTGGCCGGAGCTGGTGCTGCGGTCGCTGCAGCGGCCGGAGGCGGCGTGACCAGTGGTGGAGTCACCACCGGCTTCTTGATCTCAGGGACCGGCACCAAAGGAGGCAGCACGCTCGGCGTCGACTTCGCCGGCGGAGGCGGCGGTGCGAGCTGGTACTGCTGAATGCGCTCTGGGATGATCGGGCTGCCACCACGGCCGCCGCCGCCGCCACCGGCTGACCCTGGCCCACCGGCACCATCGGTGAGCGCCGCGCTCAACTCACGGTGGAACAATGCCGGCAACAGCAGCAGCACGACCACGAGCAGGTGCGAAAGAATGGCGACGACGGCGCCGCGCCGACGGTTCTCGCCAAGCGCTTCGGTCGGCACACCGATCAGCGGACGGAGCCTGGGGCGCTCGCCTGAGTGCCGCGGTGTGACGTCTGCGCTGTCGGGCAGGCTGCTATCGTGCATGGGCTCGGTGCATGGGGAGACGTGTGCTCACATTCTACGCCACTCGCGGCGTGAAAGGTTCGCGACAGCGCAGAACGACAGCGGGCGACCAGGCCTGTGCCCGATCGCCCGCTGCCTGCGCCAGCGCTGACGTGATTACGGCGCGGTCGACGGCATGTGGCCGATGACCTTCACACCTGCTCCGCGCGCAACATCCATCGCGTAAATCACATCCTGATACATCGCGAGGGAATCCCCCTTGACGAAGATCAGCTTGTCCGGACGCGGCTCGTAGATCTCCTTGAGGCGGACCGGCAGGTTGGCGCGGGTCTGCTCTTCGGAATTGATCTTGAACTTGCCGCCTTCCATGACCTGCAGCACGATGTTCTGTGGCGGCGGGCCAGGTGGCTGCGGCTGCGGCGTCGGGTCGGGCAACTGCAAGTCGATCGTCTTGCGGGCCATCGGCACGATGACCATGAAGATGATCAGCAGCACGAGCAGCACGTCGATCATGGGCGTGACGTTGATGTCGTTCGTCAGTCCGCCCTCGGAATCTCCAGCGCTCATCGCCATTAGGGCTTCTTGCCTCCGCTCAGGTCGAGAGGGTTGTTGCCGGCCTTCGGCGAGTCGCCGGCGACCGTCGATTCCGTGCCCGGTGTCTGGTCGGCGATCAGGCCCGACACGCGCACACCGCCCTTGGCGATGACATCGAGTGCGGTCTGCACCTTGTGGTACTCCAGTCCGGCATCCGCCTTCAGGTACATGATCTTGTCGACCGTGCGTGCGTCGTAGATCGCCTTCACCAGCGGCTCGAGATCCGCGCTGTTGATCGGCTTCTTGTTCAGGTAGTAATTCCCTTCAGCGTCGATGCCCAGCACCTGGTCGGCATTTTCATCTTCGGGGTGCGCCTTGATGTTCTGGCCTTTGGGCGGAGTTGCCTTGAAGCCAGCTGCAATCTGCGGCACCACGATCATGAAAATGATCAGGAGCACGAGCATGACGTCGATCATCGGGGTGACGTTGGGCTCGGCCTTGACCGACCCCCCGCCGCCTGCAGACATCCCCATGGTGACGCTCCCTGGTTAACGGTGTGTCAGCTCAGGTGATCGGCTTCTGGCCGCCAGCCGTCGTATTGAACTCGCGAGTGAAACGCGAGCGACCGAACTCGCCCGAGACGCCCTTGATGAGATAGTCGATCATCTCCTTCGAGGTGTACGTCATTTCGGCGGTCAGGTTGTCGATCTTGGTCTGGAAGTAGTTGTACGCCCACACGGCCGGGATGGCGACGATCAGACCGAAGGCGGTCGTGATGAGTGCTTCGGCGACACCGGCGGAGATCGAGGCGATACCACCGGACCCGGACGCGGCCATGCCCGTGAAGGCATTCACGATGCCCATCGTGGTGCCCAGCAACCCGACGAACGGCGCCGTGGCACCGACCGTCGCGAGCACGGCGTTGCCGCGCTTCAGACCGACGATCGTCATCAGCATCTCGCGCTCCACTGCGCGCTCTGCCGTGTTGATGTCGGAGACCGTCACCGAGCCATCCTGGATCAGCGGGCGGATCTCGCCAAGCGCGCCTCCGAGCACACGTGCGACGTGGGACTTCTTGTACGTCTCCGCCAGCTTGATGGCTTCGCCGAGGTTGTCCTCTTCGAGGAACTGCGAGAATTCAGGCGCAAACTTCAACGTCTCGGCCTTGGCGGCGCGCAACGACCACCACTTGGAAAACATCACCGTCAGGGACCAGATGGACATTCCGAACAGGGTGAACACGATACCCTTCGCAAACATACCCATCGACTGGTACAGCTCGATCATCGACATGTTCATGGGACACTCTCAGCGCTGAAGAATTTGGGACATCGGCGAGATCAGACTGGTGACTATTTGTTGAGCCCGAACGCGAACGGCTGCTGCACCAGCATGCGAACCTTTCGACCAGCGATTTCAGCGGGCAGGAACCGCATGCGCGGCAACGCCGCCTTGACCGCCTGACCGAATGCGTCGTGCGACGCCCGCAGCACCTTGAACGAGCCGAGCTCGGCACGCCCCGTGGTGTCCACGATGAACTGCACCAGCGCTTCACCTTCGACCCCGGCACTCTTCAGCATTTCAGGATAGGCCGGATTGCCACTGCCCGGGATCGACGCGGCAGCCTTCTCGACCTGGAAGTCGAAGTACGGCTGGTCGCTGATGACGGGCCCAGTGCCACCTTCCACACCCTTCGCAATGCCGCCCTGCACTCCCTTGCCGCTGAAGTCGGCGAGGTCGGTCGCCTTCCGCGTCAGGTCGACGTCCGGGATCACGTCCGGGACGTCGATCGGCGGTGTCAGCACCTGAAACCCCTTTGGCGGGGCAACCTGTGCAACGACCTCCTGCGGCTTGGGCGCCTCCTTCGGCTTCTCCGGCTCCGGCTCCTTCTTGGTCTCCGCGAGGACGACCTTTTCCTCTTTCGGCTTCTCGAGCGCTTCGGCCGTCTTCTTGGTCAGCACGACCGCTGCGGCGATGAGCACGGTGTGGAGGATGACCGAAATCACCGTACCACCAGTGCTGCGCTGCTTCTTGGCCTTCGTTTCCAGCAGTTGATCGAACATCCACCCTCTCCCTTGTTCCGGCTGATGGTCGAACGGGACTCCGCAACATCACGGCAGAGGAAAGTCTGCGCGACTGCCACAGGATTACGATTTGCTTAAGCGTCAGTGACGCGCACGACATGTTTCACGCACACAGCAGCAGACGAAGCCGCTTGCGCAATGGCCGTCCGTGATTACGCGCTGCCGATAGATGCGGCGCATCGCGGCGCGATCACCACGCTCAGCCCACACGTGGCGGCGAGTGCCTGGTCTCGTCCGTCTCGCGCCGCACGGTGCCCGGCAACGTCAGCGTGAAGGTGCTGCCACGCCCAAGGCGGCTGAGTGCGGTGAGCGTGCCGCCGTGCGCCTGCGCGATGTACTGGCTGATCGCCAGTCCCAGGCCAGTACCCGTGCGTCCGCTCGCACGCGAGCGCGCGCGGTCCGCACGCCAGAAACGCTCGAAGATGAATGGCAGGTCGGCGGCCGCGATCCCCATCCCGCTGTCCTTCACCGTCAGCACCGCCGCGCCATGCTCGGCCACCAGCGAAAGTTCGACGGTCCCGCCGACCGTCGTGTACTTGATCGCGTTCTCCACCAGATTCAGCAGCAGCTGGCGCAATCGCGGCGTATCGCCATCGATCGACAGTGGCTCGCACTCCGTCAACTGCACGAGGATGCCGTTCGGCTCACCAAGGATCGTTGCCGTCTCCGCGATGTCGCGCAACACGCCGTCGAGCAGCACCACCTCGCGCACCAGATCGAAGCGGCCCTCGTCGGCACGCGCCAGACTGAGGAGGCTGTTGACGAGATCCGCCATTCGGGTCACCTCGTTCAGCGCCTGCTCCAGGAACTCCATCTGCTCGTTCGAGCCGCGCCGTGCCATCATCGCACGCTCGATGCTGGCGCGCAGCACCGTCAGTGGCGTCTTGAGCTCATGGCTCGCATCCGCCGTGAATCGGCGCAGGCCACCGAAGCTGTTCTCGAGACGCTCGATCATGGCGTTCAAAGTGCTGGTGAGACGCGCGAGCTCGTCACCCCGCGCGTCGGCACCACCAAGGCGGCGATGCAGCGAGCGTCCATCGGTGATTGCCTCCAGCTCACTGATGATCGTCGTGATCGGCCGCACGGCAACGCCGCCGATCACGTACGCCGCCGTGCCGCCGATCAGCAGCACCACGGGAGCCAGCATGAGCATGGAGCGCAGCAGGTCACGCCACAGCTCCTCGGTCGTGCTGGTGGAGCTGCCCGCCACGATGCGTGCGATCGACGTCGTGGGGTCGGTCTCGATGCGCGCAGACAGAAAAATCTGGTCCGATCGCAGCGTGAGCAGCGTCGCCGTCGGACCGATCTCGATGCTTGCCGACCGTTCGAGCAGTGTGGAGAGATCGGCCTCGGGAAGCGCCCGCGCCTTCTCCGACACGTAAACCGCGCGCCCCGACGTATCGAGCACCATGAGGTAGTCGGGAATGACGTCCATCTCGCTCGCCAGGTCAGGCACGAGCCTGGCGCCGACGAGCGGATCACGGACGACCGTCACGGGCCCGCGCGTCTCGGCCCGCACGATGATGCGAATGGCGAGCTCCGCCTGCGACTGCACATAGCGCTGGAGCTCGCGGTAGTACGCCGAGTCCTTGCGGCTGACCCAGATGCCGCCGCCGAAGAGCACGACGGAGACCAGCAACGCCAGCATGAAGAGTAGCGACACGCGCGCGCGAATGGAGCGGATCACGGCGTCACTCCTTGATCACGTATCCCACGCCGCGCACGGTGCCGATCAGCTTCTGCTCATGCGCGACATCGATCTTCTTGCGCAGGTGCGTGATCACGACGTCCACGATGTTCGTGCCCGGATCGAAGTGATACCCCCACGCATACTCCGTGATCAGCGTGCGGCTCATCACCCGTCCGGGATGGCGCATGAGGTACTCCAGCACCTTGAACTCCTTCGGCGTGAGTTCGATGCGCGTACCGCCGCGTGTGACCTCGCGCGTGTCCAGGTCCACCAGCAGATCCGCAATCTCGAGCCGTGGCGTCGCGAGCAGGCGCGGGCGGCGGGACAGTGCCTCGACCCGCGCCAGCAGTTCCTCGAACGCGAACGGCTTCGTGACATAGTCGTCGGCACCGGCACGCAGCGTCTGCACCTTCGCATCGACCGCATCCTGCGCCGTGAGCACCAGCACCGGGCGCTGGAAGCCGCGCGAGCGCAGCGTGCGCAGGACGGACAGCCCATCCTTGCCCGGCAGCCGCATGTCGAGGATGATCAGGTCGTACGCATCGCCCTGCCCTGCGGCGCGTTCACCCGATTCACCATCGGCTTCGAGGTCCACGGTCCATTGCTGCTCTTCGAGTCCGCGCTTGACGAACTGTCCGACGATCGGGTCGTCTTCGATGACGAGGATGCGCATCAGCGTGGGCCGTGGGACGTCGGTGGGTGTGGCATGCCGGAAAGGTGGACCATGGGCCTCACGCCGGCGAGGCCCCGCCCGGTCTGATACCCGGTGACCGCGACCGGCTGCGGCCACTGCATGCGCTTCGGCAGCCGCACCTCGACGTCTCCGCGGGCGGTTGGCGACGCGATCACCGTGCGACTGCTCCCGTGCGCCTGCGCGAGCCAACCGCCCAGCGCACGGGCGCACACGGCATCACGAGTGCGAAGGACCACGAGCGCACGCTCATCCACGGTGGCGCGGACCAGCGTGCGGAACACCGCCGTGACGATCGCTTGACTGGAGGGCATGCGACACGATACACCGACGCACTGGGAACGCGGTTGCAATTCTGCGCATGGCTCGGCGATCCGCTGCACCAGCCCGGGCGTCGGGACCGATCAGGCTGTGCGCGCGACGTGAGAAGTTCAGCCGCTCGAGCGCTGCGTGGGTATGTACATCGAGGCTGCACGGTGATCGGATGGTGACGCACACCACGCAGACTCAGCAGCCGAACGCCGCACAACTCCGCGACAGGTGGGCTGGACGCGCTGCGAAGGTCAGTGTCGTCGGCACTGCCCCACCATGTCCGCTCCCGGTACACTGCCCAGCACATGATAGAACCGGCACCCACGCCACCAGCTCAGCCGATACCCGAAAGAACACCGCCAGCCGGCAGCACTGCGGCCGTGGGGTTCGTCCTCCGGCTCGGTCGTGCCCTGCACAACGCGGGATTCTCAGCGCACCGTCTCGAGGCGACGCTGTTCGATGTTTCGCGCAAGCTGGGGCTGGAGGGGCAGTTCTTCTCCACACCGACGTCGATCATGGCGGCCTTTGGCCCTCCCGACGCGCAACGCACGCACCTGATCCGTGCCGAGCCAGGCTCCACCAATCTGAGCCATCTGTCAGGGCTTGACCGGATCGCGCGTGACGTCGTTTACGGCACCCTCGGTCCGGTCGAGGGCATCGCACGCATCGAGCGGTTGCTGGCTGAACCGCCACGGTGGGTGCTGTGGCAGGTGCTGATTGGATTCGTGATGGTCGCCGTGTCAGTTGCCAGCTTCCTGAAGGTCGGCACCGGCGACCTGCTCTGCGCAGCGCTGGTCGGACTGCTCTGCGGCACGGTCGTCACGCGCAGCCGCAAGCATTCCGAGTGGCTCGACATCGAGGTGCCGTTGAGCGCCTTTCTGGTTGCGACACTCGCCCAGTTCCTTGCGGCAGTCATCGACAGCGGTGCCGGCTATGCCATCACTGTGGCAGGACTCGTCGTCCTGCTGCCTGGCATGACGTTCACCACAGGGCTGATCGAGCTGTCGACACGACATCTCTCGAGCGGCACCGCGCGACTGAGTGGTGCACTCGTCACGTTCCTCGGACTCGGTTTCGGTGTCGCACTGGGTACGAAGCTCGGTACCGCGCTCGGCGGCTGGATGACGGCACACGACGTTGCCCTCCACGTCACCAACACGGCGCTGCCGTTCTGGGTGGAAGGGCTGGGCGTCATCATTGCCCCGCTCTGCTTCACCGTCCTGCTGCAGGCGAATGCGAAGGACGCGCCCTGGATCGTACTCGCGGCGGCGACCGCCTATCTCACGTCACGAATCGCCGGACAGGCGCTTGGCGAGGAGCTCGGCGCGTTCCTCGGCGCGCTGATGGTGAGCGGCGGCAGCACCGTCATCGCATTGCGTCGCGACACCACGCCAATCGTGACCATCGTGCCAGGTCTGCTCATCCTCGTGCCAGGAAGCATCGGCCTGCGCAGCGTCACGAGCTTCTCGCAGCAGAAGGTCGTGACGGGGATCGAAACTGCGTTCAAGGTTGCGCTGATCGGTGTCTCGCTCGCCGCCGGCGTGCTCGCGGGCCGTGCGCTGACTGCCGTCATCCGACGGAAGCGGAACGGCACGGTGACCGACGAGTTCACGCGCACGTCGGAATGGACGGTGTCACGCGACTGGAAGTAGCGCGGCGCGATCATGGTGCAAGTGGCATCGGCGGGACGCGCAAAGATCCCACAATCGAAAACGGCCCCGTGAGGGGCCGTTTCGCGGTACGATGGAGGTCCGGGGACTCGAACCCCGCACCTATTGCTTGCAAAGCAATTGCTCTACCAGATGAGCTAGACCCCCGATGGGCTTCGACTGCAAGCGATGATTATATCGAAATCCGTCGCGCGCTTCAAGTCCCAATCGTGCTGATGTCGGCGTGCAGATCACCGACATCAGCAACAGCGACTGACGCACAGGCTTACTCGTGCGCCGGCAGCGGTTCCATTGTGCGGACATCGACGGGGATCTGCACTTCATCGCGATACTTCGACGTCATCCAGCTGATCCGCAGGCGCGGGAAGGCCTCGAAGAACTGCGTGTAGCAGGTGATCCAGATGCCGAAGTACATCGCTGCCATGCCGAGTTCCTGCCAGCCGAACGGCACGTCGGTCGGAACGCCGTAGAGCGACGGATACACTTCGATGTAGCGCTGCAGATACGTTCCCGTCAGCGAGACGACAGCGAAGAGGATGTTCGTCGGAATGAACATCTTCGCCGCCTTCGAGATCAGACCCGGAAACGGTGCAACGAACACCAGCATCAGTACCGCGAACGTCACTGGCAGCCACGGGCTGATCAGGCGGAGGCGGAAGAAATGAGTCTCCTCACCGATGTTGCCGTACCAGATGATCAGCAGCTGGGCGAACGTGGTGTACCCCCAGAACGCCGTCCAGGCGAAGCGCAGCTTGCCAAGATCGTGAATCTGCTGATCGCCGAGGATCTCGTTGATCACCGGGTTGTCGAAGTGCTTCCGCCAGATGAAGAAGATCAGGCTGAAGCTCATGAGGAACCCGAGAATTCCGGACATGAAGCTCCACCAGCCCCACAACGTGGAGAAGAAGTAGATGTCCAGTGCCATCGACAGGTCGTAGTGAAGCATCATCCAGCCGAAGCCGAAGATGATCGCCATGGCGACCGCAATCTTGCCCTGCTGCGAGTGCTGATTGTGCAGCTCACGGCGTTCCTCACCCCAGCCTGCGCGCATCTTTGCACGGAGACCGGCGGCCCACTTGGCGCCACCCTCCGGCAGCTGCGCGACGTCGATGCGGAGCGAATTGTAGATGAACCACAGCTGCAGTGCGTAGAGCGCGGTCAGGATACCGATCTCACGCAATGCGAAGAACGTGTGATTGCCAAGCCAGAACACGCGCTCGGAATTCGGCAGCGAATTCGGATCAGCGACCCACGGGAAGATGTGCTCGCCGCCGATCGTGGTGCTCAGGACCAGGAAGAGCCACGACACCGGCAGGAACGCGGCATACCCTTCCATCATGCGAGCGATCGACCGCGACCAGCGAGCCGTCACGATTCGGAAGATCGCGACGAACATCACACCGCCGCTGCTGATCGCGCTGAAGTAGAGCCAGTGGTAGTGAAACGCGCGCCAGATCCGGTCGGGCGAGGTCAGCAGCCCGGCAGCGAAGGCGGCGATGCCAACGACAGTCGACACGAGAGCCGCTGTCTTGATCCAGGCGGCGATCGGCTTCGACGAGGACGCGATCAGGTCGGCCCTCGGCGGATACGTCGGATTGTGAATACTCACTTAGTGCGTCCCCTGCGTGGCCGGCTTCGCGGTCGTCAGTTCACCGGCCGCCTGAGGGACGACGGTGGTCGTGGTGGTCGGACGCCACATCGGCGCGGGCCGGGTGGGCGCCGTCTTCGTGTAGGTCGGAATCGTGAAGCCGCCCTGGCCAGGGTAGCCGATCGGACCCGTGGCAATGGTGCGGCCCGCAAACTTGCCCTGCAGACCGCGTACGTAATTCACCACGTCCCAGCGATCCGGCTCCTCGATGCGGTTGTAGCTCGGCATCGACCCGCGGCCGTTCCGCAGCATGCCATAGATGTAGCCGTCAGCACGAGCCTTCGTCATGTCGGTCATCAGGTTGATTGCAGGCACACCGTACTTGGTCGTCGGACCGTTGCCCATTCCGCCGTCACCATGACAGACCGCGCAATTCTGCTGGTAGTAGCGACGCCCGTTGGCGAGTGATGAATCCAGCTCAACAACCGAAAGCGTCGCCGGATCCTTCGGATTCGGGACCACGCTGAATGAGTCGATGACGGCCGGCAGCGCAGCGTAACTGAACGTGTAGCCCGGCGTCTGCAGGCCCGTGACCGGCACCGAGTTCACCGGCTGGCCACGCGGCGCGACCGTGTCGGCCACCGAATCCCACGGCTGGATCGCCGGCTGATCCCTCATGTCGGTGAACCACGAGCATGCACCGAATGCCAACGGCATCAGCGCAGTCACGGCCACGCGAAGCGACTTAACGCTCACCACGAACCTCCACAGCCCCATGGGCCTTCAACGTCGTTTCCAGGTCCGCGAACTTGTCGGGAGTGGTCTCGATCCAGATACCGTAGTCACCATGCGTGAAGCGCGCATCGAAGCCGAAGTTCGTCACGAGGCGCGGGATCTGCGCATTGATGAACATGCCGGCCACCGTGCTCAGGCAACCGACCATCACGAACATCTCGAAACCCATGATCGTGTACGGGATCCAGCTCGCAATCGCCTTGCCGCCAACCTGCAGCGACCAGTACTGCGAACACCAGATGGCGATCCAGTAGCCGAACGTGACGCCGCAGCCGGCGCCGATCAACGTGAAGACCCGCACCACGCTGCTGGGCGCATCGATCGCATCGTCGA
>Ga0105048_10015381_pt1 | contig 11879 bp, 12 predicted proteins | sample MAT05_FD_78382 | JGI IMG/M metagenome (GOLD analysis project Ga0105048, IMG submission 78382) | Freshwater microbial communities from Lake Fryxell liftoff mats and glacier meltwater in Antarctica - MAT-05 | ecosystem: Environmental > Aquatic > Freshwater > Ice > Liftoff microbial mat | place...
CCCCCACAAGGTGCGCATGTACGGGGAAAAGCTGCTGGCGGCGCTGGCGTAAGTTTGCGTTCATCCGATTTGCGCCGAAAATCGATTCGCTGTTTAGCGCCGCGGCTTGACGCGGGCTTCGAGCTGAACGAACGCCTATGCCCAAACGCGCCAAACCCATCATCGTCGTCATCGGTTCGGTCAACATGGATCTGGTCGTCGAGTGCGATCGCCTCCCCGCGCCCGGCGAGACGATTGCCGGCACCAGGTCCGCGACCATTCCCGGCGGCAAGGGCGCGAACCAGGCAGTGGCGGCGGCACGGCTGGGGGCCCAGGTGTATTTCGTGGGACGCGTGGGCCATGACGACTTCGGTGACGTGCTGCGGCGAGGGCTGGAGAAAAGCGGCGTGAACACGCGCTATCTGCGCAAGACGCCCGGCGTCGCAAGCGGGACCGCGACCATCGTCGTGCAAAAAGGCGGCGAGAACTCGATCATCCTCGCACCCGGCGCGAACGGCAAAGTGACGCCAAGCGACATCGCGGCAGCCAGTTCGATCATCAAGCGCGCGTCGGCGGTGCTGCTGCAACTGGAGATTCCGCAGGCGGCGGTGAGCCGGGCGATCGATCTGTGCCGCAAGTTCAACGTGATCAGCGTGCTGGATCCCGCGCCCGCGCCGCGAGAAGGCTTGCCGCGGGCGATGCACAAGGTCGACGTTCTAAGCCCGAACGAAACCGAGGCCGCGACGATCCTGCGGGTGGAAGCGCAGTCGCCCGAATCGATCAGCCGCAAGCTGCTGTCGCGCGGTGCGAAGCACGTGGTGCTGAAACTGGGTAAGCGCGGCGCGATGCACTCGGACAAATCGCACGTGATGACGCACGTGCGCGGGTTCAAGGTCGACGTCGTCGACACCACCGCCGCCGGCGATTCGTTCACGGCTGGGTTGGCGGTGGCGCGGGCCGAGGGCAAAAGCTGGGCCGATTCTTTGAGGTTCGCGAACGCGGCCGGGGCGCTGGCGTGTACGACGTTCGGCGCTCAACCGTCGATCCCGCGACGGGCGGATGTGTTGCGATTGTTGAAGAGGGGATGAACGCCAAGAGGCCAAGGGGCCAAGAAGAAAAGCCAAATCAGTGATGAACGCAGAGGCTTAGAGAACGCAGAGGAAACCATTCTACGTATTGGCTTCTCTGCGTTCTCTAAGCCTCTGCGTTCATTCTTCTGAGTTGAATTCTTGGCCCCTTGGTCTCTTGGCGTTCATCTTTACGCGAGCCGCGCAACAATCTGATCGCGCGGCATGGTCGTTTGTTCGCCGGTGGCCATGTTCTTGAGCACGACGTTGTTTGACGCCAGTTCGCTGTCGCCGACGGTGATGGCGAAGGCGGCTTTTTCGCGGTCGGACATTTTGAACTGGGCTTTGACCGATTTGCCGGTCAGGTCCATATCGACAGCGATGCCCGCGGCGCGGAGGTCGGCGGCGAGTTGGTGGTTGTGCGCCCGCGCGGCGTCGCCGTGGGCGACGAGGAAAACCAGCGGTTTCGATTGCAGTGGCAACTGCGCACCTTGGGCTTCCAGCGCGATGAGCAGGCGTTCGAGGCCTGAACCGAACCCCACGCCCGGCGTCGGCCGACCGCCGAGCATTTCGACGAGATTGTCATACCGCCCGCCGCCACCGATCGCGTTCTGCGACCCGAGTCCGCCGGCGGTCACTTCCCAGAGGGTTTCGGTGTAGTAGTCGAATCCCCGGACCAATCGCGGGTCGATCTGGAACACCGCGCCGGCGCTGCTCAGCCCGGCGACAACCTTGCCGAAGTGGGTCTTCGATTTCTCGCTCAGCGAATCAATCGCGCTGGGCGCGCCATCGCAGGCGGCCTTGTCGCGCGGGTCTTTGCTGTCGAGGATGCGGAGCGGATTCTGTTCGAGCCGGCGCTGGCTGTCCTCGCTCAGGCTTTCCTTCTTCGGCGACAGGAACGTCACGAGCTGGGCGCGGTAGGCGTCCTTCGAATCCTTGTCGCCGAGCGAATTGATGTTCAGCGACAGGTCTTTGATGCCGCACCGCTTGTAGAACTCCATTTGCAGGAGGATGCACTCGACGTCTTGCTCGGCATCGGCGATGCCGAATGCCTCGGCGCCGAACTGGTGGTGCTGGCGCAGCCGGCCTTTCTGCGGGCGCTCGTGGCGAAAGTTGGCACCGATGTAGTAGACCTTGGCGCGGGCACCCTGATCGTTCAGCAGGCCGCCTTCGATCACCGCGCGGACGACGCTGGCGGTGCCTTCCGGGCGGAGCGTGACCATTTCGCCGTCGCGGTCGGCGAAGGTGTAGGTCTCTTTCTTGACCAGGTCATTGGTTTCGCCGACGCCGCGATGGAAGACTTCGGCGCTCTCGAGCACCGGCGTGCGGATCTCGCCGTAGTGGAACAGCTCTGCCACATCACGCGCGATGCGCTCAACCGCCAGCCAACGTGGTGACTGGGACGGGAGAATGTCTTCGAAACCCTTGAGGCTTTGGATGGCCATAGCGATTGCGAGGGGCAAGTAATGAGGGGCAAGGGGCGAGGAATAAGGGGCAAGTAACGAGGGGCAAGTAATGAGGGGCGAGGGGCAAGTAACAAGGGGCAAGTAAATGCTTTTACTCGCCCCTTGCCTCTTGCCCCTTATTACTAATTCCTCCTACTCATCCTTCTTTTCCGGCTCCACTTCCGTGATCTTCGCGGTCCGGAGGATCTTGTCGATCGCTTTGAGTTCGCGGAGGCGGACGTACAGCGTCTGGAGCGAACCTTCGCTGGACATCTGCTGCTTGAGCTTCTCCGGGCGAATCTGGCGCTGGGCGGCGATGGCGGCGATGTTGCCGTTCAGTTCGCTTTCGGTCACGTCCAAACCCGAATCGTTGGCGACCTTCTGTAGGATGAAGAACAGCTTCAGTTCGCGAATCGCTTCGTCCTTCGCGCCGCCGCGGAGGTTTTCGAGGTTGGCGACGATCTTGTCTTCCGGCACGCCGCGCTGGATCAGGTCCATCGCGCGACGCTGCACGATCCGGCCTTCCTGCTTGGTAGACAGCTTGGTCGGCAGGTCGAACGTCACGCCGTCCAGCAGCGCCTTGGCGACCTGGTCACGCATGTTGTTCTGAACGTCGTTCTGAACGCGGGCCACCATCTCCTCGCGGAGGGCGTCGTTGAGCTGCTGCTCGTTCTCAAACCCGAGCTGCTCCAGGAACGACGCGTCGATCTCGGCCAGTTCGAGCTGGCGAACGTCCTTGATCTTGAACTCGATCTGAACGTCCTTGCCCTTCAGCTTTTCCGTCGGGTGGTTTTCGCCAGCGTTGATGTTGATGGTTTTGACGTCCTCCACCTTCGCGCCGGCAAGCTGGGCGGGCAGATCGTCGATCTTGATGCCCATGACCGTGCCGGACTTCACCTTCAACTGCATGTCGTGCTGATGGAGAACCTGTTCGCCTTCCAGCTTCACATGCACGTCGGCGGCGATGACGTCGCCTTCCTGGATGCCGCGGTCTTCGACCGGGAGGAGCGTTCCCTGCTGTTCACGCAGGTTTTGCAGCGCCTGGGCGACGTGCTCTTCCGTGATGACGATCTTGGGCTTCTTGATCTCCATCGCCGCCAAATCGGGGAGCGTGAAATCGGGCTGCACTTCGATCGAGAACGAGTAGGTCAGCGAGCCGGATTCCGGCAGCTTGATCCCTTCTTCCTGCTCGAAGGCGGGTTCGCCGACGACCTGGAGTTTGCTCTTCTCGATGGCCTGCTGGTAGCTCTCCTGGACGAGCGTCTTGCTGACATCGTCACGGACGGCCTTGGTGAACTTTTTTTCCAGCAGTTTCTGCGGGACGCGACCCGGACGGAAGCCGGGGAGCGAGGCCTGGCCTTTGAGGTCCTTGAACTGCTTGGCGATCGAATCGCTGATGCGCGCTTCGGGGATCTCGACGGTCACCTTTTTCGTCGCCGGACCGGCGTCTTCGACGCTGATGGGGTAAACGAATTCGACTTCTTTCTTTTGTGCTTCCGCGACGGCGCTGTCAGCCATGATGTCCTCACTCGATATAAAACAATGATCGCGCCATTACGGGCGCGAGCGAGCCCCACATGATATTGGGCACGCCAAGGATTTGCAAACCATCGGCCGGGCTTTGTGCCGGTCACGGGTGCGTTGCCACGGCGTCTGCCATGCCGCGTTGCGCGGGGCTTATCGCATCGGAAACGGCTCGACGATCGCAGTAGCCGCAGGTCTAAGACTTGCGCGTCTTCGGTTTTCGGGGGCGTTCGACCGTTCCGAAGCCGCGCACCGCGTAGCGATGCGGCTACTGGCTTCTAGCGCAGCAACTGCAAATCTACGACCTGCGCGTGCTGAAGAATTTCGAGACAAACAAGCGTCTCGCAGAGAGAACGCATGCGAACAATATCCTAACTTGCGGGGAAGTCGGGTGTCCTCGTGAGATCAGTTTTTGGCTTCGGTCGCGGCGGTGGTGGTCAGTTTGGCGAACGTGTGCTGCGGTTCCCATCCGAAGTGCTCGCGCGCTTTGGCGCACGTGACCGGCGCGGCGTTGGCGGGCCAGCCTGAAGGCAGCGGGGGGATGTTGGTGATTTTCAAGTCGTCCAGACGCTCCTGAAGCGGTTCCACGCCGATGATGTCGGGCGATACAAGGTGATATGCCTCATACCCCGGCCTCGGCTTGTCGATCGCCAGTTCGTACGCCGTCGCGACGTCCTCTACGTGGACGAACGTCCAGAAGCCATCGAACTGCTCGCGATAGCTTTTTGGCGTTCGATTGATCCACTCCATCCAACGCTTTGACCAACGCGGCTGCGTCACGGCAGGCAGGCGAAACGCGGCGACCGAGAGGTTCTGCTCTCGCGCCAGTATCTCGGCGTATCGCTCGAGCGACACTTTCGCCAACGCGTACGGGTTCATCGGCTTCAGCGGCTGGGTTTCGTCCATCGGCAGCTTTTCCATCTGGAGAGTCCGCCAGCGATCGTCACCGCCGCCCCAAAATCCGTAGACCTGAGCACTGCTGGTGTAGAGCACGCGCGGGATTTTCAGATCCGCGCACACCTGCAACACCGTCGATCCGGCGGCACAGTTGCGGACGAACACGTCGTGCGGGGATTCGCCGCCGCCGGCGTTGGGGATTTCGCCGAGGTGGATGACCGCGTCGCACTTCTCCAGCACCGGCTGCACGAACTGCCGGTCGCGGAGGTCGATGAAGACGAACCGCGCGCCTTCGGCGCGCGGTGCCTTGCGATCCAGGATCACGACTTCATCCCCGCGAGCGATAAAGCGTTTAGCGACGACCGTTCCGATATTCCCCGACCCACCTGTAACTGCGATGCGCATCCGATGCTTCCTGTTGCGAACAAAGTGAGCAAGTTTACCCGGATCGGGCAAGGAGGGAAGCGGAGCATTATGACGACATGGAAAGCGCGGAGCTTGAAAATGAACCGCAGATTACGCAGATGTCGCGGACTTGGAAACGCCGTTTTTTAATCGGCGTCACTTGCGCAATCTATGGGTCCGATGCGTCGGTATTTCTAGGTGCCTTCGTGCCTACGTGGTGAGTCTATCCCCGCGGGTGGAACTGTTTGTGGACTTTTCGGAGTCGTGCGGTGTCGACGTGGGTGTAAATTTGGGTGGTGGCGATGTCGGAGTGGCCGAGCAGTTCCTGGACGACGCGGAGGTCGGCGCCCCCGCCGAGGAGGTGGCTGGCGAAGCAGTGGCGCAGGACGTGGGGGCTGATTTCCTTGAGTAGCTCGATCTTTTTCGCGTAGCGGACAACGAGCAACCAGAGGCTGACCCGGTCGAACGGTTTGCCCGATCGGGACAGGAACAATCGCTCGTCGTCGTGGGTATTCGCCAGGGCCACGGGTGTGAACCCGTGCGTCTTCCGCGACTTGCCTTCATCCGCACGCGGTTGCCCCCCCCCCCGGCTCCTGGTCTTGATTTCGAGCAGTCGCGGCCGCCCGTCGACGAGATAGGTCGCGATCGCGTTGATGCACGCCTTGCCGATCGGGACGATGCGCTCTTTCGACCCCTTGCCGAACAATCGCACCGCGCCGACCTGTAAATTTGCGTCGCGGACGCTCATCGTACACAACTCGCTGGCGCGCAGACCGGCGGCGTAGAGGAGTTCGAGGATCGCGATGTCGCGGTGGTAGAACTTGGTGTCGTCCGGGTCCGGGGCGTTGATGAGCCGGGCGACCTGTTCGATGTTGAGGATCTTGGGCAGATCGCGCTCGGGCTTGGGGCGTTCGAGCTGCTGGAGGATGTCCTGCTTGTCCTGGCCCATGACTTCCAGGAACTTGAGATACACGCGAATGGCAGCCAGACGCCGGGCGACGGTCTTGGTCGACTGTTTCTTGCGAGACTGTGATTGCAAATACTGCCGGAACTGGTCGGCGGTGGCGCGGGCGAGGACGTCGGTCGCTGCGACGCCCGGGTCGCCCATTCTCACCGACGAAGATGAAATGGGCGACGCAGGCGTCGCAGCGACAGGGTTGCGGGCTGGACCGATGCGAGCGGCCACGCCGTCGGGACCGATGAGCCAGTAATAGATGTCGGTCAGGTCACGGCGATAGGCGTCGAGGGTGTTGCGCGCCAGGCCGCGTTCGGAGGAGCAGTAGCCGAGGAAGGGGACGAGCTCAGGCGGCGTAGGCCTTGCCAGCGACGGTGATCGGGACGAGGCTGGGGGTCGATTCGACATGGATCACGCTCTGGCTTACCCGGCGCACACGACGCTCGACCAGCATCTCCAGATACTGCGGACACGCCTTGTAATGCTCAAAACAATACCGAAACGCGTGCTGCATGTGCCCCACGGTGAAGCGCTCGGCACATCGAGCGTCATTCCGGTTCAGAAACGGACAGTGTCGGTTCTCGTACGACATAGTAGCGCCGAGGCGCTAGTAAAGAGATCGGCATATTGTGTTGTCGGGCTGGAATGGAGCGAATGACGAAGCTCGAATGACCAATAAAACGATTCGTATTTACGATTTCGTCATTCCCGATAGCGGCCTACACGCATTCACCAGATCATCGACATGCGCCGTCGCCAGGCACACCACAGTGTCGGCGGCGCGCCAAGGCTATCGCGATCACTCGGCGTCGGAAACCCACGGCGACGCCGTGGGCTTTTCGGTCGCGCCGGTCTGCATCGGGGAGGCGGGCACGAGGTCGAGATTATGCGAGCCGACGGTGTTTTCGATCGCGTTGGGGGCGGTGTAGATCGCGACCTGGAGCTGCTGGTTCCAGAGTTCGATCTGGAGGTTCTGAAGACGCTTGTGCGCCTGATTGGTCTTGTAGTTGATCTCCATCCGCTGGTGCTTGAGGTGCAGCAGCGACCCAGAGATCACAACCGCGGCGACGATGCAGAGGAGAAGCTTGAGCATAGTAGAACGGGCGTCCCGCCCGTTAATCCGCAAACCACGGGCGGGACGCCCGTGCTACGTCATTCGGTCGCGGCGACGGCCTTGGCGGGCAGCTTCAGCTTCATGTCGATCTTGATGACGTCGCCGCCTTTGAGGATGTCGTCGTTCAGCTTTTTGATGGTCGCGACTTCGCTCTTGGAGCCGAGTTGCTCGACGGCGATCCTGGTGAGCGAATCGCCTTTCTTGACGGTGTACGAGCGGTACTGCATCGCGGCCGGTGTGGGCTCGGGGGTGCGGACGACGGGGGAGGCGCGGTCGACCAGGGGCGCGGGCGCCGGGGCGGGCTGGGCCTTGTCCGTCGGCAGCAGGTAAATGCGGTCGGCGATGACCTTGTTGGGGTCTTTTTGGAGCGTGGGGTTGAGCTTGACGACCGCGTCGCGGTTGGCCTTGGTGTTGCCGCCGGGCAGGAGGGCGGCGATGCGGGAGAGGCTGTCGCCGGGCTGGGCCTTGTACTCCCGCACGTTGTTGGCCGCCATGGTCGGGCCGGTGTTGCCGGGGGTGCTATTGCCGTTGCCGTTGCCGTTGACGAAGACGAGTTGCTCGCCGTTCTGGTTGGCGACGGTCTGAATGGGGTGATTGGTCTGGTTGGCGAACGGGTCAATGATGATCGGGGCGATCGGGGCCTGGCCGGTCTGGAGCGCGGTCCACTGGTCCTGGGGGACGGGCGCGGGGACGACCGGGGCAATGGGTGTGCGGTTATCGATGACGATCGGCGGCTGGGGGTAGTTGCCCGGCCCGATCGCGACATGCGACGGACCCGGCTGGGGGACGACCGGGGGGACGAACTGCTCCGGCACGCGCACCGGCGGGGCGGCTTCGTGCATGCTGACGCCCGGCGCCGCCATGCCGTTGCGAACCGTGTCGCCCGCTTCCGCCAGCGGCGCTGCGGGGCGCTCGGTTGTGGTCGTCAGGTGCTCCGAGAGCAGAATCCCGACAACAATAATGAAGGCAAGGCCGACAAGCAGGCCGATTTTCGTTTCGCGGGTCATGGGGCGTCCTTCGGACGAGTGGCTAGTGGTCAGGGGAGAGTGGTTAGAAAATGCCACCGGTCTCGCCACTCGTCACTAGCTACTCACCACTCTTTCAGCAACACGTAACTTCGCTGACCTGGACCGCGGGTTTGCACTGATTTCGGAATCGGACGGAATGAGGGGCTTGGAGGTGAGAACCTTCAGTTGCCCGGTCTGCTCCGCCGACCGAAACACGTGTTTGACCAGCCGATCTTCCGTGGAATGGAAGCTGATGACCGCGATCTTTCCGCCCGGTTTGAGACAACTGGGAATCAGCCCAAGGAGCCGTTCCAGGTTGTGCATCTCGCCGTTGACCTCCATGCGCAAAGCAAGGAAGGTTCGGGTGGCGGGGTCGATTTCGGCCTTCATTCGGCCTTTGCCTCGTGCATGCGGAATAACGCTCCGCACCAGCTCGGCCAGGTGTTCAGTGGTATTGATCGGCGTTTGTTTTCTGGACTCGACAATCTTTTTCGCTATCCGCCGAGAAAAACGCTCGTCCGCGTGATGAAACAGCAGATCGGCGATCTTCGCTTCCGGCCAGGTGTTCACGATCGTCCGGGCGCTGGTGCGAAATCGCGTGTCCAGCCGCATATCCAGTGGTACGTCGCGCGAGAACGACAACCCGTAGGCTTCTTCGAACAATTGGTTGGTGCTGATGCCCAGATCGACCAGGATCCCGTCCGCCAGTCCGACGTCCGCCTTGTCCATGACCATGTTGATCTCGGAAAAGTTGGCGTGAAAGAGTCGGGCGGGGAGGTCTTTGAGTCGTTCGCGTGCGTAGACGAGGTTGCGGGGGTCGTAGTCGAGACCGATGAGTTGGCCGGTGGGGGCGACGGCGCCGGCGAGGGCTTCGGCGTGTCCGCCTCGACCGACGGTGCAGTCGACGACGATCTGCCCGGGCTTCGGGGCGAGGTGTTCGAGCACCTCTCTCATCATGACGGGGTCGTGTCCGGTGGCGGGGAGGTCCATTATATTACTGTATCGGGGATCGCACCCTCGGCCTATGCGGTGGGAAAGCGCTCTTCTTCATATGGAGGCTTGCGAATGTGGATAATTCGTCCACAACACGGCTCGCACATAAAGCCAACGTGAACCGGATTTTACTTGATCCAGCGTCAGACGGTTGTTATTATGTTCGGGTTCTGTTCACAGCGGTGCAGGAAGACGCTCTGGACACTGTTTCGTTCTGTGTCCAGGAGTAGTGGACGCGGAAGTTAGACGACGATACAAATGTCGGCCCGAATTCCGTCGGTGAAGGCCTGCCCGAAAAAGGTAAGGCGGGTCATCCGTGACCCCGGCGCTGTAACGCCGCTCCCATCCATGGGAAAACCTCACCCGTACATCGTCTCGGACTTCCCAGTACTGCCCGCGATCCGTCGCGGGTAATGCTGGTTTCAGGTTGATTCGATGCCCATATCGGGCATTTCGTGCTGGACGTTCCGTCTGTCCGTTCGGCGTTGGGCCGAAGGGGCATGCGGACTCGGGTGGTCTGACCGGTCATCGTCCTTCACACCGGTTCCGCAGAGCCGGATCTCGATTCCTGAACGGGACAAGCCCGGAGGGATCGAAGTGGAGGAAAGTGGTGACGGACTTTCCACTCGCTCAATTGTCGCTGTAAGCGGCGTGATGTCGCTCGCTCCGCTTCCCCGGAGCTTTTCAGACGTGCTTCCTTCCTTGGAGGCACTCGCCGCGAGTTACTTTCCCGAAGCAGCCTTTTCTCACTCCGCGGCGGAAGCGAGGCGGCTTGACATGGCGTTGATCAACTCGGGCATCTGCTGTTGCAGACTCAACTGTTCTTCCGCCCAGTCCGAGCGGTTCCACAGTTCCAGATGATCACCTGCCGCAACGATCGTGATTTCCCGATCCAGTTTCAGTCCGGTCGAAGTTTTCGGCGACACCAGGAGACGTCCTTGTTTGTCCCACTGTAGCCGGCTTGACTGGCCGAACAACGCTCGCAAGAGCCTTTGTTCCTGAACCGTCGGAACGATCCCGACCTTCACGTTGCCGATTCGCGAAAGATGGTACTTCTCCGGATAGAGAAACCCGCGGCCACCCATGTTGACCAACACCAAAACATCCGATTCGCCGAACGTCTCCAGACGCTTGCGAACCTCTGCGGGCACTAGCAGACGACCTTTATCATCGATCGTCAGTTCGTGCTCGCCGATCAGTGGAAACCATGGTGGCATAGGGTTTTTAACCCATCAATCACTTTCGACAGGGTTCTTATACCACTTGTCTCCACGCAATGGCAACGTTGAATTTGTCGCCGAGGCGGTTTTTCTTAAAGTTTTCTTCATGGCGGCGTTTTGCCACGATTTCGCCCGAGTTATCCACAAAGTTATCCACAAGTGACCCGCGAACAGTCGATTCCGACGGTGGATAAGCTGTCTAAATTAGACGAAGTCTCGCGTGGAGGAAAATGGAGGCGAGAATACGGGATAATCCCGCTTCCTGATGCGCAGGCTTCGGCTCCACGGCCTGCCGCATGCTGCTGGCACCGGAAGTGGACGGCGAAATCGATCGGGCCGAACAGTATCGGGCGCAGCGTCTGCCCGATCCGATTCGCGGGATTCCAATTGCTACTGCCTCGCGGCCATCCTACGGTTGTGTAAGGAGTGAGGGCTTCCCTTATTCGAGTCGAATGAACCGCTTCAGGTCATCCGTCGAATCAGCGCGCCACGATCCGCTCCTGTGACGAATGACAGGTATTTAACAGAGGAAATCGATGCAGATCCAAGTTTTTAGCGACCATAATATTCACGGGCATCAGTCGATGAAGGAATACATCGAGGGTGCGGTGGAGGCCGCGATCGGTCGGTTCGAAGATCATATCACGCACGTCGAAGTTCATGTGAGCGACGAGAATGGCGAGAAGGGCGGAGACAAGGACATCCGCTGCATGGTGGAAGCACGCCTTAAGCACCAGCATCCGGTGGCCGTCACCGAACACGCGGCCCATCTGGAGCAGGCGGTGGAAGGTGCCGCCGACAAGATGGCATCCCTGCTGGGCAAAACGCTTGATCGACTGAAAGACCTCGCACGCCACCGCAGCGACCCCTTGCCGCCGTCGGCGGTGATGGAGACGTAGCGCGCAATCGGACAGTAGCCGCAATGCTACGCATTGCGCGGCATTCGAGTCATGCAGATTCTACGACGTGAAGACTCGCTACGCGTAGCGTTGCGGCTGCTTGGCACGCGCGATGTCATACGGTTTGTGCGTGAACCCCGCGCGCAGAAGGTGCCTGTAGCTGCGACGCCTGCGTCGCCCATTGCGGCTTAGGTGAGCAACAAATGGGCGACGCAGGCGTCGCAGCTACAGGCGCGTGCATCATCCACGATCCGTATCAGCCAACGAAAACGCCCCGCGGCACTTGCGTGCCGTGGGGCGTTTTTGATCAGACGCTCGCGGGATTGCGAACGGTCGATTCCAAGAGGGCTTCTTGGATTACTTCTTGGCGCCGA
>Ga0105048_10015385_pt1 | contig 11877 bp, 12 predicted proteins | sample MAT05_FD_78382 | JGI IMG/M metagenome (GOLD analysis project Ga0105048, IMG submission 78382) | Freshwater microbial communities from Lake Fryxell liftoff mats and glacier meltwater in Antarctica - MAT-05 | ecosystem: Environmental > Aquatic > Freshwater > Ice > Liftoff microbial mat | place...
CACGTTGTTCATATACAAATGATTTATAGATTTTGTGGACGATAAACTGCCAACTGCCAACTGATTTTTGTACTTTTGTAACAGGTAAAACCGATTTCTATGTTTGAAACCAACTCTATTTTATCACCAAGTGCATTAGCACAAGAAGCGATTGCTTTATTAAAACAACTGATAGCTACACAGTCGTTTAGTAGAGAGGAAGAAGGAACAGCCGCTTTGATTGAGGACTTTTTACGGGGTAAAAAAATCCCCTTTCAACGCAAAAAAAACAATATTTGGGCTTATAATCGCTATTTTGATACCGCCAAACCCACTATTTTACTCAATTCCCACCACGATACTGTAAAGCCAAATACGTCTTGGACGTTGAAACCGTTTGAGCCATTGGAAAAAGAAGGCAAACTGTACGGTCTCGGTAGCAATGACGCAGGCGGTTCACTTTGTTCGCTTATCGTGACCTTCTGCTACTTTTATAATAACCCCAATATGACCTACAATGTTGTGTTGGCTGCCACTGCCGAAGAAGAAATTTCGGGACGTGAAGGCTTAGAGATGATTGTAGATGACCTCCCGACGATTGATTTTGCAATCGTAGGAGAACCCACAGAAATGCACTTGGCTGTGGCCGAAAAAGGGCTGTTGGTATTGGATTGTGTAGCACATGGCAAATCAGGCCACGCGGCCCGTGAAGAAGGTGAAAATGCCATTTACAAAGCCATCCAAGATATTCAGTGGATTGCCAATTACCAGTTTCCTAAAGTTTCACTCACCTTGGGGGCTATAAAAATGTCGGTCACGATTATCAATGCAGGTACGCAACATAATGTCGTGCCAGATAACTGCAAATTCACCATTGATGTGCGTGTCACAGACCAATACACGCTCGAAGAAATCATTGAAGTTATTCAACAAAACATTCGATCTGAAATCGCTGCCCGTTCGGTGCGATTGCGCCCTTCGAGTATTCCTGTAGAACACCCGATTGTACAAGCGGGTGTAAAATTAGGCCGTAATACCTACGGCTCGCCCACTACCTCCGACCAAGCGCTAATAGACTGTCCGTCATTGAAAATGGGTCCAGGGCACTCGGGAAGGTCACATACCGCAGACGAGTTTATTTACTTACACGAAATCGAAGCAGGCATCGCACAGTATATTAAGATGTTGGAAGCAGTGATTTTGAAGTAGATAGTTAAGAACTTTGTGATAACCTAATGACCACCCATGACCACATGACTACCTCGTGACCACAAATGACTACCTAATGACGATTAACGAACCCCGCCTCCAACAACTCCTCGCCTTTGATCGCTTACTGACCATCATGGACGACTTGCGAGCAAAATGCCCTTGGGACAAGAAACAGACCATACAGAGTTTGCGACACCTAACCATTGAGGAAACTTATGAGCTATCAGATGCAATCACAGAGAATGATTTGCCCGAAATTAAAAAAGAACTGGGTGATTTGATGCTGCACTTGGTGTTTTATGCCAAAATAGCTTCCGAAACAGACCATTTTGACATAAAAGACGTTTTGAATGGTATCTGCGACAAACTCATCGTGCGTCACCCGCATATCTATGGCGATACAAAAGCTGATACGGAAGAACAAGTAAAGAAAAATTGGGAGCAAATCAAACTCAAAGAAAGCGGGGGTAATAAGAGCGTATTGGGCGGTGTGCCAACCTCTTTACCAGCTCTTGTAAAAGCCATGCGAATCCAAGAAAAAGCACGAGGTGCGGGTTTTGACTGGGAAGAAAAACAACAAGTGTGGGAGAAAGTAGAAGAAGAAATGCAAGAATTTAAGGCACATTTCAATGCCGAAGACAATTCGGTGATAGACAAAGAACAAGCCGAAGGTGAATTTGGCGACTTGCTTTTTTCGTTGGTCAATTATGCACGTTTTATTGATATTAACCCCGAAACTGCATTAGAACGTACCAACAAGAAATTTATCAAACGCTTCAACTACCTCGAAAGTCAGTCACGTGCTGATGGCAAACAGCTCCACGAAATGACCCTCGCCGAAATGGACGAATACTGGAATCGCGCAAAAACCCTTTAATCTATTTGTTTAATTGGTTTTTGTTTTATAGCTTCGTTTTTCAAAAAACATAGGCTATATGTACAAATGGTTCTACATCTGTTTGTTAGTCAGCTTGGTAGCTTTCACAGCTACGGCACAGGTATCTTTTGTCGCTTCTTGGGATTTTAATGGCAATACAGCAGGTAGTAGCAATAATCCTAATATTTCGGCATCCTCTTTAGGCGTTAATGGGGTAACAATAGCAGGCTACCCATCTAATGCCGTCAGTCTTCAGTTTTGGCCAACAGGCGGACTTAGTACGTCTGACTACTGCGAGTTTTCTGTCACCCCCCAAAATTATCGCGCCAATATCACCTCTGTAACATTTGATTGCAATCGCTCCGCCACAGGGCCTGTGGAATTGGCCATACGGTCAAATCAAGACAACTTTTCCTCTAATATTGGCACAGCCTCATTAGGTACAAACTTTGGTAATGCAAGTTTTTCTGTCAGTTTTAATGGCCTTGAAAATGAAGTAAAATTTCGGATTTATGCCTATGCAGCACCAAATTCTGCTGGTACTATCCGACTTGATAATTTAAAAGTAAACGGTACGGTGATAGTAGTACCGCTACCCGTCGAACTTGCCTATTTTAGAGGACAGACGTTTGACAATCAAGTACAGTTAACCTGGGAGACTACGTGGGAACGTGATGCTTCACATTTTGATATACAGCGTAGTAGCGATTTGAAAGAATTTGTAACACTCCAAACTCTGCCTGCTACGGGCAATACCCGAGATAGGTCGCGCTATATATTTGCAGACCTGTTTCCACTACCAGGACCCAACTACTACCGACTTCGCCAAACCGATATAGATGGCAAGTATGAATACTCAAAAATAATTTCAGTAAATTTCGAGGATGATTCCCCTCAAATTTTGGTTTTTGGAAATCCTACTTTTACACAAGACTTCAAGGTTCGGTTACATAAAGTTAACCCTGCCGAATTACTTTTATTTACTATCAATAGCCAGTCCTTGCCACTTTCTTTTCAACAAATTAGCACAAACGACTACCTTCTTCAAACAAACGCCCCCAGTGGTTGGTATTGGATAGTGGGACAATACCAAAATCAACGCATATCGCAAAAAGTGTTGCTCCTCAAACCTTAAAGACTCGCTACATGAAATATATTGTGATTGTCCTTGCCCTTGTTTCAAGTTTAATGAGTACTGTCCAAGCCCAGTCTTATCGGCCTACTATTCAAGAAATTACTGACCGACAGGCGCGTTTGCAAAAAATAGGCACTTGGACGCTCGCCGGTTGGTCGGCTACAAATCTGGCGGTAAGTGGTATTGCTATTGGGCAAGCCAAGGGAAGTGCACGCTATTTTCACGAAATGAATATTTACTGGAATGCCGTCAATTTAGGAATTGCAGGAATGGGTTTGGTGGCTTTGCGAAAAAAAAATCAATCGGCTACAGTTTCCTCCGCTGTGAAAGAACACTATACCCTCCAAAAAACGCTGTTGTTTAACACAGGTTTAGATTTAGCTTACGTAACCAGCGGCTTGTGGCTGTTGGATAAGTCCAAAACTGAAAACATAGGAGTTCGACAAGACCGATTTCGCGGCTTTGGACAAGCGGTGGTAGTGCAAGGAGGATTTTTGCTAATTTTTGACTTGACCAATTATTTCATTCACCAATCCGATAACCAACGCCTGCACCGTGTTTTGGATAAAGTACAACTCACAGGAAATGGCATAAATATGCAGTTCTGAAAATAATGATTCTTGAAAAGGATTCCACTCATTTCCTATTTGTTTACGGAACGCTCATGCAGGGATTTTCTAATCCTTTTGCCAAGAAACTACAACAAAATGCTATTTGGCGTGGGAAAGCCTCTTTTACAGGTCAGCTTTTTGACCTAGGCACATACCCTGGTGCTGTCTATGACCAAAATGCAAGCACAACTGTGCAAGGTGAAGTATGGCAATTGAATGATTTTCAAAAGACCATCAAAGCGTTAGATTACTATGAAGGAATCCATGAAAAAGAACCTGAATATGTAAGACAACAAATTCCAGTGCTGCTCGAAAGTGGTGAGAAAATAGATTGTTGGGCATATATTTATTGTCTGCCTACCTACTTATTTGAACTAATTCCCAGCGGAGATCATCGTCAGAGGCTCGTGGCTACAAAACAACATTTGTGGGGATTGAACGTTAGAAATGCTGTCATTGCCCTTTTTTAACTTGTGAGAGGTCTTATTTTTTCTTTATTTTTCTTTATTGGTGTTCTTATTGGGCAGCTACAAGCTCAAAGAGGCTACGTCATTGGCAAGGTATTAGATGGTTCTTCTAAAGAGGGGGTCAATTTAGCTACCATTACCAACCTCAAATCAAAGGATATGACCCGCACCAACAAGTATGGCGTATTCTTTTTGGATGTGTCGGTAGGTGACTCTGTAGAGATTTTCAGTCTAACTCATAAAAAAACAGGATTTCGATGGAATGGGACAGCAGAAGAAGTTATTATTGAGGTAAAAAGATTAGACAAGGCCATTGACTTACCCGAAGTAAGGATAAGTACAAAGAGAGAGCAAGAACTTCAAAAAGAAATAGCAAGAATAGTAGCTGAACCGGAAGCGCGTAAAAACCTATCTTTGGGCGAAGCTATTTCCATGGCACAATCGCCGATCACACTACTTTACGAGTTGTTTAGTAAATCGGCCAAGGAAGACCGAAAAGTAGCGATGTTGATGCAAGAAAAACGCCGCCGCGATTTAGCCAACTATCGTTTTGGCATGATAGCAGGGCAAGCAACAGAGTTGAGTGGAGAAGGATTAGAAAAGTTTCGTTTTTTCTGTGATTTTTCGGAAGAATTTTTGTTACTTTCCTCAGATTATGATCTTACATACGCAGTTCTGCAACATTGGAAAACCTACAAAAGAATGAGGAAAAAGTCTTAAAAATGTGTATTTTGTCCTTTCAATTAAATATATTTTTTAACCCTAAAAATCTAAAAAAATGAGTGCATTTACAGATGTAGTTGAAAAAGCAATCGAACAATTAAGTGGTGTAGGCGTAGGCGTAGACGAGGCGCTTGTCACTGCCGTAGCTAAAGGCTTAGGCCCATCTATTTACAACCAAGATTCATCATTGGTGGCTGCCACTGACCCCGAAGAACTGGCTCGCGTAAAGACTAACTTTTTGATGGGTAAACTAGGCCTATCTGATGGTCCTGAGTTGGATGCAGCTATTGCTGAGACAATGGTGACACTAAAAGGGATTAACCGTAAAATACGTGTGGTTGTTTACTACTTACTCGTTAAAAAATTTGGCAAAGAGGCCATGTATTCGTAAGTAGCATCTTTATTATTGCTTGGTCTAAGCTGCCTGAAAAGGTGGCTTAGATTTTATGTAGGCATTATAATAACTTCACTTTTAGCCAAAGTAGATAGTCGCCATTTTTGTGGTTGGGAATATATTCTCGTTTTAAGACTTCCATTTTTTGCCCCTTTTCGCAGATATAGATTACTTTTTCTTTTCGCCAAGCTGTATTTTCTTTTATGGGAGCTCCTGCCCGAAGTTGAAGCCGATACAAGGCCTCGACAACCTGACCATTTCCATCGTAATTTTTCACATATTGTGTCACCCAAGCCGAATCTCGGGTAATCATTCCTGCATAAACCCAAGCCTCTTCAGGTATAACCGTTTGTAGCGCTACAAGAGTATCAGGCTTGTTGGTATTTATTGAATCTATTACCACCATTGGTTTGGCATTTTGGGTGGCGTTAAGGGCGGAGTTCATCGTCACTGACTGGTCAGCTAGTTTGCGATTGTCTTGCTTAAGTTGCTGTGTTACAATAGGGTTTATAGTTGATGTTTTATACAAATCAAATTTCAAAAAATACGAACTATTGGTTATTCGGTCATCGCTACGGGAGTATTTCGTATATGCCAAACGAAGCCCTTCTAGTTTGTCATCTCGCAGTTCTATATCAAAGCATTTTATTTCTTTAAAAAAGGTAGAGTCTTGGTCGTCATCTTCTACTTCACGTATCAACCGACGAAGATGCGTAGGGTAATCTTTGGTGGAAGAAACACCGTGGTACATTTTTTTAGTGGTAATATTGGTGGTATAAGTCGGAAAAATATTGATTCGAGGACTACTCAATAATTCATCATTTCTGCCCTCCAAATACACCCTGGCCATTATATACATACCTGCAACTGCGCTTTTGTAATCCGCCTCTGTCAGATATTTCTTAAAAAATACTTTTTCAAATACTCGTTCACTTACAAAAAGCTTGGCAAGATATACTTGATGATGAATTTGCGAAGGCCAAAGACTATCAAAGCGAAAAAAATAGTAGGTGTTGGTCAACTGTGTAGGATTTTGGGCTTTTTTAATGATCTTGGTAGAATCCTTCCCTTTGTAATCAGGGTCAAACTGATCCATGGTTCTGACAAAAACACCAGATCGTAGTCCTTCTATTACCTTCTGCAGCCTACTTGAATCATTTGAAAGCATAGCTACATTTTGAGATTTTACGCTGATTTTCAATGCAATAACTATACAAATGCCCGCAATAATTATTCGATAAATTTTCATCATGACATCTATTTTTACTGAAATCCATATTCGGTACCTATACCTATTAAGGTTTGTTTTCCTTTTCGAGACTCGTCGGGTTTAAAGAAATGTAAGTGTTCGCAGTCTTTACAGCCAATATGAAAAGCTTTGGGATTTCTATCTTTTCGTATTATCTCAATCTTCGACAAAGAATGTATCTTATTTTGAGACCACATGTCATTGCGTCCTTGACTTCCGTAATAAAATTGATAGGTATTGAGCCGATGGGTCACATCATTGGGGGAGTTTATTCCTCCGAAAAAGGGCTGTGTGGGCGTATATTCAACTGCGAGGAGCGTTCGGCCTACGTTGTATTTCTGTTGACCTGGATCTTGGTAGGCAAACCGCTGATAATCGGTAGAATCGGCGTCATCGTACTCTACTAAATCGGGATAATCGAACATATCGCGATAAGCAAAACCCGTATAAATTTCAGAATACAGTTTGAGTTTAACTTGTTCGCTGACACGTACCTGTAAGTTACCCCCGCCCGTATAAAAGCGATCCCAATTGTCGGCCCAGCCCTGAAGTAATGAATTATCAGTAAACAGAAAGTCTTCATAAACGTTTAAAGTAATGCTATTGACCTTGTTCCAACCAGCACGCACTTGTACAAATATCAATTGCTGCGAGCGATTGCGAGAAGTACCGATGTTTTTTCCAAGCCCTTTGGGAGTCACTACAAAACTACTGCCCAAGGTGACAGATGAACGATAGTTGGTATAAACAGCCCCTGTATTGCCTAAATAAAAGGGGTTTATTTCTTCGTACATCGCTTGTCGAGCTTGCGCCGAGTTAAAGGTAATCATAGGCGATACCACCGTGTTGAGTTGCCATTTGGTTCCTCTCTGTCCACGGTTGCCCAAATTCCTTTCACCTAATACATAATTAAAGGAAAGATTGGTACCAGGCTGACACCAGCTAAATCGTTTCCAATAGCCTATGCTTGCACTGAAGGTAGTGCCACCTCTCAAGAGAAAATACCCTGAAAATTTAATAAAGTAGCTTGGGGAGGTATCAGGGGTAGGAATTGGCTGTGCTAAGACCATGACAGAGGAAAAAAGAACAACCTTTCCCAATACCAACAGATGTAAATAAGGCTTCATCGTGTGACTTCAGAGTTTTTTACTGAAAAGTTATTTTTAGTAACTTAAAACACGCACATCAACTCTAAACTATTGATGCTACATATAAATTTACAAAAAAAGCGGAAATTTGTATAAAATATTCAAAAATGGAGCCTAGTAAGGAGTTTGACCTATATAGTGATTACCTAATTGTGAACCAAGGATAGGCAAGTTCAGCGCGGATACGTTCTTTGTTGGAAGGGATTCGCTCCCACGATGAGTTTACACACTCACTAAGCAAAAAGCGACCCGTTTCAAAAGAATTATGGTAAGTTGCAAAACTCCATGCAAAGGGAATTAATAATGCCGAGGAAGTATTAATTCTGGATGATGACACAGAAGAATAGCCTTACATGGCAGATAACAGTCTTATTTGCTGGAATTATGACCATGTAATGAGCCGTTCAATAAAAGGCCGATGCGGTCATTGATCAGAAGTTGGCCAAGACCGCATAGAGGAATAAGCCAAGAGAAACTGCCATTTTATGTCGGATTCTTTGACGGGGTCGCCTGTGCGGTGGGTACATAATCTAAAAAAGAGGGGAAAGAGAGTTTTGCAAGAAACGTTTTGTTTGCTTTTGACTCCTGACAGACGAAAATATCAAGATTGCCTATTATCAGTCTCAAGATAGGTGAGAACCCAAAAAATATGCTATTTTTGAAACAGAATAAAGGATTCCTAAACGTTAATTTTATAAGTGTAAGCATGATGGAGTAGGATAAGTTTTGTTTGCAATACAAATTGCTTCATTTTCTCTAGCTTTACACCTTTTATGATCCATAAAGGCACTCATACTTGACTTAAATGTAGCTAATAAAAAAAGTGTTACGCACGAATAATTATTTGAAAAGTACAACCATGAACCAACTAAAACTTCAATTTGTAATAATTATTGGCTTGATTTTACGTATCTCGTCTTCATCAATTTCCCAAGTTATTTTAAAACATCCTTACAATTTTGGTCAACTTCCCGACGCGCCCAACTATGCAAACCTCGACCATTGGGCAGCATTGCCTACCCAAAAAGACCCTGCTGACCGCATCCCCCACAAAGCAAAAAAATTAAATGACAAACAAGCTACAGCAAAGGCTGACGTTTTTTTTGTACACCCTACCATTTACACCCAACTTCCTAAAGAAGGTACATTTGAATGGAATGCTGCCCTAAACGATACTGCGCTTAATCGAAAAGTTGATGAGTCCACCATCTTAAATCAAGCCTCGGTTTTCAATGGCTCTTGTCGGGTATATGCCCCGCGCTATCGGCAAGCACATTATTATAGTTTTGTCACCAAAAACCCAGAGGATAGGGAAAAAGCCCTTGACTTGGCTTATTCTGACATCAAGGCTGCTTTTGAGTATTATCTGAATAACTTCAATGAAGGCCGCCCTATCGTCATCGCTTCGCATAGCCAAGGAACATTGCACGCCAAGCGTTTATTGAAAGAGTTTTTTGATGGAAAACCACTACAAACGCAATTAGTTTTTGCCTATTTGGTGGGAGATATTGCGGGTCCCCCTGCTCAAGCTAACGAATTTGAGTATATCAAGCCCGCCCAAAATCCAGGCGAAGTGGGTGGTTTTGCCTCTTGGCACACATACACCCGTGATTTTTTTCCTGAAAAATATCAAATCTACCATTTTGCTACGTCGGTGTGCACCAATCCCCTTACTTGGCGTTTGGATGAAAATTATGCTTCCCAAAAATTAAACAAAGGGAGTGTTGGACCCAAGTTTACGTATAAAAGGCACTTGGTCGATGCACAAGTACATGAGGGGCTATTATGGATCAATAAACCTTATGTTTTGGGACGTTCTTCGGTTAAAACCAAAGTATGGCACAGTGCCGACATCAACCTTTTTTGGCAAAGCATGAGAGATAACGTAGCTTTGCGCGTAGAAAACTTCCTTAAAAACCAATGAATCAACATACCTTTGTCATTATAATGGCCGGCGGTGCAGGTACACGATTTTGGCCATTTAGCCGTCAAAATAACCCCAAGCAGTTTCATGATGTGCTCAATACAGGCCAATCTCTCCTCCAAAAAACAGCGAGCCGTTTTACTTCTATCTGCCCGTTAGAGCATATTTATATCGTTACAAGTACCGATTATTATGGTTTGGTAAAGGAACAGCTGCCCTATTTGACAGATGATCAAATCTTGCTCGAACCCAATCGCCGTAATACCGCTCCTTGTATTGCGTATGCTTGCTATAAAATTGCGAGCCGTGACCCTCAAGCCAATATAGTTGTTGCCCCTTCCGACCATATTGTTTTGAAGGAAGAGGTTTTTTGCGAAAAAATAAATGTCGCGCTCGAAGCGGTACAAAAAGAGTCGATTTTACTCACGCTCGGTATCGAACCTACTCGCCCTGACACAGGCTATGGCTATATTCAGTATTTACCAAGCAATGGAGAAGTTCAAAAGGTAAAAACTTTTACCGAAAAACCACAGCTGGAAATTGCCGTAAAGTTTCTAGAAAGTGGCGATTTCGTGTGGAATGCTGGAATTTTTATATGGAATGTACAAACCATTAAAAAAGCTTTTACAGCCCATCTTCCCGAAATTGCCGATATATTTGAAGCAGGCAAAGATGACTATTATACAGCCCAAGAGAAAGAATTTGTGGATGAAGCCTATATGCTTTGCAAAAATGTATCTATTGATGTGGGCATTATGGAAAAAGCAGACAATGTCTATGTCGTATTGAGTGACTTGGGTTGGTCTGATTTGGGCACTTGGAAATCCTTGTATGATATATCTGAAAAAGATACCCAACAAAATGTGATTGAAGGACACCACATTTTGTATGATACCAATGGCTGTATCATCAAAACAAGCAGAGACAAACTCGTAGTGATACAGGGACTAGAAGGTTATATTGTGGCTGAGAACGACGGTGTATTGATGATTTGTAAAATAGAGGAAGAACAGCGTGTAAGGGACTTTGTGGCGGATGCCAAACAATTGGGGAGTCAATATATTTAGTTAGGCCAAGTTTCTAGACGTACCAAGTTTGTTTGACGGAGTAAATCAAATTTGGCATGTCTTACGACAGAATCGCCGTAGCTTCTATTTCAATCAAATAATCCGAGGAAATCAGTTTAGCTACCTCAACTATCGTAGTACAGGGACGAATTTCTCCAAAAAACTCGCCATGGGCGCGGCCAAAAGCCCCCCACTGGCTAATATCCGTGACAAACATCCGAGTTCTCACTACATCAGACAGCGACGCACCTGCTTCAAGCAATACCTTTTCAATCTTTTGAATAATAAACTTCGTCTGTGCGTAGGCATCACCCACGCCTATAGGCATATCCCCATCCACGGCAACCGTACCTGTTATCTCAATAATGTTTCCGATACGAACAGCGCGAGAATATCCTATAATAGACTCCCAAGGTGCACCCGTAGAGATGTTGATTCTTTGTGATATATTGCTGGTTTTAAGTAAGTTTCTTCATTAATAACTGATTGACAACTTTCGGGTCTGCACTGCCTTTTGATTTTTTCATTACCTCGCCCACGAACAGCCCCATCAATCCTGTTTTACCTTTTTTGAAGGCTTGTACCTTGTTGGGCATAGCGGCCAAAACGCTGTCAACGATACCTTCGAGCGCATCGGCATTGCTATTTTGTAGCCAATTGTTTTGTTGGGCTACTTCTAAGGCATTAAGATTGGAGTTTTCGAGTAATAGTGGCAACAGTTTTTGAGCCGCTGTGCTGTAGCCCACTTGGTTGGTTTCCACTAATTGAATCACCTCTGCCAAGGCTGTGGCCGACAAAGGAAACTGGTCGGCAGTGGCATCAATATTTTCATTGAGATAGGTTTTTACGGGCCCCAGCACCCAATTGGCGGCGGCTTGATAGTTGCCTACCGCTCTTCCTAAATCCTCAAAATACAGCGCAACATTTTTGTTGTCGGTCAATATCTTAGCATGATCTGCCGAAAGACCGTACTTCGTCATAAATCTTTCATATAGCTCGCTAGGCAAAGGTGGCATTTCACCCCGAATTTGCTCTATCCATTCTTCTGAGATAAACACAGGGGCTAAGTCAGGTTCTGGAAAATAGCGATA
>Ga0105048_10015389_pt1 | contig 11875 bp, 8 predicted proteins | sample MAT05_FD_78382 | JGI IMG/M metagenome (GOLD analysis project Ga0105048, IMG submission 78382) | Freshwater microbial communities from Lake Fryxell liftoff mats and glacier meltwater in Antarctica - MAT-05 | ecosystem: Environmental > Aquatic > Freshwater > Ice > Liftoff microbial mat | place...
CCGCAACTATACGAACAACATGACTGATGAATTTCGAGCGAAGTTACGTGAACAGAGCTGCGGCAAAAACGGGATTTCGCGCGGCCCACTGGCCCCGTAAGAGTAGATAGATAAGGCAAAAGGCATTCGGGCGAGAGTCCGTCCGGCCGGAGTGCCTCTCAGGCCACGAAGCTAGAGCAGTTAGGCATTGTCCTCATAGCAATGGAGGCCTGTGTGCGTGATCTCGGCGTCGCCCTTGAGCGTGCGAAGCGTGTTCTTGAGCTTCATGCTCTGAATGAACAAGTCGTGCTCGGGATGGAGCTAATTGGGATTCAATCTGAAAAATCGAGCCGACCCTGCGGCTTTGTCTCACTCACAAAATCTGTCGACTCGCTCACACAAACGGCTGTGCATTAAAGACCAGGTGTTGGCAATCCCGCATCGGCTCTGGGCAGCTTGAGGCCGACAACGGTTTTGCCGAGCGGGCGATCAAATATTTCGCCATCGGTCGCAAGAACTGGCTCTTTTCAGATACCGCAGAGGGGGCTGAGGCGAGCGCACTTTTCTGCAGCTTCGCTGTTACAGCTAAGCTCAACGGCGTTGACCCCTATACGGCGCTCAAAGAAATATTTGAGCGAGTGCCCGTCGCCCAAACAATTGACGACTTCGAAAAACTCGCCGATATCCTCACGACCCGACCCGACTCCGCTTAACGAACGAGTTCATGAACCGCTCACGTTACAACCTGAATCCCGTCGGGATTCGGCCCGGCTAACTCCACAGTGCGCCGCACCAAGGCCTACTCATCTTAAACTCCCGTGGTATGGTTTGGGCTGGGAGGATTTTATGCGACATATCTTGAAATCATCGTTCGGGCTCATTTTGGCAGCGGGCGCGGCCCACGCCGAGACCATTGTCCAAATTCCGGGAATCGTCTCGGGATTCGGAACCCTCACGACCGACGGCATCATCGACGGCGCCATGGTCGTGCCTTCGCTCCGTTCCTCCGAGGTCCTCGCCTTCCAACCCGAGCGGCTCATGAGCCCGAGCGAGAAACTCCAAGTCGGCCCCATCGAAGCGGACGTTCCCGGCAATTTCTTTTTCCCTCGCCAACGCGAGCGACACGGCATCATCCCGGTTACCCTTGCGAAGGAGCAGTTCACGTTCACGACCGTGCGCGGCCAATCGAACGAACTCGTGACCGTGGGTTTTCGGGCCCCGTTCCGCGAACTCGTCCGTCTCGGTCAGGAAAAAGCCCCTTTCACCGACTTGCTCGCCATTGTCCAATTCACTAAATATGACGTCGCGCGCGACCGGGACTGGAGCCAAGACCGCTCGCTCGCGACGGTGGTGGCGAACAACTTCCGCAACCAGCTTCCCTACCGCTGGACCCGCACCGCGGCGCCCGCCGGTTCGAGCGACCTCGTCGTGAACTTTGAAAAGACCCCGGCCGCGCGGTGGATGGTGGCCGATGTGAAAGGGAATGCCCAGGCAAGCGGAAACCTCAATACGCGCGGAACCGCGCAGCATGAGTTCAAGACGCTTTTCCTCCGGCTTGACCTCAATGCTGACAAAGAAATTTCGAGCGGGCGCGGCTGGATTCGCGGGGCAAGCTCCCTCGCGCGTATCAGCGTGTCGAACCTTCCAGCGGCGCTCTCGAATGTGGCTGTGAATCGCGCCCGCCTCACCTGGCGTCCCGTCACCGACGCGGGCTGGATGACCATCATCCGCTCCCAGGGCGAAGCGCCCTCGAGCTTCGGGATTCTGGCCCGCCCCACGGGCGTGGTTAAACAAGAATGGGTGAACGCGGCGGACGGCAGCTACGACCTCGGCACTCCACTCGGCCCCTATGAGTCCGTGGCCCTCATCTTCGTCGGCACCGACCGGGCCGTCCCCATGCCCATCCCCGGCAACCCGGAAGTCGAGGATCCGCTTTTCACCTATGCGTCGGAAGTCAGAATGAAGTTGATGCAGTAAGATGGGGTCATGAAGCGATTCTTCCTCGTCGCCCTCCTGCTGACCTTAAGCGCTTGTACTTCCACGGAGCCCATCAAGCGCCCGCTCAACCTGCCCTTCAGCCGTGTCTACACGGGATCCTTCGACACCGTATGGAACGCGACGGTGCGGGTGCTCGACAACTACAGCATCACCGTGGCGAACCGAGAATCGGGCGAGCTTCAGACGGACCTCTCCGAATTCCGCCACAACCGCGAGCTGTTCGAGAACCCGGATGAAAGCGATCGGCTCGAGGAAGTCCGGTACCGACTCAAGGTGAAACTCTCCAAGGCTTTCGTGACGCAGACCGGCGAACCCGCGGTCCGCGTCCAGGTGCTCAAAGAGCTCTCCCAGTTTAAAAACATCTACACCGACTGGGAACGCATGCCGACCGACATGCACGAAGAGAACGTCATCCTCTACCGCGTCGGCCAACGCCTCAAAATTGCGGAAGCCCTCAAACGTAAAAGTGCCGGTTCCAAAGCCCCGCTTTAGTGGTACACGGGTGGTGCCCATGTTTTTGGCTCGCTAAAATGCTAGGCACCTCTCATGAACCACCGTTCCGAGGGCCTCGACAGCCGACCCGTTAGGGTTTGGAATGCCACTTGATGAAACGACTGGCGGTGGTGGGCGCGGGACTCAGTGGAAACGCCGCCGTGCGGCTTGCCCGGATTTTGGGCAACCTCGAAGTCACGCTCTATGACGACAACCGGGAGAAAAGCGCGTTCCAAACTCCCGAGGAAATGCTGCGCAAATTCAAGCCCGACACTTTGCTCGTTTCGCCCGGAGTTCCTCTCTCAACCCCGTGGATTCGGGAAGCGCTGAAAAACGGGATTGCGTTGACGAGCGAGCTCGACTTCGCGCTCGGCCAAACCCAGGACGAACGGTACATTGCGGTGACGGGTTCGGTCGGGAAAAGCACCACGGTGGCGCTCCTCGGCGCGGGCCTCCAATCTCTCGGACCACAGGAAGGTTTCGTTGGCGGAAACTTTGGCCACCCGCTCGCGGACTACATGGCCGACGTTCTCGAAGGCAAACGTCGGCGCGCGCGGTGGGTGGTGCTTGAGCTCTCGAGTTATCAGCTCGAGAATTTGAAGCGCCTCAAGCCCGAAGTGGCCGTCATCACGAGTCTCCACCCTAATCACCTTGAGCGGTATGAAAGCCTCGAGCATTACTACGCCACCAAATGGACGCTCGCCGGGAAAGCCCAGGGGTTCGTGGTGCTCAATGAAAACGGCGGTGACCTAAAAGCCTATGCCGCCCGCCAACCCCCACCGCCCGTCCCGGTGGTGACCGTCTCGCGAAGCCGGACGTTTCTGGAAGCCGAAGATTTTCGCAACGCGAATCTCTTGGGAACCCACAACTGGGACAACCTCGCGGTCGCGGCCCAAGTGGGGCGAAGCTGCGGGTGGGAGGGGAAGTTCTTGCGCGGCATGCTCGATTTTGACGGGCTTCCTCACCGGCTCCAGCGCGTCGCCGAAATCAGCGGCATCACCTTCGTCAATGACAGCAAGGCGACCACGATGGAGAGCGTGCTCGTGGCGGCGACTTCGCTCGCCGCTTCCTGGAAGTGCGGTCGCATCATGCTTCTGCTCGGCGGAAGGGACAAAAAATTGCCATGGGCGCAATTGTCCGCACTTTCGCAATTTGAGAACCTACGGCCGGTTTTCTTCGGCGAGTGCGGCGCACGGGCCGCCGCGTCCAGCGGACTCCCGGGTCCCATTCACGCGACGCTCCGCGAAGCCGTCCAGGCGGCCCGCGGAGAGCTTAAATCCGGCGATTTGCTTCTGCTGAGCCCCGGGGGAACGAGCCTCGATGAATTCAAGAACTTCGAAGATCGTGGCAATCAATTTAAACAGTGGGTTTACGAGGGATGGCTGCGCCGTTGAGCTGGCCCGTGGCGTGATGACGGTCGCGTCGAATTCTGGTTTACTTGGGCCAGGGCAAACAGACCTGGAGGTTATCCACATGAAAGCAACCCGCATTTCTTCGGCCGCTGCACTGAGTGCACTGCTGCTAGCCGTTTCGTCCTTCGCTCAAAGCGGAGTCGGTCCGACGGGTTCGGGCTCGGCCGCACCCAGCACCGTGAGCGGCACCGGCGATTTGGGCACCGGCCCCTCCGCCTCGGACACGAACGCCGCGACCGGCCCCGTCGCCCGCGACGCAATGCGCTCGCGCGGCGCGAACACCGACCGAAGTTCCACCGCGAACCGACGTGCGCGCACCGGTAGCACCACGGGCGTTTACGGCACCACGGGCGCCCCGAACGACGACGCCACGGGCACGGACGCCGGCACGGACGCGGGCACGGGCAACCCGTCGTCGCCCGGCGGCACGTCCGGCGTCGGTCGGTAGTTTTTGAGGTGCGCGCGAGGGAAACCCCTCCGCGCGCCTGTTACAATTGAAACGTGATTCAGCGTTTCATCGACCTTGCCACATTCTTCACCTCCGATTCGCGACTCGTCACCCCCGAAAGCATTTTCGTCGCGCTCAAGGGCGACAAAACGGATGGGCATGACTTCGTCGAAGGCCTCCTCCGGTCGGGAATCACCGCGGCGGTGGTTCGCGCGAACTATCCGGGCTCGGACCCGCGGCTCATCAAAGTCACCGACCCGCACCGCACCCACCGCGAGCTCGCCCACGCGTTCCGCAAGAAATCGAAAGCCAAAATTATCGCCATCGGTGGAAGCAACGGGAAGACAACCACCAAGGAATTCCTTTCCGCCCTCTGCGAGACCAAATTTCGCACCGTTAGAACGGAGAAGTCGCAAAACGGCGAGCTCGGCATTCCGCGCACCTTGGAGAAACTTCGCCCGGACACCGAAGTCGCCATTATTGAGGTCGGCATCGACGGCCCGGGCGACATGAAGCGCCACGCCGAGCTCGTCGCGCCCGACGTAGCCTGCCTCACCAGCATCGGCGAAGAGCATCTCAACCATCTCAAAGACCTCGAGACCATCTACTCCGAGGAGAGAATTCTGTTCGACGTGACGAAATCGCGGGGGGGAGCGCTCTTTGCGCCCGAAGCGGACCCGTTCCTGCAACGCTACGGCGCACCGGTTCACTTCGTTCCGGCGTCTCCGGTCCCGGCCGGCATCCCGTTCCAACACCCGCACGCCCGGCAGAACGCGCTCCTGGCCGGCGCGGTGTTCCGTTTTCTCGGGGGTAGCGCGGCGGAGCTCGAGGCCGCGTGGAGCCAGTTGCAGCTTCCCGAGGGCCGCGCGCAGCTGAAGGAATTTCGCGGCGGCGAGGTTTGTGTTTTCGCTGACCACTACAACGCGAACCCTTCTTCGATGAACGCGGCGCTCGCGTTCGCCGCCGAGGAGGCGCGGCGCCGCGGACTGCCGCTGACGCTCCTGCTCGGCGACATGTTTGACCTCGGTGAGGAAACCGAGCGCGCGCATCTCAGTCTTGTGACGACGGTTCGCGCGTCGGGGGCCGCGCGGGTGTTTTTCATCGGGCCCGAAATGACAAGGCTGCGTGCGAGCGTGGGGCCGCTATCGGGCACCCGCATCGAAACGTTCGCATCCACGGACGCCGCGCGCGGGTCCCCAGCATTTAGTGAGCTTCAGCGGGAACCGCGCGGTTTTATTTTTTTGAAAGGTTCAAGGGGGATGCGGCTGGAGGCTCTTCTGCAGCCGCTGGAGTCGGGGTTTGGGGCAAAGGCGAAGCCGTAACGGCAGGCGGCCCCGTAGGGTCCGCCGCCAAATTCGGATGTGGTGAGGTGGAAGTCGCGGCTTCACGCAGGACGGCCGCCGCCGCCGCCGGCGCCACCGCCGGGAATTCGGGAACCTCGAGACCCTCGAACACAAATTGCGCACGTTTCGTTTCCTGACCCGGACCCAGCACGCGCCTATATTCCCCGAACGAATCAGACTCACGCATGCGGACGTTGTCCTGGTCGTACTCCGTCCAGATGACGTCGGAGAGGTAGGCGATAATCTCGGGGTTCAGAATGGGGACCGCGACTTCGATGCGGCGGAAGAAGTTCCGCGGCATCCAGTCGGCCGATGAAATCCATGCCTGCCGCGCGCCGCCGTTTTCGAAAATGAAGAACCGGCTGTGCTCGAGGTACTTGTCCACGAGCGAGCGAACGCGGATGTTTTCGCTGAGGCCCGGCACTCCGGGCCGAAGGCAGCACATCCCGCGGACGAGCAAATCAATTTTCACTCCCGCCTGGCTCGCGCGGTAGAGCGCCTCAATGACGGACTCCTCGACGAGGCCGTTCATCTTCGCGCGGATGCCGGTGGCGCGACCGAGGTGTGCGTTTCGCGTCTCGTTGTCGATCCACTCGATGACCCGCTCGTGCAAGTTGTCCGGGGCCACGACCCAGGTGCGGAATCCGGAGGAAAACGCCATGGCGCCGGTGAGCGGCGAGTAGTCGTCCTGCGCTTCCATGGCCTCGAAACTGTCGAAGAGATGCTTGGCGTCGGCAAGGTAGGCGGGGTGCGAGGTCATGAGGCCGATGTCGGTGTAGAGCCGCGCGGTGTTCGGGTGGTAGTTTCCCGTGCTGAGGTGCACGAACCCGCGGTGCTTACTCGCGCTCCGCTTCTCGACGTACGTAATTTTGGCGTGAATTTTGATGTCGGGAGTTCCGTAAATGACCTGGACGCCCGCTTTCTCGAGCGCGCGGGCCCAGCGGATGTTGTTGGCTTCGTCGAACCGGGCCTTGATTTCGACGAGGGCGGTCACTTTCTTTTTGTTTTGCGCGGCGTGCACGAGCGCCTCGACGATGGGGCTGTCGCCCGATGTCCGATAGAGCGTTTGGCAAATTCGGGAAACCGAAGGATCGCTCGCCGCATGCTTGACGAGCTCCTGCACGGGCTCGAACGAGCTGTACGGATGGTGGAAAAGGACATCGTGCTTTTCAAGGACCTTGAAAAATTTCTGCCGGGGCAGGTCCTTCGGCAAAAGCTTGGGGCGACGCGGCTCGGGGAAGCTGTACCGCAACTTCTTGAACCCCTTGAGTCGGTAGCCGGCCATGAACGCCTTGAGGTCCAGCGGAAGCGAGAGCTGATAAATTTTGTCCTCATCGAACCCGAGCTGGTTCTGCAGCCAGCGGACGTTTTCGGTCAAGCTGATGGAGTCGACTTCGACCCGCACAATTTGACCGAACTCCCGGGTTTTAATTTGGGCCTCGAGCTCCGCGAGCGGATCGTCGGCGTCTTCGTCGACCTCAATTTCGGCGTTCCGGGAAACTTTGAACGAGAACATGTCCTGCACTTCGAAGTTCTTGAACACGAGGTCGCGGTACAAATAGATGAGGCGGTCCACCATGAAAACGTGCCGGCTCTTGACGATGAGGAGGCGGGGAAGGGTGGATGGGACTTCGATGATGGAGTGGGAGTTTGGGTGCTTTGCTAACAGATAGAGCCGGCCGCCGCTTAAGGACGGAAGCACGCCTCCCTCGGGAATGCGGAGCGGAACGATGTGCGGAAGGACGCGTTCCTCGAAAACCTCGCGGCCGAGGTCGGAGGCTTGGGTTTCGATGTGGAGTCCGGCCTCCGCGAAGGACCGCGCGAGCTCCTCGAAAACTTTCGCTTGCTGGAGTTTTTGATCGTAGACCCACTCGCGGATGCGGGCGACGAGGCGCGCTACGGGAATGCCGTCGCGCATGCCGCTTCCCGAGGCTTTCGCGAAAATGCTGGGCAGGCGCACCATGAAAAATTCCTCGAGGTTCGTCGAGACGATGACGAGGTACTTGAGGCGCTCAAAAAGTGGATTCGTGGGATCGGTGGCTTCCTCGAGGACGCGTTCATTGAACGCGAGCCAGCTCAGCTCACGCGAAAAAAGGCGACTATGGGTGTTTTCGAGCAGGTACTTCATGCATGTTCTATTGATTCGTGAGAACTCACCAAGTGGCTCCGACAACGCCCACCCAACTCATACACGCAAAGGTAAATCTCAACGGCCAGAACTTCCGGAATGCGATTAAACTGATTTTCTTTATTAAGGCGCTCCACCTCAAACCCTTGCGTCGCGAGCTCGACTCTGAGCCACGGGCGCAGGTCGAGGAAGCGGCTCACGCGCTTAACGAGGGTCTCGCGCGCATCAACGCTCAGGTCCATCATCTCCAGACTGAAAGTCCGGCCGAGAATTTGGCCGAGCTGGCCGCGCACGACCCGCTCCACGGTTTCCTGCATCGGCTGGGCCACCGGCCTGGGGGTGGAGGCGGACACCGGTTCGGACGGAGGGAGACCCGCGGCTTCACCCGGAGGCGAATGGAAACTCGGAGTAAACGGATTCGTCTCCACTGCGACATCGCCGCTCGGAAACTCGAACGCATCGTAAATCATCCCCGAAGGCAGCTCGCCGCTCATTCCGGTCGAGTCGGGCTCGACTCCGGGCACAATGAGCGACTCGACTTTGAGCAGGGTTTCGCGGTCCGCTTCCTCGGCACTTGTCGGCAGGGCGCTCGTGGGTGGAGCGAGGCTGGGCGCAGCCCCTTGGGTTTGCGCGAGGTAGGCTTTTTCGTCGGGCACAAGCAGCGAGTACCCGCAGGTGCACGCAATTTCAAAAGCGCCGGGGTAATCTTCGGTGTTGTGCTTGGCGCCGCAAGACGGGCAACTGAGCTCCATTTCAAAAGAGTATAGTCGCGGATGGCGCCTGGCGGCAATGCCAGGCGCTTGTCGCTAAGGAAACCCTGATTTTTTGCTAAACTCTAGAAAAGAAACGACAATCCCGCCTGGGCGCCGTACAGCCAGTGGTCAAATTTTTGCTGGGTGACCTGGTGGATGAGCTTCACCGGTGAGGAGAAAATCTCCAGGGTGAGCCCCATTTCGGAGTCTGAAATGGGGCTCAAATCGATGCGGTAGCCGGCCTCGGCCAGGTAGTTAATGCGGGAACGGGCGCGCAATTGGCCTTTGAAGTCGGAGCCATAGGTGACCGTCCCCTGCAGCCGGAGGCCGAGCCACTGCACTCCGAGGAGGACCCCGCCGTTCAGAACTTTGTATCGCTCCTTCTGACCCACGGGGTCGGAGAGAACTTTCGAAGCGCTGTAGCGTCCCGCAAGCCCGAACCGAAGCGCGGGCGCCTGGAGGTAGTAGTCTCGATTCTTCAAGGGGACGTTCCCGAAGTAGTAATTTTCGGTGATCCGGGCGAAGACCCATGACCCCGCGGCGCGAAAGTCGTCGAGGACCATGCCTCCGCCCGCTTCGAAACCACTGCTCAGCGACAAGTTTCCGAGCCGTTTTATTTCCTCGTTCCGTCCGTTCTCGATGGGGCTCAAATGGCGACGCTTAAGGCCGTCCAACTCTTCCTCGGAATTGAGCAGGACTTCCGCGTCGGCTTCCGAGAGGAAAATGGATTGATTCGAGGGGACGAGGCGGGCGTTGTAGCTCAAGGCGTTTCCGATGTTCCGCAGCTTCACCGATTTCCCGCGGGTGCCGACTTCGAGAAAAAACTCTCGACCGCTGAGCGCGACTCGGTTGTTTCCCACCACCATTTCGGCGTCCCCGCCGGAGCCGCCCTGAACGAAGAAATCGCCGTAGTCAAAAATGAGGAGTGGGGTTTTCTCGCCGTTCGGCAGGAGCCGCAGTTGCGCCGGCCCCAGCACGCTGATGCGCGCGCCCGCGCTCGATTTGAGCCAAGCCCGTCCGCCCGCGCCGAGCACCACGGCTCCGAGAATGCGCGTGCCGCGCGCGAGCGGCCGCGAAGTCCGATTCAGGCTGAGAAAAGCGGGGTCGTTCCACGAGTCGACCTGGAAAATTTCTTCCGCGCGCATGCCGGCGCTGAAAAGGACCACCAACCCCAACCAATTGCGGCAGAAGATCATAGGTCGAGACCGCTCCTCACGGAAAGGGTCGCGCGCCATTCCCCAAATTTGCCGAAGCCGTAGTACAGCGCGGGACTTAACTTGAAGGGGACATAGTGAAGGAATCCGCCCTGAAAGTCGAGCGCCGTCCCCACGGTGGTCCAGTAGTCACGGCCGAGCCGGTAGCGACTCAGCTGCGCCCGGTAGGGCTCGAAGGTGATGGTCTCCATGATCAGTCGTTGATCGATGTTCTCGAGGCGCAGGCGGTTCCAGCGGGTCGCGCTGGCCGGGCGCGCGAGCGTGTAAGCGGCCTCCACATTTCCACGGAAAACTTGCGGGCTCACGCCGAGGCCTTGCTTGAAACCGCGCGTGAGAAACGTGAGCCCCTGGGTCGAGAACGCGTTCTCTCCGCCCCATTCAATGTAGGAGGCGGGAAAGTTGCGGCGGTGAGTGTAGCCGTGCTCGACTTGCAGCTGCAGCACCGATTTGAAAAAAAGCGGAAGATGCGCCACGAAGTTGGTGCGGGTTTCGGGAAGTACGATGTACCGCGTCCGGTTCTCAATGAAGAAACTCGGCGGGACGCGCGGAAGGGCGAGCTCGTCTTCGAACGCACGGTGACCCCACGTGGAGCGGAGCGAGACGTAAATTCCGGGGACAATGTAGCGATAGGACGAGAGCCCCGGGCTCGGCCGCGCTTCCCAGTAGTAGAGCTCCGGCGACACCACTCCTCGCACGCCCCCCCACTCATAGGGTGCGTCGAGCCCCACCGCCGCGGACCAACGATCTTGAGTTTGCTGAAGGGGCGCGACGGGGAAGTAAGAGGCGTGAGTGCGAAGGCGGGAAAAGGGACCGAGGTGAAGCTGATTGCGATAGAGGCTCAGCATTCCCACGGGACGCCTCAAAGTGGAGTCGTAGCCGGCGAGCAAATCGCCGGAGTAGCTGTCGGTCAAATCGTTAAAAAAGGTAGTGCCCGTAATTTGGATGTTGCCTTTCTGGCCCACGAGAATTTGCGGCAGCCAAAAATGCGGAAAAAGCGTGGCGAACGGGCGGTAGGTCCTCGGCGCGGCGCCCTGCCCCTCCGGAATGGGAGCGGGGGGCGGTGCAGGAGATGGAGTCGGAGTCGCGGGACTCAGTTCCGCCACCTCGGGACTCGGTGCCGCCACCTCGGGACTCAGTGCCGCCACCTCGGTGAAGTCGCTCATCTTAATTTCGATGATCCGATCTTTTTCCCAGAAGCTTTCGCGAAGGAAAAGTTTCGTTCCGTTCGAAGCGAGGTCTTGAGCGCCCGTAGTAAGCGCGATGCTTCTAAGGGGCATTCCGTCGGCGAAGAGCACCGGACCGAAGTAGTCGCGGCTCCGCTCGAGCGCGACAAAGCAAGTAGGACAGAAGCCGGGCATGGGCATGCCTTTCGTCAGGATGCGACCGGGTAGGGCCAGTTCGGTCGGCGCGGCCGAGGCGGCGGGACCCGGGTAAGTGCCGCGCAAGACGCGCTCTTCGAAAGAATTCCGGCCGCGGCTCGCCGACAACACCCAGCTGTCCGTTCCAAGCAGAATTCCGGAAAGTCGCTCGAAGGGTTCGGTGGAAGCCAGAAGCGTTTCCGGTTCCCCCAGCGCGCACGTTTCAAAGTTCAAAGTCGCCCGTCGCGCGACCAACTCTCCGTTTTTCGAGCTCTCAATCCATCCCATCCGGTCGCCTTGGACCGCAATTTCGCGGATGCGCGCGGAGCCCAGACCCACGACACATCTCAGGGCAAGCTCTTCATTGAACAGCGCCACTTCGCGGCCCACGTTGAAGGCGTTTTGCAGGGGAAATTTTTCGGAGAGGACGACCCAGGTCTTCCGGCTCGGAAAGTGGAGTGCCTGTGTCGGCTCGCGGAACGACCGAAACCATCCGCGGGTCACGACCTGGCCGTCGGCGCGGATGCTCACAAGGACGGGTCGCTCGAAACGGCTGTCGCGGTGATAAGCCCGAATGCGAATCCAGGAAGGAACTTCGGCGCTGAACGGTCCGAGGAGCGCGTCCGACTCGTCCAAGGCGGCGCGCTCCGGCGCGGCGGGAAGGGGAGTGGCCGCCCATCGTTTGGTTGCCAAGGCAAGCTCAGCGTCCACGCTCACGCCGAAATGCGCGAACACTTTTCGAAAGCTGAGG
>Ga0105048_10015390_pt1 | contig 11875 bp, 10 predicted proteins | sample MAT05_FD_78382 | JGI IMG/M metagenome (GOLD analysis project Ga0105048, IMG submission 78382) | Freshwater microbial communities from Lake Fryxell liftoff mats and glacier meltwater in Antarctica - MAT-05 | ecosystem: Environmental > Aquatic > Freshwater > Ice > Liftoff microbial mat | place...
AGGTGGGTGAAATCGTCACCCACGGGCCGATGGTCTTCAAGGGCTACTGGGAGCACCCGCAGGCCACCGAAGCGGCTTTCATGCAGATCGACGGCAAACCCTTCTTCCGTACCGGCGACCTGGGCCGGCGCGACGAAGAGGGCTACTTCTTCATCACCGACCGCCTGAAACGCATGATCAACGCCAGCGGCTACAAGGTCTGGCCGAGCGAGGTGGAGCTGCTGCTCTTCAAGTGCCCGTGGGTGCAGGAGGCCTGTGTCATCGCCACGCGCGACGCCTACCGCGGCGAAAGCGTGAAGGCCGTGGTGGTGCTGCGCGCCGAGGCGCGCGGGCAGGTGACTGAACAGCAGGTGGTGGACTGGGCGCGCGAGCACATGGCGGTCTACAAGGCGCCGAAGGTGGTCGAGTTCGCCGAAAGCCTGCCCAAGAGCGGCGCTGGCAAGGTGATGTGGCGCTTCTTGCAGGAAAGGGAAGCCGCCGCGGGCTGAGCACCTGCAACTGAGGACGCCCGCCGAACACGCCCGCCGAGCACGCCCGCGACAATGCAGGCATGTCCCAAGACAGCCAGTTCATCGTGCCGCCGTCCTTCATCGCACTGTTCGTGCCGGCCGGGCGCAGCAAGCCTGTCGAGACGCGTGAACACATCACTGCGCGCTACGAGTTCTGCGAAGACCTGGCGCAAATGCTCACCGAGCCGGCAAGCATCAAGAAGTGGGAACTGGGCGTGACCGAGGCCGACGTTCTGGAACGTATGAACCTCGGCCTGACGGGTGAAGGTGCCGTGGTCGAAGCTGCTGAAGCGCGCTGGGTGCTGCGCCGGCTTGCCGAGCTGCTGGAATGGCCCGACCCCGGGCCGTCGAACGCGGGCGGCGCTACAGCCTGAACGGACCGCTGGTGAAGATGCGCGCGTCCATCGTGCGCAGGTCGGCGGCCACGGCCACGGGTGCGCCGCAGGCCGCCAGCACATCGCGCTGCAGGTCCAGCCCCGGCGCAATTTCGATCAACGTCAGTTGCGCCTGGCCCGCAGCGCCCGTTTGCAGATCGAAGACCGCTCGCTCGGTGATGTAGCGCACGCGCTGCCCGCGGGCGGCCATGTAGGCGGCGTTGTAGCTGAGGTGCGACACGGCAGCCACCAGCTTCTGCAGCCGGCCTTCCTGCACGATGCGCAGCTTGCCGTCACTGGCTTGCACCTGCAAGCCGCCTGTGGTCAGCGTGCCCACGAACACCACTGCCTTGGCGCCCTGCGTGATGTTGATGAAACCGCCCACGCCGGCGATGGCCGCGTCTTCGCCGTTGCCGAAGCGGCTGACGTTGACGTTGCCCGCTGCGTCCACTTCGGCCATGCCCAGCACGGCCAGGTCGATGCCGCCACCGTCGTAGAAATCGAACTGCGCAGGCTGGTCGACCACCGCTTCCGGGTAGGCACTGGCACCGAAGCTCAGGCCATCGGCCGGCGTGCCGCCGATGGGGCCGGCTTCGACACTGAGCGTGTAGCCGCGCACGCCGGCGGCCTGGGCCAGCGCGCCCACCGCCGCCGGCATGCCCACGCCCAGATTCACCACGCGGCGCCGGCCTTGGGGCTGCGCCTTGGTTTGAAGATGCGCCTGCGCCAGTTCCAGCGCCGCGCGGCGCTGCACCAGCGTGCGGGCGTCGAGCACCGTTTCGGCCAGGCGCGGTGCCTGCTGGGCATCGAAGGCGGCACCGCGCCAGGGCTGAAGGTAGCTCTCGTTGTCTTGCTCGCCGAAGGTGATGCGGTGCAGGTCGGGGTCGGTGTTGTGCACCACCACGTCCACCAGATGGCCGGGCACGCGGATGGGCGCCAGCGCTTCGTGACGACCGACGACTTCACGCACCTGTGCAATGACGAGCCCGCCGCTGTTGCGCACGGCCTGGGCCACCGCCAGCACTTCGTGGTGGAAGGCCTCGCCGTGGGTGCTGAGGTTGCCGCGTGCGTCGGCGGTGGTGGCGCGCAGCAAGGCGCAGTGGATGGGGAAGGTGGGGTAGAACAGCAAGTCCTTGCCGTGCAGATGCAGCGCTTCCACCCAATGCCGGCCTGCGGCTTGTGCGCGCAGCGCCCGCTGGTTCAAGGCGCCGCCTTGGTAGCGTGAGTCCAGCGCCGTGCGCGGGTCGACGAAGGTGTGCAGGCCGACACGGCTCAGCAACCCCGGCAGGCCGGCAGCGATGGCGCGGTAGAGGTGGCTGATGACGCCCTGCGGCAGGTTCCAGGCCTCGCACTCTTCAGCCAGGGCCAGCGCAGACAGCCGCGTGGCCGTTCGCCAGTGGCCACCGCACACCGCGCGCACCATGCCGACGTTGCCGAAGTGGTTCACGCCACGCTGCCCGCGGTCGCCCTGGCCGGCGCTGTAGACGAGCGTCAGGTCGCGCGGTGCCCCGCTGGCCAGGAAGCGGCGCTCCAGGGCCTGGGTCACGGCCTCGGCATGGCCAGCGCCGACGAAGCCGGCGCTGGCCACGGTCCAGCCCGGCTGCACCAGCGCTGCGGCCTCGCCGGCCGAAAGAAAACGCGGCGCGCTCATTAAGGTGTCAGACCGAGCTCAAGCGTTGTGGATGCAGGGTTCACTCGATGCGGTGGCCGCGGGCGCGCAGCAACAGCAGGCAGCCGACGAAACCGGCAGATGCGGAAAGAAAGAAGAGCCCCGTGCCGTAACTGCTGGGCGAGGCGTCTGCACTACGGCCGGCCAGGCAGGCGGTGCCGGCGACGACACCGAAAGCGGCCAGCAACTGCAGCGGGCGCACCGTGTGCACGAAGCGGTTGTAGGTGCCGGGTGGAAAGTGGCCATCGACGCCGTTGCGGATCTGCTTCATGTCCAGCGGATGGCCACGCATCCAGAGCGGCGTGGTGGCGAAGAAGAACGCCGGCAGCGCAAGCGTCACATAGCCCTGCAGGTTGAACTGAAAGGCGCCGGTCTCGGGCAGAGCGGCCAGCGACAGGCCCAGCTTGGCGGCAAGGCCGAGCAGGACAGCCCAGAATAGAAAGGCGAAGATGCGGATGGGGGTCATGGAAAGTACGGCGCTGACTCAGCTGAGACTGCGTGCGTGATTCTGCAAGCAGACCGGCCTGCGTGGTCTCAGGGCATCAACGCATGGCGCGGCAGCAGGCTGAGCGCACTGTGCTTGTAGCGGGCTGGACAGGCTGCATCCCGCATGCGCGACACAACACAGACCCTGTTTGCCAGGCGCTGCTAGAGTGGCTGGCACGGCCATCCTGCCCCCACACGTCGCCGCGTGCGATCGAAGTCATCACCGCCGAACGATGCTGCCCACGACGCTGACCCCGCCCATGCAGATGAACGCGCCTCGCCTGCTGCAACTGCACAACGCCGGCACCTACGCCGGCAACAACGCAGATACCGATACCGACCCCGACCCCGACCCCGACGCTGCCCTGGCCGCTGAAGCCGCCGCAGGACTGCTGGCCAAGCCGGCATTTGCTTCGCCCAAGTTCTTCTACGACACGCTGGGCTCGCGGCTGTTCGAGGCCATCACCGCGCTTGAGGAGTATTACCCGACGCGCACCGAGAACGCCATCTTCGCCAGCCATGGCGCGGCCATTGCGCGGGCGGCGCTGGCGCGCACCGGTGCGGCGCCGGTACTCGTGGACCTGGGCGCCGGCAGCTGCGCCAAGGCGTCGCGGCTGTTCGGCACCGTTCGGCCGCGGCGCTATGTGGCCGTGGACATCGCGGTGGAGTTCGTGACCCAGGCCTTGCAGCACTTGCAGCGCGAGAACCCCGAGCTCGATCTCGTGGGCGTCGGCCAGGACTTCTCGGCGCGCTTGCAGCTGCCTGCAGGCGTGGTGGATGGCCCGGCGCTGGTGTTCTACCCGGGTTCCAGCATTGGCAACTTCGCGCCTGACGATGCCCTGCGCCTGCTGCGCGAAGCCCGCGAGCTGGCCGCCGGCGGAGCGTTGCTGGTGGGTGTGGACCTGATCAAGCCGCGCGCCTTGCTGGAGGCTGCCTACGACGACGCGCTGGGCGTCACCGCAGCCTTCAACCTGAATCTGCTGCGCCACCTGAACCGTCTGCTGGGAGCCGACTTCGCGCCGCGCGACTGGCGCCATGTGGCGCTGTTCAACGCCGAGGCATCGCGCGTCGAGATGCACCTGGAAGCGAAGAGCGATCTGCAGGTGCGCTGGACGGGCGGCGAGCGCAGTTTTTCTGCAGGCGAACGCATCCACACCGAAAGCTCCCACAAGTGGACGCCCGCCAGCTTCTCTGCGCTGCTGCGCGACGCCGGCTGCCACGACATTCAGCACTGGCAGGACGAACGCGGCTGGTTCGGGGTGTTTCTGGCGGCGGCTTGAAGGCCCGCCAGCCAAGCCGGCGCGGCTAGACAGCGCAGCTTCGCAAGCCGGCAGGCACATCGTTGCGTGCGGCGGGAAAGTAGTTGCGAAAGCGTGCATGGCGCAGCCGAGGCTGGGTCATGAACGAGGCACCACGCAGCACCGGGCGGCCGTCGAACCAGGGTGCCGAGTAGTCGCGGTAAGGGTGGGCACGAAAGCCGGGGTAGGGCGCAAACGGGCTCGCCGTCCACTCCCAGACATCGCCCCAGCGGAAGCTTCCCGCGCTGCCGTGCTGATCGACGTGCTCAATGCCGTACTCACTGCCGTACTCGCTCAGCGCTGCCTGTTCCCATTCGGCCTCCGTCGGCAAGCGCCGGCCGGCCCAGCAGCACCACGCCAGCGCTTCGTGCTGTGTCAGATGGCAGGCGGGCTCGTCGATGGGCAGCGCTTGCCATGCGCCACCACGCCAAAGCTGCCAGCCGCAGGGGGTGCCGGCAGCCTTGCGCAGGTATTTCGGCGCCTGCGCCGCGCTGCTGCGGCGCCGTGCGTCGCCGGCAGGTGTCCACCAGCGCGCGTCGGCATAGCCACCGGCTTCGACGAACGGCAGGTACTCGGCCCAGCGCAGCACCTGGGCGTCGATCTCGAACGGCGTGGTGCACACGGTGTGCGCACCGAGTTCGTTGTCGAAGGCGAAGCCCGAGTTGCTGGTGCTGCCGAGCTGAAAGCAGCCCCCCGCAAGGGCCAGCGCGGCAGGCGGCGTGGGCAGCGTGGGGGCCTGCCAGCGGGCATCAGTGATGTTCACGCCCAAGGCCTGCGCCGTGTAGAGCGCGGCTTCGTGGTGCATGTCTTCGTGCAGCAACGCCAGGCGAAAGAAGTAGAGACTCGGCTCGGCCGTGGCCGGCCACGTTGCCAGCAGCGCCAGCGTCTGCTGCAGTTGCGAGTGAAGATCGGCACGTGTGGCGTGAGCACCCGGCAGCGCAAGCTGCCAGCGTGTGGCGTGCGGCACGCGGCTGGAGTCGTACAAGGCATCGGCCCCGGCTCTTGGCGGCGGCAGACGGGGCAGCTCAGGGTCGGCCCGCAACCCTTGGCCACACGCCGGGTAGCGGCCGAGCCACCAGCTCTGGAACCAGCCGAGATGGCCCAGTTCCCACAGCAGCGGGTTGAATTCGGCGCGCCGCGGCACGGCCAAGCCGGGCAAAGCAGACTCGAAAACCGCGAAGGTGGACAGCGTGTCGCTGCGGCTGGCCTGCAGCGCCAACGCCAGCGCCTGGGCATCGCCGCAGCGCGCCAGGTGCGCCGGCTCGCGGCAGGCTAGGCTCTGCTGATGCATCTGGGTTCCATCGTCATCGTCACACCGGCTCTCGCACAGGCCAACAACGGCAACTGGCAGACGGCCAGCCGCTGGGCGCGCCTGTTGCGGCCAGCTTACCGCGTGCGTGTGGTTGATCAGTGGACGGCGAAGGATGCGCACGGCGCTGACGACGCTGACGCCGACTTGATGATCGCGTTGCACGCCCGGCGCTCAGCTGCGTCGGTAGAGGCCTGGCGTGCCGCGCACTCGCAGCGGCCCTTGGTGCTGGTGCTGACGGGCACCGACCTGTACCGCGACGTCCACCATGACGCCGATGCGCAGCGCTCGCTGGCCCTGGCTGACGCGCTGGTGGTGCTGAACGAGCTGGGGGCACAGGCCCTGCCTGCCCGGTACCGCAGTCGCTGCCATGTCGTGCTGCAGTCGTGCCCGGCTCGGCGCACGCTGCCGCACAACGGGCGACACCTCCGCGCCTTGATGGTGGGCCACCTGCGTGACGAAAAAGACCCGCAGACCTATTTCGCCGCCGCACGGCTGCTGGCGGGCCGGCCCGACATCTTGCTCGACCACATCGGCGCGGCACTCGACCCCGCGCTGGGCGCGGCTGCGACGGCCTTGGCTGCTGTGCAGCCCAACTACCGCTGGCTGGGCGGCTTGCCGCATGCCGCGGTGCGCGGCCACATCCAGCGCGCGCATGTGCTGGTGCACGCCAGCCGGCTGGAAGGTGGAGCGCATGTGATCACCGAGGCCCTGCGCAGCGGCACGCCGGTGCTGGCGTCGAACATCGCCGGCAACCTGGGTCTGCTGGGGCTCGGCTATTCCGGTGTGTTCGAAGCCGGCGACGCGGCCAGCCTTGCGGCGCTGCTGGCGCGTGCGCGCGACGATGCGGCTATGCTGCCAGCGCTGCAACACGAGGCCGCTGCACGCGCTGTGTTGTTCAGCCCACAGGCCGAGCGCGCTGCGCTGCTGTCGCTGATTGCCACTCTGACGAGCCAGCAGCCCGCAGCCCGCAGCCCGCAGTCCCCAGCCATTAGCCATTAGCCAGTAGGCATTAGCTGTTAGCCACCGGCCCCGACATACTTCCAGGAGACCCCCCATGAACGCCCCAGAAAAGCTGGCCGAACCCCGCCTCACCTCGCTGTCGCATGGCGGTGGCTGCGGATGCAAGATCGCGCCGGGCGTGCTGCGCGAAATCCTGAAGGGCACGGCCGCCATGCCCATTCCCAAGGAATTGCTGGTCGGCATCGAGACCGCCGACGACGCCGCCGTCTACCAGCTGAACGACGAGCAGGCGCTGATTGCCACCACCGACTTCTTCATGCCCATCGTCGACGACCCGCACGACTTCGGGCGCATCGCCGCCACCAACGCCATCAGCGATGTCTATGCCATGGGCGGCCGGCCCATCCTGGCGCTGGCCCTGGTGGGCATGCCCATCAATGTGCTGAGCACGCAGACCATCGGTCGCATACTCGAGGGCGGCGCCAGCATCTGCCGCGAAGCCGACATTCCCATCGCCGGTGGCCACACCATCGACAGCGTCGAGGCCATCTACGGCCTGGTCGCGCTCGGCCTCGTGCACCCCAGGCACGTCAAGCGCAATGCCGACGCACAACCCGGCGACGTGCTGGTGCTGGGCAAGCCCGTCGGTGTGGGCGTGATGAGCGCGGCGCTGAAGAAGGGCGAACTCGGCGACGCGGGTTACGCGCGCATGATCGCCACCACCACGAAGCTGAACACACCGGGCCCCGACCTCGCCGCCTTGCCCGGCGTGCATGCGCTGACCGACGTGACGGGCTTTGGCCTCGCCGGCCACGTGCTGGAGATGGCGCGCGGTGCGCGCTGCGAGGTGCAGATCGATTGGGCCAGCGTGCCGCTGCTGCCCGGTGTGCGTGTCTTGGCCAGCCAGGGCTTCGTGACCGGTGCGTCGGGCCGCAACTGGGCCGGTTACGGCGTCGACGTGTCGTTGCCGGCCGGCTTCGCCGCAGAAGACCAGGCTTTGTTGAGCGACCCCCAGACCAGTGGCGGCCTGCTCGTCGCCTGCACGGCCGACACGCTGACCGAGGTGCTGGCCACTTTCGCGCGCCACGGCTTTGCCGAAGCGGCGGTGGTCGGGTGCGTGCTCGACCGCAGCACGACGCCGCGGCTGCACGTTCGCTGAACGCAGGCTACGCAGCCCAATCTGCGAGCGAAAGCGGGCTCAGCTCCTGCTCAGTTCCGCTTGCGGAACATCACCACGTGCTGCCACGGCAGCGTGCTCACGGTGCGCTCCCAGTCCAGTGGGAACACGGCCGCTTCACGCTTGATTTGCGCCTCGCTCATCTTGTGCAAAGGCTTGATGGGCACGCGTGGATCCTCGGCCTTGTATTCGACGAAGACGACGCGACCGCCAGGCTTGAGCGCTTTCATCACGCTGGCCATCACCTCGTACGGAAAGGCCAGCTCGTGGTAGACGTCGACCATCACGGCCAGGTCCACCGAGCCTGCCGGCAGCCTGACATCGTCGACCGCGCCGAGCCGCGGCTCGATCTGCGTCAGCCCGCTTCGCTTCACGCTGGCATGCAGCAGGCTCACCATCTCCGGCTGCACGTCCACCGCCCAGACCTTGCCGGCCGGCAGCACCGCGGGGGCCATGCGGCGCGACAAGTAACCGGTGCCGGCGCCGATGTCGGCCACCACCATGCCCGGCCGCAGCGCCAGTGCGGCCAGCAGCAGGTCGGTGCGCTCTTCGCGTTCACGCTCCTCGCGCTCGAGCCAGGCCGCGCCCTGCCAGCCCATCACCGCCGAAATCTCTCGTCCCATGTAGCGCTTGCCAATGCCGTCGCTGCTGGCCGGCACGGCGCTGTAGCGCTCGGCAAAGGCGGCGGGCTGCGCCAGCACGGCGCCGGCCGTCAGCAGCAAGGCGGAGAGGGCGCTCAGCCAGAAGTGCGAGCGCTTCATCGCACTGCCAGCCAGATTTCGTTGCGGCGCATGAACCACGGCGTCATCGGGCCGTTGTAGCGCGCCAGCACGGGCTCGCCTTCGGCGGCGATGCCGGCAGCGGCCACCGTGGCCTGCAGCTTGGCCAGATGCTCTTCGTAGTTGGCCTGCGACCAGGTGCCCGAATAGCAAATGGCCACACGCGAAGCCGCAGGCTCTTCGCGCAGGCGCACGCGGGGGTCCAGGGGCTCGGGTGCTGTCGCCAGCGTCACGCTCCTGGGCAGCACGAACTGCACGCGCGTGCCGCCGGCCACGGCGCCTTGCGTCACCGGCGCTGTCATCGCGAGCTTCACGGGTTCAGCGCTTTGGGTCACTGGCGCCGTCATTTCCAGCTTCCGCTGACCCTTGTTCTTGCCGAAGATGTAGCCGGCCAGGATGGGGAAGGCCTGGTTGCCGGCGTCGGCGGACGTGGTGTCGAGCACCACCTCTGCCACCACGTAGGCCGCGTAGCGCCGCAACTCGGTCTCGTTGCCCAGTTGCCGAACGACCTCGTAGGCGGGCTCCTCGATGGCGTGGCTTGCGGGGGGTGCCAAGACCAGCAGCAGTATCAGTAGAAATCGGGTCATGCATCAGAGCTTACGGGCACCACGCTGCGGCGCGTGAAATCAGGGTCTTGGCGCGGTGCGCCCGACCAAGACCTGCTGGCGACAGGGCTGCTGGCGCCATCACCGCTGGCGCCATCAGCGGGCCCACGCCTTCACGTCGGGCCACCCCATCAGCCTGAAGACCACGTAGTTGATCGCAGCCTCGGCCGGGTCGTCGGCGAAAACGATCAGCTCGGCGTGCCGCGGCACGCCGGCCTTGTCGATGATTCGCCACAGCTCCGCGGCGGCCTTGGGCCTGCCGTCGCCGCCGATCAATTCGATGTGTGGCAGGTGCACGACCTTGCCGTCCGGCGCAACCCGCGGCAGCGTCTTGCCGGCAGCGATGTAGACCTTCTCGAACTCGCCCTGCGTGCGCGTCGGGTCGCTCACCCAGGCCGTGCGTCCCTGGCGGGCGGTGTAATTCGTCGGCGGTACCGCCAGGTCAGTCATTCCCTGCGGGTTGCGAATGGCCGTGGCCACCTTCGTCAGTTCCTCGCCGCTCAAAGCCCAGTCGTCCACCGAGTCCATCAGCAGCGACACCCGGGGCTGCCCCATCTGCTCGAAAGCCATGAATGCCAGTGCGGCGTCGGGCGAGAGGCCACCGTCGCTGACGATCACGACATCGTGCGTCGGGCCGACGCCGGCCTGCCCCAGCGTCAGCGCCAACCGCTGCGGTTGCTGCAACTGGGTGTGAACGGTCTGGGCGGGAATGTTCAGCGCAAAGGGCAGGTGGCCCCGTGCGTACTGGGCGGGCTCTCGCACGTCGACGATGCTCAGGTCGGCCGCGCCGAACAAGCGCAGCATCGCGCTGTTCCAGCCGGTCACCCAAGACGCAGGGCGCAACAGATGCGGCGCCGAGTAGGTCCAGAACGGCAGCCCGCGGTCGTCGCGCAGCCACTCTCGTTGCGATTCCTGGTACAGCGTGACTTTCCTGTGGTCGGCAATGAATTTGAGTGCGAACCAGTTGACCGCCGCGGCGCCACCGCCGCCGCAGTGGCTGTGCACCGTCTGCTCTGGCCTGATGCCGGTGTAGCGCAGCAGGCGCTGCAATTCGGCGGCTGACTTGAAGGTCTTGTCGGCATTGAACAAGTCGCTGCTGGGCATCGACACGGCATTCGGCACGTGCCCGGCGCGGTCGAAGAAGCGACGCGCGCCGTAGTAATAGTCCGCGCTCAGCGCGTCCATCAGCACGTGGTGCTTGAGGTCGCCCGAGGCCACCAGGAACTCCGGCAGCCGCACCCGCGCCTCTTCGCGAAGCTGTGTCACGCGGAAGGTGCCGCGCGTGGGCGCCGGGGTGGCTTCGGTGACGACCGCGCCGCCCTTGGCGCGCCAGGCGGCCAAGCCGCCATCGAGCAGGAACACGTCCTTCGCCGGCACGCCGTGGTAGTAGAGGTCGTAGAACAGCCGCGGCGCCATGAAGTCGGCGCCCTGGTCGTAGATGACTACTTTGCGATTTGGGCTCACGCCCCACGATTGCAGACGCTGCTCCATCTGCTGCGGCGTGGGGTCCTGTGCGCCGTAGCGGTAGCGATCGGCGCTGACGGCGCCTGGCACATGACCCGCCATGTGGTCCTGTGTCGACGACGCGTCGATCAACAGCACTTCGCCCAGTCGCTGCTGCAGCCAGGCGGCATCGACAAGACGGCTCTTCTGGGAGTCTGCGGCTGACGCTCCAGTCGGGCCCAGCAACATCAGCCAGGCAAAGCCGCAGGCCAGAAAGAGGCGCGGCCAGCGGTGGTCGAAAATTCGCATGTCATCCTCCATCGCAAGAGAGTGAGGTCGACGGTAGCGATTGAGCCGTGCACCAGCCAGGGCGGGCCGACGAGATGCAGGATCGGCTGGCCGAGTTGCAGCGGATGTCTCGCGAGGCGCAGTCGCAATGCGTCGATGGCGCAGCATCGCGCATGAACTGTCTGAAATCCCCCAGCCAACGCGTTTCAGGCGCCCGGCCCGGTGCCCGGGGCCGCGGGGCTCGGCTGCGCCAGAGCTTGTTGGAGCCGAGTTCGGCGCCCGATCGACCGGAAAAACCCGTCAACGATCACCGCGGATGAACCTCCTTTGGGTTGCGGTCGACCCTCAACAGGCCGCCGCCGAACCCACGTGCCGCATCAGTGGGTGTTCGGTGGCTTTGCCGGGGGCCATCAGGAAAAGAAAGCCCGTTTCAATTTCCGGTTCTTCTCCGGTTCTGCCGCACTATTCGCGGGCGGTTTGGGGCGATCCTGAGCATCCGGGGTCCCGTCTCAAGGCCGCTGGTGCAGCACCAGCGGCAGCACCGCCGTGGCGCCGGCCTCGCGCAGCAATGCGGCGGCCACGGTCATGGTCCACCCGCTGCGGTAGCGGGCATCGACCAGCAACACCGGCCCGGCCGGCACCACCACGCCGTGGCGCAGCGCCACGGCCTGGCGCAGCGCCGCCACGCGCGCGGCCGAGGCCAAATCCTCATCCGGCATCGCGCCTGACCCTTGCAAGGCATCGACCAGCGGCAACCGGCCCACCGTCGCCAAGTGCAGAGCCACTGACTGAATCAACAACGGGTGCGACACGGACGGCACCGTGACCACGGCCACCGGACGGTCGCTCCAGCTGCGCCGCCAGCGGCCGAGCAAGCCGACCAGGCCTTCCAGCACCGTCGCCGGGGCCGGCCCGTCTGGCGCATTGAACAGCGGCCCCAGCGCATCGGCCCAGCCGGGGTCGTCGGCAAAGGCC
>Ga0105048_10015391_pt1 | contig 11874 bp, 11 predicted proteins | sample MAT05_FD_78382 | JGI IMG/M metagenome (GOLD analysis project Ga0105048, IMG submission 78382) | Freshwater microbial communities from Lake Fryxell liftoff mats and glacier meltwater in Antarctica - MAT-05 | ecosystem: Environmental > Aquatic > Freshwater > Ice > Liftoff microbial mat | place...
CCGCGCGGCGGCAGGGTCGGTCATTCCGCTGATCTCGGCGGTCGGCCATGAAACCGACACCACGCTGATCGACCATGCCGCAGACCTGCGGGCCCCGACACCGACGGCGGCGGCGGAACTCGCGGTGCCGGTGCGGCTTGACCTGCTGGCGGCACTGGCGTCGCGCGAGGCGCGGCAGGCGGCGGGGATCGCCCGGGTGCTGGCGCTGCGGCGGCAAAGGCTGGCCGATCTGGCGCGGGCGCTGCCCCGGCTTGACAGCCTTACGGCCGGCCCGGCGCAGCGGCTCGACCTGTGGTCGGGGCGGCTGGCGGGGGCGTTGGGACTGGCGGCGGGGCGCAAGCGTGCGGGCTATGCGGCGGTGTCGGGCCGGCTGCGGGTCGGGGCGTTGCTGGCGCTGGTGCTGCGGCGGCGCGATGCGTTGACCGGTGCCGCACGGTCGCTTGACGCCGCACAGGGTCGGCGGCTTGAACGGGCGGGGGACCGTGCCGGGGCGCTGTCGGCCCGGCTGGCGCCGGCGCTGTCTCGGCTGATCGACACGACGGCGCGCGATCTGGCCCGCGGGCACGAGCGACTGGCGGGGCTGGATGCGCGGTTGCAGTCGGCGCTGCCCGGTCGGCTGCTGCGGCTTGACCAGCGGCTTGAGGCGCTTGACCGCATCCGCCAAAGCCTTGGCCCGACCGAGACGCTGAAGCGCGGCTTTGCCGTGGTGCGGGGCGACGGCGCGGTGGTGACCGGTCGCGCCGAAGCAGAGCGGGCGACGGTGGTGGAGCTGGAATTCCATGATGGCCGGGTGGTGATCGGTGGTCGGGGGGCCAAACGCGCCAAGGGCGCCGACGGGTCACAACAAGGGTCGCTGTTCTAGCCAGTTATTGAAAAAGTGCAAGGGCGGCTGTCTGCCCCGCATGAACATTCCCGCTCAAATACCTGATAAACATCACATCTTCAAAAACGCTCGCAAACCCCATGACTCCCGGATTGTCGCAATTTTACACGCCGACATCCGGCCCCGCACAGGGCATCGGGCCGTTGCTTTGCGCCACCTCTGACAATGGCAACCCGTCTGGATCGTCGCGATGCTGTGCCAGCAGACCGCCGCCTTGCAGAAAGAACAGCCAGCACTGCGGCGCACTTTCGGCCTCGTAGACAAAGCAAATCTCGTCGCCCTCGTCATACCAAACCCCGCGTTGGCATTCGTCGGCGGTAAAGGCCCACACCACCACCCGCCCCGGCAGATATTGTTCGGTGCCCCAGATCTGCCCGTCACGCGCATAGGTCAGCGTCTTGCCGGTGGCATAGGCATCGAACTGGGCGGCGGTCATCGGCAGCGGGCCGGTGGGGGCAGGTGCGGGGTCGGTCTGCGCCGCAATCGCCAGTGGCAGCCACAGCAGAACAGCGGACAAGGGCAGGGTCACACGCATGGAAGTCTCCTGAAACGGTCAGCGAACGCTGGCAGAGATGCGCCGCAAACGCCAGTGCGGCCCCGGTCACGTCGCAGCGAGCGGCGGCTTCCAGCGGGCCAGATGCGGCCTGATGGCCCGCCGCCACGGGCCGGGGGCCAGCGCCAGCACGCAGGCCACGGGCATCGGCCAGGGCAGACGGGGGGCGTCCCCGGCCTCGGGCAGGCGCAGGGCGGGATAGGGCCGCGCCGGGTGGGCATGGTGATCCGAGTGGCGCGGCGCGTTCAGCATCAGCGCCGAGGAAAAGAGATGCGGCGTGTTCCAGCTGTGCTGCGGGCCGACAGGCTCCGGCCGGCCATCGACGATCCGGCGCTGCAACCCGTAGTGCTGCACATAGTCCGACAGCAGGATCTGCGTCTGCGCATGCAGGCTCAGCCCCACCCAGACCGCGACGCCGGCCCACCCAGCCAGCAGATGCGCCAGCACCAGCGCCACCGCCGCCGCACCCACATAAACCACATAGGGGTGCAGCCCGCGCCCCTTGCGCAGCTGCGATTCGGCCGCCATCCCCTTGCGAAAGCTGACCGTCCACGCGCGCATTGCATAGCGGTAGAACCCTTCGCCGGACCGGGCGGTGCTGGGGTCGTCGCGGGTTGCCACATGCCGGTGATGCACCAGCCGATGGGCCGAGGCATGGTGCCCGAACAGCATCGCGCAATACATCGCGACCCCCAGCCGGGTCAGCCCGCGACGGCCCCGGTGGATCAGTTCATGCGCCGCCGGATGCCCCACCTGGCCCAGCCACAGACCGGCGGCCATGACCAGCAGCACCCGCGCCCAGGGGGGCAGCCCGCTCTGCCCCGCCACCGCAAAGGTGACCATCGGCAGGATCAACAGATGCCCCGCCCCCAACACCACCAGCAGCGGGTCGGCGGCGGGAAATTCGGACCCCTCGGGCGCGTCCCCCGCGACATGCAGGCTCAGCCGATCCAGCAGCACCGACAGCAGGGCCATGTAGCCGAACGCGCCGACAGCCGCCGCGCCAGACCCCATCACCGCCAGCACCAGCAGCAGCAATGGCGCGGCAGAGGCTGCGGCGAACAGCGCCATCGGCAGGGGTCTGGGTCGGGGCTGCTGTCTCATCAGAAAGAGTTTAGCATGGCGCGGCAGCGGGGAAACCCCGCAAAGAGGCGCGCGCGGCAGGATCGTCTGCGCCTTCATCGGTTTTTGCCTGGCGCGGGCCTGACTGTGGCGGCATGCGGCCCGCAGCGATGCGTCCTGCGCCGCGCGGTTCAGGTCCCGTCGTTGGTCGGTCAGGCGCTGATCCTGCTGGGCTCCTCTTCCCTCCAAGAGCCGAAGCGACTAGGTGAAGCTCTGAGGGCCAAGCCGGTGGCCCCGGCTAAGGAACAGGCATGTCCTTCTTCAAGAAACTGCGCGACCGGATGTTCCGGTCCTCCGACAAACTGGGCGAGGGGCTCGATGCGCTGGTGGCCGACCCGGGCCCGGCCCCCGAACCCGAAACGCCGGGCCTGATCGGACGGATGTTCGGCGCTGGCGACGATCCGCGCCGGGTGCTGGATGATGCCCTGCTGGAAAACCTCGAAGACCTGTTGATCCGGTCCGACATGGGCGCCGACACCGCGGTGCGGGTCACGGCCAACATCGCCGAGGGCCGGTTCGGCAAGCGGATCTCGTCGGCAGAGCTGCGCACCGCGCTGGCCGCCGAAATCGCCCGCATCATGGAGCCGGTGGCACGCCCGCTGCCGATCTTCGGACACAAGCCGCAGGTGGTGCTGGTGGTCGGCGTCAATGGGTCCGGCAAGACCACGACCATCGGCAAGCTGGCATCGCAATTCAAGGCGGCCGGCAAATCGGTGGTGATCGCGGCGGGCGACACCTTTCGCGCGGCCGCGGTCGAACAGTTGCAGGTCTGGGGCCAGCGCGCCGGGGTGCCGGTGCTGACCGCTCCCGAAGGCTCGGACCCCGCCAGCCTCGCTTTCGACGCGCTGACCCGCGCCCGCGCCGATGGGGCCGACCTGCTGCTGATCGACACCGCGGGCCGCTGCAGAACCGCACCGACCTGATGGAGGAACTGGCCAAGATCCTGCGCGTGCTTCGCAAGGTCGATCCGACGGCACCGCACAACACGCTGCTGGTCCTCGATGCCAGCACCGGCCAGAACGCGCTGAGCCAGGTCGAGATCTTCCGCAAGATCGCCGATGTCTCCGGGCTGGTGATGACCAAGCTCGACGGCACCGCCAAGGGCGGCGTGCTGGTGGCCCTGGCTGACAAATTCGGCCTGCCGATCCACGCCATCGGCGTGGGCGAGCAGATCGACGATCTGGCTCCCTTCGACCCGGACGACTTCGCCAGGGCCCTCGTCGGTCTCGACGCCTGACCGCCACATCTTCTGTTCTCAAATATCCCACGGGGGGTCCGGGGGGTGTGAAACCCCCCGGCTCTCGCCGCAAGCGCAGCGCAAGGCATGACAGACTGGCTGATCTCGATCGAAGGCACCCCGGCGGGAATGCGGCTTGCGCTCTGCCTGGCGCTGGTCTCGGCGATTGCGCATGCCGGGTTCGGGGCGTTGCAGAAGGGGCGGCACGACCCCTGGATCACCCGCGGGATGATCGACAGCTTCCTCTTTCTGCTTTCCGCCCCGATGGCGCTGTTTCTGGTGCCCTGGCCGCAGGGCGGGGAATGGGCGGTCCTGCTGGGGGCGCTGGCGATCCACTTCGCCTACAAGCTGACCATGGCGCTGGCCTATGAACGCGCGGCCTACACGGTGGTCTATCCGGTGGTGCGGGGGACGGGACCGCTGGCGACGCTCGGGTTCGCCGCGGTGTTTCTGGCCGAAGAGTATGCGGGGCTGCAGTGGCTGGGGGTCGGCCTGCTGTCCGGCGCGATCCTGATGCTGGCGGTGGTCAACATGCGCGATGCGCCTCTGGGCGGGCAGGCGCTGCGGGCGGGGTTGGGATGGGCGCTGGCCGGGGGGCTGCTGGTCGCCGTCTACACCACCTATGACGCCTGGGGCATCCGGCTGACCGCCGATCCGTTCACGTTCCTTGCGTGGTTCTTCTTCATCACCGCTGTCGATTTTCCGCTCTTGTGCCTCTGGCGGCAGTTGCGGCCGGGGGCCACGCCGCTGCCGGTGCTGCGGCCCTTGCTGATCCGGGGGGTCTTCGGCGCGCTGGTGGCGTTCGTCAGTTTCGGCGGCGTGATGCTCGGCACGCGGCTGGGCCGGGTGGGCGAAGTGGCGGCGCTGCGCGAAACCTCGACGCTGTTTGCGGCCTTGATCGGCTGGGCCTTGCTGGGTGAAAAGGTGGGACCACTGCGGGCGGGCCTCATGGCGCTGATCGCAGGGGGTGCGGTTCTGGTGCAGATCGGATAGGAGTGGGCGATGACTGACAAGATCCCTGAGAAAAAGATCAACCCGATGCTGAAGCTGGCGCTGGAACTGGGGCCGGTGGTGGCATTCTTCATCGCCTATTCCCGGGTCAAGGACCAGACGTTCACCCTGTTCGGGGCCCCCTATTCAGGCTTCATCATCGTCACCGCGGCCTTCATTCCGCTGATGATCCTGACCACGGGCCTGCTGTGGTGGCTGACGGGCAAGCTGTCGAAGATGCAGGTGGCGACGCTGGTGCTGGTCATCGTGATGGGCGGCTTTTCGGTCTGGCTGAACGACGAGCGGTTCTTCAAGATGAAGCCGACGATCATCTACCTTCTGTTCGCGGGCGTTCTCGGCTTTGGCCTGCTGCGCGGGCAGTCCTATCTGCGGGTGGTGATGGAAGACGCGCTGCCGATGGCGCCCGAGGGCTGGATGATCCTGACCAAACGGCTTTGCGCGTTCTTTTTCGGGTTGGCGGTGGCGAACGAGGCGGTATGGCGCACGATGAGCACCGACGTCTGGGTCAACTTCAAGACCTTCGGCCTGACGGCGGCGCTGTTTCTGTTCTTCATTGCGCAAGGGCGGCTGATGGCCAGATATTCGACCGAGCCGCCCAAGACCTGATCACCAAGACCTGATCACCAAGACCTGATCACCAGAAGCCGATCACTTGTCCAGACCCAGAAACTTGCCGACGTCAAGCATCAGCATCGCCTTCATGTTCGCCTGACCCGACTCCGGGACCGAAGCCTGCGCGTCGAAGGTCAGTCCGGTGATCGGCGTCGGCCCGCTCAGACCGCCGCCGTATTTCAGGATCTTGAACTTGAACCCCTTCAGCCCCGGCACCGGCAGGTCGACATCGGTGATCATGTCGAACGCCGCCACCCGGATTTTCTTGTTCGCAAGGATCGGCGTGATCACCCCGGCGGCAAAGATCACCGAGGTCGTGATCATCAACGCCTTTTCCGGCGTCTTGGCGGTGTTCCATTCCAGCTTCAGCCGGCGCAGCTGGCTGTCGATGGTCTCAAGGCTCTGATCCTTGAACCGCTGGACGAAAGTGGTCTTGTAGACGGCCTCTGCCGCATCCTTCAACTCGCCCGCGCGGGGCACGTCGGGTCCCGGGTTGGGGTCGGCGGTATAGGTGGGTGAAGGTGCCGGCGTGGCCAGCAGGCCCGGCGGCGGCAGCGGTCCGGTGGGCGGCATCACCACCAGCCCCCGAAACAACGGCAGATTGTCGTCCCACTTGGGGTTCATCAGGGTCTCGACCCAGGCCTTTTGGGCCAGGCGCGCCTCGATCCCGGCGATCATCGCCTCGATTTCGGGGTCCAGCTTCAATGTTCCGGGCAACAAATTCATCTTGGGTGGCTGATAGCCATAACCGTTCATCGGGAAAACTCCATCTTGCTGAAATGCAATGCGGACAGGCTATACGATTTCTCGGTGATCAGCCCGATTCGAATCGGGCCAGCCTTGGTCCCTTCCGTTCGCCGTCATGCCCCTCCGGGGTCATGCGCGTTCGGGCAGCGCCCCCGCCGCCGCAGGCCAGACCAGCCGCGACCAGCGGCGGTCGCGCTTTGCGGGCAGGGCCGGGCGCAGCGTGGCCAGAGGCAGGGCGCCGTCCAGCAGCGCGCGATACAGCCGGAAGATGCCGGGGCGCAGGTAGGGCGACCAGTGGCAGATGCGCGCCGGGGCTGACGGCAGCGCGTGCCCAAGCCGCGCCAGCGCCGCCAGCGTTCCCGGCTGGTCGATCTGCAGGTCCAGCCAGTTCGGCATCCGGGTGCCGGTGCTCTGGCCGATGGCGGTGTCAAGCCCGTAGCTGACCAGCCATTCGACAACGAAATCGAACAGGTCATTCTCGCGGGTCGTGACGTTGATGACCTGCACCGCACGGCCCGCCGGTGTGGCCATCGCCGCCCGCGCCGGTCTGCGGGTCTCGGCAGCCGCCAGCAGGATCAGCCGGCGCAACCGCCCCGGCGCCGCGAAATGCAGCGCCTGCAGCGCCACCCGCGCCCCCAGGGAATGCCCGATCACGTCGATCTGCCGCCCCGGTGCCAGCCGGTGGACGATCTCGGCCAGATCCGCCAGCGCCCGGCCCGCGCCCCGCGCCCGCCGATACGCCCCCTGCACCGACCCCCGCGCCGCCCAGCCAAACGCGATTGCCAGACCCTGATCGCCGTCCAGCCCCAGATGACGCGGCCAGCTTATTGCCTTGCGGTCGCCCGCCGTCGGGTTCATCGACAGGATGTGGGTGTGCGGGCAGTGCCCCTCGATCCCCGGGGCAAAGCGGTAGCCGTGGATCATCACCACCACCGGCGCGCCCTCGGGCAGCACCGCCAGCCGCGCCGCCAATGCGCCTTCGTCAAGGTCAAGGCCCCCGGCGGTCACATCCATGCGGATCGGGGCGAGCGGGTGCAGCAAACCGGTCTCCTTCGCAGTTGCAGCAGAGTTATCCCCAGCCTGCGACAGCGCGGTGAACCAAGAGTGACCACTGCGTGACGATGCACCACCGCAACAGTTGACGTTTCCGGTGCGCAGCCATATTCAGACGGGTGGCGCTTTGTTACCGGATTGCGGGCCACGTTAAACAAACCGCTAAAAAGGTGTGGGTCTTGCCCCCGGCACCTTGCGTTGTCCGGGATTTTTTATTGGCCGGAGGCCGCGATGGACGACTGGAAAACGCGCACGAAACTGGTGCATGAAGGCTCTCGGCGCAGCCAGTATGGCGAGATGGCCGAGGCGATTTTCCTGACCCAGGGTTTCGTCTATGAAACCGCGGAAAGCGCCGAGGCCCGGTTCGTCAAGGCGGGCGAGGACGAATTCATCTATGCCCGCTACGGCAACCCGACCACCCGGATGTTCGAGGAACGCATCGCGGCGCTGGAGGGCACCGAGGACGCTTTCGCGACGGCCAGCGGCATGGCGGCGGTCTCCGCTGCGCTGACGGCGATGCTGCGGGCGGGCGACCATGTGGTGTCCAGCCGCGCGCTGTTCGGGTCGTGCCTTTACGTGCTGGAAGAGGTGCTGACGCGCTACGGCGTCGATGTGACGTTTGTCGATGGCACCGATCTGGACCAGTGGCGGGCGGCGGTGCGGCCGGGGACCAGGGCCGTGTTCTTTGAATCCGTGTCGAACCCCACGCTTGAACTGATCGACATCCGCGCCGTCTCCGACATCGCCCATGCCGTGGGCGCGATCGTCATCGTCGACAACGTCTTTGCCACCCCGATCTTTTCGCGCGCTGTCGATCAGGGGGCCGATGTCGTGGTCTATTCGACCACCAAGCATATCGACGGGCAGGGCCGGGCGTTGGGCGGCGTGATCTGCGCCAGCACCGAGTTCATCCGCAAGACGGTTGAGCCCTACATGAAGCACACCGGCGGCTCGATGAGCCCGTTCACCGCCTGGATCATGCTGAACGGCATGGTGACGCTGGACCTGCGCTGCCGGGCGATGGCCGACTCGGCGCTGACCATCGCAACCGCGTTGCAGGGCGATGCGCGGCTGACCACCCTGATCTATCCGGGGCTTTCCAGCCACCCGCAGCATGATCTGGCGATGGCGCAGATGGGGTCGGGGGGGACGATCGTGACCTTCGACGTCGGCTCGAAACAGGCGGCGTTCGGGATGCTGAACGCGCTGCGGATCATCAAGATATCGAACAACCTTGGCGATGCAAAATCCATCGTCACCCATCCGGCGACCACCACCCATCAGCGGCTGTCGGCCGAACAGAAGGTCACGCTGGGCATCACGCCAGGTCTGGTGCGGCTGTCGGTCGGGCTGGAAGATGCCGATGATCTGATTTCCGATCTGCGAGGGGCGCTGTCGGTGATCTAATGTCGGTCAAGGGTCGTAATGCTTCGGCGCCGGTTGAGTCTCGGGGGGCACGCCCCCATATGCTGCACCTGCCGCCTGCTTAGCCAAGGAAGGGCTGCCATGAACATCCATATGCCGTCTCCGATGATGACCCCCACCAACGACGAGGCTGCGGCGGCGCTGGCCGTGTTGCGGCAGTGGGCAGACCGGTCGACCGAAGCCGAGATCGTGGCGCTGGACCCCGGTGTGGGCGCGCTTGTCGGGCAGGGCTATCCGGTGTTCAGCCGCGACTATCCTGCGACGTTCCGCGTCGATGATGCCTACAAGAACTCGTTGCCCGACCTGCAGAATGGCCCGGCCAGCCTGATCGTCGGCGCGAAACAGGTGATCCAGCATGTTGGAATCTCCAACTTCCGCCTGCCGCTGCGGTATCGCACCCGCGACAACGGCCCGCTGACGGTGGAGACCAGCGTGACCGGCACCGTCAGCCTGGACGCCGAAAAGAAGGGCATCAACATGAGCCGCATCATGCGGTCGTTCTATGCCCACGCCGAACGCGACTTCAGCTTTGGCGTCATCGAGCACGCGCTGGAGGATTACAAACGCGATCTCGGGTCGTTCGACGCGCGCATCCAGATGCGGTTCTCGTTTCCGGTCAAGGTCGGCTCGCTGCGGTCTGGCCTGTCGGGCTGGCAGTATTACGACATCGCGCTGGAACTGGTGGAGCGGGCCGGGGGCCGCAAGAAGATCGTGCATCTTGATTTCGTCTATTCCAGCACTTGCCCCTGCTCTTTGGAACTGGCCGAACATGCCCGCATGACGCGCGGACAATTGGCGACGCCGCATTCGCAGCGGTCGGTGGCGCGGATTTCGGTCGAGGTGGTGGGCGAGCAGTGTCTGTGGTTCGAGGATCTGATTGATCTGGCCCGCGCCGGTGTTCCGACCGAAACGCAAGTCATGGTCAAGCGTGAAGACGAGCAGGCGTTTGCCGAACTGAACGCGGCCAACCCGATCTTTGTCGAAGATGCGGCGCGGTCGTTCTGTCTGGCCCTGCAAGGCGATGCGCGGATCGGCGACTTTCGCATTGTCGCCAGCCATCAGGAATCGCTGCACAGCCACGACGCCGTGTCGGTGCTGACCGAAGGCGTTACCTTTGCGGCCGAAAGCCTTGACCCCCGGCTGTTCGCGTCGCTGTATCACGTCGGCTGATTTGCAAGAGATCAACCGATGATCCGGGCCCGAAGCATGGGCCCGGTCACTCCCAGCAGGACACCAGCACCGTCATGCCTTGCGCCGCGCGCGATTGCGCGTCGGGACTGGCCTCTGCCGGTGCCGAACCAAGGCTGACCCCTGCCGCCGACGCCACCCGTGCAAGGTCGGTCGCGGCAAAGGCCACACCATCGGGCAACTGCCGTGCGCCGTCCTCGGCCGGAAGCAGCATGCCGATGACCGCGCCGGCGGCATCCAGCACCGGCCCGCCCGCATCGCCCGCAAGCACCGGGGCCGAAATGCGGGCCACGCCCGTCTCGCCCTTCAGACCCGCCAGATCCTCGAGCGAGCCTTGAGTCAGCACCGGCGCCGGCAGGGTGTCTTCAAACGAATACCCCGACACGGCGATGTTGCTGCCGATCCGGGGGCTGGCCGCCAGCCTTGCATAGGCGCGGGGGGCCAGCGGGGTGACGGGGGTCAGCACCGCCACGCCCGCCGCATCGGTCAGCGTCACGGTGGCGTCGGTATCTCGGTCAATGGTGATGCGCCCGCACGCGGCCACGGCTTCGGCAGTCGTCATGACCAGCCCGGCCGGATCGACGAAGAAGCCCGAGCGCGAGAATTTTGGCTTGCGCACCTCGAGCCCCGCCAGCAGGCCGCTGCGGGTGCCGCCGTCCATCGGCACCAGACCGGGGTCCAGCGCGGTGTCGCCAAAGCCACGGAAGCTGGCCTGCATCGTTGGAAGAATACGCTCCATCCTGGCGGCATCGGCGGGGTTCCAAACGGCGATATAACCTTTGACCTGGCCCTTGCCGCTTTCGGCATAGGCATAGCTTTGCACCGTGGCCGAGGTGCCGTTGATGGTGAACGACCGGTCGCCCCGTTCCCGCGCGCCGTCGGGCGGAATGACGGCCAGCGTCTGCAGGATGTCGTAAAGACCGAAAAGCGTCGCCTGATCCCCGGGCTGCGAGATCAGGATCACCCGCAGGCCCGACCCGTCTTTCTCGGCGAAGTGCACGAAGGGCGGCTCGTAATGGTCGAACTGCAGCAGCGCCATCGGCAGGGTGATCTCGATCCCGGCCTCCGGCTCGGCGATGGTCTGAAAGCCGAACTCGGCCTGATCAGCCTGAAAGTTGGCGACCAGCGTCGCGCGCTGGATCGTGGTCAGGATGCCGGTCGGCTCATAGCCGTTGGCGATCTGCCAGTCGGCCATCGAATTGCGGGTGCCCGGTCCGAAGGCGCCATCAATGCCCGAAGCGTAAAAGCCGAACCATTGCAGCGCCGTTTGCAGCGCCATCCGGTCGTCGCGGGTCAGGTCCCCTTCGGACGCGCGGGCCTGTTGCGGGGTTTCGTCGACCACCCGTGGCTCGGGCACCACGTCAGGCAGCGGCTCGACCACCGTTTCGGGCAGCGGGTCCGGCCCGGTGTCGGGGATCGCGGTTTCCTCGATCGCCACGTCGGGGGCCAGCGGCTGCACCCCGTCGCGGGGCCAGTAGGCGGTGCGGTGCACCCGGCCGTCCGAGATGAAGCTGTCGGCAGGCACCATGTTGTTGCGCCGCAAATCCGCCAGCCGGCCCGCCGCCGCCGCCGGTTCGTAGGGGCCAAGCACGATCAGATACCACCCCGATGCCGCCTGAAACCCCTGCACATCGGTAAAGACCGAGGCATAGGCCGCAGCCCGGCTTTCGGCGACCGACAGATCGGGATGCGCCTCGATCTGCACCCAGGTCTGCGCCTGCGCCATCGCGGTGGTAAAGGTGGCGAGCAGCGCCAGCAGCAAAGCAACACATCTCATCCGGGCAACCAACCTCTTGATCCGCCGCCAAGCCACGATCCGGCCTGCGCATTTTGCCAAACCTACCAGAGCAGGCGGCGGATGCACCCCCCTTTTGCAAGGCGCGGCGCATTGACCCTGCGCCGTCCCTTGCCTATGGAAGGGCAGAATTTCACGAGGATCCGCAATGGCTGCCATCCTTCCGCCCCGGTCGTTTCAAGAGATCATCCTGCGGTTGCAGTCCTATTGGGCGGCACAGGGCTGCGCCATTCTGCAACCCTATGACA
>Ga0105048_10015395_pt1 | contig 11871 bp, 8 predicted proteins | sample MAT05_FD_78382 | JGI IMG/M metagenome (GOLD analysis project Ga0105048, IMG submission 78382) | Freshwater microbial communities from Lake Fryxell liftoff mats and glacier meltwater in Antarctica - MAT-05 | ecosystem: Environmental > Aquatic > Freshwater > Ice > Liftoff microbial mat | place...
AGCGAGCCGCTGCTGGTGTCGCGCATCGAGCAGCTGGCGGACACGTTCGAGCTGGCGTCCGTGCTGGACCGGCCCTTCCAGGAGTACTCCAGCGGCAACAAGCAGCGGCTCTCGATCGCGCGCGCGCTGCTGGCCGACCCGCCGCTGCTGCTGCTGGACGAGCCCACGCGCAGCCTCGATCCGATCTCGGCCGAGGGGCTGCGACGGGTGGTGCGCGGCTGGGCAGCGCAGGGCGCGGGCAAGACGGTGCTGATCACCACCCACAACCTGGCCGAGATCGAGCAGCTGTGTGGGCGCGTGGCCATCCTGAAGCGCGGCCGGCTGATCGAGTGCGCCACGCTGGCGTCATTGAAGCAGAAGTACGAGGGCGAAGAGAAGGTGACGCTGCGCGTGCAGGGTGACCTGACGCAGCGCGCGCTGAACGTGACCCTGTCGCAGCTGTCGGTGGCGGTGGACGTGGGGCAACTGATCCTGCGCCGCCATTCCGATGACGAACGTCTCGACGTGCTGCTGCGTGCGCTGGCCGCCGCCGAGCTGCGTGTGCTGGGCTGTGACACGGAGCACTTCGGCCTGATGCAGGTATTGTCGCGTATCGAGGAAGAGCAGGGCGTTTCGTGAAGCCGGCCCTGCGAGCCGCGTGGGCGTTTTTTGCGCGCGACCTGACGCTGGCCACCAGCTATCGCTTCGACTTCGCCATGCAGGTGGGGCAGGTGTTGTTCCCGCTGTTCGTGCTGTATTTGCCGGCCAAGCTGATCGGCGACTTCCAGAGTACGCGCGAGTACGGCGGCTTCTTGCCGTTCAGCGTGGTGGGCGTGGGCATGATGAACTTCTTCATGGGTAGCTACGGAAGTTTTGCCGGCTCCATCAAGAGCGAGCAGAGCGCGGGCACCCTGGAGTCAGTCTTGATGACCCCCATCTCGGTACCGGTGCTGGTGGTGGCGTCGTCGGTGTGGGCATTCTTGTGGGCCACCTTCTCGGCAGTGCTGTTCATCGGCGGTGGCGCACTGCTGTACGGCATCGCGCTCAAGGGCAGCCTGCTGCTGGCGTTGGCGTTCATCGCGCTGACCACGCTGGTGTTTGCCAGCATGGGTGTACTTTCGGCCAGCTTTGTCATGGTGTTCAAGCGCGGTGACCCGATAGGTCCCCTGGTCAGCGTCATGTTCTTCTTGCTTGGAGGCGTTATCTACCCGGTCAAGGTTTTGCCTGGCTGGCTCGAGGTGATCTCCGCATTGCTGCCCATCACCCACGCCGTGTCGGCCCTACGCTCGATTCTCTTGCAGGGACACGGGCTGCCCGCGGTATGGCAGGATCTGCTGGTGCTGCTGGGCTACGCAGCGGTGCTTGTGCCAGTCAGCCTGATCGCGTTCTCGAAGGCGGTGCGGCGCGCGACGCGCGACGGAACACTGCTGCAGTTTTAGGTGGGCCCCTTGCAGTCATTTGTTCGCTCTCGCGCCCAAGGGCGCGCCTCGACGCACCGAAGCCTGTTCGTCACGCTGCTCGCGACGCCCGAACGGGGGCTCGCCGACGAGCATCGCGCGCGCATCGCGGACGCGGACCAGGCAACGCTTATGGACGCACTGGACGCGCTGCTGCCGCACAAGGTGGCTCCGCTGCTGGCCCATCAGTTGAAGCGCCATGGCGTGCTGTCCAGCTTGCCGGCGGCCGTGCAAGAGCGCCTGATGCATGCGCAGCAGGAAACCCAGAGCACCAACATGCTGCTGTTCCTGACCGCGGCCAGCATCCTGCGGGCCAAAAAAACGCTGGTCCAACCGCCGCTGCTGCTGAAGGGTATTTTGCTGGCCGACTCGTACTACCCCGAGCTTTCCACGCGGCCCATGGGCGACATCGACTTCGTGGCAGCGCCAGGCTGCTTCGAGGCCCTGCGCGGGCTGGCAAAGAGTATGGGCTTCTACCGCGATCCCCGGGCCATCAACGGGCCGCACAGCATCACCTTCACCAACGACCGCGGCGTGATCTTCGACGCGCACATATGCATCCAGGAGTTCATCGGCTTTTCCTGGAGCGCGCTGAGTGGGCCCTGTGAGCTAAAGCGCTTTCGCGGTGTGGAGGCGCAGACGTTGCTTCCGGACGCCATGCTGGCGCACCTGGCGCTGCACATGCATGGCCACATGCCCGAGATCGGGCTGGTGTTGTTGTGGCTGCTCGACATCGCATTCGTGCTGCGCCGCCATGCCGACGACATCGATCTGGCTCGCGTGCGCGCGCTGTGCCGAAACGATGGCGCCTATGCGCTGTTGCTGCGTACGGTGCGCCTGCTGATGCAGCACGGAGAGGTTTTGCCCGAACACCTCGCCCAGCCGGCGCAGCGCGCCCTGCCGCTGACGCTGGCCAGTGTGCTGCGCCAGCGCCGCTTCACGCCCTGGGGGCTGCCCGGCGCGCGCGGCGTGGCGCGAGTCATCGCGCACCGGCTACACCTGAAGCACTACGCTCGCTTCCAGGAGCCGCACGCCAGCGACTTCGTGTTGTGGCCAATCGATGCGCTCTGCCTGCGCGTGTCTCCGCTGCTGGTGCGCGTGCCTTGAGGCCTCTGCGGCCTCCGCAGCTGGCGTGGCTGGCGTGGCTGGCGTGGCTGATGTCGTGCTGGTGCACGGTGGCCAGCGCGCAGGTCACCGCCGACGGCAAGGCAGACAGCCGCAAGCTGCCCGTACTGGCGCCGCGGGTCAGCTACGAGCAGCAGCGCACGGACCGTCTGCTCGCTGAAAAGAAGCTGGAGCAGGAGCTGAGCCCCGAAGGAAAACGCATCGCCTTTGTGATGGTGGAGCGCGACGATGTGTTCGTGGCAGACGAGGTCTGGCCGATCTGGCTGAACTGGTTCCACGGGCGCACGCGCGACAGCGTGGTGCGGCGCGAGCTGCTGTTCGTCGATGGCGAGCCGTTCCAGATGGCGCGCATCGAGGAGACCATGCGCAACCTGCGCGGCATGGGCATCTTCGCGCTGGTGCGCATTACCGCGGTCAAGACCGACAAGCCCGACGAGGTGGGCGTGGTGGTGCACACGCGCGACCTGTGGAGCCTGCGGCTGGAGCAGGACTTCAACTACAGCAGCCAACTCAACAGCCTGCTGGTGCGCATCACCGAGCGGAACTTCCTCGGCCGGAACAAGAACGTCAGCGCCGACTACACGCTTTTGCCGAAGAACTACATGCTGACCGAGTCGTACTACGCGCGCCGCGTGTGGGGCTCGTCGTTGGCGTTGAAGCAGAGCGCGGGGCTGATCTTCAACCGGTCCTCGAATCGCAACGAGGGTAAGCTGGCCACGCTGAGCGTGGGGCAGCCGTTGTACTACCTGGCACAACGCTACTCGTGGCTGAGCTCATACGCGTACGACAACCGCGTGTATCGCGCGCTGCGCGGCAACGACGTATTGACGTTTCCCGAGCCGCGCGACGACGAGGCGCGGCGCGTGTATCGCGGCAAAACCCACCGCGCGTCGCTGCTGGGCTACAGACGCTTTGGCGAGCAGACCAAGCAGACGTTCGGCGCTGGCTGGGATGTGCGCACCTTGCGGGTCAACACCAACCGTGAGAGTCGGGTACCCGAGGAGCTGCGCGAGGAGTTTCTGCGGCGCGTGCTGCCGCAGGAGCGCACCGACAGCGGCCCCGTCTTCAACTACGACTTCTTTCTGCCGCGCTGGGTGACGTTCGTGAACCTGGCCACCTACGGCCAGAGTGAAAACGTGCGCGTGGGACCCGCCGCAACCGTAGAAATGCGCGTGCCCCTGCGTGGCTTTGGCTCGCGCCGTAACGCGCTGGTGGCGTCGGGCGCGCTGGGGCTGACGCTGGCGCCGCGCGGGGCGCTGATCGACGCGCGTGCCGGCTGGGTGGGCCGCTACCAGGGTGAGCAGCTGATCGATCGCCGGACCACGCTGCTGCTGCGGGGCGCCTCGCCGGTGTTCTCGATCTTCCGTTGCGTGGCGCGCCTGTCCCTGGAGCTGCGCCAGCGCGACTCGCAGAACACGCTGGTGACGCTTGGCTCTGACAACGGGCTACGCGGCTACGAGAGCCAGGCGCTGTTCGGGTACGGCGCCAACCGCGCGCTGGCCAACTTCGAGCTGCGTACACTGCCCATCGAGTGGCAGGCGCTGCACCTTGGCGGCGTGCTGTTTTACGATGTGGGCTCGGTCTACCAGCACGCCTCGGACATGCAGGCGTACCACGCAGTTGGAGTGGGCGTGCGTCTGCTGTTTCCCCAGTTCAACCGCATGCCGTTCTCGTTCGATGGCGGCATGTCGTTCGACCCCGGGTTCCGTTTTGTGCCGGCCATCACGGGCGGGCAGAACGTGGCCATCACCGCCGCGGAAGACGCGGAGTAGGGCGCGGCTACAGCTCCAAGCCGGCGCGTTTGGCCAGCTCGTTTTCGATCAGCTCGTGCAGGGCGCCCTCGACCTCGCGGCGCAGCCGACGCACGCGATTGAAGTCGTGCTCGGTTTCGGGTGGCGCATCCATGGGGATGGCCTCGCCGATGGCGAAGTGCGGCTTCACCAGGTGCGGAATGGGCAAGATGCGCGACGGCAGCGGGATGGGAATTTTGCTGCAGCCCAGCCAGCGGAAGCCGCGTGCGTATGGGTTGCCCACCAGGTCGAAGATCTCGTCGGTGCCAATCGACGCCAGCGGGATAATGGGCGCCTGGTTGCGCAGCGCCGCGCGTACGAAGCCGTAGCGGTTGCCCCACAGCAGCTGGTAGCGCAGCTCCTGAGGCTTCACCGCCTCGCGCAGGCCTCCGGGGAGCACCAGCACCAGCTCGTCGCCCTGTAGCAAGCGGTCGGCGTTGTCTTGCGTGCCGTCCACGATGCCCACGCGAGCCGCAAAGCCCCTCAGGAAGGGCACTCTCCACCAGGCCTTTTCACCCAGCACCCAGACGTGCCGATTCAGGCGCTGGGCGATGGCGGCCATGGGCACGACCACGTCCCAGCCGAACGCGTGGTTGGCCACGAACAGCGCACGACCGCGCGGCACGTTCTCTAGCCCCTCTACCTGGATGTCGAAGCGCTCGGCGACGCGCGTGACGCGCTGGAAGAAGCGCGCGGCCGTGCCTTCGTCGTAGCCGTGGAAGGCGTCCTTCTGTTCGCGCTTGAAGCCGTCGGTCGACATGGTGAACGAAGGATACATGAAACAGGTCGCAGGCCCTGTATCAGGCGCGTCAGGCGCGGACGGCGGTCAACGTAATCTCTTCGCGGTCGTGGTACAGCTGCTTCACGCGCACGTGTTTCCACTCGCCCTCGACCTCGAGGATGGTGCGGATACGCGCCAAAATCTCGGCCTTTTTGGTCATGGGCAGTTTGATGTTGGCCACCACGATGCGCGCCCAGTGTTTGCGGCCCCACTTGGCCAGCAACGCTGCTACCTCGAGCGGGCGCCAGGCCATGTCGCAGAACAGCCAGTCCACGTGCTCGTCGGGCTGGAAGGTGAAGGCGCTGTCCATCACGTGGCGCACGCCCTTGCGCGCCAGGATGTCAGGGCGCAGCTTGGCGGGGTCGACCGCGATCACGCGCGCGCGACGTTCGGCCAGCATGTACGTCCAGCCACCGGGCGCGGCCCCCAGATCGACGCACACCTCGCCCGGTCCAGGCGCCACGCCCAGCCAGGCCAGCGCCTCCTCGATCTTGCGAGCGGCGCGCGACGGGAAGTCGCCGGTGATGCGCACGCGCGTGCGGCCGCCCCTGGCCAGCGAGGGTGTACGGTTGGCGTGCATGATTCCGGCGACCGCTCGCTCGGTGTCCAGCACGCAGACCTGTGCAAGCTTGACCGAGGCGCGGCGCAGCGTGGCGTCGTCGATGCGGGTCAGCTCGGGCAACGCGCGCGACAGCTCGGCCTCGATGCGGCCGTCCAACTCGTCGGCCAGCGAGGAGAGTGGGTTGGCCTCGGTGCTGTCTGGGACCCACACGTGCAGCGCGTACTGTTTGGCTTCGGCCAGCTGCTTGCGCAGCGTGCCGACGATGCGCTTGGTCTTCTCGTCCAGGTCCAGGCTGTTGACGGCCTGCATGATCTCGAAGCCCTGGCGCGCAAACGTGAGCTCCATGGGGCGCCCCTCACGCTTGGGGATCTTGGGCGAAAGCACCAGCGAGGGCGCGATCACACGCGGCGCGGGGTCGACGACCTTGGCCAGGATTAGCTCGTCGACCAGGTCCTGTTCGGAGCCCTCGCGCGTGGTGAAGATCCACATGCCGGAGTGCGGCTCCTTGCTGGCCAGTTGCGAGAGCGCGACTGGCACGCGCGGCAGGCTGCGCTCCAGCACGGGCGCTGCTTCGGCTTCCCCCTTGCCCGGACGCGCGGCGTAAAACTGCCGTTTGCCGGTGGCGCGGATGTCGCCGCCCAGCGCGCGTGCATCGGCCACCCGAGGTGTCGCGCTGGCCTTGCGTGTGTCGGGTCGGACGGGCCGCTTGCCACGCGTGTCGAGCGCGGTTCCGCGGGCGTTGCGCGCACGGGGGTTGCTGGCGCCGGTTTTGGTGGTGCCCACGCGCTTGGCGCGCGGTGCGTCCGCGCGGTGGCCGCGGCCGAGCTGGGGTTTGCTCTCGCTGGCCAGCGGTTTGCCCTCGCCGCGCACCTTGCGCACGTAGGGTTTGCTCTCGCCCGCTCGCGGTTTGCCCTGGTACCGGCCCACCTCGGTGCCACCCCTGCGTTCGAGGCCGGGGCGCTCGGCCCGCGGTGCGCCCTTGCCCAGGCGTGCAGGCCTCTCGCCGCCGAACGGCTTGGCCGTGCGTGGCGCACCCGTGCGTGCCGGCCGCTCACCGGTGCGTGCCGGTCGCTCACCGCCGAACGGCTTGGCCGCGCGTGGCGCACCCGTGCGTGCCGGTCGCTCACCGGTGCGTGCAGGCCGCTCGCCGCTGAACGGCTTGAGCGCCTTGGACGGCTTGGCCGCCTTGAATGGCTTGCTGTCGCCGCGCCGGCCCTCGCCGCTCGTGCGCAGTTTGTCGGCGCGCGGCTCGAACGGACGCGTTTTGCCCAGGCGCGGGCGCTCCTCGGCGCTGGCGGCCTTGGCGCGCGGCGCCTTCGTCTTCGTTGAGCGTACGCGCTCCGCACCGGCGGCTTGCCGGCTGGGTTTGGCCGTACGACGAGCCGGGGCCGCTCGCTTGCTGTTCCTGTTGGGCCCGCTCATGGCTTACCTCTGTTGACTTGCTGCGTGGGCCATCACGATGCCCGCGGCGACCGACACGTTGAGAGACTCGATGTGACCTGCGCCGGCGATGCGCACGCGTTTGGTGCAGCGCTTGTGCACGTTGCTCGACAGGCCGCTGCGCTCGCTGCCCAGCACCAGCACGCTGCGCGCGGCGAAGTGCGTCTCGGCCAGGGGCAGCCCCTCGTGGGCATCGGCACCCACGATCTCGGCGCCGGCCGAGGTCAGACGGTCGAGCGCGTCACTCATGTCACTGACGAAGCAGACCGGCACGTGCTCGGCGCCACCCTCGGCGATCCGCACCGTGGCGGGGGTCAGACTGCGCTCGACGTCGCTGCCCACCAGCATGCCCGTGGCACCAAAGTACGCTGCCGAACGGAGCAATGCGCCGATATTGTGCGGGTTGAGTACGTTGTCCAGCGCCACCACGAAGCCACCTTTGCCCAGGGCGCGCACCAGATCGGTGATGTGCACGGGCAGGCGCGGTTTCACCTGCAGGCAGATGCCCTCGTGGTGCAGCGTGCCTGCGATCCTGCCCAGCTCCTCGCTCTCCACCTCGCGGTAGGGCAGCCGCAGCCGGGCCGCTTCGCGCAGCAAGTCGGCCACTTCGCGGCGCGCCTCGGGCGTATGGGCGATGTGCAGCACGTCGCGTGGGCGTACCGCCAGCACGGCACGCGCCGCGGACATGCCCACCACACGCTCTGTGGGGGCGTGCTCGGGGGTGTGCTTGTGAGGCGCTCGCGGCGCGCGTTTTGTGGGGCCAGGCATCGGTGCTTTTGTCCCGGGCGGGGACGGCTCCCGTATGTAGCCTGGTCAACTGCCCCGGGCACGCGCGCTGGCTCGCTCGTCCGTGCCGGGCTACACCGGGCGAGATCACCATGCCACTTGCCCCAGACCTGCTCGCACTCCTCGCCGACCCGGAAACCCACGAGGGCCTGACCCTGGCCACAGACAGCCAGCTGTCGTCGTTGCGCGAAGCCGTGACGCAGGGCACGGCACGCCGTCGCGATGGCAAACCGCCCAGCACCTCATTCGAGGGTGCGCTGCTCAGCCAGGGCGGACGTGTGGCCTATCTGATCGACGGTGACATCCCGAACCTGCTCGTCGATGAGCGGCTAGAGCTCGCTGACGGGCTAACCAAGTCCTGAGCCGACACGGCCAGTCCGCTCGTTTTCCTGCAACACCTGCCGGACGCCAAGGAGCAACCCGGTGCTGCCGGCCATCCATGGTGGCGTGGTGGGCGCGTGCCTTGAGAGCGCCGCGCTGCTGCATATTATCGATCTGCGGGCGGGGCCACCTGTGCGCAAGACCATCGACTTCACCGTCGACTACCTGCGTGCGGCACGCGCCGTCGACGTGTATCTCGAGGCCGAGGTGATGCGGCCAATGGGGCAGTGTCCACGTACGCGTCGAGCAGCTGCGTGGCACACGGCCCGCCCGCCTTGAGCACCTGCATGGTCGCTGAATCCACACAGAGGAGAGGCGCCTGCTTGGCAAGCTAGCTCGCACAGGGTAGCAAGCGAGATGCGGAGGGCAGACGAGGCCTTCGCCGGCACCTCACGCTTCGACGTGAAGGGTAAGCTCGGCGACGGCGGCGGTGGCGTTGTGTATCGCGCGCACGATCGTGCCCTGGGCCGAGACGTGGCGTTGAAGGTCATGCGCGACGCCGAGGGCGAGGGCATGGCGCTTTTCCGTGCGAACTTCGCGGCGCTCAAGCGCCTCTCGCACCCCAACCTGGTGCAGCTGCACGACCTGATCGACGATGCCGGCCTGCTGCTGCTGGTGATGGAGCTGGTCGAAGGGCACGAGCTGCTCGACTACGTGCGGCACGGCGGTCGCCACTTCGATGAGTTGCGTCTGCGCGCCGCGTTCCTGCAGCTGGCCCAAGCGCTGTACGCACTGCACGGCGATCGCAAGGTGCATCGCGACGTCAAGCCCAGCAATGTGCGCGTCACGCCCGAGGGGCGCGTGGTGCTGTTGGACCTCGACCTCTCCTTCGATCTGGACGCCGAGCGGGTCGAGTCGATCTGGCCGCTGGACGTGCGGCCCGTGGGAACCGCGCTGTACATGGCGCCCGAGCAGGCGTCGTCGGAGCGCGCGACGTTCGCCAGCGACTGGTACAGCTTCGGCGTGGTGCTGTACGAGGGGCTGACGGGCGAGCTGCCGTACCTGGGCGGCGATCTGGAGATGCTGCTCAAGAAGCAAGACATGCCGCCCCCGCCCGCACACGAGCTGGTGGCCGACGCGCCGCGCGATCTGTCCACCCTGGCCAGCGAGCTGTTGGCGGCGCAGGCTTCAGCGCGACCGAGCGGCGCAGAGGTGTTGCGCTCGCTTGGCGTGGAGGAAGAGACGGTCTCGCAGAAGCTGTCGCTGGCCTCCATCTTGTCAGCGCGCCCCGCCTTTGTGGGCCGCGAGCACGAGATCGAGCGGCTGTTCGGCGCGCTCGAGCGGTCTCGCCAGGGGCCGTACGTGGTGCGCGTCACGGGCGAGCCGGGCGTGGGTAAAACCACGCTCGGTGCAGAGCTCTTTCGGCGGCTTGCCCACGACGCGCAGCACACGCTGACGCTGGCAGGAGCGTGCCCCCGTTATCCCGATCGTCCGCATGCGCCACTTTCCGAACCGATCAGCAAACTGGTGGATACGCTGCGCGCCGCGCCCGCCGAGGAGCGCCTGCGGCTGGGTCAGGGCGCGCTGAAGCTGCTTGAGCGCATGTTCGGCACGCGCGTGCTGGGCCTGGACGAGGCGCGCGGGCGCAGCAGCATTCCACCCGATCCGCTGGAGCAGCGGTTTCGCGCCATCGAGGCGCTGCAGTCGCTCCTGACCACCTTCTGTGCCTCGCGCCCGCTGGTGCTCTGGCTGGACAACTACCAGTGGGCCGACGTCGACACGCAGCGGCTGATCGGTGCCCTGCTGCGCGGCGCAGAGGCGCCCCGCATGCTGGTGGTGCTGACCGAAGACCTCGAGCCCGGCCACATGCAGTCGTCGCTGCCCAGTGCCGACGAGGTGATCGCGCTGACGGGCCTCACGCCGCAGGCAGGGCGCAGTCTGGCCGAGTACCTGGGCGAGCGGACCAACGGCTCGCGCTTGCCGCTTGGCATTTCCTACTATCGCGATGCGCTGCCGCTGCTGATCCAGGAGCGCGTTCGCTACACACTGTTCTTCAGCAAGCCGCCGGCCGAGGGCCTCAGCCTGTTCTCCTTGATCGACGCGCGCGTGGCGGCGCTGCCCGCCGAGGCGCAGCGTGTGCTCGAGATAATCTGCGCCGCCTACGATCCGCTGCCGCAGGCCGTGGTGGAGCGCGCCTCGGCCCTGACCCGCAAGAGCTTCAGCCGGCAGCTGGCGACCTTGCGCGTGGGCAGCCTTGTGCGCTGCTTCGATATCGCGGGCGAAGACTTTGTGGCGCCTAGCCACCTGGTGGTGGCGGTGGCTCTGGAGGGGCGCGTGCAACTCACGCGACCTCAGATCCACGCCGTGCTGACCACCGCGCTTCATGCACGAGAGCCAGCGCGCGCCTCGGCGCGCCTGTTGCGCCACCAGGGCGAGAGCGGCGACCTGCGTGGTGCGGCGTTGAGCGCGCAGGCCGCGGCGCTGGAGGCCGAGAGTGCGCTCGCGTTCCAGCGCGCGGCCGAACTGCTGTCGTTCGCCCTGTCACTGCATCCCCCCGACAAGGACGAAGGCGGCGCGCAGCTGCAGGGCCGGCTGGGTGAGGCGCTGTCCCATGCCGGCTGGTCGCTGTCGGCAGCCAATGCCTACCGCGAGGCGGGCAGGCTCGCCAAAATGGCCGACGCCATCCACTACCGGAAGTGCGCGGCCGAGCTGTACCTGCGCGCCGGCGAACACAAGCTTGGCTTGAGCGCCGTGGGCGAGCTGTTGGACAGCTTCGACGAGTCGCTACCCGCCGGCACGCGCGGCGCATTCTGGTCGATCGTCGCGCGTCGTACGTTGCTATGGCTGCGGGGCTACGGCTTTCGCGAACTGTCCGAGGGGCAGGTGTCCGCGCGCGATCTCAGCCACGTGGATGCGCTCTGGGCGGTCGGTATTCGCCTGTCGATGATGGATGTCATGCGTGGCGGCGATCTGCTGGCGCGCGGCCTGAGCAAGGCGTTGCAAGTGGGTGAACCGCAGCGCGTGGCCCGCGCGCTGTGCACCGAGGCCTGGACCGTGTTGGGCCACAAGCCCGCGCACATCGCGCGAATGCACAACGTCGTCGAGACGGCGCGCGGGCTGGTCGAGCGACACGCCTCGCCGCTGCTCGATGGGCACCTGAAGGTCGCCGAGGGCATGGCCGCGTTCGGCCAATTTGCGCTGCCACAAGGGTACGCGCGCTTTCGTGATGCAGAGCGTGTGTTCCGCGACGGCAGCAGCGGCGTGTCGTGGGAGGTCTCGCTCAGCCAGGTGTACCAGCTGATCGCCCTCACGCTGACCGCCCGCTTCACCGACGTAAGCACTCGCTACGAGTTGTGGACGCGTGAGGCGCAGGAGCGTGGCGACGTGTGGGGCTACGCGCAGCTGATGACGCTGGGCGCGGTGGGTGCCAAGCTATCGCGCGACCTGCCCAACGAGGCGGCCGAGGACGTGCGCGAGTCGGTGCTGCGCTGGGAGCACGACCACGAGCTGCACGTGCAGCACCTGTTCTCGTTGGTGGCCGCCACCTATGTGGACCTGTATCGAGGTGTGCCCCGCACGCTGGAGACGCTGGAGGCGCAATGGGGGCCGCTGCGACGCCAGTTTTTTCTG
>Ga0105048_10015398_pt1 | contig 11870 bp, 5 predicted proteins | sample MAT05_FD_78382 | JGI IMG/M metagenome (GOLD analysis project Ga0105048, IMG submission 78382) | Freshwater microbial communities from Lake Fryxell liftoff mats and glacier meltwater in Antarctica - MAT-05 | ecosystem: Environmental > Aquatic > Freshwater > Ice > Liftoff microbial mat | place...
CACCCGTGCCGCCGCCGGTGCCGCCGTCAGTCGTGCCGCCGCCGCCGCCTGAACCGCCGCCGGTGCCGCCGTCAGTCGTGCCGCCGCCGCCGCCTGCACCACCACCCGTGCCGCCGCCGGTGCCGCCGTCAGTCGTGCCGCCACCGCCGCCTGAACCGCCGCCGGTGCCGCCGCCTGAACCACCGCCCGTGCCGCCGTCGCCAGGGCCGGGATCAGTGACCGGCTGCCCGACGCCGACGCACGCCCACGCGTTGGCGATCGCCGCCGCGTCGTTCGCGCCGTAGAGGTCGGTCGCCGCCTGAACCATCGCCACGCGAGCCTGCGCGAAGGTGGTGCTGGGCTGCATGTACTTCGTGAGTGAGCGATACCAGACTTGGCGGGCCTTCTCGATGCCCAGGCCACGCACCGTCACGTTGGTGCGACCGCGCGGGTGCTTGCCACCCATGACTGCCTTGTTGAACGCCAGATTCCCGATGCCTGAGCTGCCGTGCACTTCGGTCTGCTGCGGGTAGTCGGCGTAGGTGTCGACCGAGTAATTGTCTTTTCTCGGGTCGTCCATGTAGCGCAGACCATCGCCCGGGGTCGCCGGAGTCCAGATGTCTTCGCCGACGATCCAGGTGTTGGCCGAGATGACGCCATCGCGCCACTCTTCGACAATGTTGCCGAACACGTCAGACATCGACTCGTTCAAGCCGCCCGACTCGCCCGAGTAGATGAGGCCAGCGGTGCGCTCGGTCACTGCGTGGGTCAGCTCGTGCGCCGTGACGTCGAGCGACTTGGCAAGGTTGTCGGCATCGACCCCGTCGCCATCGCCGTACACCATCTGCGTGCCGTCCCAGTACGCATTGACGTACTTGACGCGGTAGTGCACCGAGCTGATCAGTGCAGCACCGGCGTTGTCGAACGAGTCGCGACCGAAGAGGACCTGGTAGGCTTCGTAGGTCGTGCCCAACCGATCGTAGTTCATGTTGATGATCTCGTCGGCGTCGGGCGCTTGACCTTCAGTGCGCTTCAGCGTGCCCGGCGTGGTCGACTTGTTGTTCGCCGTGTAGAGCTTACGGTTCAACGCGGTGTGAATCTGGGGGTGACGACCGAGCAACGCGCCAGTGCGCGCGTTCACGTACACCAGGTCGCGAACCGGGAGGTCGCCCTTGATGCCGGTGACAGTGGTCTCGTAGGCCAGCGACATCGTGCCGGTCTCGCCGATGAAGTAGACCAACTCGGCCTTGTTGGCCGCGACGTCAGAGACGCCAGTGGTGGCCGCAGCCGCCTTGCTCAACGCCGCGGGGCCTTCGAAGGCCGGGGTCGAGGTGAGCGAGACGCCGTCGCGCGCGTTGCCGTGGGCGGCGTAGATCACGCCTTCGGCATTCACGTGCACTGAGAGCTGGCCGCCAACAACGCGAAGGCCATTCTTGACCTGAGCGAAGCGCAGGTGCCGCGAGCCCAGCTCGTCTGATTCAACGCTGATCTGCTTCAAGTTCGCAGGGTCGAGGCGAAACACCGGCGCGATCAGCGCCAAGCTCGCCTGGAAGTCGGGCGAGGTCGACGTGAGCTGACCCACCGCAGTGTCGACTTTGCCGAGATCGCCGCGAATGAACGAGGGCACGCCGGCCGCCGAGATGCTCAACACTTCGGCCTTCGGGAGTGTGCTGAGAGCGCTCTGAACGTCGTCGCCCTTCACCGCGTCTTCACCGTCGCTGTTGGGCGAGTCGACGAAGGCATCGTTCTGGGTGCACCCGACAAAGGTGAGCGCACCAACTACTGCCAGCCACTTACGATTCATGCATTGCCTCAGGTTTTGACGACGGGGCGGAAGACGGGACTTCTCCAAGCGGTCGCGCCCTTCATCAAGATCTGAGCCACTGCAGTGCGTCAATCAATTCAACCGCTTGCCCCCATCACTTTGGCTGATCTGGATTCATTCGGGGGGATACTCAGCGACATGTAGGTCTTTTCGACCAATTTCTAGACAGAACAAAAACAAAGAAAGTTGACAAAAAAACAGGGTCGCCGAGCTGCCCATTCGGCACCTCAGCGACCCTCTAAGCCACGATTCTTACTTCCTGAAAGTCGCGATCAGGCGGTCAATGTGACGCTTTGAGTGTCACGTTGGTGTAGGCCGAATACCCCCGAACATTGATGTAGTAGTCGCCGCTCGGTGCGCTGAACGTGCAGGTCTCGGTGTTGCCAGACTTGTACGGTCGGCAGTCGTAGAGCGTGGTGGTCGGCGCCGCGCCTTTGCGAACGTAGAGGTCGGAGTCGCCAGTCGAGCCTGAGCCGGGCGTAATCGCGACGGTCAGCGTGTTGGCGCCCGCGGGCACGGTGATCTTGTAGGCCTTGGTCGAGCCAGACGCACCTGAGAGCCCGGTCACTGCCGTGCCATTGGTGAGAATGATCGGGCCGGTGTCGCTGGTCGCGTGCTTCGCCGTCAACGCCGTGCCGGTGTACGCATCGTAGCCGTGGAGCAACACGTACCAAGCGCCTGCCGCCGGGTTGGTGAAGGTGCAGGTCTCGGCATTGCCGGCCTTGTACGGGCGGCAGGTGTACGAGGTCGTGGTCGGCTTGGTGCCGGCCCTCACGTACATGTCAGCGTCGCCCGTGCCACCCGCGAGGGTGAACGAGAGGCTGGCCTGACCCGCGGGCACGTCGATCACGTAGTACTTGCTCGAGCTGTCAGCGCCAGAGATGCCGGTCACCGGTACGTTGTTGGTGAGAACGACGTCGCCGCCGGTGCCGCCGCCGGTGCCACCACCCGTGCCACCACCCGTGCCACCACCCGTGCCGCCGCCGGTGCCACCACCCGTGCCACCACCCGTGCCGCCGCCGGTGCCACCACCGGTGCCACCACCGGTGCCGCCGCCGGTGCCACCACCCGTGCCGCCGCCTGTGCCACCACCCGTGCCGCCGCCGGTGCCACCGCCCGTGCCGCCATCACCCGGACCCGGGTCAACCACTGCCGAGCCGACGCCGACGCACGCCCACGCATTGGCCATCGCTGCTGCGTCGTTGGCGCCGTAGAGATCGGTCGTGGCCTGCACCATCGCCACGCGAGCCTGCGCGAAGGTGGTGCTGGGCTGCATGTACGTGGTGAGGGCGCGGTACCAGACCTGGCGAGCCTTCTCGATGCCGAGCGCCCGAACCTGAACCGTGGTGCGGTTGCGCGGGTGCTTGCCACCCATGGTCGCCATGTAGAACGCCAGGTTCGCGATGCCCGAGCTGCCGTGAACTTCGGTCTGCTGCGGGTAGTCGGCGTAGGTGTCGACCGAGTAATTGTCTTTGACCGGGTCGTTCATGTAGCGAAGGCCGTCGCCCGGAGTTGCCGGCGTCCAGATGTCTTCGCCCACGATCCAGGTGTTGCCGGAGATGACGCCATCTCGCCACTCTTCGACGATGTTGCCGAACACGTCAGACATCGACTCGTTCAGACCGCCCGATTCACCGGAGTAGATCAACCCGGCGGTGTGCTCCGTCACTGCGTGGGTCAGCTCGTGGCCGGTCACATCGAGCGACTTGGCGAGGTTGTCAGACTGCACGCCGTCGCCATCGCCGTACACCATCTGGGTACCGTCCCAGTAGGCGTTCACGTAGTTGCGGCTGTAGTGCACCGTGCTGATCAGCGTCGCGCCGGCGTTGTCGTACGAGTCGCGATTGAAGAGCGTCTTGTACGCGTTCCACACCGTGCCGAGGCGGTCGTAGTTGGTGTTGATGATCGCGTCAGCGTCAGCCGCGCCACCCTCGGAGCGCTTCAGCGTGCCCGGGGTGCTGGTGCCGTTGGCTGCGGTGTAGAGCTTGCGGTTGAGAGCCTGGTGAATCTGCGGGTGACGGTCGAGCAGCGCGCCAGTGCGCGCGTTCACGTAGACGAGGTCGCGAACCGGCAGGTCGCCCTTGAAGCCGGTGACCTGGGTCTCCCAGGCGAGAGACATCGTGCCGGTCTCGGCGATCAGGTAGACGAGCTCGGCGGCGCGGGTCGCGACGTTCGAGACGCCAGTGGTCGAGCTGCCGGCCTTCAACTGGGCGGCATTGGCGTCGACTGCCGGCACCGAGGTGAGCGAGATGCCGTCGCGAGCGGTACCGTGCGCCGCGTAGATCACGCCTTCAGCGTTCACGTGCAGCGCGAGATCGCCGCCAACCACGCGAAGCCCATTCTTGCTCTGGGCAAATCGAAGGTGACGCGAGCCGAGCTCGTCGGTGGTTGCTCTGGTTTGCACCAGCTGCGCGGGGTCGAGGCGAAACACCGGGGCGATTTGCGCCAGGCCGGCCTGAAGGTCAGGCGACGAGGCCGAGAGCTGGTTGATCGCGGTGTCGACCTTGCCGAGATTGCCGCGAATGAAGTTCGGCGTGCCCATTCGGCCGACGCTCAACACCTCAGCCTGAGGCAGGGCGCTCAGAGCGCTCTGCACGTCATCGCTCTTCACGCTGTCTTCGCTGTCGCTGTCGGGCGACTGAACGAAGGCCTCATTCGTCGAGCAACCGACGAACGCGAGAGCACCTACAATTGAGAGCCATTTACGATTCATGCGTCTTGCCTCTGTGGGAGTTGATGAGGTGGAGCGAGCCGAGCTAAAGCCAACGGTGCCGCCCCATCATCAAGAACCAGGCCACTGAAACAGCACCTGGTTTTGAGAGGTTACGCGCGAATTCTTTACGATCTGACTCGAACGAGGATGACCTCGAGCGACATGTCGGAAGATTCGACCCAATTCAAGACATACATAACGTTAAACTCCTTGACATGTATGGTTTGGCCTTACTGGTAGGCAAATTACCGCACGACGCCCAAATCGATGAACGCGTCGTCGACCATCACCACGAAGGGGCGCTCTTCGAAGCGGAGGGTGCCCTTGCCGTCATGGTCGATGATCTGCAATTTGCCCAACCCGTAGCCCATCGGCCCGCGCGAATAGTAGTGCGCCTGGAGGGTGTACGGCCCTGTGCGTTTCCCCCGTATGGTGAAGCACTCCGGCCCATACCCGGTAGTCACATCGGCGTAGAGGTCGCCGCCGGTGGTCAGGTGTGGGCTGCTGTAATACGCGTGGCCCCCTTTGCCGTCGTAGATGTGAAAGTCGACGTCGTTTGCGTCGGTCTCCCAATTCAAGACAAACCGCAGTGAAGCCGCATTTTCTGTACTGCCTTTAGAAAGCGTCAGTCGGTTTTCGATGTCTGATCTGAGACCCGGTGATTGCTTGAGCCAGACGGCTGCGGCGAGCCCGAGGTCCTCCGCGAGAATGCGATCGATGCCGGCGAAGCGACCCGACGGGTACGTTTTGCCTTTGGCGGCGGCCAGCACGTCGAAGGCCTGCTGCGGCTTGCCTTGTTTGAGCAACGCGTACGCCAGCAGCCGCGCGCTTTGAGGGTGATCAGGCCTTTGCTCGAGGGCGTGACGAAAGCTGTCGGTCGCCAAAGCGAGGCCTTCGGCGAGGCGCTCCAGGCGCACCCCGGCAAAGCGTCGAAGGTCAGCGCGAGCGGGGAAGAGGTCGATGATCGACCCGTAGGCGCGGGCGGCCCGCTCCAGGTCGCGGGTGGCCTCGGCCGCCTCACCGATGGCGACCAGCGCCAGCACGTCGCCAGGAGACTCTTCACGCCAACCCAATGCCTTGGTCATCGCAGCGCTGGGGTTCTTGGCTGCCAGCAGATCCATCACCTCTTTGAGGGCGCCGGTGTAGGGCCGGCTGGGCACCTGCTTCTGCTTGGAAGGCGCCTCAGAGCCCTCAGCCATCTCGCTCTCACGCGGGGTGGAGGGCGCGCCGCCGATGCGCGGTGGGGCCTGAGCGGCCGAGGTTCGAGGCGCGGCGTCGGGTCGGAGCGAGGCGGGCGATGGAGCTGGGGCGCCGCTAGACGGCGGAGGCGGTGCGGCGGGCTCGGCGGCGGGCGGCGAGGCCATCGCATCCATGTCCGCCTCGATCGGAGCCTTGGCGTCGGCGGGCGAGGCTGCGCTGTTGGCGGTAGGGCCTTCGTCCTTCTTGCTGCGCTCCTTCTCGATTTTCGGCTTGGTCACCGCGACGGTAACCGGAGGCGGCACCGAGCTGGCCTCGCGGCGCCTCGCCACGACCCTGCCCTGCTCGATGCCCAGAATGTCGGCAAGCGCTTTGCGATCGATGCCGAAGCGCGCGTAGTCGGCCTCGGTCTCGAGCACCAACAGCGCGGTGAACTGAGAGAGCACCCGGTATTTCACTGACAGCTCGGTGATCTTGGCGCGAATCTTCGCTTTGTCTTTCTCGCCGTCGGCGACGCGGGTGAGGTCATCGGTCAGGGCTTCGATCTTGGCCTGCGCCACCGCGCGCTCGAGCATCGCCACGCTCGTCTCGCCCAGGCCGCTCATCTCGACCGCAGTGCCGCCGACCTTTACGCTTACCGGCTTGCCCTTGGGCAGCTCGGCGAACACCAGCGCTTCGTCGCCGGTCTGCATCGCGTTGAGGGTCTTGGGCCATTGAAAGGTCGCGCCTTCGACGAGCACGTCGATCTTCGAGCGGGTCACCGCCTGGAGTCGGCGGCTGACCTCGGCTTCACCCGCGTCTCCATCGATGACCGCGCCGTCTTGCGGCAGGCCGGCGGTGACCAGGCGATAGAGCATCGCGTCGTCTCGCAGGCCTCCGACGGCAATGGCGTCGAGCCGGGTGACGCCCATGCTCTTGAGCGCCTTCACCTTCGCCGCCAGCTCATCGGGCGCGTCGATGCCCGCGGTGATCACCCCGTCGCTGATCAGCACCACCCGGCTTCGTTTCGCGGTCTGGCCCTGCGCGAAGGCGAGCGCCGCCTCGAGATTCGAAGCCCCCAACGCCCGACGGTCTCGCAGCGTCTTCTTGGCGGCCGCGTCGAAGCCCGAGGCCGGGCCTTCGTAAACGGCCTTCACGAACTGGTCGAAGGCGGCCACGGTCACCGGGGTTGCAGGCGCAAGCTTGGCCAGAACCTTCTCGAGCAAGTTGAGCTGCGTGGTGAAGCCCAGGGCGCGTGAGGCGCTGGTGTCGATCAAGATCAACGCCGACTCGATGGGCTGAGTGGCTGCGTCGGTGACCGGCTTGACCCGCAGCACCGCGAAGTCGCCAGCGCGAAGGCCCTTCTTGCTGCTCCCCGACGGCGGCACCACCACGTCGGCGGTGGGCACGAACGCGGTCTTGGTCAGCTGCACCGGGGTCGCGCCACCAGTGACGGTCACCGAGAGCTTGGCGATCTGCGGTAGCCCATTGAGCGGCAACACGTACGCACTACTGCTGCCGACCAGCTGCTGGGAGTAGCTGATGATCAGCTCCTTCTTTTCACGCGCCCCGATGGGAAAGACGCGGGCCGAGAATTCATTGGCGGCGCCCTGCTCAAGCAACGCGGGGTCTTGCCGGCGATGCAGAGCGTCTTCGTAGGCTCGGCGCGCGGCCTGCTTCTCGACGACCTCGCCCTCTTGCCATTGAGCGCCCTGCTTCATCGCGAAGCGGCTGATCACCGCGTGTTGAGGCAACACGATTCGAAACTGCCCTTCGATGACCCGGTTCTGTGGGTTTTGAAACGTCAGGTGCAGCTCGGTGAAAGCCAACGGGTCGGTGACCACCGCATCGGCCTGCAGGTCGAGGAGCGACAACCCGCTGCCATCAGAAGCGGTGAGGCTCAGCGGAGCTTCAGCCAGGGCAGAAAACGAGAGCAGCGTGAGCAGCGAAAGGAGACGTGTTTTCATAGGGCGACCTCGAACGCAGCAGGAAAATGGTCGTTCCTCCAAAGAGGAGGTCAGGCAAAGGCGTGCTTCAACGCCTCGTCGAGCGACGAGACAGGTATCGTTTCGATGGCGCGGGTGATGATTGACGGGAGCGCTCTCACATCGGCTGAGTTCCCCCTGGGGTAGAGAATTCGGCGCAGGCCCGCGAGCGAGGCGGCGACCAGCTTTTCGGAGATGCCCTCGACCCGCTGCACCTCGCCGTGCAGGGTGATCGCCCCGGTCGCTCCCAAGCGCGGCCAGAGGGGCTTGCGGCGGTAGGCCGACAGCCCGGCCAGGGTGAGCGCCAGCCCCGACGAGACCCCCTCTTTGCCCGTTTCGATGTCGGTGAAGTGGAGGTGCAGATCGTAGCTCGAGATCAGGCCTTCGATGCCGAGACGCTGACTGAGGGCCTTGAGACAGGTGAAGGTGACCAGCCCGGCTTCACGGCCGGTCTCGCCGACGTTGCCGGTGAACTGGAGCACGCCTCGACCGGGCACGGCAGCGGCCTCCATCGGAGAGACCGCGCCGCCGACCGGCGTCCACCCGAGGACGCCGATGCGCCCGGGGACGTTGAAGGTGATGCGCTTGGCGATGCGGCCCTCGACGTAGGGGCGCGGGTCTTTACTGCGGGCCGCTTCGAACGAGGCGCGAGCGCCGGTGGGGTCACCGCTGGCCAGCTTGAGCTCACCGCGGAGCAGGTCGTGAAACGGGTGGGCTCTCTCGCTTGGCGAGGCGGTGGTCAGCGCACGCTTGAGAGCGGTCACCTCACCCGCCACCAGAGCCTCGACGGCCTCGCGCAACGCACCCGTTGGAGCTTCGGAGAGGAGGTCGATGGAGTCGTCTTCGCCCACCACGCCTGGTTGCTTGGTCACGAGCCTCGTGACCTCAAGCGCTTCTTCGAAGACAACTCAATGACGTGGGCACTCGCGCAGAAGGCATAGGCCCGCGGGTCTACTGGCACTTCGAGGCGCACAACCGGTCAGCCGGCACGCAGGCCTGACCACCGGTGGTGAGGCTCAAGCACGCAAAGCCCTGCGGGCACTCCTGGCCCTGGCCGCACGAGCGCACGCAAGCGCTCTGCCCGTCAGCCATCGACACACAGGCCCCGCCCGGGCAATCACTCTGCCCCGCACACGACTGACAGTGCGGAAACTGCAACTTCGCCGACACGCACTCGTTCTTCACGCCGTCGCACAGCTGGCAGATGCCACAGGCGTTGGTCGCCTGGCAGATCTTGGTGGTGCCCACCGTGGGGCCTTCGCACTTCTTGGTGGTCGCGTTGCATCGCTGGTCGAGCGCGCAGCCGCTGTTCGAGGTGCAGCCCGCGACGCAGGTCACCCGGGCGCCCTGGCGGTCGCACAGCTGGCCGAAGGGGCACTCGGCGTTGGTCTGGCAGAACGGCTGGCAGGTGCCCTCCACCGCGCCCGGAGCCAGCGTGCACACCCGGTTGTCGGCACACTGAGAATCCATCGTGCAGGCGCTGACCGGCTCGCAGACCTTGTTGGTGCAGCGCAGGCTGACATCGCCGCAGTCTTGGTCTCGGGCGCACTCGGCCACGCACAGCTTGGCGCGCGGGTCACAGGTGGTGCCGAAGACGCAGGTCTGCTCGATGGCCACGCACTGGCCGCGGGTCAAATCGCAGCGCTGGCTGCTGTCGGCGCACTCGGCGGTGGTGTTGCACGAGCTGAGCGAGTCGGGCGTGCAGCCGGCGAAGTTGCGGCAGGTCGCTGGCAGCCCCGCCGCCGTCTTGTTGGGCCAACACTGCTTCACCTCGCCCTTGGTCTGACAGGTCGCCCCGCGCGCGCAATCGGCGTCGCCGCTGCATGCCTTGCCGCAGAACTTCTCGTTCAAGGTGGCGTCGAGCACGCAGTTGTCGCCCGCTCCGCCGCACTCGGTGTCGGTGCTGCAGCTGCCGCAGAACGTCTTGAGCGGCCGGCAGGCACGAATGGTCGCGTCGCAGAACGAGGTGGTGCCGCACTCGCTGTCGGCCTTGCAGCCGGCGATCTCGGTCACGCACAGCCCCGTGTAGTTGTTGCAGTAGCGCTGCGCGGCGGCCGAATCGGTTGACTTACAGCTCTCGTCAGAGAGGCAGATGCACTGGCGACGAATCGGGTCGCAGCGCAACGCTCCGCACTCGGCGTCGACGCTACAGGCGCGCCCGACGAAGTCGGCGATGCCACCGTCAGAGGTGGGCGTTCGCGTGGTGGGGCAGGCCACCAGCGAGGCGGCAAGCATCAGGGCGGCGGCGAGGCGAAGCATGAGGCGCGCGGTGTAGCGCACCCGCTGCCCCGTCGCCAGAGCGCTTTACCGGTTCATGCCACCCAGGAACTCGAGGTTGTTCTTGGTCGGGCGCATGTGCTTCAGGGTGAACTCCATCGCGTCGATGGGGGTGAACGGGTGCAGCACCTGCCGCAGGGCGGTCACTCGCACCAGGTCGGCCGGCGAGAGCAACAGCTCTTCTTTACGAGTGCCCGACTTGTTGATGTCGAGACAGGGGAAGATGCGCTTCTCGAACAGCTTTCGATCGAGCACGATCTCCGAGTTGCCGGTGCCCTTGAACTCTTCGAAAATCACCTCGTCCATTCGGCTGCCGGTGTCGATCAGCGCGGTGCCGATGATGGTCAGCGAGCCACCCTCTTCGATGTTTCGGGCCGCACCGAAGAAGCGCTTGGGTCGGTGCAACGCGTTGGCATCGACGCCGCCCGAGAGAATCTTGCCCGATGACTGCACAGTGGTGTTGTAGGCGCGCGCCAGACGGGTAATCGAGTCGAGCAAGATGCACACGTGCTGCTTCTGCTCGGCCAGGCGCTTGGCCTTGTCGATGACCATCTCGGCCACCTGTACGTGACGGGTCGCGGGCTCGTCGAAGGTCGAGGCCACCACTTCGCCCTTCACGCTGCGCTGCATGTCGGTGACCTCTTCGGGCCGCTCGTCGATCAGCAGCACGATGAGGTAGATCTCAGGGTGATTCTTGGCGATAGCGTGGGCGATGTTCTGCAGCATCACCGTTTTGCCGGCCTTGGGCGGAGCGACGATCAAGCAGCGCTGCCCGAGCCCGATCGGGGTGAACATGTCGATGATGCGGGTGGTGTAGTCGCTCGACTCGTGCTCCAGCTTGAGCTTCTTGGTCGGGTAGAGCGCGGTGAGGTTGTCGAAGAGAATTCGCTCTTTGACGTCGGCGCTGAAGGGGTCGGCGAAGTTGATCTTCTCGACCCGCTGCAGGGCGAAGTAGCGCTCGCCTTCGCGCGGTTGGCGAATCGGGCCGGTCACCGTATCGCCGGGGCGCAGGTTGAAGCGGCGCACCTGCGAGGGCGAGACGTAGAGATCGTCGGGGCTGGGCTGGTAGTCAGAGTCGGCGCTGCGCAAGAAGCCGTAGCCGTCGCTCATCAGCTCCATCACACCTTCGGCCTGCACTTCGAACTTCTTCTCGGCCACGCTGCCGAGAATCGCCACCAACAGCTCCTGCTTTTTCAGGCCCTGGGTGCCCTCGATGCCGAGGTTGTGAGCCATCTTCGAGAGCTCACCGATCTTCATGCGCTTCAAGTCGTTGAGCTTGAGCACCTGCAGCTGCTCGCCCGACGGCGCCTGGTCGTTGTCGCTCTGGTTGCTCGGGCTGTTCTCTGCCGCGGCCTCGCCCTCGGCAGACTCTTCGCCGACCATCTGGGCGTCTTGAATGTCGTCGTCGCGAACCGGGCGAACCATCGGGGTCAGCACCGGTCTGGGCGTGCTCTCTTCGTCGCCGGTGTCGGCCGTCTCGTCAGCGTCGTTCTCACCATCGTCTGCCTCGAGCTCCGCGTCACGCTCGCGATCAGCCTCGGGCGGTGCCTCCGCCTCAACGGCCTTCTTGGCAACGCGCTTCTTCGGCTTCTCGTCCTCTTTGGAGGGACGACGCTTTTTCGGTGTAGGAGCCCTGGCCATAGTCGGTAATTTCGAGCACTTGCGCGCGGCTGCTGCCATGGGCCGGCGAAGGTGTTGGAGGAAAAACGGGGGCTTTGCGACTGAGAAAACGAGTCAGCGCCAGACCCTGACAGCGCGGGCAAGGTACGGGCAGGCTCCGAGCCTGTCAAGGCATTCTGGTTGAACTGTAGGGAGCACTGAAGATGTCCGGTGCATTGACACTTAAAGATGTCCGCTTTTTCAGGCGGCCTACGAGCTTCGAGAATGCACGTTCTCGAGGCCGGTCTGGTCGCCC
>Ga0105048_10015399_pt1 | contig 11870 bp, 10 predicted proteins | sample MAT05_FD_78382 | JGI IMG/M metagenome (GOLD analysis project Ga0105048, IMG submission 78382) | Freshwater microbial communities from Lake Fryxell liftoff mats and glacier meltwater in Antarctica - MAT-05 | ecosystem: Environmental > Aquatic > Freshwater > Ice > Liftoff microbial mat | place...
CAACCCCGGCCAGGCCAACTACGCCGCCGCCAAGGCCGGCATGGTCGGCATGACCAAGGCGCTGGCCCAGGAGGTCGCCAGCCGCGGCATCACCATCAACGTCGTCGCCCCCGGCTTCATCGCCACCCCGATGACCGATGCCCTGACCGACGCCCAGAAGACCAAGCTGACCGAGGGCATTCCGCTCGGCCGCATGGGGGCGCCGGCCGACATCGCCGCCGCCGTGGTCTACCTCGCCAGTGACGAGGCTGGCTGGGTCACCGGCGCCACCCTGCATGTCAACGGCGGCATGGCGATGATCTGATGCCCCCCACCACGCCGGCAGCCCGCCGGCGCTACCGTTCCCTCGGCAGCCCATTGCCCGGGTGTGTTGGCGACACCGGAGAAACCATGCTAAGCGCCGCTGATCCTTGTTCGGGGTTCATGCGCGGCGCCATCGGGTGATCCGCCGGCCGCACTCAGGCCGGGGGGAAGACCCATTGCAGACAGTACACCCATCACAGGCAACCTGCCGGCAGCACTGACCGGCCCTACCAGGAGTGGATACAGCGATGAGCGATATCGCGGAGCGTGTTAAGAAGATCGTGATCGAGCATCTCGGCGTCGAGGAAGCGAAGGTTACGCCCGAGGCGTCGTTCATCGACGACCTGGGTGCCGACAGCCTGGACACGGTCGAGCTGGTGATGGCCTTCGAGGAGGCGTTCAGCGTCGAAATTCCCGAAGACGCCGCCGAGAAGATCGGCACGGTGAAGGACGCCATCGACTACATCGAGAAGCAGAAGGCCGCCTGAACCCGCCACCTGGTTCCAGGGGCGGTTCGGGTGTCTTCGGCGACCTCTTGATCGACGCAAGGCAAGGATGACAACGATGCGGCGCGTGGTGGTGACGGGCATGGGCATTGCCTGCCCGCTGGGTCTGGGCGTGGAACATGTCTGGACCCGGCTGCTGGCCGGCGAATCGGGCATCACCTCGATCCAGGCCTTCGACGTCAGCGAGCTGCCGGCCAAGATCGCCGGCACCATCCCGCGCGGCAGCAAGGCCGAGGGCAAGCTCGACCTCGCTGAATGGATCCCGATCAAGGACCAGAAGAAGATGGACCCGTTCATCCACTTCGCCCTGGTCGCCGCCAGCGAGGCGGTGGAGGATTCGGGCTGGCAGCCGGCCGACGAGGACGAACGCTGCGCCACCGGGGTCATGATCGGCTCCGGCATCGGCGGGCTGGAGACGATCTTCGAAGCCTCGATGCAGGTGCACCAGGGCAAGATCAAGCGGCTGTCGCCGTTCTTCATTCCGTCGGCGTTGATCAACCTCGCCTCCGGCCACGTTTCCATTAAGTACGGTTTCAAGGGTCCGAATCACGCGGTGGTCACCGCCTGCGCCACCGGCGTGCACGCCATCGGCGACGCCGCCCGGCTGATCCAGTGGGGCGACGCCGATGTCATGGTCGCCGGCGGCGCCGAGGCGGCCGTCAACCAGCTCGGCATCGCCGGTTTCTGCGCCTCCCGCGCGCTGTCGACCGGCTTCAACGACACCCCCGCGAAGGCCTCGCGCCCGTGGGACCGCGACCGCGACGGCTTCGTCATGGGCGAAGGTGCCGGCGTGGTGGTGCTGGAAGAGTACGAGCACGCCAAGAAGCGCGGCGCGAAAATCTATGCCGAGGTCTGCGGCTACGGCATGTCGGGCGACGCCCACCACATCACCGCCCCGGCCGAGGGTCACGACGGCGCCTTCCGTGCCATGAAGGCCGCCCTGCGCAACGGCGGTGTCACCGTCGACCAGATCAATTACGTGAACGCCCACGGCACCTCCACCCCGCTCGGCGACGATCTGGAGCTGGAGGCGGTGGAGCGCTTCTTCGGCGACTCCGCCAAGGGCGTGGCCATGTCCTCCACCAAGTCGGCCACCGGTCACCTGCTGGGTGCCGCCGGCGCGATCGAGGCGATCTTCGCGATCCTGGCGGTGCGCGACGGCGTGGTGCCGCCCACCCTGAACCTGGATGAGCCGAGCCGCGAAAGCGTGATCGACCGCGTGGCACACGTGGCCCAGCAGCGCCGGATCGACATGGTGCTGTCCAACAGCTTCGGCTTCGGCGGCACCAACGCCAGCATCATCTTCAAGAAGGCCGCCTGATACCGCCCCGCTACCGACCAGACATCGATGGGCTGCGCGCTGTCGCGGTCGCCTCTGTTGTGCTGTTTCATACCGAACTGTTCCCATTCCGCTCCGGTTTTGTCGGTGTCGATATATTCTTCGTGATCTCCGGCTATCTGATCGGAGGGATTATTCTGGCCGGCCATCGGAGCGGCTGCTTCAGCATCGCCAGCTTCTACGCTCGCCGGGCGCGCCGGATTCTGCCGGCGTTGCTGCTCGTCCTCGCGGTGACGGTCTTGATCGGTGCCGCACTGCTCAGCGCCACCGAGTTCATTCAACTCGGAAAGACGTTGGCTGCCGTTGTAGGCGGAATTCCTAACATCGGGTTCTGGCTACGGGTGGAATACTTCTCGCCGCGGGCATGGTGGAATCCTCTCCTGATGACGTGGTCACTTGGAGTTGAAGAGCAATTCTATCTATGCTTTCCTTGGTTGATCTATCTTCTTGCCCGTCGCCCGAGACATATCGTCGTTGTTTTTTTGGCAATTCTAACCGCCAGCTCATTCGCGTTCTCGCTTTGGTGCAGTTGGCATGCTCCATCGGCGGCGTTTTATCTTTTGCCGGCACGCGCATGGGAGTTGGGCGCCGGCGCCCTGCTGGCGGCGCTGCGGCCGGACAGCGACCTCCCCACTGGGCGGCCTGCTGGTGTGGCGCGGGAGGCGCTGGGCTGGGGTGGTCTGGCGTTCGTCGGCTATGGCGTGGTTTCATTTACCGACCAGACTCCCTTTCCAGGCTGGGCAGCTTTGGTCCCGGTGCTCGGGAGCGCCGCGTTGATTTCGTCCGAAGGCAGCGTGGTCAACCGCCGCCTGTTGGCCGCGCGCCCGATGGTCTTTGTCGGCCTTGTCTCCTACTCCTGGTATCTCTGGCACTGGCCGTTGATGGCGTACGTGCGCGTCAGTTCGGCGCTGGCTCCGCCGGCCTGGTCTCTGGTTGCTGCCGGCGGCTTCGCGTTCGTTCTCGCGTGCCTGTCATGGCGGTTCGTCGAGCAACCGCTGCGAAAGCCCGTCCAGCAACCGGGTCCCATTCTGGTGCGCTACGCCAGCGCGATCGGCGGCGCAATGGCAGTCACGGCGCTTATCGTAGCCTTCCAGGGCTGGCCCCAGCGTCTACCCGCCGAAAGCGAGCAGATCGATCAGGCGGTGTTCCGTTTTTACCGCGCCCCTTGCCTGGCTTCCTGGGGACAAGAAGAACCTGACAGGTCGCCGGCTTGCGTGGCCGGCAAACCGACCGCACCCGTTATCGCCTTGATCGGCGACAGCCACGCCGCCCATCTCGAACCGGGGATGCGCGACCTCGCCGAAAAGAGCGGCTGGGGCACCCAGGTGCTGACGAAAGTTTCCTGCCGCCCTCTCTTGGGCGTGGTGGTCTCGCGACGCGATAATCCGGGGTTCGCGGCGGAATGCGCAACGTTCATGCGGTCGGCGTTCGATGCTGTGGTGGAGGACCCGATGGTCAAAATCGTGGTGCTCGCGGGGCTTTGGTCTGGCCCCCTGCGCGATCCCAACAACGAGCGCTACGCAAGCACCGGCGCAGCAACGGGGCGCGGCCTGGATCTGTTGCACACGGGGCTCTCCAACGCCATTGCCACACTCACCGGGCGCGGCAAGCACGTCGTCCTGATCGGTGACACACCCCTGTGGCGGTTCGACCCGGCCAAGGTGGCGCTGAGCAGTGTCATTCCTTTAAGGCGGGCGCTGGCGGAATTCGTCCGCGGAGAATCAGACACGTCGGGGACGGGCCTGGACGGAATTTTTATGCCTGTTGCGGGGGTGGACCGGGTTCTGCAGGCGGTTTCCACCGGCGAAGGCGCTCGCTACCTGGAGCTGCTCCCGCGCTTCTGCGGACCGCAACGCTGTTGGTTCAAGGAGGGGGCCACGCTCTTGTTCATCGATCACAGCCATTTGTCAGCGACTGGATCGAAACGGGCCCTGGAGAACTCGGGGATCCTCGCTTTGCCGCTCACCGACAGCCCGTTGCGTCAGTGACGGAATATGCACCGCAGTTCAGCAAGTCTGCGCTCTAGCCTATTGCACCCGAGGCGCATCGTCGGAGCTGTCTGCCTGACGTTGCTGCTGTTCGCCTGCGCCTGTGGAGCCGGTGCGTGGCTGGGCTGGGTGGCATTCTACACCGCCGGGCCACTGGCCGAAGCCCGCGCCATCGTCATCCCGCGCGGCGGCCCGATGCGGCTGGGCGAGGTGCTGGCCGCAGCCGGCGCTATCCCCCATCCCGCCGCCCTGCGGCTGGCCGCCTGGGCGACCGCGTCCGAGGGCCCGCTGCGCGCGGGCGAGTTCCTGTTCCCCGCCGGCGCCAGCCTGCGTGACGTGCTGACCAGCCTGCGCAGCGCGCGGCCCGTGCAACACCGCCTGACCATCCCCGAGGGGTTGACCGCGGCCGCCATCGCCGTGCTGGTCGAGCGCGCCGAGACGCTGGCCGGCGAGGCGGTGGTGCCGGCCGAGGGGATGGTGCTGCCCGACACTTACCTGCACGAGCGCGGCATGACGCGCGCCGCGGTGCTGGAACGGGCGGCGCACGCCATGGAGCGCTCCCTGGCCGAGATCTGGGCCGGCCGAGCCGACGGCCTGCCGCTCGCCTCACCGCAGGACATGCTGACCCTGGCCAGCATCGTCGAGCGCGAAACCGGCAACCCCGACGAACGCCCGCGCGTCGCCCGGGTTTTCCTCAACCGCCTGAAGCGCGGCATGCGGCTGCAATCCGATCCGACGGTCGTCTATGCCGCCAGCTTCGGTGCCGGGGTGCTCGACCGGCCGATCAGCCGCGCCGACCTCGATGCCGCCACCCCATACAACACCTATCGCATCGCCGGCCTGCCGCCGGGCCCGATCGCCAGCCCGGGCGCGGCGTCGCTGGCCGCCGTGGCGCACCCGGCCGGCGGCGAGGACCTGTATTTCGTCGCCGACGGCACCGGTGGCCATGCCTTCGCCCGCACGCTCGACGAGCACAACCGCAACGTTGCCCGCTGGCGCGCGCTGGGGCGATAGCAGGAAGGAAATCCAGGGGCTCGGCCGTCGCGCGAAAGCGCGCGCGAGTCCTGCTGGGGTTTGGGGCGAAGCCCCATGCTTGCCTGATCATGAGTCAGTGTTATCGGTGGTTGGTATTATTGAAATAAAATGGGTTTCCAAAGGCCCTCGGCCTTTGGCGGGTCCAGGGCAGAGCCCTGGCCTTGCCTTTGCTGGATCGGTCGTTATTTCCAAAGGTTGGTATCAATCATATGGATGACAGGTATTGCAATGCACTGCGCCCTCGCCTCAATCGCCACGGCGCCAGGCGAAGGTCAGCTCGTGCTTGTTGTGGAACAGGTGCATCAGCCGCCCGCCGGGAATGGCGGCAAAGGTGGCGGTCGCCTCGTGGTCGGTCTCACCCTGGAACTTGATCGTGCAGACCACGCGATCCGCACCGCCGGGGGCGATCCAGCGCCGCACCATCTCCAGCAGCGGCGCGGGATAGGCGATGACATCGCTGAACAGCCAATCGACCGGCTCTGGCAGTACCGTGAACGCGCTGCCCTGGCGGAAGGCGACGCCTGGCATCGCCGCCACCCGCGCCTGCAGCGGTGCGCGGTCAATCGCGGTCACCGCGGCGCCGAGCTTCGCCACCGCCCAGGTCCAGCCGCCGGGCGAGGCACCGAGGTCGATACAGGTCTGGCCGGGGCGCGGATGGTCGCCGATGCGGGTGCAGGCCTCCCACAGCTTGAGGTAGGCGCGGCTGGGCGGTCCGATATGGTCTTCCTCGAACCGGCATTCGCCGTTGACGAAAGGGCTCGTCTTGGTCGGACTGGCCAGCATCCGGTCGGGCGCCAGCAGGGTCCAGGCGCCCAGATGAGCCGCCGGCGCCGGCTCCGGAAACACCAGCGCGCGCGCCTTCACCGGCGGCAGCCGCTCGGCGATCAGCACCATACGCCGATGGTGCGCCACGCCATAGGCCGCCCAGTTGCGCTGCATCCCTCGCAGCGCGTCGGCGGCGGATTTCACCGAGGCGATTTCAACCTCGCGCGGCGCGGTCCACACATCGAGCGCCCAGGCGCTGGCGACCGGCAGGTCGGGCGACAGCGCCAGCCGTCCATGCCAGGAATCGACGCCCACCCCGGCGCGGCGCAATTCCTCCGCCAGTACCTCCTCCAGCCCCTCGGCCGCGAGATAGGCGGCGCCGATCACCGCCCCTGCCGCCGAAACGCGGTGGTCATCGCCCGCGCCGCCTGAATGCGGTGGTCATCGCCCGCGCCGCCTGAATGCGGTCGTCATCGCCCGCGCCGCCTGAATGCGGTCGTCATCGCCCGCGCCGCCTGAATGCGGCGACCAGCAGCATGACCCAGCCGACCATCAGCATCACGCCGCCGAACGGTGCCACATTGCTCACCGGCAGGCCCGATCCGAACACCCGGGCGTACACGGCGCCGCAGAAAAACAGCAGGCCGATGGAAAAGAACCAGCCGGCGAAATTGCACCACCGCCCGCCGCGCACCCCGCACACCAACAGCGCCAGCGCGTGCCACCCCTGCATCTGCACCGCGTCGCGCAGCGCCGCCGCGCCGCCGGGGTCCAGCCGAAGATGCGCCGCCGCCGCCGACAGCCCCACCGCCCCCAGCCCCGCCAGCGCCCCAAACGCGAACCACATCCTGTCCATGGCGCGAGAATACCGAGCCCTCCCCTGTTCCGCCATGCGGCGCGCGTATAGGATCGCGCCATGCCCCGCGGTGACCTGTTTCCCGATATCGGACCCTTTCAAACCGGCACCCTGCCGCTGTCCGACGGACACACGATGTACTGGGAGCAGGTCGGCAACCCGCGCGGCGTGCCGGTGCTGTTCCTGCACGGCGGTCCCGGCGCCGGCGCTGGGGTCATCCACCGCCGCTTCTTCGACCCCGGATTCTGGCGCGTGGTGATCTTCGACCAGCGCGGCGCCGGCCGCTCCCGCCCGCTCGGCCGGCTGGAGGCCAATACCACCCCGCATCTGGTTGAAGACATCGAGGTGCTGCGCCATCATCTCGGCGTGGAAAAGTTCCTGCTGTTCGGCGGCTCCTGGGGCTCCACCCTGGCGCTGGCGTATGCCCAGGCACACCCCGAGCATGTCGCCGGTTGTGTGCTGCGCGGCATCTTCCTTGGCCGGCCGAGCGAGGTCGACTGGTTCATGCACGGTGTCGCCGCGGTGTTCCCCGAAGCCCACGCCGCCTTCGCCGGCTACCTGCCCGAAGCCGAGCGCGCCGACCTGCTGGGCGGCTATCTGCGCCGCCTGACCGACCCCGACCCCATGGTGCACATGCCCGCCGCGCGCGCCTGGTCGATCTACGAGGGCTCGTGCAGCACCCTGCTGCCCAGCCCCGACATGGTCGCCAGCTTCGCCCAAGACCGCACCTCCCTCGGCCTCGCCCGCATCGAGGCGCACTACTTCGCCCACGACCTGTTCCTGCCCCCGGGCGGCCTGCTGGCCCACATGGACCGCATCGCCACCATCCCGGCCGACATCGTGCAGGGCCGCTACGACATGGTCTGCCCGCCGGTCAGCGCCATCGACCTCGTCGCCGCCTGGCCGGCTGCCCGGCTGACGGTGATACCCGACGCGGGTCACTCGGCGCTGGAGCCCGGCGTCCGCCGCGCCCTGATCGCTGCCGTTGAGCGGTTTCGCGACCGGTTGTAGCGGCAAGACCAGGGGCTTTGCCCCTGGACCCCATCAGGGGGCCGAGCCCCCTGGACCCCATCAGGGGGCCGAGCCCCCTGGACCCTCATTCGTGGAGACAAGACATGCGCGTCGGCGTGATCGGTCTGGGCACCATGGGCATGGGGGCGGCGCTGAACCTGGTGAAGGCCGGGCACGACGTGCATGGCTGCGACCTGCGCGAGGCGGTGCGGGCTGAGTTGATCGCCGCCGGCGGTCATGCGGCCGCTCGCGCCTGCGACCTGCCGGCCGGGCTCGATGCCGTTGTGGTGTTCGTCGTCAACGCGGCCCAGGCCGAGGCAGTCCTCTTCGGCCAGGAGGGGTGCGTGGCCCGGCTGGAGGCGGGCGCCGTGGTGCTGTGCTGCACCACTGTGGCGCCCGAGACCGCGCGCACGCTGGGCGAGCGGCTGAATTCCGCCGGGCTGCTGATGCTCGACGCGCCGGTTTCCGGCGGCAAGGTGGCGGCCCATGGCGGCAGCATGACGGTGATGGCCTCGGGGTCCGAGGCCGCCTTCGCCCGCGCCCAGCCGGTGCTCGACGCCATCGCCGGCAAGCTGTGGCGCCTGGGCGATGACGTGGGCATCGGCAGCACGGTGAAAATGGTGAACCAGTTGCTGGCCGGGGTGCACATCGCCGCCGCCGCCGAGGCGATGGCGCTGGGCATCCGCGCCGGCGCCAACCCGCAGACGCTGTTCGACGTCATCTCGACCTCCGCCGGATCGTCGTGGATGTTCCAGAACCGGGTGCCGCACATCCTGGCCGGCGACGACACGCCGCTATCGGCGGTGAACATTTTCGTCAAGGACCTCGGCATCGTGCTCGACCAAGCCCGCGCGCTGACCTTTCCCCTGCCGATGGCCTCGGCGGCGCACCAGTTGTTCCTCGCTGCCGCCGCAGCCGGCCATGGCGGGCGCGACGATGCCTTCGTGATCCGCTTCTGGGAGTCACTGGCGGGGATCGCGCTGCCGGAGAAGAAAGCCTAGCTGCCCTACACCAGCCGCCGGAATTGACGACCGATCCCAGGCAAGCATGGGGCGCCGCCCTATAAGCGCTAGGATAAGGGAGGCTGGGCGCTGCCCAGACCCGCCAGGGGCCAAGCCCCTGGACCTTTACTTACAAGAATAGTTTATAATTACAAATAGTTGAAAGTTTGGGACCGCCAAGAGTTTCCTGGCTGCGCCAGTAGGGCCAGATTGATACACGGCTTCGACTGTTGGCCGCTGGCACGGCCACTAAAGATAATGGGATCAAAGGGTCTTCGGCCCTTGGCGGGTCCAGGGCGACGCCCTGGCCTTGTCTTCGCTGGATCGGTCGTCATTGCCAACGGCTGATACTAGTCGAACGCCGGCACGTTGCGCGCCAGCCCGCCGAACAGGTCGAGCATGCGCTCACGCCAGCCATGCACCGGGTCGGCATTGTCCAACAGGCGGAACGGGCTGGTGCAGCGCGCCCACTGGAACGCGCCGAACACCGCATGGTCGGCATAGTCAGGCTCGGCGCCACCGAGGAAATCCTGTGCCGCGACCACCTGGCGCAGCGGTGTCAGCAGGGCGCGGAACACCGGCAGCTGAGCGTCGCGATCCGCTGTCACCTGCGCCAGGGTCATGCCGAAGCGGCGCTCGCGATCGGCGATGAAGTAGCGGCGGCCGGTTTCGTCCAACAGGGCCGGAATATCGGACACGATCAGCCGCACCAGCGCCGGGTGCAACACGGCGTTGGTCCAGGCCAGCACGAAGCGCCGCGCCGCCGCCTCGCCATGGAACAGCGACGGCGCGTTCGGATAGGTGGCATCGAGATACTCGGCGATCGGCGTGGAATCGTGCACCACGCGGTCGCCGTCGACCAGCACCGGCACCCTGTCGGTTCCGGCGAAGGCGAGGCGGTCGGTCTCGGTGAAGCGCCATGGCACCACCTCCGCCTCCAGCCCCTTGTGGGCCAGCGCCATGCGGGTGCGCCAGCAATAGGGGCTGAAGCGGCGGGCGGGATCCTCGCCGACGAGTTCATAAAGCTGGCGGGTCATGGCGGCATCCCTGCTGGCGACGTGGCGGGCGGCGCCCCCCGGTGATAGCGATGCATTATGAACCCGGGGGCAAACGGCGCAATGCGCGGCTTCGTGCGGCCGGCCCTGGCCGGGGCGGCGGCCACCTGCGCCGGCAACGGGCTGGCGCGCTTTGCCTATGTGCCGATCTTCCCGGCGATGGTGGGCGCCGGCTGGGTCGATGGCGGCGGCGCCGGGCTGCTGGGGGCGGCGGCCCTGGGCGGCTATCTGGTGGGCACGTTGGGCGGGCGCGTGGTGGCGCGGTGGATCGGCGTGCCGCGCACGCTCGACCTCGGCATGGCGCTGGTGGTGCTGGCGCTGGCGGCCTGTGCGTGGAACGGCGGGTTTGCCTGGTTGATGGGCTGGCGCGCAATGGCCGGGGTGGCCGGCGGGCTGCTGATGGCGCTGGCGGGGCCGGCGACGCAGGCCAGCGTGGCGCCGGGCCGGCGCGGCACCGCCGGTGGGCTGGTGATCGCCGGCGTCGGCATCGGCATCGTCACCGGGGCGCTGCTGGTGCCCGCCCTGCTGCCGCACGGGCTGCCGGCGACGTGGCTGGGGCTCGCGGGTCTGGTCGCGGCGCTGTGGCTGGCGGTGCGCCGGCATTGGCCCGACATGGACCTGCGCGGTGCCGCCGCCCAGCCGCCGCCCCGGGCGTGGCTGCTGCTGGGCACATACGGTCTGCACAGTGCCGGGATGGTGCCGCCGATGGTCTACCTCGCCGACCTCGCCGCACGCGGGCGTGGGCTGGGGGTGACGGCCGGCGCGATGGCCTGGCTGCTGTTCGGCCTGGGCGGCATCGCCGGCGGCGTGCTGAGCGGCAGGGTGGTGGACCGCATCGGCGGACGACCGGCGCTGCTGCTGTGGCTGGGGGTCCAGGTGGTCGCCCTGGCGCTCGCCCTGGTGCCCAGCGGCACCGCGGTGCTTGCCTCGGCGGTGGTCGCCGGCTTCGCGGCCGTCGGGGTCACCACGGTCACGCTGTCGGTTTGCCGCGAGATCGCGCCGGCGCAGTCAGCGGCACTGTGGGTGCGGGCGACCGCGGTATTCGGCATCGTTCAGACCAGCGTGGCCTTTGCCGCAGCACCCCTGTTCGCCGCCACCGGCGAGAGCCATGGCGCGGTATTCGCCGTGGGGCTGGTGAGTTCGGCGGCGGCAGTGGCCGCGGCGGTGGCGCTGGCGCGAATGCCGACGCGGCTGGCCGATCAGGGATGAAGGTAGGCAAGGCCAGGGCTCTGCCCTGGACCCGCCAAAGGCCGCCGGCCTTTGGAAACCAATTTTATTTCAACAAGATGAGGTCCAGGGGCTCGGCCCCTGGCGGGTCTGGGCAGCGCCCAGCCTAACTTAATCTTCGCGCCCTCAGGGCAACGCCCTGGCCTTACCCTATCTCACCAGGAACCGATCGCATAAACCCCAGTCATCACCGCCACGACGCGACATCTTCCATCGGGAAGATCGGCCGCGGTACCCGCTGCCACGGCAGCCCCTTCACGTCGGACTGGCCGGGGCCGCGCGTGTCCACGCGAATGACCTGCGAGGCGATCGGCGCGAAGAACTGAAAATTCGACGCGGTCTTCAGCACCGCCATCTGGTAGTCGGCCGGCTCGATGCCGAAGGCGCGATAGACGTCGGGCACGTTTCCAGCCGCCCCGGTGCGCTCGGTGACGAACAGGGTCACCGGCCCGATGTCGAAGACGACCGTGATCCCCTGGTCGAATTCCGGTTGCTGGAACACCGCCACCTTCACCTTTCCCGGCGCCACCAATCGCACCCGGCCGGTCACGGTCAGCGGGGTGAAGAATTCCGGGCAGGAATCGCCGCCCACCGGCAGCGTCACCGCCGCGCCCTCTCCGGCCTCGGCCAGCCGCCGTGCGGTCGCCGGCGAGATCAGCGGGATCAGCGCGCGGCCGGCGATGCCCTGGCGCAGGATCGATTCGAGGATCAGGTTGCTGTCGCCCGCGCTGCCGCCGAATACCGTGTCGCCGGTATCACTCAGCACCACCACGCCGCGCGGCGC
>Ga0105048_10015402_pt1 | contig 11868 bp, 12 predicted proteins | sample MAT05_FD_78382 | JGI IMG/M metagenome (GOLD analysis project Ga0105048, IMG submission 78382) | Freshwater microbial communities from Lake Fryxell liftoff mats and glacier meltwater in Antarctica - MAT-05 | ecosystem: Environmental > Aquatic > Freshwater > Ice > Liftoff microbial mat | place...
CCCGACTTCCACGGTGGGGCGGAGAACTTCCGATCGGTCGACTACATGGCGATCCCGTTCCCGCCGATGCAGACGCTGGCCACCCTGGTGTTCGACGGTGTGCTCGACCGGTTCCCGCATCTGCGGATCGGTGTGATCGAACAGGGCGCGGTCTGGGTGCCGAGCTGGATGCGTCAGATGGAGAGTGCCTTCGAGGCGTTCCACAAGCACGAGGAGCGGGTGCGGTCGTTGTCGCTGCGGCCGAGCGAGTACGTGCGCCGCCAGATGCGGTTCACGCCGTACCCCACCGAGGACGTGCGGTGGATCATCGAACAGGCCGGCACCGAGGTGCTGATGTTCAACTCCGACTACCCGCACGTCGAGGGTGGTCGACGGCCGATCGAACGTTTCGAGCGGAGCCTCGGTGATGTGCCCGAGTCGGTGCGTCAGGCCTTCTACTGCGACAACTTCCTCGACCTGATGGGGGCCGCCGGCCGCCATCTCGCCGTGGCCGCCTGACCGGAACCCGATGAACCCCGACCATCCGTCCGACACCTCCCGAGGCACCTCCCGAAGCACCACCCCAGGCACCTCCCGAAGCGCCACCCCAGGCACCTCCCGAAGCGCCACCCCAGGCACCTCCCGAGGCACCTCGTCGCCACTGCGCGCGTCGCTGCACCGTGAGACGATCGCCGTCTCCGCCGGTCGCCCCACCGGGGTCGGCGAGCCGCTCAACCATCCGATCGTGCTCGCCTCCAACATCCGCGGCGAGGAGGGCGTCTACGCGCGCACCCACGGCGTGGCCACCTGGGAGGGGCTCGAGGAGGCCATCGGCGCGCTCGAGGGCGGCCGGGCCACCTCGTTCTCGTCGGGCATGGCTGCAGCGTCCGCGTGCCTGTTCGCCCTCGCGCCTCGAGTGCTCGTGCTGCCGACGTTTTCGTACCTCGGTGTGCGTGCGCTGGTGAACGACCTCGTCGAGCAGGCGCGGATGCAGGTGCGCTTCGTCGACATCACCGACACCGCTGCGGTCGTCGAGGCGTCCGACGGCGCCGACGTGGTGTGGGTGGAGACCCCGACGAACCCCACGCTCGATGTCGCCGACCTCGCCACCATCGTCGCCGGTGCTCGCCGAACCGGGGCCCGGGTGGTGGTCGACAGCACCTTCGCCACCCCCGTGTGCGCGCAGCCGCTACAGGACGGAGCCGATCTGGTGATGCACAGCGGTACCAAGTTCATCGGTGGCCACAGCGACCTGATGATCGGCCTCGTGGTCGCCGCCGACGAGGTGCTCCACGACCGCATCCGCCACGCCCGGTTGGTGAACGGTGCCACCCCCGGAGCGCTCGAGGCGTTCCTCGCGCTGCGCGGCGTGCGCACGCTGCCGCTGCGGATGGAGCGCGCCGAGGGCAATGCGCGCGTGCTCGTCGAGAAGCTGCGGGCCCACGCGGCCGTCGCCGAGGTGCGCTACCCCGGCAACGGGGCGATGGTCTCGTTCGTCGTCAGCGACGTCGACGGGCCCGACGGCGCAGCGGCCGATGCGGTGTGCCGGCGGGTGCGTCTGCTCGTTCCCGCCACCAGCCTTGGCGGCGTCGAGACCACCATCGAACGCCGCCAGAAGTACGCCGGTGACGCACACGTCGCGCCCGGCCTGCTGCGGATGAGTGTCGGCATCGAACACGTCGACGACATCTGGGACGACCTCGCCGAAGCACTCGCCGGCTGATCGCGCCGGCGGGTCAGCAGATCACTGGCTGAGGAGGTCGGCGTGGTCGGGGTGCTCATCGATGAACTGGGCCACGTACCAGCACGTGGGGATCACCCCCCGCCCCGACGCGCGGATGCTGTCGAGTGCGTGGGCAACGATGATCGCCCCGATCCCGCGCCCACGCATCGCCCGGTCGACCACCGTGTGCGGCAACTCGACGCGGTCGCCCCGATCGACGTAGTCGGCGAAGGCCACGACGTCGCCGTCGAGGATCGCCTCGAACCGCGATGCCGCTTCGTTGTCGACGACGACCGGCACACCTGCGGGCCGGTCGTTCACCACTGCTCCCAATGGATCACGTCATCCACTGCCCGCCGGCGCACGGGTCCGAAACGTCCCATCGGGTAGCCGACGGGCACGAGTGCGTAGATCCCGTGGTCCTTCGGCACCCCGAGTGCCTCACGGAAGTCGGCCTCGCGGAACAGGTGCCAGATCGTGAGGGTCGCGCCCAGCCCGTTGGCGCGTGCCGCGAGCAGCAAGTTCTGCACCGCCGGGTAGATGCTCGACGCCTCGCCGAGGCCACCTGCGCTGCGTGCTCCCGCCACCAGGCGGCGCAGCTTCGCCGGGCCGAGCGAGCGGGCGAGAGCGACATTGCCGCGCACGTCGAGCAGGTTCGACAGACCCGGCCCCGACCGCTGGTAACACGCAGCGATGAGCGCCGGCGTCTCGTGGAAGCGGTCGGCCTGGTGCCGCAGCGCTGCGGCCATCCGCTCGTGGCGCTCGTCGGTCATGTCGGGCACCACGGTGCCCATCAGCTTCGTGTAGGTGTCGACGACGTCGCGCCACAGTTCGGCGAGCACCGCCATCCGCTCGCGGTCGGTGACCACCACGAAGCCATAGTGCTGGGCGTCGGAGCCGCTGGGAGCCCAGGTCGCGGCGCGCACGATCTCTGTGAGCACCTCACGTGGCACGGGATCGGGCTTCAGCCGGCGCATCGCCCGCATCGTGGCCATCACCTGCACGATCGAGGCGTCGGGCCCCACGGGTACGGGCGCGTCTGCCGCCTGGGAGAGTTCGGTCGCCTCGGCCCGTTGCGGGCCTCGGGGCATGCGGTCGTTCGCCATCCACACAGCTTGCCCGATCACCGGGCGACCGGCGACCTGCGACCCGCGACTCGCGACGCTCGTCAGGCGTGGGCGGGTGCGTGCGCCGGTGGGGCCAGACGGAGGCGGCTCTCGAAGTCCTCGTGGTTCAGGTAGGCCCCGCAGAGGCGCCGCAACCCGGTGTACGCGGTCCGACCGTGGAGCACCCGCCAGTTGTCGAACAACAGCGCCTCGCCCGGACGCAGCACGTGACGCCACTGCAGCGAGACGTCGTTGGCGAGGAGGTCGAAGGCTCGTAGGGCCTCGTACAGCGCGATCATCTTGTCGTGCGCCAGCATGAACGGGGCGCGATCGGCGTTGTTGAACGACACCTGCACCAGCTCGCCCGTGTGGTCGTGGCGGAACACCGGCCGGGCTGCCATGAGGTGCGACCCGTCGCCGATGTACTGGCCGGGGATCGCGACACTCGCCAGCCGCGCGTAGTGATCGGGCGAGGTGTCGCGCAGCTGTTGTGCGATGCGGAAGCCGTCGACCATGGTGGTCTCGCCGCCCTCGCCGTCGAAGTGCAGGCAGTGCAGCATCTGCAGGCCCGGCGCATCGTGGGAGTAGGTGCCGTCGGTGTGCGGACGGAGCTCGAGGTTGGTGTAGGCGGTATCGGCCTTCTTCAGGTCGGCAGTGAACTCCCAGAACCCGCCGAAGATCGTTTCGCGCACGTACCCGACGCGCTGCAGCAACGCATGGGTGGCCTCGGCCGTGGGCGGGGTGCCGGTGACGACACAGAAGCCGTACCGGGCGACGAGGGCGAGCCAGCGAGCCACCCCGCGCTCGTCGGCGACCACCTCCTCGTGGGCGATCGCGGGATGGGCGATGGCGGGGAAGTCGGAGATGATGTGGGCATCCCACAGCACACGGTCACCGTCGACCCGAGCGGTGGGAACGGCCGGGCCACGGTAACGCTCGAGGAACGCCAGCGGGAGCGCCGACACCTCGCCGTCGGGCCACTCGACGACGACGTCGTCGCCCGTCACGCGAGCACTCACGGCGGGCGCCATCGCCACGGCGAGCGCGGCCGTCCACAGCTGGCGCTGCTGGGTGACCGGGTGCAACGTCGCCTCGTCGTGCGCATGGTCGCGGACCCAGATCCAGGGGTAGGAGCTGCAGGCGCCGTCGTCCCAGCGCAGCTCGAGACGGTCGTCGTACAGCTCGAACGAGATCACCGTGGCCATCTGGTAAACGGTATCACCGTTCAGGAATCCGGCGGCTCAGGAACCGGCGACTCACGAAGCCGGCCACTCATGACGTCGATCGGGCGACCCGGCGCAGCAGCGCGACGAAGTGATCGAGTGTGGCCACCTCCAATCCGGTCACCTTGCCGGCGTCGTCCCAGCGGCGAAGATCGGCTGCTTCGCGGTACGAGGCGTGGCGCTCGAACTGCGCCATCTCCTCGGCGGTCATCGGGCCTCCCTGGGTGACGAGGCTGCGCACCGAGCCGTCCGACAGGGTGGCGTGATACCCGGGATCGACCGCGCAGAGGTACCGCTTGGCCTCGACGTGCAGCGCGATGGGCCCCGTGACCTCGTCGGGGAACAGACCGGCCAGCGCATGACCGGCGATCGTCTCGTGGTGTCGGTCGACGCTGAGGTCGCCGATCTGTCCGGTCGAACGGTCGAGCTCGATCAGGTGCCCGATGTCGTGCAGCAGTGCGGCAGCGACCAGCTCGCCGGGGGCGCCCGCCTGTTCGGCGAGGCTGGCGCACTGGAGTGCGTGATCGAGCTGTGACACCCGGTCGTCGTAGTGCTGTGCACCCCACCGTGCGAGCAGTGCCACCACCTCGTCGACATCGCTGAAGGACGGGTCGCTGAAGGACGGGCGGGATTCGTCGGCCGACATGGCGCGACGGTATCCCGGTCTGCGGCGGCCGGGGTACCTTGCAGGCATGTCGAACGCACGAGAGCTGAGCACCAAGGACGTCGAGTCGGTCGAGCGGTTCATCCCGGCACCACCGGAGCAGATCTTCGACCTCCTGGTCGATCCGGCACGGCACCGTGACATCGACGGTTCCGGCACGGTGAAGGACTCGCCGGAAGGCTCGCGTCGGCTCGCCCTCGGCGATCGCTTCGGTATGGAGATGAAGCAGGGCATCGGCTATTCGATGGTGAGCGAGGTGATCGAGCTCGAGGAGAACCGCCTGATCGCGTGGCAGTCGACCTCGCCGATCAAGTTGCTCGGTCTCGTGGTGGGTGGCCGAATCTGGCGCTACGAGCTCGAGCCCCGCGAGGGCGGCACACTCGTGCGCGAGAGCTGGGACATCAGCCAGGAACGGATCAAGGCGATGGTGCGGCCGCTGCGGTCGAAGACCAAGGCGAACATGGAGAAGACCCTCGCCCGCATCGAGGAGCTCGTCACCACCTGAGGCGCTCGTGGCGCGCCAGTGCCGTCGGTCAGTGCGACTCGCTCGGCGAAGTGCTCGGGCACGAGCCCGCAGTCTGCTGGGCGCACGCGCACGGCGTCAGGTGATGGTGCAGGCGGCCGGGATGCCGAGCAGGGGCAACGGGTCGACGGCCGGGCGGTTCTGGCCACCGGGATGCACCTCGAAGTGGAGGTGGTAGTTGCCGGGGCCGGGGTTGCCCGTGTCTCCCACGTAGCCGATGATCTGGCCGGCTCTCACCCGATCGCCCAGCTGCAGACCTGGCGCGAACGACGACAGGTGGGCGAAAAAGAAGTACGTACCGTCGGCGGACGTGAGCCCCCAGGCATTGCCCGACAACGAGGCCGAGGCGTCGGCTTGGGTCATCAGCTCGCCGTCGGCCACGGCGTACACGTCCTGGCCCGACGTGGCCAGGATGTCGATGCCCTCGTGACGGCGGCCGCTCGATCGCGCATCACCGAAGTTGTCGAGGATTGCGCACCGCGGCGCGGGGCCCATGGGGAACAGGATCTGACCTTCAGGGGCCACAGGGCCGAGCCGGCGCGCGGGTGCTGCGCCACTGGCGGCCTGCTCGATCGGGAACGGTGCTCCGGCCGCGAGCGGCAGCGCCTGAGCGACGGGCCGGCGTGCGCCGACCGCGCAGAAGCAGCCCACCACCGATGCGGCGGTGCCGAGCAGGAGGGTGCGGCGCGAGGCACGTGAGGGTTCTGGCATGACGATCGGTACTTCTCCGGACGCTGGAACGAGCCGTCCGCCCGGCGAGGAGGCTACCCACAGTGTCCGGCGGTGTCGACCGCGGGGTCCGGGGGATTCCTGTGGGGGGGGGCCTCCACATCGGGCCTCTCACCCGGTTCTCACCCCGGCTGGGTCGGCGCCTCACCTTGGGCGCACACCATGTGCTCACACCGCAGGGCAGCCGCCCGGCGACGTGCACACGGGCCACAGCCCCTCATCCCAAGGACAACACCATGAACCGCAAACTCGTCACCAGTGGTCTCCTCGCCGGTCTCATCGCCGGCGCCGGCGCCGGCCTGATCCTCGAGTCCACCGGCTTCGCCGGCGCCTCGAGCACGGCCGCCGTGATCGTCATCGACGACGAGACCAGCACGACCGACACACAGGTCGATCGCTCGACTCGACTCACCGAGGTGCTCCAACCGCTCGTCGACGACGGCACGATCACCGCTGGGCAGTTGACGGCCATCGTCGACACGCTCGACGCCGCCCACCCCTTCGGTGGTGACCACCGCGGCGGCGGTGGTATGGGCCGCGGGATGGGTCTCGACGCGGTAGCCGAGGTGCTCGACCTCACCGCAGACGAGCTCCGTACCGAGCTGGGAGAGGGTCAGACCCTCGCCGAGGTCGCGACGGCCCAGGGCGTCGAGGTGCAGGCCGTGATCCATGCCCTCGTGACCGATGCCGGCACGCATCTCGCCGAGCACGTCGCCGACGGTGACATCACCCAGGCCGAGGCCGACGAGAAGCTCGCCGAGATGACCGAGCGGATCACCACCTCGGTCAACGACGGCGGCGGCTTCGGGCGCGGCGGCGAGGGCGGACATGGCGGTCGCGGCGGTCACCGCGGTGGCCCGGCTGCCGACACCGGCACCGACACCGACGCCTGACGAGTCCGGCACGGAAGCGACAGGGCGACAGGGCGAGGGATCGTGGATCGGCGGAGCACAATGGCGGACGTGACTGCAACTCCGATTGGTTCGACGGGTTCGAGCGCATCGACGAGTGCCCGTGTGCTCGTGGTCGATGATGACCGAGCGATCCGTGAATCCCTCGCCCGGGCCCTCGAGCTCGACGGCTACGAGGTCGAGCTCGCCGCCGACGGTGCCGTCGCCCTGGCGACGATCCGCGAACGTCGCCCCGACGTGGCGATCCTCGACGTGATGATGCCGAACATCGACGGCCTCACCGTGTGTCGTGTGTTGCGGGCCGAGCGCGACCGGCTACCGATCCTCATGCTCACCGCCCGCACCGAGACGCCCGACCGGGTCGCCGGTCTCGACGCCGGGGCCGACGACTACCTGGCGAAGCCGTTCGAACTCGACGAGCTGCTTGCCCGGCTCCGTGCCCTGCTGCGCCGTGCGCGTCCCGACGACGCTGTCGGCCAGCACGATGCGGTGCTCCAGGTGGCCGACCTGAAGGTCGACCCCGGCTCGCGTCGGGTGTGGCGAGCCGACGACGAGATCGAGCTGTCGAAGACGGAGTTCGACCTGCTCGAACTGCTGGTGCGCAACAGCGGGATCGTGCTCGACCACAGCACGATCTACGAACGCATCTGGAACTACGACTTCGGGCCCGACTCGAAGAACCTCGCCGTGTACATCAGCTATCTCCGCCGCAAGATCGACACGTGCGACCTGCCCAAGCTCATCCACACCGTCCGCGGCGTCGGGTACACCGTGCGGTCGCAATGAGCCTGCGGCTCAAGTTCGCCGTCGCGATGGTGACGCTTGCCGCCGGAGCCACGATCGCCGTGGGGGCGGTCAGCTACTTCGTCACCGAGAACGCACTGCGCGATCAGGTGGACGCCTCGCTCGTCGAAGCGGCACAGCGTGTGGCGAGCGGTGTGCCCGTCAACACCGGCCGGCCCCCCTTCGACGGCGACGGCGACGGCGACAACGACCGCGGTCGATACCGCAGCTTCGCCCAGATCCTCGTCCAGGTGCTGAACAACGATGGTGGCATCGTGCAGTCGCCCAGTAGCGGGGCGCTCCCGATCACCGATGACGACCTCGACGTGGCGTCAGCCGCCGATCGTCGAGTGAACCGGCGCCACGATGTGATGATCGACGGCGAGCGATACCGGATGCTCACCGTCGCGATCACCAGTGGTGGCGCGGTGCAGTTCGCACGCTCGCTCGCGGAGACCGAGAACGTGCTCGACACGATCCGGAATCAGACGCTCCTCATCGTGATCGGCTCGTCGGCCATCGCCGCACTCATCGGCATCGTGATCGCTCAGCAGGTCACCCGTCGGCTCGTCCGGCTCACCGACGCGGCGTCCACCGTCGCATCGTCGGGAGACCTCGACCTGCAGGTGCCGGTCGAGGGACGTGACGAGACCGGCCGGCTCGGCACGGCGTTCAACGGCATGCTGTCTTCGCTCGCCCGGTCGAAGCGGGCACAGCAGCAGCTCGTGCAAGACGCAGGTCACGAGCTCCGCACACCACTCACGAGCCTGCGCACCAACGTGCAGGTGATGCAGCGCTACGACGAGCTCTCACCGACCTCGCGTCGGCAGCTCCTCGCCGACGTCGAGTCGGAGACGCTGGAGCTCACCTCGTTGGTGAACGAACTGGTCGAGCTCGCCACCGATCGACATGACGACGAGCTGCCGGCCACCGTTGCCCTCGGTGCGGTGGCCGAGTCCGTCGCCGATCGCGCCCGTCGTCGTTCGGGACGCGAGATCGTCGTGCGTGCCGACGTCAGCAGCGTCGGCGGTACCAGTGTCGTCGTGCGGCCACAGGCAGTGGAGCGAGCGATCTCGAACCTCGTCGAGAACGCCGTGAAGTTCAGCGACGGCGTCGTGGAGATCGATGTCTCGGAGGGCACCGTGCGGGTCAGCGATCGCGGCCCGGGCGTCGCTGCCGACGACCTGCCGCGGTTGTTCGACCGCTTCTTCCGCTCGGATGCGGCACGCGCCCTCCCCGGCAGTGGCCTCGGTCTCGCGATCGTGCGTGACATGGCCGAGGCACACGGCGGTTCGGTCACGGCGGCCAACCGCGAGGGGGGCGGCATGGTCGTCGGCCTCCGCCTGCCCACGGCCGACGTGCCCCAGCCGTCTGTTGACAGCTCGGGGGCCGCATGAGAAGGTGACACCCGTTTCTGTAACACCGTTATTTCGTCGCCGGATAGCGGGGAGTGCCCTGGGGAGGCCCTGATGTCGTCGACCGACACGTCCGTGTACCTGAGCGAGAACTACGCGCCCGTGCGCGAGGAGGTCACCTCGTTCGATCTGGCCGTCATCGGTGAGCTGCCTGCCGAATTGAACGGCCGGTATCTGCGGAACGGACCGAACCCGTTCGACGAGGTCGACCCGGCCACCCATCACTGGTTCTCCGGGGCCGGCATGGTGCACGGTGTGCGCCTGTCGGAGGGCCGCGCCGCCTGGTATCGCAACCGATACGTCGGTGGCTCGGCATTGCAGGCACATTGCGGGCAGCCCGACATCGCCGGGCCGAACTGGAACGATTCGGCGGGCGGGCCGAACACCAACGTCGGAGGCTTCGCCGGCACCACGTGGGCCATGGTCGAAGCGGGCGGGTGTCCGGTCGAACTCACCTACGACCTCGAGACGGTGGGCCGCAACGACTTCTCCGGCACCTTGCCGGGAGCGTTCACGGCACACCCGAAGGTCGACGCCGACACCGGTGAGATGCACGCCGTCGTGTACGCCTGGCCGCAGTGGATGGACCATGTGCAGTACGTGGTGGTGGGTGTCGACGGGCGTGTGCGGCGCACGGTCGACGTGCCCGTGCCCGGGATGACGATGGTGCACGACATGTCGCTCACCCAGAAGTACGCGGTGGTCTACGACCTGCCGGTCACCGTCGACTTCGACCTCGCCTTCGCCGGCCGCTTCCCGTTCCGGTGGAACCCCGGCTACGGCAGCCGCCTCGGCCTGCTGCCCCGCGAGGGCGAGGCCGCCGACATTGTGTGGGTCGAGGCGCCGCTGTGCTACTCGTACCATCCGATGAACGCATACGACGTCGTCGGCGGCCCCGACGACGGCAAGGTGATCATCGATCTCTGCGTGTACGCCCGGATGTTCGACGCCGACATTCGCGGCCCGTTCGGCGACGGCTGGGCCAGGCTCGAGCGGTGGACCGTCGATCCGGGCACCCGCACTGTGAGTACGGTCGTGATCGACGACGCCCGCACCGAGTTCCCCCGCCACCGTGGATCGCTCACCGCCAAGCCCTACCGCTACGGCTACTGCGCCAGCCCCGACTCGTCACCCACCTGGCCCACCTTCAAGTACGACCTCCACACCGGAGACAAGCAGGTGTTCGACCACGGACCGGGGCGTGGCGCCGGCGAGCCGGTGTTCGTCGGCCGTTCAGGCAGCACTGCAGAGGACGATGGCTGGCTGATCACCTTCGTGCACGACGCCACCACCGACGGTGCCGAACTGGTGGTGCTCGACGCACAGGACCTCGCACGCGGTTACGTCGCCCGTGTCCCCCTGCCCCAGCGCGTCCCGTACGGATTCCACGGCAACTGGGTCAGCGACCGCAGCGTCCCCCCGCCGCTCATCCCAGACGCCTGATCCGCGCGCGCAGCTGGCAGCATGGAGCGCCACTCGGCCACTCGGCTACGCCGTCGACTCCGTGAACCTGCCGTTCGAGGGTCGCGTCGTCAGCAAGGAAGTCGGGGTCGTCGTCGATGTTCTGCGCTGCCGTCGGGCCTCCAGGCTCACTGGTCCCTGTTCAGCAGCGTGGGCCGCGATCGAGTAACTCGTCGAGCTGGCGCAGCGTCCAGCTGAGGTTCTCGTGATCTCCGAGGGTTGCGTACCAGCCGAGGTGACTGGCGCCGATCTGGAGCTCGTATGCGTGGTGGCGGGCGCCCACGTCGACCGCGTCGGACAGCGACAGGGTGGGCACGACCCGTTCCCACAGCTGGAGTGCACCGATGCCCGCATGCCAGCGGCCCCAGAAGGTGCACCACGCGAGGTCGTAGACGGCATCGCCCCATGTGGCGCACTTCCACGAGAAGACAGCGGTGACAGCGTCCGCCGCCGGCGTGACGAGGACGTTGGAGTGGAGCAAGTCGGAGTGAACGAGTTGACGGCGATCGGGACAGGCATCGAGCAGCCAGCGGATGCGGTGGTCGACGGCTCGAAACGTGCGCTCCGCTGCAGGGTCGGCAGCGATGCGAGGCCGCCACCCGGACGTGTGGCGATCGGGTCGATCGGTGATACCCGAAAGTAGCCAGTCGCGCCACGGTGGGACGTCGATGCCGGTGTCGGGCACGGCCCGTAACCCGGCGAGCAGGTCGACGACGGTTGGGCCGAGCACGGCGGCTTCGTCGGGGCCGACGTCTTCCAGGAACCGGCCGTGGTGTCGACGGGAGATGGCGAACCAGCGCCCGAACCCTTCACCGATGGTGAGCACTTCCGGCACCGCCAGCACGGCCGACGCGTAGCGCATGGCACGTTCGTCGTCGCGGAACCCGTTGGGCTCGTCGTTGATCCGCAGCACCAGCTCGTCGTCGCCGAGCCGATAACCGTACGCCGCCGACCAGAACCCACCACCGAGGGCTTCGAGGTCAGTCGGTTCTGCGCCATGGTGGGAGCGCAGGAACTCCACGACAGCACGATCCGAGGGTCGGTTGTCGCTCGGTCGGGTCAGCGTCACGTCTGCCTCAGGGCTGTGTTCGGCCCAAGGAGTTCCTGACCTGCTTGCACGGCACGACGATACGCCGCCTCTTGTTCGACTCGCCCAGGGATAGCAGCGATTCCGGAGGGTCGACTCTCGACCATGTGTCGGGGCGTGTCGGAGCGCGCTGGGTCAGGCCTGCACGGCCGGTGGGGCTGGGTTCGGGGTGTGGGTGTTTGGCCGGGGTCTGTCGGGTGGGGCGATATCGGTGCCGTCTGGGCGGTGGGTGGCCCAGCTGTGGTTGGTGCGGAGTCGTGTGCG
>Ga0105048_10015404_pt1 | contig 11868 bp, 18 predicted proteins | sample MAT05_FD_78382 | JGI IMG/M metagenome (GOLD analysis project Ga0105048, IMG submission 78382) | Freshwater microbial communities from Lake Fryxell liftoff mats and glacier meltwater in Antarctica - MAT-05 | ecosystem: Environmental > Aquatic > Freshwater > Ice > Liftoff microbial mat | place...
AGTGATGCTGGGGCGATCGCCGATGATTTGATGATGGCAATCGAAAGGAAGTGGACAGAGTTTCAACGCGGAAAAATGGCACCGGGATTTGGTTAATTCTGTGCGGTAAATTCTCCAACCGTACAGAAGACTTGGCACAAAAAAGACCCCGACCAACCCCCCCCCAGCAACGGGCGATCGATCGGGGTCTTTTGTCTGTGGCAGTCAAATAAGTTTCAGTTGTTCTCCCTGGAGGTGCAGCGGATTAACTTTCTTTTCGATGTTTGGCTGCGGTGCGACATCGACCAACTTTGGCGGCGAGTGCCATCCCCTGAACCTGTGGCGGGTTGATCTGGTCGAGACGATCGCGGCGTTGCTGTTGGGTTCTTTTGACAAGTTCATCTTTGAAAGCCTTCAGAAAATGGTTGTGTCTCTGTCTTTGTGCCGCTTGGTAGCTAGCAATCCATTCGTCTAGTTCATCAAGCATCAGATCCTCCCATACGTAAAAAGAGATTTGTACGCTCGCCCAGCCCAGATTAAAAAAGCCCCCAGTACAATCACCAGCGTAGGTTTCAACAGAATAGTATTGAATCCAAAAAGTAAGCCAATCATCAGGGCGATCGCGGCGTTTGGATGAGTAATCGCTAGTTCAATCAGCAATGCAGACCCTAGCCCTAAGAGGACAAATCCTAACCACCTTCCCGGATAAGCGGCGAACCAAAGACAAAACATTGTGAAGCGTTCCATGAATTTTCTCCTAACAATTTGATGGGCATTTTGGGTGAACTAGATCGGGCGATCGCCCTGGTCGCATACTTAGATTCTTCTAGCGGTCAACAGCGGTCAACAGCGGTCAACAAGTGCGATCGCCCTGGTCGCATACTTAGACTTCCTAGCGGTCAACATCGGTCAACAGGTGCGGTCAACATAAGTTGTTGACCGCACTTACCTTTTAGCGGTCAACAGGTGTTGACCCTTGATTCCATTGATGTTGACCGTGTTGACCGCTAAAAGTCGTTTCCCAAAAAATCTCGCATAACTTTTCGATTTCCTCAAAAAACAGCTAGTTAGTTTTTTAAGTCGCTCAAAAAATGGAGTCGAAATTTTTGGGTATCGGTCAACACCCACTCGCCCAAGCCATCCTCGACCAGTTGATACAGGTAAAACTTGACTGTGGGAGAGTCAAGTCTTAGTCCTTTGAACTTGAAAGATTGACAAATGATTCTAATATCAATCACGCCATTATCGAAGTACTTTGAACCCGTCCCCGTCATCCAATGTTGCAACCTGGAATGGACATCTGAATCAAACTCGATCGCCTCGTCTGGCTCAATATTTCCGGTCAGCTTGGTTAAAGTTTGCTCGGTCAATTTGAAGCCCTCAAACCCCGACTTGATATCAACCACATCCAGGCGCTTCAGGTTGCCTAGAAATTTGGCGAAGCTGATCAAGTTGGAGTACGCCTGGGCGAGTGGCTCCGACAGGGAAGCGAAGGCGGCAGAAATAGAAACCCAACCTTCAGCATCGGGAGTCAGATCTACAGCCCACTCTAGAAACGGTTTCAAAGTCTCAGGTACGTCGATCGCTTCTTCAGGCGCAGGCACTGGCTTCGGTTCAACCTCCGCTTCAACCTCCGCTTCAACCTGTGGCTCAACATCAGACTCAACTGACGCAATGAGTTGGGTAATGCTCTGATTCTGTGGCTCCCAATTGATTCTGCCTGGGTCGTTCTTGTACCAGGTAGGCAGTAGAACAAACTCCCAGTCCCCATCAATGTTTGTGAGGGCGATCGCCTGTCCGGTCGGTTCAACGATGGCTTTGATTTGATTAAACTCAACCCGTAGGCGTTGTGATTCATCCTTGGCAAAGAGAACCTGATTTTTCAGAACCTTATCGACTAAGGCAAAGCCATCGCCCTTGTTAACCTTGCGACCTAGGACGGCACATACCAACGATTGAGCCGTATCGCCATCAATGCCCAGCATTCCCATAAGGTTGCCGTGGGCGGTAAAAACACCACGGATCAGGCGTTCTCTCCCTTGGGTTGCAATGAAGCCCAGGTTGGATCTGAGAACATCTTCAGCCTTACGTTCGCCTCGCTCCGATGGCTGGGCTTTGGCTTGCAGCAGCCCGTTGTTAATCTCGTCCACAAAAAGATAGAGAGGAAAGTCATCATTCCTACTGCCCAGCATTTCAACCACATCATTAATCTGTGCTGCGGCAAACTGATAATCTCGCCCAGGCGCGGGTGATGTCACGAAAGATTGCGATCGCTCCAGTCCACAGAAATGCTCCTTAGACCCCTTAAAATCAACGCCTAAAAACACCTGACTTCCTTCGTACTCCTCATCAATGGCGTGGATAGCGTGTTGCAAAAAACGGGTCTTACCCACACCGCTCACCCCAGACACCAGCAAGGACTTATCATTTTTGGCGGCAGCAGCGGCAAGGTCAAGCTCTCGAAATGCTCTAGTGCCTTTGACGGTAGCAGCAGTAGCAGCGGCGGGGAGTAAGGCTGGTTGGGTTCCTTCATCCTCTGGCAGATCACTGAATGCTTGCTTGAGTGCTTGTTCGGCATTCTGCATAAACGTCTGCCCCGCAGATTGCTTACCTTTGTCGAATTCGCTGAAGTCATAGCGATCGGGTCGGGCGTGAAGTGGCAGTGCTGAATAGTTCTGCTCTCGCAGCGCCAGGTAGCCCGACTCTAGTTCCATCGCCTGAGTTTCCCGGTAGGCTTCACGGTTAAGGTTTCTGAAGAACTCACGATCGTCTTCCTCTTCCTCATCATCCTTAGCCTGTTTGATTAACCCTTGAGCCGCCAACAGTGATAAAGGAAGAGAGCCAGCTTGCATTGCAGTCTTAGTTTGGGCAGACGCTTCAATGAAGAATGGGGCAATCCCCAAGCCTAGCCCAACCAGCCCTGCCAAGAATGGATAAGGTCGAGTGCTGTGGAACGTTCTAGCAGCCAGGATACTAAACGCTGCTGCGACCCGTGCGGTGCGGCGAGTCCGTCGCCCCAGGATTTCCCCAATCTCTTGAACCGGGATTTCTAAGTCATTGCCAATGCGTACCATGCTGCTAATCCTCCAAGTAAAATTGCTGTCGCCCAAACTCCGAAGGCGATCGATTCTTCTGTCAGTTCTCTAAGCGTGATTTGGTCGCCCCCACCGTAGGCAGCATCGCTGTAATGGTTGAGATGAAAGTGAGGACTATTCTGTTGAACCCGATACATGATCAACTTGAAGACCAAAGCTCCTAGCTTGACTGCTAGGAGCAAGGATACAGCCCCGATCGCCCAGCCCATGATGGGATAGACTGCCGCCAACCTTACGAGCAGGCTGGCGGCAATAGAGGCGCTGAATCTCAATAGAAACGCGCTCAATTGCCGCTTTGACATGGTTATCTCCTACGCTTTTTGGCGACTACGGTTAGCGGGAATCATGATGGGCGTTTGCTTTTGCTCTGCCTTCAATTTCCAATCTTGGGCGCGACTGATTAAATCAGTTTTGCGTTGGGCTTCGGTGCCCATGATCTTGTCCATCGCAAGACCCAGCGCTTGCAAGGCAACCCGCATTTCCGACTCAGCCTTGTTCTTTGAGATTTCGCGGCGGATGATTGCCTTTCGCAGATCAGTAAGTTTCTTGTAAAACTCAGCTTCTAGCTCCGCAAGCTTTTGGGCGTAAGGCATCACCTTAATCCCAGCCTTGAGTGACTCCATCCGTTGCTTCATCGCCTGAACCTCAGCATCAGCCGACGCTGAATTGAAGCCTAGGTAGTCGCCATGGTCGAGGTTATAGCCTTGGGGCATTTGTGCCATGCCCTCAAAGCCTTTACCATTAGTTTGATTCGGTGTTTTAGCCATTGTTCTTTCGTGATTGGTTGAATGTGGTCTTAGATATCGAAATCAACAGATGAGGCTGGGATGATGCCTAACAGGGCGTTGTTTTCAGCCTCATTAAAGCTTTCTCCCTTCATCATTTTGATTGCGAGTTGTCGGGCGAGAGCCTGCGCTGATACGTCATCACTCCCTGCAAATATCAACTCGTTTGTGTAGCCCTGGAAGTAGCTCTGGTATTCCAGGTTCTGTTCCTCTTCACCTGTGGCGTAATCGTTTGAGTACATTACTGCGCCCTCCGATTAACCACTAGAACCTCACCTACCTCCAGTGCCAGCCCTGCCAAAATCAGACAAGGCGGAATCTTAAAAAACTTGGAGGCGCGGATTTGAGGGGAGAAGAATGACCCTAGAACCATTGCCACAGTCAGGAACCCCCCGAAAACTCCAACCCAGTAGCCCGTTCGACTCCATGCTGGGTCAGGCTTCAAAATGCGATCGCGTAACTTTTCAATGAGCATTACTTACCTCCAAAATTAGATAGGACAAACTTGATTGCGGTGTTCTGTACAGATGGCTCGGAGCCAGTCTTAAAGCCAATCTCAAAGGCTTTAAGGTGGGTAAACCCCAGTCCCGTTAGCACCACTAAGAGGAACGCCAGATTGAGTAGATTTTTGATTGGGTTGAACATAAGAATCCTGCTGAAATGAATTAACTAATCCGCAAAGGAATACCGTTACCAAACCGACAAAAGTAACCTTGCAGACTGTCGATATCTGATGATTAGCAAGGGTTTCACGGTATTCCTTAAGGTCACGGCTTCTAATCTTGGTGACATAACCAGCAATGTGATTAATGGATTGCTGAGTTCGGGTTAGAAACTCGTGAGCATTGGGCGGCAAGTCGTTGTAGGTCGTCACATCTGCAACTCGATCGCTGATGTACTGGAAGTTAGCGGCTAATGTATCCAGTTCCCCCATCGGTCGGGCTGGCGGGGTTGGTTCCCGTGGGGCTGGAATATTTGGCGGGATACCCAGTTCAAGCGGCTTCGGTCTGCGTTTTATCTTGGTTTCCATAGCTTTCACAGTTATTGCGGCTTGGCGATCGGCTTGGTGGGCACGTTCTGCTGTGGCGGAAGTTGGCGATCGGCTTCGGGGGGCAAGGGGGCAGCAAAGACTCGGTTATCTTTCATCAGCCCTGCCTCAATCAACCGCGCCTCGGCATCGTTCAACCGTTGCTTTGTATATTTCAATTCAGCCTGATACCCGATGTTTAATTCCTTCCAGGCGAGCGCATCAGCATTTGCTTTCCATTGAACGACGCTGAGGACAAACGCAAGCCCCAAAAGCACCCAGCAGTAGCCCTGGTACATCTTGCGCGACTTCTTGAGTGAGTAAGTATAGTCATCGTCAATGCTTGACTGGCTGAATCTGTTCGATCGCTTAATGGTCATGTTGGTAATTCCTTAATGGTTCGAGTGAACTGAGTAGCCTTAAGCAGCAGCAAAAGTAGGCAGTTTCAAAGCTTTCAGCAATCGTTGTTTGCTCATGCGTCCGTAGCCGCAAAGCTTCCTTAGACGGGCAACAATCCTTAGCTGTCGGTAGGTATGAGCCTCCAAAGGTTCATACAGTGGCTCATTCAGTAGAAGGGTGAAAGGGTTCATTTCTAGCCCTCCACAGAGACAGATGTGGATGCACAAAGCTGTTTGGGGACAGTTGCCGCCATCAGTTGAGTAAATGCGTTCATCTCTGGGATGTCCGCCGTGAAGTCGAAAGTAGGCGTAAACTTTCCCGGCTCACTCACTCCCATGTCTTGCAGATACCCCACGGTCAACTGATCAACCAATTGCGGGTAGGCGGCGATCGCCTGGGCTTGCAATGCAGCTTGCTGTTGGGCAGCAGACATCAGGGATTGCACCATATCGCCTGAGACTTGGCGGGAATCCTGCACCCGCTGTAACGCTGCATCCTGGACGTTGGCAGCGGTGATGCCAACCTGCTCTTCTGGGATAGACGGGGCGGCGGCGGTTTCCGACTGGACAGATGCGGCGGATTCGCGCTTGGCTTTATTGTCAATGTTGGGGCTGAAACCTTGGGGCTTAGATTCTGGCTTGAAACTCATAATTTTTGTCCTTATGTGGTGAATAGTTGTCAGGTTGAAATACGCTCAGACCATGCGGTGTAAGCCATTTCAAGAGATTTGTACTGATTGAGTAGCGATCGAAATCGTAGTAACTGGGTTCTCTCTTCAGCGCTGTAGAAATGCTTGCGACCATCAGGTCGATACATCCCCAGAGCCTTAACCCATTTAGTGAATTGAGTCTTTCCTAAACTGAGTTCGATCATTAGCTGTCTAGGTCGATAAACATCCTCTTCCACCTTGCGGACGGTGATGGTAACCAAGGTCTTTCCTCTTGCTTTGATGTAGTGAAAAGATTTCCTCTGCATTTACCCAGGCTTGGAACTGGCAACGGCTGCATTAAATCGAAATCTCAGAGTCGAATCCCTTCCGCTCAATAACAAGTGAGTCCCCCAACTACCGACTTAGGCAGCATTTTGATGAGTTGTAGGTTCAGTGAACTCGTCCAGGTTCACCCGGTGGGCTTGCCTCAGTTCAGTGAACTTAAAATAAATGTAGCCTCAATTCTGTCAAAGTGCTAGTACTATTACTTAGGTATTTCTTATACCTTAAAAATATGGCTAGAAGGGCTTTAACTTCATATCTGGCATGGTTTTGACACAGAAAAGTACTAGCACTTTGGATATAAGCGATAACTATGTCAGAGTGCTAGTACTCTGGATGCGATAGGATTATGCTGTGTTTATGGCTTTTAATGGACGGAGAATCAAAATGACTGCATTTCAAACACCAATGCCACGAAAAAACGCCGGATATCGCTTAGACGAGAGATGTATTGATGCACTTAGAGAGTTGGCTAAGCGCACAGGTAAGTCTGTAAACGAATATCTGGAAGACATGATTTTTCAGCATGGCAAGATAAATGGGGTCATTCCTCCAGAAGAGGAACCACTAGGCGAAACACGAGGCGGCAAGCGGCATAGCGGGGGTGAGCCAAAAAGCCAGCCCGATAGCCCAGCAAAACCGGAGCCATAAAACAATTACTGATCTAATGATTCTCATCGACTTGCTCGATCGCAACTTTGCGGGGGAGGTCTGCCCCAACGGACAAATCCTTTGCAACTTGCCAGCACCACTGCAAGACTACGGGTTCAGCGTTGAGCTGTTCGGCTCCGACTGGATATCTTGCACAGTCTGGGAAAGCTTTGCGGGCTGCGTCCTCGCTGTAGAGGGATTCAAAAGCTTGGATGAAATGTTGTGTTGGGCGGTTGTCGTGGTATCCAACTTTGACTTGCAACCAGAGCTTGATATGCGTAAGGCTGGCGCTTAGTGCGACCGTTGGGCAATTTATATAGACACAAAAAAAGCGCCTGTTTAGGGGCGCTCCTACCAACAAAATCTTTGTTGCCTCTAATTATGCCCCCCAAAAGATCTCACGCCAAAAAGAAAGGCAACCCCGACCAAGGAAGCCTAATCGGACAATTTGCGAATCAGGAGCTTGTGGAATGGATGAACGCGGCTGGAGGCGGTTTGTACGCCCACATCAAAGCTCAAATCAATTCACCGCTGATTGTGATCGATCTCCCTAACGTCGTACCCAGAGAAGCATCTGTCAGCCTGCTTGAGGTGGTAATCAGTCGCCTTGAAAAAGAGGGACATCAACTGCCATCCATGATCGTTCACGCAACGCGATAAAGGATGGCTTAAGCTGCTTCTTCTGGCTTAGGTAGTTGGTCTATCCAGTCCTCAATCAGTTGAGTCATCGTCTTCTTCCTTTCCTCCGCTACCTTGTGTAACTTCTCAAGCCTCGAAACTTCAACCCTTAAATTTAGCTTTCCTTTCATTTTGTCCACACAATGACCACACAAATATGTTATCATAGGTACAGGAGGAAAAGCAAAGTTCATTTTATTTCCGCTCGGATGGTCGCCCTCGTGGTCAGCCGATTGGAGGAGGAAGAGAGATTTGAGATACCAACTCTGATCATTCAAGGTACGAAGTAAAGAATCTCAACAATGGTCTGATTTAACGCTTAAGACCCTGCTAATCGAATCTCATAGCTGTCGAGCATTACCATCACTAACATGGCTAAAGTCTCTCACAATGGCACATTCAGCCATCTCAAAAGACATCTCACTGACATGGAACTATTACCGAAGATTGGAGGCTACATCGTAGTCTAATGGAATGCATAAATCAAATGTTAATACTCTACAAAGAATCGCTCAAGCTCATACAATTCTATGGGTTTGGCGGTTCTTATCTTTTATGAAATCCAGTGAAATCCGACTGGATGGTTTTTGGGCACTATTTGGAGTTACCAAAAGTAGGGAGACTCCATGCAAGGAAAATCAACGATGACTAAAGGTGTTGCTTTTAGAGTCCCGAACGAAACCCTCAAAACAATTCATGACATAGCGCGATCGAAAGATATCTCTTTCAGCAATCTCATGAGAAAATGGCTGTCACAATGCCTCGAATCGGAGCAAACCCATACCGAGCAGATAGCCGACAAGCAATAAAAAAACGACTCCCGCAAAAAAGTCGTTTTTTTAGATTTCTTACCTCACGCAGCGCAGCGCAAAAATAAATTATTCCCCAGCAAGGGGGCAGGATCTGAAATGTTGAACGCCAACGAAAATCAATCTACACAAGGCAATTATACCCTAAGCGGTAATACTTCTACAAGTTCCACGAATCCTAGGCTGAACCCCAGACAAGATAGCCACTGCCCAAAATACTTGACCGACGCGCACAGAAATGACCTAGCTTCTAGCGGTCTATCCATTGATGACATGGCGATCGCAGGGCATTTCTCCGCAACTGCAAAAGAGTCGAAGGCGATCGGCATCGTTTCTCGCAGTGCCCTGATTTTTGACTATCGAGGTCTCGACGGAGAGCCTTATTTGAAGCTTGATGGCAAGCCGTTTTACCGCGCGAAGCCTGATTGGAATTCGAGCGAGAAAGCAAAGGCTCTGGCTGCTGGAGAGACCCTTCCGAAATATTTAAGTCAAGCTGGCAATGGCTGCCGACCTTATTTTTCTCGAAGCAGAAAGAACTGGGAGGCTGTTGCGAAAAGCATCAAGCTTGCCATTGTCGAAACTGAGGGCGAGAAAACTACTGATAAGTCTAACATCTGCGGCTCTAAGCACGGCTTCGCAGTTATTGGCTTTGGAGGTGTGGACTCCTGGCGTGATCACTCGCCCAGATCCGGAGAGGTCGATCGCAGGATTGAAGCTGCCCAGGAGCAGTTATCGAATCTCCATGCAGCAAAACCTCTTGATCGTGAGGAGATCGCTAAAGCCCAGGGCAGTCTTGAAAAATGGCAATCTGCGCAGGGGAAGGAATCATTGCCCTTCAGCCGATCGTTGCCAGAATTGGAGGCTATCAATTATGTGGGGCGATCGGTATTCCTTTGCTTCGATTCGGATGTCGCCACCAATAGTAAAGTCCAGGTTGCCCTACAGGAGCGGGCAAAATGCCTGAAGGATGCACGGGCAGAAGCTCGCATCATTCTACTGCCGACAGAAATGGATGGCAGCAAAAATGGGCTAGACGATTTCCTCGTAAGGCATGGAGAGGAAGCGTTCCTCATGCTGAAGAAATTTGCGATTCCTGCCCTCGTGTCAAAGGGGAAAGGGAAAAGCGCGCAGTTGGCATTGAATCCAATGGTGTCCGAGCCGGACATCGTTTGCAAGTCGATCATGGCTTGGTCGGTATTGAAAGAGAAATGGGCATATCGCCCAAATTTAGGATTCTACGTGTGGCGCAAGACTCACTGGGAGCGTGAAGGCGAGGACTCGTTTAATGCTGACGCAACAGCCTTCTGTGATGCCCAGACATGGAGAGAGAGAGGAGTCGGAGTTACTTCTGCTATCGCTAAAGAGGTTCGCAATCGGCTGACTGTCTGCGAACCTCGGTGGAACCCGGACAGCCTGTTGATCTTCTCTAACGGAAGCTTCGATGTCCGTAGCGAGGAGTTCCGGGGCTGCCATCGCAGCCAGGACTATTGCACTGCCACATATCCCTACGATTTCAGTCCATCAGCACTTTGCCCTAATTGGGACAGGTTCCTAGGAGAAGCAACGGGGCAAGACCCGGAACTCATCAACCTGCTTAGAGCATGGATGCGTTGGGCGATCGCTCCTAAGCCCAATGATCGGAAGTTCAAGGTTGAGAAATCGTTAGATCTCTTCGGGAAGAAGGGCACAGGCAAAGGGACATTCCTTCAGGTCCTTTGCGCTCTGGTTGGGGACGGCAACTTTGCCTCTATTGAGTCCAAATCGTTCAATACTCCCGAAAGCTTGGGCGACATGATTGACAAGAAAATAGCGGTAGATTTTGATGCACAGGGATTCCTCGCGGCATCTGCAACCATGCAGAAGATTATCTCAAACGAGCCTGTACCAGCCAGGAAGCTGTACAAGGACGGCAGAACTGAAAGGCTTGGAATCGTACTCATTCGAGCCTACAACGGGCACGTCTCAGTTCCGGCAGGGGCAGAAGGCTTAGATCGTCGGTTGTGCGTTGTCAGTTTTGATGTTGTGCCCGAAGAAGTCGACGGAGACTTGGGAGACAAGCTTCTGGATGAGATGCCTGGAATTTTTGCGTGGGCTTGGAGCCTGGAGGAAGCGGATGCCATTCGCTCTATCCGGGATTCGGGATCTCTCGCATCCGTCCAGGATGCCAGCATTTCTCGATTCCAGGACAACAATCCAGAGTATCGGTTCCTGCTTGAGAAATTCCCCTACGGAGCCGACAGGATTCCTAGCCGAGAGCTGTATCAACAGTATGTGCAGTGGAACCAGGACGTAGGCTGTACGAAGAAATCCGAGACGAATTTCGCAACAGGGATACAACTCTTAGGCTGCCATAGGAAAAAGGAACGGACAGCAAACACTTACTCGATTCCCAACATGGAAGAATTTGACGTCCCGAAACACCTTGGAATTGTAAAAAGAGACTCAAAGTCCGAAAAAGGTGGAGGGTGTGGAACCAGTGTGGAGGGTTATGTGGAAGGTTCAAACCTATATACAGAGCCAAGGGTGGAGGGTGTGGAACCACTTTCTCAAAAGTTTATTTTTGGTTTGGAGAAAGAAGGATTAGAAGATGTAAATGGTGTTTCTCCTATAGAGGGAGAGTTTAGCCCCCCCAACCCTCCACACCCTCCACACTCGGCACTGGGTAAGGGTTTGAACCCTCCACACCCAGAAAAACAACCCTCCACACCCTCCACACCCGCACTGGGTAAGGGTTTGAGCCAACAAACAGGAGTGGAAGATGATTCCCAACCCTCCACACCCTCCACAGCACGTCAAAAACTCGCGCCTGGAGTTCGCGTTCGTTACCTGGGAGACAAGCATCGGATATATTCGCCGGAATCCCTTGTTATTGATTCGATAGATGAAGGTGCGGCTACCTGTACTCGTCCAGGTGGGGGCAAGACTACCAGGCTTCCTCTGAACCAACTGGCGATCGCGGCTTAGGTTCAGCAGAAATCCCCGCCGATCGTAATGATCGTCGGGGATTTCTGTGTCGGCTCAACGCATGAAGTCTCCGATAGTAATGCAGTACCACTGGCTCTGATAAGGCGACACCCCAACGGAGCCGCCAAAAGTGAGGTGTCTGCCGATTGCAGAATCTAGATCAGCTTACGCGGGCAGTCACATGATCGGCAGGTCTGATTTTCTGCCATCAGACAGGCGATCGCCCCTTCCGTTGTCTGGCAGGTAGACAAAAACCTGCGGCTCGTCGGTTGCCGGAAGTCCTTCAACGTCATCAATCAAATCGGTTTGCGGTCTGACCAGTTCGATGAATGAGCGGGCGGCAGCCACACGACTTGAGGGCGGGTTTTCTTCATTAATCATGATTCTCTGAAGCACATTCAAAGCTGTCCCCAAGCCCAGCGAAGCCTCGCTCATCACTTCGTTCCAGACCTGTCTCCGCCCTCGAATCAGAGCCGCCTGGTATGTGGGG
>Ga0105048_10015405_pt1 | contig 11868 bp, 5 predicted proteins | sample MAT05_FD_78382 | JGI IMG/M metagenome (GOLD analysis project Ga0105048, IMG submission 78382) | Freshwater microbial communities from Lake Fryxell liftoff mats and glacier meltwater in Antarctica - MAT-05 | ecosystem: Environmental > Aquatic > Freshwater > Ice > Liftoff microbial mat | place...
CTGGCGGGGGCACCGATCGGTCCACTGTTTCTCCGGCCGTGCTTCGACGGGGTGAACCGAACACCGTGGAACACCGCGGTCCGGGTACACAACGGCGTACCTGATCCCTCGCAGCCTGTCCACCGCAGCAACATCTCGGACCGTGTCTCGTCGGTGCCTTACCGCTTCGCGTCGCTTCTTTCGTGTACCGGAGCGGAGACCGGAGCCAACGTATACCACTGCGCACAATTGACCGTGCCGGGGAGCCTGCCCGGCTTGTATGTTGGATGCGAGAGCGCACCTTCGCCGCTGAGGTTTCGTGACACCAGCTCGTGCAGGTGTCTGCTCACCTCGGCGGCCCCAATCAGTTGCTTCTTTACGCCACTCACGTCCGATTTTCTCACGGACTATGGCGACTACCATCGAGTGACCAGCATCATGGGGACGCCGGGTCAGGCAATCTCCGCGGGTGTTGTCGACTCGGCGTGGGCGCAGCTCCCCTACGGCGGCACGAGGACGTCCACCCCGGAGCGCCGGACGATGCAGGTGCTCCAGTCGAGCGGGAACATCGGCCTCTCGGGTCACCCCGTTCGAAGCGTCAGGAACTACGACATCGGCGAGTGCGACCTCACGCGGAGTTGGGAGCAGGTCTCAACCCTCGCCCGCAACGCCGCATACCTGCAGTTTATCGACGCGCTTCGGGCGCATCGGCTCCCGGAGGAGGTCAACCCGACCCATCCGACCGAGTGCTCGTCCCATCAGCCGCACCAGGTCGTCACCCAGGTTCGGGTCGGACCGCAGCTCAACAACTCTGGCGGTGCACCGGCTGACCGGGTCATCCGGGACTCGCTCAATTTCGCGTTTCAGTATGAGTATGGTGTCCCCCACGGCGCCGTGGTGGGTCTCTACTATCGCCCGGGGTACGTGTTCGTCAACGCCCAGGTCGGCACGCCGCTCCAGGCTGGTTCGGTGGTGGCCTGGCGTCCCATCGTGCCCGTGGCCGCGGGGACGGTCCCCAGTCCGCTGATCGAAGGCGACTGGCAGACGCACGACGCCAACAACGAGTCCCCCATCGGGTGGCAGATGGCCGCCGCGCTGCGGGGCGATCCTCTAGTCAGCAACTACTCGGGGGGGTGCGCGCCCGCGGGTTCGGCGCATCCGACCTTCGGCTCGCTCATGGAGGCGGCGCTGACGCGCGACCTCATCTTCCACTGGAGGCTCCCGTTTCCGTCGAGCAACAGCCCCAACCTCCCCAGTTGTACGAAGGGCGCGCCCCCGCGCCACGTGTTCTGCGAGACCACGCCGTTCCAGATCCCGGCGGGCCTGGAGACGATCGGCGCTCCGGCGGCCAACTGCATGGACCGGTTGGCCGATCAACTGACAAGTCCAACCCACCCGGTGTTCGCGGCGCTGGCCGCCGCAGGGGGAGTGACCGCCTTCCCGACGCCCGTGGCCCCCCTGTGCGCTTTCGCTCAATGAACGCGCTCGCTGCCCTTCTGCTGCTCGTCGGCTGTGCGTCCACGGTCGGAAACTCTGCCGACGCGGCAGCGGAGGCGGCGTCTGTTGACGCGTTCGACGCCACCGCAGACCAGAACTCCGATGAGGATCCCACGGCGGATCGAGCCGATCTCGAGTCCGACGATGGCAGTTTTCCGACCGACTTGCCGACAACGGATGCGGTCTGCACTGCCCCCTCATTTCGACCGTGTGTCTCCAGCAACAAAGAATGCGGCCCGTGCGGAATCTGTACGCTGTTTGCCGCAACCGTTAATCCAGGCACACATGTTGTTGCCGGGGATCGCGTGTGTCTGACGGCGCCCGGTGGTTCATGCTCCCAGGGAGGAGAGGTCTCGGATTGCGGGAACAACGCGGTCTGCGCCACAACCTATGGAAGCAATGGCATCGAGCAGTGCATTCGCACGGAGGACTGCGTCGAATACGAGCGACGCTTCTACGCGCGCTACCCCACCGCGGTACCACCAGTCATCCCTCACTGCTGGTACTCGGACGGAACCCGCGCGGCCACCAGCAGACTCGCGCCTGCACGGTGCATCCGTTCGTCCTTCCAATCCTGCGGTGCGGGGTGCCCCTGCGCCGAAGGTCTGGTGTGCAACTGGGCTTCGGAGCGCTCTTCGACGGGGGTGTGCCTCCCACCGTACTTCCCGTACTTCCAATCACGCCCCTGCTTTCGGCCACCGAGGCCTTGGAACTGTCGCGACAACAACGTGTGCCTCCTTCCGATTCGCGGCACGGTCGACGGCGTGCGCGACAACGACCGGGCGGGCCGCTGCGTCCCCCGCGAGACCTGCCTGGAAGCCCAGCGGCTGCTCGGCGACGCCTACATCTGCATCACCAGCCTGTCGTCATGAAGCGCTCACCCATCTCTCACGACCATGCCTTGCACCGCGGCCTCATCGCCCGCGCGGTGCAGTCGGGTGCGCTCCTCGTCAGCCTCGGGTGTTCGCGGTGGACGCCCATCTCGTTTCTCGACGACAACGACGTTCACTTCACCTGGGACGTGCGCGTGGATACCGCGCCCCCCGACGGCGCAACGGCCGCCGACGGCGCTGTGGACGTCCCCTCGCCGCGAGACGGCTGTGCGCCCTCAACGCTCAACTTCTGCGGCGCCGACGGCTTCCCCTGCACCTGCGGGACCTGCGTCCCGTGGGGCCGCGACGGACGCGACCTCTGCATCACCTCGCCGGGCCGTAGCTGCCCGCTGCGCCTGGCTGCCGCGGGCGCGTGCGCAGTGCGGGAGGTCTGCCTCGCCGCGAACGGCAGCACGAGCGGGTTGTGCGTCCCTGCGATGGCCTGCTTGATGTTCACAGACAGCAACCCCGACACGCGCTGCTGGTACACGGACGACACGATCGCGCGGGTCGGTGCGCTCCCCCCTGCACGCTGCGAATCGACGGGATTCAGGGCGTGCGGCGCGGGCTGCCCGACCTGTCCCGACGGTCGGGTCTGCGCCTGGGCCTCCGAGCGCGCGCCCACCGGCGTGTGCGTTCCGCTCCTGCGGCGCGACCGGATCGTCACCTGCACCGCGGTCGAGAGTCCCTTGCTCTGCCAGCCGGGGGAGATGTGCCTGCTGCCGACGCGCGATCCGGCGGCGGGCATCCCCGACGCCTCGCGCATCGGTGCGTGTGTGCCGCGCGACGAGTGCCTCGCCGTTCGAACGGCGTTTCCCAGCCTCTACCTCTGCCGCAGCGCCACGGGCCCCTGACCACCGCCCCCCTCCACCGTTGCCGCCCCGCCGGCTCCGTGCGAGACCCGCGCTCCCGCGATGCCCCCCACCGACGCCCTCCCCCCCGGCCCCACCTTCCACGGCCGCCTCTCCTACCTCGCGCAGCAGGCTGGGCTCCTCTTCGACTCCTTCGGCGTCGTCGCGGGCCGTTTCGCGCGCTACGGCGACCTCTACCATGTGAAGAGCGACGGCCCCGGGCTCTTCGTCGTCCGCCACCCCGACCACCTCCGCGACGTCCTCGTCACCCACGCGTCGAAGTACACCAAGACCCACAGCGCCTTCCGCCAGCTCGCCACCGTCCTCGGCGACGGGCTCCTCAACAGCGACGGCGACGCGTGGCGGCGGCAGCGGCGTCTGGTGCAACCCGCCTTCAGCAAGCAGCGCCTCGAGGGCTACGCCGTCGCCATGGCGGACGAGGCCCGGCGCACGGTCGACGGCTGGCGCGACGGGGAGACCCGCGAGGTCTCCCGCGACATGATGGAGCTCACCCTCCGCGTGGTGAGCCGCACCCTCTTCGGCCACGACGTCTCGGGCGACGTGGGCGACGTCGCCGAGGCGATGCGCACCTTCCAGATCGTCCTCTCGCGCCCCGACCTCCTCCCCGCGTGGATGCCCTCCCCCTGGCGCGCGCGCTCCGAGCGGGCCGTCGCGACGCTCGACCGCATCATCTACGGCATGATCGACCGGCGCCGAGCCAGCGGCGCTCCGAGCGGCCCCGTCGACCTGCTCCAGATGCTCGTGACCGCGGTGGACGAGGAGGGCGACGGCGGCGGGCTCTCCCGCCAGGAGATGCGCGACCAGCTCGTGACGCTCTTCCTCGCGGGCCACGAGACAACATCCCACGCCCTCACCTGGACGCTCTACCTCCTCTCGCAGAACCCCTCCGCCGAACGCGCCCTGCACGCCGAGCTCGACGCCGTCCTCCAGGGCCGCTCCCCCACCGTCGCCGACCTCGACGCGCTCCCCTGGACCGAGCAGGTGCTCAAGGAGTCGATGCGGCTCTACCCCCCGGTGTACATGGTCGCGCGTCAGGCCGCGGAGGACACCGTCATCGGCGCGTACCCCATCCCGCGCGGGAGCGAGGTGGTCCTCTGGATCTATCACACGCACCGTGACCCGCGGTGGTTCCCTGACCACGCGTCGTTTCGCCCCGAGCGCTTCGCGCCCGAGGAGGAGGCGAAGCTGCCGCGACTCGCGTGGCTCCCCTTCGGCGCGGGGCCGCGCGCGTGCGTCGGGAAGTCCTTCGCGATGATGGAAGCGAAGCTCCTCCTCGCCGCCATCGCCCAGCGCTTCCGCCTGGAGCTCGTCCCGGGCCACCCCGTCGAGGTGCTCCCCCGCGTCACGCTGGTGCCCAAGCACGGCATGAAGATGATCGCCCACGCGCGCCGGGTGTAGACGCCCCCCGTACCGTCTTACATTCCGCGGCCCGATGCTCCCCCTCCGCCGGCTGCTCCGCTTCCTCCGCCCGTACCGCTCCCTCGTCGCGCTCTCGCTCACGTCGCTCACCGCGCTGGTGCTGCTCGACCTCGCGATCCCGCGGCTCATCCAGCACATCATCGACGAGGGCATCCTCCGCCACGACCTCTCCGTGGTCGCCCGCACCGCCGCGCTGATGCTGGCGATCTCCGCGCTGAGCGCCGTCATCGCCGTCGGCAACAACGCCTTCTCCGTGCGGGCGGGCGAAGGGGTGGCGCGCGACCTGCGGGAGGCGCTGTTCCTGGAGGTCCAGGGGTGGTCCTTCGCCGACCTCGATCGCCACGGGACGGGACAGCTCCTCGTGCGCCTCACCAGCGATGTGAACGCGCTCAAGATGCTGACTCAGGTGTCCCTTCGCATCGGCACGCGCGCGCCGCTCCTGATGCTCGGCAGCCTCGCGCTGATGGTCCGCACCAGCCCCCGCCTCGCCCTCACGATGCTCCCGCTGCTGGCGGTGACCACCGGCCTCATCGCCTTCTTCATCGTGAAGATGGAGCCGCTCTTCCTCACGGTGCAGCAGCGCCTCGACCGGCTCAACACCGTCCTCCAGGAGAACGTCGCCGGCGCCCGCCTGGTGAAGGCCTTCGTGCGCGCCGACCACGAGGCCGCCCGCTTCGAAGCCGCCAACGACGACCTCACCGCGCGCTCGATCCGCGTGATGCAGTTCACCGCCTCGATGACGCCGCTCCTCACGATGTGCGTCAACGTCGGGATGGTCATCGTGATCGGGTCGGGGGGCCTCCAGGCGATCCGCGGCGAGCTCTCGCTCGGGCAGGTGGTCGCCTTCAGCAACTACCTGCTCACCACCATGTCGCCCCTCCTCATGATGACCCTGCTCTCCAACACCTGGGCCTCGGGCCTCGCCTCCGCGCGCCGGGTCGACGAGGTGTTCGCGACGACGCCCGACGTGGTCGACGCCTCCGACGCGAGCGCGCTCCCCGCCGCCGCGCCCGGTCGAATCGCCTTCGAAGACGTCGCCTTCGCCTACCGCGGCGACGGCAACGCGCCCGTCCTGCAGGACGTCACGCTCACCGCGGAGCCGGGCTCCACCGTCGCGATCCTCGGCGCCACGGGGGCGGGCAAGTCCACCCTGGTCCAGCTCATCCCGCGCTTCTACGACCCCACCGCGGGCCGCGTGTGCTTCGACGGCCGGGACGTCCGCGGGCTCACCCAGGACTCGCTCCTCGCGGCGGTGGGCGTCGTCCCGCAGGAGTCCGTCCTCTTCGCCGGGACGGTGCGCGACAACATCCGCTACGGCCGCCCCGACGCCCCCGACGACGCGGTGATCGCCGCGGCGACGGCGGCGCAGGCCCACGACTTCATCACCCGCCTCCCCGGGGGCTACGACGCGCGCGTCGAGCCCCGCGGCGCCAACCTCTCCGGGGGCCAGCGGCAGCGCGTCGCCATCGCCCGCGCCCTCCTCCTCCGACCGCGCGTGCTCATCCTCGACGACAGCACCAGCGCCGTCGACGTCGAGACCGAGACCCGCATCCAGGAGGCCCTCGCCGCGATGACGCCGCGGAGCACCACCTTCGTCGTGGCCCAGCGCATCAGCACCGTGCTCCAGGCCGACTCCATCGCCGTCCTCGAGCACGGCCGCGTCGTCGCCCAGGGGACCCACCGCGAGCTCATGGCCTCGTCGCCCACCTACCAGGAGATCTACGCGTCGCAGCTCGGCGGGGAGGTGGCGCCGTGACGGCCCCCGCGCCGAGCGAGGGAGCCCGCGCCGCGATGCAGCCCGGGGCCCAGCGCATGGGGGCGAAGATCGAGCGCGCCCGACGTCCCCAGGAGACGCTGCTGCGCCTCGGGCGGTACTTCGCGACCTTCCGCGCGGGCCTCGCCGTAGTGGCGGTGTGCGTGGTCGTGTACACCGTGCTCGGGCTCGTCGGGCCCTACCTCATGGGCGTGGCCATCGACCGCTTCATCGCCGGGAGGGACGCCCGCGGGCTGATGCGCGTGGCGCTCTTGATGCTGGGCGCCTTCGCGGTCGGCAACGCCTTCCAGGCGGTGGCGGGGTGGGTGATGGCGGGGCTCTCGCAGCGGGCTCTCTTGCGTGTGCGGCGCGACCTCTTCGGGCACCTCCAGCGGCTGCCCCTCGCCTTCTTCGACCGGACCCCCCCGGGCGAGCTGATGAGCCGGCTCACCAGCGACATCGACGCCATCAACACCAGCCTCGCGCAGAACGTCACCACCCTCCTCGCCAGCGCCCTCTCGATGGTCGGGATCGTCGTCGCGATGTTCGCGCTCGACCGCTGGCTGGCGCTGGCGTCGCTGCTGGTGGTGCCGCTGATGCTGTGGTTCACGACCTTCGTGGCGACCTACACCCGGCGGGGCTTCCAGGCGCTGCAGGCCCGCCTCGGGGTGCTCAACGGGGTGATGGAGGAGGCGATCAGCGGGCAGAAGGTGGTGAAGGCCTTCCGCCGCGGCGACGCCGTCGTCGCCGCCTTCCGCGCGCAGAACGAGGCGGTGTACGAGGCCGGCGTCGCGGCCAACACCTACGCGCTCCTCCTCATGCCGCTCACCTCGGTGCTCGGCAACCTCTTCGTCATCGTGCTCTCCAGCGCGGGCGCCGCCCTCGCCCTCCGCGGTCTTGTGACCGTCGGCGTCATCGCCACCTTCATCAACTACGGGCAGAACTTCGTCCAGCCCCTGCGCCAGCTCTCCAACCTGTACAACTCCCTGCAGGCGGCGCTCGCGGGCGCCGAGCGCGTCTTCGACATCCTCGACACCCCCGCCGAGCTCGACGCCGGCACGCGCGCCCTCGAGGCGCCCCGCGGCCACGTCCGCTTCGAACACGTCACCTTCGGCTACCGCCCCGGCGAGCCCGTGTTGAAAGACCTCTCGCTCGACGCAGCGCCCGGGGACATCATCGCCCTGGTCGGCCCGACGGGCGCCGGCAAGACCACCGTCATCAACCTCCTCACGCGCTTCTACGAGCTCGACGCGGGCGCGATCCGCCTCGACGACGTCGACCTCCGCGACGTGAAGAAGGCCGACCTCCGCCGACGTCTCGGGCTGGTGCTGCAGGACACCTTCCTCTTCGCCGACACCGTCCGCGAGAACATCCGTTATGGGCGCCTCGACGCCACCGACGACGAGGTGGTGACGGCCGCGGTGACGGCCGACGCCGACGCCTTCATCCGCCAGCTCCCGCACGGCTACGACACGGTGCTCTCCGAGCGGGCGAGCAACCTCAGCCAGGGCCAGCGCCAGCTCCTCGCGATCGCGCGGGCGGTCCTGGCCGACCCGGCGATCCTGGTGCTCGACGAGGCCACGAGCAGCGTCGACACGCGGACCGAGGCCCGCATCCAGGACGCCCTCCTGCGCCTCATGAAAGGGAGGACGAGCTTCGTCATCGCCCACCGGCTCCGCACCATCCGCGACGCGACGCAGGTGCTCGTGATCGACCGCGGCGAGGTGGTCGAGCGCGGCACCCACGACGCGCTCCTCGCGCGCGGGGGGGCCTACCACCGGCTGTACACCAGCCAGTTCAAGGGGCAGGCGATCTGACTCAGGTTTGGCCCTTCACGACGGCTGCGAGCGCGATCTTGGCTTATTTTCTCGGCTTGCATCCTCGCTCACTCCCGCGACGTAGCCGGGCTACGTGTTGGTCGCTCGCTCCGGGCGCGCTCGAGAAAACAAGCCAATCTCACGCTCTCGCTCGCCGTCAAGGGCCAAACCCGAGTCTGAGGACGTCCCGGCAGGCCGCCGGTGCGGGGCGATCGGGTGGAGGGGGGCGTCGACGGCGTCGGGCGCGTGGCCTTCGAAGTGGCGTAGCGCCCGACGTTGGGGCGTCGTCAGCGCACGTAGACGAGCGCGTAGCGCGACTTGCAGGCAGGGGAGTCCTCGTAGCACTCGCCCGAGGAGTCCATCGTCAGCCCGTTGGCGTTGCAGGGGAAGGTCCCCGCCGTGCACGCGCGCGGCGTGATGCGCCCCACTCGCAGGAGCGACAGGTCGTGGGAGAGCCACGAGGCCTGGCCGTTGGGGGCGTTGCTGAGGCCGTTGTTCCAGCAGCACTCGGCGGCGGCGAAGACGATGGCGGCGTTCTCGTTGCAGTCGGGCCAGCACACGCAGTTGCTGTCGAGCGCGCGGAGCGAGAAGTTGAAGAGGCGCTGCTGCTGCGGCGTGAGGCCGCCCGCGAAGTCCGCCCCGGAGCGCGCCCAGGTGCTGTTGCAGCTCGCCGGCCAGTTGGCCGTGATGTACGCCCCGAAGCTCCGCGCGCCGAGGAGCGTACGGAAGCCGAAGGAGTAGTCGTCGGTCTGCACCATGAGGTCGGCGCCCGCCACCGCCGACCACGCCGCCGACTTGAAGTTGGCCGAGGTGCGCGACGCGATCGTGCCGAAGGTCGACGCGTTGCGCATCACGTCGAGCGTCGTCCACGAGCGGGCGACGCCGTTGACGAAGCTCCCGACGAGCGTCCAGCCGCCCTCGTGGAGCGACATCTCACAATAGACGCGCACCGTCGCGCCGCCCACCGTGAGGTCGTACTCGCCCGACGGGGTCGACGGCACCGCCGTGCGCAGCGCCGCGCAGCTCGCGTAGCCCGTGCACGCCCCGGCGACGCAGGCGCGCGTGGCGCCGCAGACCGTCCCGCAGGCGCCGCAGTTGGCCGTGTCGGTCTGCAGGTTGACGCACGAACCGCCGCAGGTGGTGAGCCCCGTCGGGCAGCTCGTGGTGCACGTCCCCCCCGCGCACACACGGCCGGCCCCGCAGGCCACTCCGCAGCCGCCGCAGTGGCTGTTGTCCACGGCCGTGTCGCGGCACACACCCGAGCAGACCGTCTGCCCCGTGGGGCACGAGAGGACGCAGCGGCCCGCGGTGCAGATCTGCCCGCCGGGGCACGCGGTGCCGCACGAGCCGCAGTTGGAGGGGTCGATGCGCGTGTCGGCGCAGCGCGCCGTCGGGCCGCTGCCGCAGAGCGTGAGGGGCGCCGCGCAGTCGAGCACGCAGGCCCCCGCCGAGCACACGTTGCCCGGCGGGCAGTTGACGCCGCAGCCGCCGCAGTTGTCGCGGTCCGACGCGGTGGACACGCAGCGCGAGCCGCAGGCCGTCTGCCCCGCGGGGCACGACAGCCGACACGTCCCCGCGCCGCAGAGCTGGCCCGCGGGGCAGGTGGTGCCGCACATCCCGCAGTTGGCCGGGTCGCTCTGGCGGTCGCGGCAGGTCCCCGAGCAGTTGGTCTGGCCCGGCGGGCAGCTCACCCGGCACGTCCCCGCCGCGCAGAGCTGGCCCGCGGGGCACGGGAGCCCGCAGCCGCCGCAGTTGGCGAGGTCGGTGTCGAGGTCGCGGCACGTCCCCGAGCAGTTGGTCTGGCCCGGCGGGCAGGTGATGGTGCAGCGCCCCTCGCGGCACGCCTGGCCCGCGCCGCACGCCGTCCCGCAGGCGCCGCAGTTGGCCGGGTCGATGCGCGTGTCGGCGCAGGTGGCCGACGCGCCGCTGCCGCAGAGCGCGAGCGGCGCGGCGCAGGAGAGCGCGCAGGCCCCCATGGAGCACAGGTTGCCCGCGGGGCAGGAGCGGCCGCACATCCCGCAGTTGGCCGCGTCGGTGGCGATCGACACGCAGCGCCCCGCGCACACCGTCTGGCCGATGGGGCACGAGAGCGTGCACGCCCCCAGGGTGCACACCTGGCCGGGGCCGCAGATGGTGCCGCAGCCGCCGCAGTTGCTCACGTCGCTCTGGAGGTCGCGGCAGGCGGTTCCGCAGACGGTCTGGCCGGGCGGGCAGACCACCGCGCAGCGCCCCGCCGCGCACGCCTGGCCGGCGGGACACGCGTTGCCGCACATCCCGCAGTTGGCGGAGTCGATGCGCGGGTCGACGCAGCCCATGTCCATGCCCGTGCCGCAGAGAATGAGCGGCGTCGCGCAGGAGAGCGCGCAGGCCCCCGCGGAGCACACGTTGCCCGCAGGGCAGACGCGCCCGCACATCCCGCAGTTGTCGCGGTCGGTGGTGGTCGACACGCAGGTCCCCGCGCAGACGGTCTGGCCTGCGGGGCAGGAGAAGCGGCAGCCGCCCATCGCGCAGATCTGGCCGGCCGGGCACGCCGTCCCGCAGACGCCGCAGTTGGCCGGGTCGCCCTGGAGGTCGCGGCAGGTGCCCATGCAGTTGGTCTGGCCGGGCGGGCAGGCGACGACGCACGCGCCCGCGGTGCACACCTGGCCCGCGGGGCAGGCGTTGCCGCACATCCCGCAGTTGGCCGCGTCGACCTGCGTGTCGATGCAGCGGCGCGCGCCGCCTCCCTCGCACAGCGTGAGGGGCGAGGCGCACTCGACGCCGCAGGCGCCCATGGAGCACACCTGCCCGGTGGGGCAGGCGGCGCCGCACATCCCACAGTTGGCGCGGTCGGTGGCGGTGTTGACGCAGGCGCCGCCGCAGCCCGTCTGGCCCGCGGGGCACGAGAGCCGGCACGCGCCCATCGTGCAGAGCTGACCGGCCGGGCAGACGGTGCCGCAGGCGCCGCAGTTCATGGAGTCGTTCTGCGCGTCGCGGCAGGCGCCGTTGCAGTTGGTGAGCTCGGCGGGGCACGAGAGCTGGCAGCGCCCGTCGACGCAGACGTTGCCCCCGGGGCAGACGGTGCCGCACGTCCCGCAGTTGCGGCTGTCGGCGCGCACGTCGACGCAGCGATCGACGCAGAAGGTCTGGCCCGCGGCGCAGAGCACGGCGCAGCGGCCGCTGTAACACACCTGCCCGAGGGGGCAGCGGTTGTTGCACGCGCCGCAGTTGTCGCGGTCGCTGGAGATGTCGGCGCAGAGCCTCACGCCCTCGACGGGCCGACACTCGGCGAGCATCGGGGGGCCGCCGCCGTCCGCCGCGCCGCCGTCGGCCGGGGCCGCGTTGCAGTCGGCCACGCACGCGCCGCCCGCGCACACCTGGGCGGCGGTGCACTGGTTGCCGCAGGAGCCGCAGCTCTCGCGGTCGGTGAGCGGGTTGGTGCAGGTGCCGCTGCAGGCGACCTGACCGGGGGGGCAGCCGTCCTGACAGCTCCCGGCGACGCACACCTGGCGGCCGCCGCAGCGGAGCCCGCAGGCGCCGCAGTTCATCGGGTCGGAGGCGAGGACGACGCAGGCACCAGCGCAGTTCTGCTGGGTGGCGCCGCAGCGGACCTCGCGGTCGACGGGGACGTCGGCGACGGCGTCGGGAGCGTCGGGCGCGAGGTCGTTGGTGACGTCGTC
>Ga0105048_10015406_pt1 | contig 11867 bp, 9 predicted proteins | sample MAT05_FD_78382 | JGI IMG/M metagenome (GOLD analysis project Ga0105048, IMG submission 78382) | Freshwater microbial communities from Lake Fryxell liftoff mats and glacier meltwater in Antarctica - MAT-05 | ecosystem: Environmental > Aquatic > Freshwater > Ice > Liftoff microbial mat | place...
AGCCTTGATCAATCAGTGCCCTGGCTTCCTCGTAAATCCTGACATGACAGCCACGATCCGCAAAATAGGGTGTCGGTGCTATCATCATTATGCGAACGGGGGAATGGGGACTGGTCACAGGTTCAGGCGATCCCGAACAACGTAAATCGGCTTACCCTGGGCTTCATGATAGGTACGGGCATTCATCTCACCCAAAAGTCCGAGCACGATGAACTGAACACCCATAAACAGCAAGAAGGCGGTCAGGATAAAGAGCGGATTTCGGTTCATACTAATATTTTCGAAGATTTTCATGTAAACCGTCATGGCACCACTGCAGAAACCGGCCATCAGAGTGTATGCGCCCCACTTGCCGAACAGCTGAATCGGCTTGGTTGAATAGGAAAGCAGAAATTTAACTGTAATCAGGTCCAGAATCACACGCAGGGTTCTGGAAATGCCATACTTACTGACACCATGCAAACGCGGATGATGTTTGACAGGAAGCTCGGTTACCTTGGCGCCGACCTGTGACGCCAGTGCAGGCACAAAACGATGCATCTCGCCATACAGATTGATGCCGTCCAGCACTTCGCGACGGTATGCCTTGAGAGTACAGCCGTAGTCATGAAGATGCACGCCGGTGAATTTGGAGATCATGGCATTTGCCAGTATGGACGGAATTTTCCGGGTGATGAAAGTATCCTTGCGGTCACTGCGCCAACCGGACACCACATCATAACCCTCATCAAGTTTTTTGATCAGCTGTGGAATATCAGCCGGATCATTCTGTAAATCACCATCCATAGGAATGATGATGGCGCCTTGTGCCGCATCAAACCCAGCTGACATTGCTGCAGTCTGACCGAAATTTCTCCGGAATCTGATCACCTTGAAACGACTATCCAGCTCTGCCAGCTTTTTCAGTGCAACAAAAGAGCCGTCCGTAGAGCCGTCATCCACAAGAATCACTTCATACTCCCGGTCATAGCTGTCAAGGGCACCTGTCACAGCGTCGTATAGCGCTGCAATATTATCCTGCTCGTTAAAGATCGGTACAACAATACTGAATTTCACATTATGCTCCAAAGACTGGTAATCCGGGATTCGGGATCCGGGACTAGCAAAATCCATTTTCTAATCTCAAATATTACAAATCCACAATTCCTGACTCAGGCACAAAATTAAGGGGTAACGGCGCTAAGAGATGTCCCCACCTCCTGCAAGGTTTTACTGTTCCCAAGTTCCGGCTCCCAAGTCCCGGCCTTTCACCACTGAAGCTGTTCAAAAGTTTTAAGTTGCTTGATAGTCACCACACCACGAGCAACAGGATTCGGTTTTCCGCCTGCAAAACCACAGAGCAAACCGACGCCATTACAACTATGCAGCAGCGGAAACAGCAGCAACAGGAAGAAGTTGTACAATGTGCCTGCCGAGATCATAGCTGAAACCGTAAAAACTGTGGCCAGCAGAAAATAAACTGCCAGTGGCAGCAGCCACAATGACCAAAAAAACGCCAAAGGGAAAGACATCAGGTAGATAACAAAAAACAGCGGCACAAAACTGACGATTGAACCAATTCCTGCAATCAGTGTCTGCTGTGCCCTGCCACAACCATAAGAATACATCTGACGCATAAAGGCAGACAGCGTGGCTCTCTGGCTTCTCTCAACGGCCATTTCAGGCACATGAACCAGCTTGTGCCCGGAAGTGGTGATCCTGTCCAGAAGTTCATTTTCCTCATTGGGATAGAGACGCTCGTCAAATCCGCCAAAACTGATGAAATCATCCCGTCTGAAAGCCATATTACAGAGGATCAGCTCTTTTTCAGATGTTTCCCGTGGCAGACCAACCGCCTGATAACGATTCCGCACTCCACCCGCTCCAAAAGCAGAACAGAGTGCATATCCAAAAAGTTTCTGCAGGGATGAGTCAGTGGCAGGCGTCAACGAAGGGCCACCAACAACGGAAACGGCGCGATCTTCAAAAGCTGCTGCACACCAGGAAAAAACATCTTGTGGAACAAGCGAATCATCATCGAGAAAATAAATGATGTCACCAAGGGATTGATAGGCGGCCTGATTACGCTGCTGGCTGGGGGTTTTACCTTCGGCCACCAGCACTTCAAAAGAGCATGCTTTTGTGTCAAGCTGACGCAACGCATCCAGTGCACTGACGTGACCACCCGGCTTGACCGGTATTATTATGGAGAAGCGGGGATTCGGGACCCGGGACCCGGGACTGGTAGAAACCTCTGTTTTTACAGCTTCCGAGCTCCGCATTAACTATCTCCAATCCCTAATCCCGAAAAACTAGTCCAGGTTCCCGGCCATTCTAGCCTGCAGCTCTGCATCCTTTCGTTCCAGTTCCTGATCCATCTCTACACGGTAATCGATCATTGCCTGTGCCAGCTTTGGCTCACTTAAGGCCAGAACCTGTACGGCAAACAGACCGGCATTTTTTGCACCGGCACGGCCGACTGCCATGGTGGCAACAGGGATACCGGCCGGCATCTGAACAGTTGCATAAAGTGCATCAATGCCATTCAATGCGCCTCCCGGTGTTGGAACACCGATAACAGGCAGAGTTGTCTTGGAGGCGATAACACCGGCCAGATGTGCTGCCACACCGGCACCGGCAATAATCAGCTTGATTCCTTTTCCTGCCGCTTCTGTCGCCAGCCTGGCGGTTCTGACAGGCGAACGGTGTGCCGATGCGATCCGCATTTCGTATATAATTCCAAACTTATCAAGCACATTTGCCGCTTCCTGCATTATCGGCAAATCGGTATCACTTCCCATAATGATCAAAACCTGTGGTGAACTTTGCATAAAATCTCCTAAAAAATCTATATACGGCCAATGGCCTTTTTACCGATATCTTTCCTGAACTGCACGCCCTGCCAAGAAATCTTCTCCACAGCTGCATAGGCATTATTGATGGCAGCCTGAACAGTCGTACCCATGGCGGTCACACCAAGTACACGTCCGCCGTTTGTCACACACTTGCCGTCTTTCAGATCAGTACCAGCATGGAATACATACACATCTTCCAGTTTGGCTGCATCTTCAAGACCGCTAATCACATCACCTTTTCGATAATCACCAGGGTAGCCCCCGGAAGCCATAACAACACAAACCGTAGCCTGATCGTGCCATTCAATAGTCATTCCAGATAGGTCGCCATTGGCCACAGCCAGCAACAGCGGAACGATATCCGATTTCATCCTCATCAACAGCGGCTGACACTCCGGGTCTCCAAAACGAGCATTAAATTCCAGTGTTTTTACCTGGCCGTCTTTGACCATCAGACCGGCATAGAGAATGCCGCTATAGGAACGTCCTTCCGCCACCATGCCATCAACAGCCCGACGCAGAACAACGGCCATGGCCTCATCATGAACAGCAGGGGTAACAACCGGTGCTGGTGAATAGGCTCCCATACCGCCCGTATTCGGCCCCAGATCGCCATCAAAGATCGCTTTGTGATCCTGAGCACTGGCCAGCGGGATAATGTTTTTGCCATCAGTAATCACCAGAAACGAAGCTTCTTCTCCGGTCAGGAACTCCTCGATTACGACACGTGAACCGGCACTACCAAAAGCATTGCCGCTAAGCATGTCCTTAACGGCATCAACTGCCTCTTCGCATGTCTGAGCAATGATGACACCTTTACCGGCGGCCAGACCGTCGGCCTTGACCACAATCGGAGCCCCGGTCTTATTGATGAAGGCCTCTGCAGATTCGATGTCGGTAAAAACACCATAAGCTGCGGTAGGCACGTCATATTTATGCATCAGGTCTTTGGAAAAAGCCTTGCTGCCTTCAATAAAAGCGGCTGCTTTAGTAGGTCCAAAGATTTTAAGACCATGGTTCTGGAACATATCCACAATACCGAGCGAGAGCGGTTGCTCGGGACCAACAACAGTCAGGTCGATCTTCTCTTCCCAGGCGAATTCCAGCAGTTTACCAACCTCATCAGCCTTTATTGGCAGATTTTCTGCCAGTGCAGCTGTACCTGGATTACCCGGTGCGCAATATATCTTGGTAACCAGCGGAGACTGAGCAATCTTCCAAACCAGAGCATGTTCGCGACCACCGCCGCCTACGACTAGAACTTTCATGGGGTACTCCTCTTTTGCAAATATATTTAAGATCGTTCAATTTTTCGCTAGATCAAGGAAGATGAGAGAGTGAGAGAGTGCGCGGAGACGTACTGACAGGTATGTCGCACAAGCACTCGTGAAATCTGACGCCGAAATCGCGGAAAAGTGGACGATCTAGTGCCGGAAATGCCTCATGCCTGTGAACACCATCGCCATCCCCTGATCATCCGCCGCTGCGATAACTTCCGCATCACGCATGCTGCCTCCCGGCTGGATAACTGCGGTAATCCCAACCGCTGCAGCATTGTCAATGCCGTCACGGAACGGGAAAAAGGCATCGGAGGCCATAACTGCACCCTGCACTACCAGACCGGCCTGATCAGCCTTGATGGCGGCAATTCTGGCCGAATTGACACGGCTCATCTGCCCTGCCCCGACTCCGATAGTCATGCCATCCTTGCAATAAACAATGGCATTGGACTTGACGAATTTGGCCACCCGCCAGGCAAACTGCAGGTCAATCAACTCTTGAGCGGTTGGCTGACGTTTTGAGACAACTCTCAGTTTATCGATCAAATCCAGATCAGCTCTCTGTACCAAAAGACCACCATTTACCCGCTTCATGTCCAGACGAGGACCGGACTTTTCACCCCAAACGCCGCACTCCAGCAAACGGATGTTCTTCTTGGCAGTCACCACCTCGACAGCGGCCGGAGTAATGGTCGGGGCGATGATAACTTCTACGAACTGGCGATCACAGATAGCCTGAGCGGTTTCCTGATCAAGCTCACGATTGAAGGCGATGATACCACCGAAAGCCGACTCTGGATCAGTTGCATAGGCACGACCATAGGCTTCCAGAATTGTGGCACCAATGGCCACTCCGCACGGATTGGCATGTTTGACGATCACGCAGGCGGGACCTTCACTGAACTGCTTTACACACTCCAGAGCAGCATCCGTATCGGCAATATTGTTATAAGAAAGTTCTTTACCCTGTAACTGACAGGCGGTAGAAATGGAAGCCTCAGAAACATCCTTTTCCACATAAAAAGCCGCTGATTGGTGGGCATTCTCGCCATAGCGCAGATCCTGAACTTTTTTGACCTGCATGGTGAAAGTAGCTGGAAATTCATCAACACCTTCACCCAATCTTGCACCCAGATAGTTGGAGATCGCACCGTCATAAGCAGCGGTATGCTGATAAACTTTGACCGCCAGACCGAAGTTTGTTTTTGAAGAAACAGCACCGTTATTGGCTTGCATCTCGTCCAGTACAGTTGAATAATCACGGCTGTCCACCAGCACCGTGACGTCAGGATAGTTTTTTGCAGCCGAGCGAAGCATGGTTGGTCCGCCGATATCAATGTTCTCGATGGCATCCTCCAGCAGACAGCCCTCTTTGGCAACAGTTGATTCAAACGGATACAGGTTGACCACAACCATATCGATATTCTCAATGCCATATTCCTTCATCTTGGCAACATGCGCCGGATTGCTGCGCATACCCAGCAGACCGCCGTGCACCTTTGGGTGCAGAGTCTTAACCCGGCCGTCCAGCATTTCCGGAAAACCGGTAAAATCGGAGACATCTTTAACGGTCAGTCCTGACTCCCTCAACAATTTGGCTGTTCCACCGGTTGAGAGTATTTCCACGCCATAACCGGCCAATACTTTGGAAAACTCAATGATGCCTCTTTTATCGGAAACGCTGATCAGTGCTCTGGTAATCTTTGCCATAACTCTTTTGCTCCTTATTTCTGCATTTTAAAAAAACAACTGTTTATCTCACAGAGCTCACAGAGTCACAGAGAAAATCAGTTAACAACTCTTGTGATACCTTGAACACTCTCATAACAAACCGGGACAGAGACCTGAAGATTAACATCAAGACCTCTTGATCTAAGTTCAAATGCAAGTACTGTTTCGTAAACTGATTCTAGCAAACCAGGACCCAGTACTTTATGAATTTTCAAACAGGAATCTATTATCTTACTGTAACAACGTGATTATTGGCCATAGGTTTTAGCCTTCTCCGTGTCTCTGTGAGCTCTGTGAGAGCAGAACTTCTAATACTTGTCAGGAAAATCAATATGCTTAAGAAACATCTCTTCAAACAACGGAGTACCGGAAAGCGGCACGACCCGAAAACGTTCGCTAAGACGCTCAACTGACTCAAAACACTCTTCCGCCAATAAAGATTTTTCCACACCGTTCAAGGCACCTTCTGGAGTGAAAAGGGATATATTTACCATATTTTTTTCGAATACTCCAACTGTTTTGAGCCAGTCCGGTCGCAGCACAGCCCCGAACGAACCGGTCAAAACCACCTGCTGTAAAGCCTGGACGGAGATACCGGAACGCTCAAACAAAACCTCCATTCCAGCTCGAATGGCGCCCTTGGCCAACTGTATCTGGCGGATATCTCCCTGGGTCAGCGTTAACAGATGCTTGGCATCACGGTAGATCACAAAAGCATTTTCACTATTATGGCGAATCAAACGCGTTGCCAGGTTTGTGGTTATTTCACCAGCGTTACGCAGCCTGCCGTCCGGTTCAAGCAGGCCACAACGCAGGAGTTCTGTTACGGTTTCAATTGCCGCTGAACCACAGATACCAATTGGCGTCACATTGGATAAAACCGTCAGCTTGACCCGTTCACCTTCAATCCGAACCGAACTGATGGCACCGGGGAGCGCCGCCATGCCACAGGAGAGATTGCCTCCCTCAAAGGCCGGCCCGGCAGCAGCGGATGTGGCCCAAATGGTTTCGCCATCCAGCAGAGCCATCTCGCCGTTTGTGCCCATGTCTAAATACAGGGACGCGGGACCCGGGACCCGTGATCCGGATAGGCCTTTGACCTTCCCTGATCCCCGGTCACCGGTCCCAGCTTCCTTGTTTCCATGTCCCTGGTCCCGAGTCCCGAATAAAAACGCCACCGTATCCCCACCCACAAACCCGCCCGGCATAGGGAATATGTAAATATCCGCATCACCTGGCCAGTCAAGCCCTGCTGCCTTGATTTTTTTGCCGGTTGTAAACAGTGGACGATAGGGGGGGAAGGCCAACGACTTGACCGGTAAACCCAGCAACAGATGCTGCATGGCCGGGTTACCGGCAATGGCGGCCTGTTTTACATTATTCCAGTCAATACCGGTTGTCCGGCACAACTCTTGAGCAAGCTTAAACAGTTCTGAACGAATCATGCCTGACATTTCCAGCAATACACCTTCAGAGTGTATAGCCGCATCCAGCCGCGACACCACATCGGAACCAAACTTGCGCTGCGGATTCATACAACCGGTCATGGCCAAGCGTTTACCGGTTGTTGTATCAACAATTGATGCCGCCAGGGTTGTCGTGCCCAGATCAATAGCCAGTGCGTACATCGCTTTAAACTACCTCAATATAGTTCGATGAGAATGCCAACACCTCTCCGACCTTACGGGCAAACAGTCCACGCTCGTCAGCTTTTGACAAAAAGCGTTCTGCATCTTCATACGAAAACGACATCAAAAATCCACCGGAGGTTTGGGGATCAAAGAGTGGAAACAGCTTTTCATCCTGCCCGTCCTGTTCGATCAGAAACTGCGAGTAATAATCGCGATTACGGTAGGCCCCGGCTGGCACCATGCCGTCAGCCACCAGAGCCATAACACCATGCATCAGCGGTATGGAGGCAAGATCAAGCCGGATCGTCAGATCTGCACCGCGCGCCATCTCACTGGCATGACCGATCAGTCCGAAACCGGTTACATCGGTTGCGGCACTGGCATTGCATTCCAGCATCAGCTCTGCAGCGATGCGATTAAGGGTAGTCATCCAGCGGATCGCTTCGGAGGTGGATTTTTCCGACGACATCTCACCCTTGATCGCCGTAGAGATGATTCCGGTTCCCAGCGGCTTGGTTAGAATCAGTACATCACCCGGTCTGGCTGTGGAATTACGCATGATTTTATCCGGTGCAATCAGACCGGTGACAGAAAGGCCATATTTCAGCTGATCATCCTCCACCGTATGACCACCGACCAGACAGACACCCGCCTCTTTGATAACACTCAGACCACCAGCCAGAACATTCCGCAGGATTTCTCCAGGCAGTGAACAGGCCGGAAAAAACACCAGATTCATTGCTGTTACCGGCCGCCCACCCATGGCATAGACATCGGAAATGGCGTTTGTTGCAGCAATACGTCCAAAGTCGTAGGGATCATCCACCAGCGGCGTAATAATGTCAGCTGTTTCAACCAGGGCTAGATCCGGGCCGATCCTGAATACACCGGCATCGTCTGACGTCTCAGTCCCGACAAGCAAATCCGGGTGCCGCTCATCAAACAGGCCTTTCAATGCATCTGCCAGCGAAGCCGGACCAAGCTTGGCCCCGCATCCGGCGGCTTTAACCATTTGTGTTAATTTAATCATTTTCAATAGACTCCAAATCTGTGTAAGAGGTTAAGGTTAAGGTTAAGGTTGAGGTTGAGAGAACTTCTTAACCTTAAACTTAACCTTAACCTGTTTTATCACTTCAAATATACCCTTGGTACCCTTTTACTGATCCCGCAGAAAAATTCATACGGTATTGTCCCGGCGGCAGCGGCCAGTTCCTCGGCATGAATACAGTTGCCTGCTTTATCCGTACCCATCAGCACGACTTCATCACCAACTGAAACACCTTCAATATCTGTGACATCCAGCATGATCCAGTCCATACAGACCGTACCGGTTACCTTGGCCCTCTGACCCCTGACCAGCACCTCACCTTTGTTGGTCAAGGAGCGGCAGTATCCATCGGCATAACCGACCGGTACGCTTGCTATCAAAGTCCTTTTATCAGCAGTAAAACGACGGGCATAACTGATGGTTGTGCCCGATTCCACCCATTTCAGCATGGCAATACGACTTTTCAACCGCATGACAGGCTTCAGATCAAGTCTCCCTTGAAAGTCCGATGAAGGGAGAGCACCGTAAAGTGCAATGCCGGGCCGAACCAGATTGCAGCCAGGAATTTCTCGTAAAAAGGTGGCGGCACTGTTGGCAATATGCACATAGCGAGGTGAGTAACCTGCCTTACGCGTTTCTGACATGACCCAGTCAAATCGCTCAGACTGAAGCCGTGTAAAATACTGACCTGACTCATCCAGTTCATCGGCGCTGGCAAAATGGGACATAACGCCTTCAAGCTCAATATTGGGAAGACTTCGCAGCTCTTTCAGAAAGTCTGTGGCATCAGCATAGGGAATACCAAGCCGCCCCATGCCGGTATCTATTTTCAAATGCACCTGCGCCTTACGAAAAAGTTTACCGGCAGCATGGTTCAGAGCCTGAGCCTGCTCCATAGTAAAAATGACCGTGGACAGATTGTACCCTACACATTTTCTTTCCTGCCCAGGATAGACCCCGCCCAGCAGCAAAATCGGCTTGTCGATGCCGGACTTACGCAACTGGATTCCTTCTGCCAGAAAAGCCACACCAAAGGCGTTGACACCAAGAAGCTCCAACTCACGACTGATATCCATAAAACCATGGCCATAGGCATCCGCTTTGACAACTGCCAGTATTTCAGTACGCCTTGGAATTGAAGAACGAATGGCCAGAAAATTATGGCACAGAGCGTTAAGATCAATCTCGGCAAAAGTAGGACGACTATCGAACAAAATATGGTTTCTCCTTGCTTAAAATGTTGGAAAAGCACGTCAAATCGACCTTTTGGTATTATCACGTCCATGGAATACTGTAAAGCGTGAAACAGATATTCAGGGATCTGTAATCCGTGATCCGTGATCCGTGATCCGGTATCCGGTATCCGGGATCTGGAATCCGTGATCCGTGACCAGTAAAGACAAAGCTTTTGACGTTTCTAGTCCCGAGTCCCGGATACCGGTTCCCTAATCACCATTGACAGAATCGATAAGTTCCAGTAGTGTGAACAAATTGCAAGGCCCTGGGGGAGTTCGAATGAACTGAGATGATTCTGTGAATCAGACCCTTTGAACCTGATCCGGTTTGTCCCGGCGTAGGAAAGCGGCTATACTGAAGAAACTTTAAACAGCCGCCTGATTTCAGATCAGTGCGGCTTTTTTAATCTGAGGTTATGTTAATGAGCGATACAAACAGATCATTTCGTCTCGTTGTCAACAAGACATCATCCACTCTGCCGATTACAGGCATTTACCTAATCACCGATCAGAGCATAAACCTGGTCGAACGGTTACAGGCTGCGTTACGAGGTGGAGTATCTGTCCTACAGTATCGAGCCAAAGATAAAAGCCATGAACTCTGCCTTGCGGAAGGCAACGAGTTGAAACAGCTCTGCCGACACTTTGGAGTGGCCTTTATTATAAATGACAGTGTCCAGCTGGCGGCTGATCTGGATGCGGACGGAGTACATCTAGGCCAGGAGGACGGCAGCATTGCTGCTGCCAGAGAAAAACTCGGCCCAAACAAGATTATTGGAAGGTCGACTCACGACCTTAAAGAAGCGTTGCAGGCTGAACAGGAAGGCGCCGACTATATCGGTTTTGGAGCAATGTTTGCAACCGAGAGCAAGTCTGTCACCCGCATTTCAGGCACTGTCGGACTTACGGAAATCCGCGACAAGATTAAAATACCGGTTGTTGCCATTGGTGGAATTACAACCGGCAACGCCTGTCGTGTCATTGATGCCGGTGCTGACTCCCTGGCGATTATCTCTGCGATTCTTTCCAGCCCCCGTCCGGATATTGCGGCCATGGAACTGCGATTACTTTTCAACCGCCATCGGCATTTCCCGCGCGGTGCAGTAATGACAATTGCCGGCAGTGATTCTGGCGGTGGCGCCGGAATTCAGGCAGATATCAAGACGATTACACTGCTGGGTAGCTACGCTGCCAGTGCCCTGACTGCACTGACAGCCCAAAACACCAAAACGGTTACTTCAATTCACGGACTACCATCCTCATTTGTAATTGATCAGATCGAAACTGTCCTTTCAGACATTCCGATTGACGTCATCAAGACCGGCATGCTCCACACACCGGCTATAATCTCGGCTATTGCAGAATTTTTCAGCGGCAGAGAATCTGTCATACCGCTGATCATTGACCCTGTCATGATCGCCACCAGCGGTGCAGCACTGATGGAACGCGAGGCAATTCACATATTCAGAGAGCAGCTAATTCCTCAGGCCTATCTACTGACACCAAATATTCCAGAGACAGAACGACTACTGGGAAAGTCTGTACAGACTGAATCGGAAATGGAACAGGCCGCACGCGATCTTTACTCGCTCGGTGCAACAAACATTCTGGTCAAAGGTGGACATCTGTCCGGTCGTAAATCAACTGATATTCTCTTTGACGGCAAAGAGATCCATCACTTTACTACTGACAGGCTATTTACGACCAGTACCCATGGTACCGGTTGTTCCTACGCCTCTGCCATTGCAACTTTTCTGGCACAGGGCGAACCGCTTAAAATTGCCGTGGAGAAGGCCAAAGAATTTATCACCACAGCCATCAAACTGGCCCGCCCGCTTGGCAAAGGACACAACCCGATTAATCATTTCGCTGCTGCAAAACATGGCGAAAACACAAAATAGAAGAGCATTTACTTTAAAACGATACGGAGTAATTAATGACCCAACTTGAATTCGCCCGCAGGGGCGTCATTACCGAAAAAATGCAGATTGCAGCAGCAGCAGAAGGCGTAGCACCAGAATTCATCCGCGACGGCATGGCTGCCGGAAATATTGTCATCTGCCACAACATTAAACACCTGAATGGCATACCTTTACCTGTAGGAACCG